>Ga0214923_10001808_pt1 | contig 29755 bp, 27 predicted proteins | sample LL1510_MetaG_FD_177993 | JGI IMG/M metagenome (GOLD analysis project Ga0214923, IMG submission 177993) | Freshwater microbial communities from Lake Lanier, Atlanta, Georgia, United States - LL-1510 | ecosystem: Environmental > Aquatic > Freshwater > Lake | place: USA: Georgia | collected...
AATTTATGATGATTGGGGAGTTAAACCAATTAAATCCCTGGTAACGAATAATATACATTGGACGTCTGCCAGCCAAGGCAGCTCCAACAACAAAACCTCCGCCAGCAACATCCGCCATGGATAGCTCTATCATGCCTTCATCTTCATACAACTCTGGAAGGGTTCCGCCGACCCATCCAACTGCTGTTAAACATTGACCCATCGCTAACCCATTTTCTTCTAGAAGATGGGTTTTAGTAATTTCCTTGATTACATCTCTTAGTACTAAATTAGAGCATTCCAAGATTTTCTCACTTTTAATTTAGCATTTTCATTTATCTCTAGGACTTCTAACTTGGTCAGTTCCCGTTCAAAATCTTTGTGTCTATCGAATATGTTATCTGAATCTATGCCAGCTCCCGCATGCCAAAATAATCTATTAGTATTTATATTTAGCAATAATGGCTTAGTTATAGAGCTTGGAAGTATTTGGAAGATTTCATTTGGGTCGTCATTTAACTCATATGCATCCATCCTAAAACCTTTAGCCAAATCAGTCATGCTCCAATTTCTCCGAATATTTTTTTCCGTTAAAATAGAGTAATTATTGTCTTCAATAATAAACCATATGGGTAGATTTTTAGTTGATGCCCAACCAATTGATGCTAAAAAATAATCCTCTTCTGCAGCCGCATCTCCAGAAAAACATAGTGTAGGTCGCTTGCTTGCATAACACGAACCGGTTGCAATTGGCCCCTGAGTGCCCATCAAGCCATCATGTCCATAAATATTTGCATTCTTAGAGTGTATAGATGCAGATCCACCCATACCATTCGCACACCCAGATTTATCACCCAATAGTTCCAATATTAGACTTTCGATATTACCTCCGAAACAAATGTAACTAGAGTGGCCTCGATGTTGTATAAAAATGTCCCGATCTAGGCTATTAATGCCCATTTGCTCCAGGGCAACAGATAAAGTTGCGGCTATGTACTCCTGGCCAGCAGATAAATAAACTGGCAGTTTAATTACACCTAATTTAACCTGCTGAAAAACTTCATTTTCGAACGCACGGCACAAGGCTGCTTTTTCAAAAATTCGCAGTTTTAACTCTTTAGTTAATATCATTTTTTTTAACGAGGTTTATAGCTGTATTCATCCATTCTCCCATCCAATTATAGTGTGGTGATGAAACTATGTTTCCATCTACTACTACCGGCTCATTAACATAAACTGCGCCTGAATTTGAAATATCATCTTCGATACTGTAATAACCGCTAATTCTTTTACCAGATGTAATTTTTGCAGAAATCATTAACTGAGCGCCATGGCATGTACTTGCGATTATTTTCTTTTTATTATTCCATGCAGCTATAAATAAAATTACCTGCTTCTCCTGCCTTAATTTTTCCAAAGCCTTCACACCACCGGGTATTACTAGCAAATCATAATTTTCAATGTAGTAATTAACTTTCTCAATATTTGATAAATCAGATATGAGGGCATGAGATTCCATATTTACCCCCATGATTCCGAAAAATTTTCCAATAACATTTGCCATTATGACAATATCCTCTGGGCTATTAGCCACTTCTCTAAGTCGGTAGTACGGATATATTAATTCTTGATCCTGAAAGTTTTCCCAAGTGATTATTAAGGCCCTCATTTAATCTCCCAATAGTTTTCGTTTCAATTTAATCTTTAGTGTATCTTCCATATCAGCTCTAGCAGGCTTGCCAAATTTAGCTTCTAACAGGTTTAGATATTTTGGATTTTCGTGATATGCATTCCAGGCATAATCTCTAAATTTTAGGATTTCACTAGCAGCAAGATTTTCATTAGACATGTTCAATGTTTCGTACGAGTGCTGACTGTATCCCGCATAGTTATCAGGTAAAATAATCCCGTTTTTTCTAGCCTGAATGTATAAAGGACTTCCAGGATAAGCCATGGCTGAGTACATATTTGACATATCAGTAAGGTTCTCCATTGCAAATGCTAACGTTTCCTGCATAGATTCTCTTGTATCTTGAGGAAGGCCAAATATATAGTTACCTCCAACATTAATTCCTGCATCATTAATATTTTTAATCAGATCCTTTATCTTAATATCTTTATATCCATCTTTATGAATTTCGCTTCTAAGAACGCTATTTGGGTTCTCTATTCCAAGGCCTAACCACTTAACCCCTGCTTTTTGTAATGACTCTAAATACTGTGGTTTACAAGTATCAACTCTTGAGTACGCCCAAATATTGAAATCATAACCCCTATCTTTTATTAATTGACATATCTTTTGAAAATGATTTGGATTAAGTACAAATAATTCATCTGCTATCTTAATATTTTTAACACCCTGTCTAGCTAAATAATCAAATTGCTTAATAATAAAATCTGGGGACCACCATCTAAAAATATTGCTGTTTGCACTTGAAATTTCACTACCACCCTTTGTTCGATTGATGATATTAATCATGCAAAATGAACACCGGTATGGACATCCTAGACTTGTGTAAAGAGCTGCAAAGGGTTGCTTCACCGAATTGTTTGACCATGAGTGCCACCCCGCAGTCCTGTATTTTTCCAGGGAAGGCAACAACTCCCAAGCCATGCCAGGTAATACCGTCTCTAGATCTTCTTTAGATACAATTTCAGAATTACTATTTGTACAAATCAAGCCATTGCTATCCCTAAAACACAGTCCTGGTATTTTTGATAACTCATTATCATCAAGTTTGCTTAGTTTTAATAACGAGCGGAGAGTGTATACTCCTTCATTTTGGCAAACCGCATTGATTGATAATTCATTTTTTAATGTCTCCTGCGGCAATGCAGCTACGTGTCCACCTACAAAAACAATAAAGCTATTAGGTGATAGTTTCTTTATTTCATCTGCAGTAGCGCAAGCTCCAGTCATGTTTTGAGTTGAGGCACTTGGTTGTTGACCATATACAACTATACAAATTATCTTAGGCTTTAGATCAACTATCATCTTTGCAGCCTCCAGATAATTTAATCTCTCAGCCTCTGCATCTATAATTTCACAAGAATGGCCTGCAACCAACATACTCTTAGCCAACATTGCCGCCCATATTGGTGGCTCAATTGCGGCATGATTGTCTGACAAACCTTGATATATTTTTTTTGATGCATTTGGATGAACAAATAAGATATCAATCATATTTTTTTCCGATTAGATCATTCCAGTTTATAAAAATTTTGGAATCAATGGTTAAAACATTGGGAATGGAACTTAGTTCTTTCAGCACATTAGAATCATCATCATAAAAAATAATTTTATCATCTATATTTTTTAAGAAATCTGACTTTTTGTAAGTTTTATAAGCCAAAACTGTAAAACTATTAAAATATTTTTTTATTTCAAATAAATTCAAAAGATGCAAGGATGGTTGCAATTCATCATCAAAATTCCAGTGCCTTCCGGATGATATGTATCCAATGTTGGCATTCTCAAGAGCGAGATAATTTAAATATTCTCTAATACCACTACGAAGTCTGCACACGGAGCCTACATCATCCATCACCTCATCTTTAGAAATTCTTTGCAATGGAAATATAAGCTGTTTTGCCCAAATTTGGGTACCATGTTTGCTGAATGTTTCCCATATTGTTAGATCAAAATCAAATATGTGTATCACTATTTCACCGCGATCATCGTAGTTCCGCTCATTAAATTAAATGGCCTCAATAATTTTTCCAATGAAAATCCATCTACTACATCACCTGGCCAAATAATCCGCTGATTGTCATCGGTTTCAATCCCGCCTCTCGTCACAATAAATGACACTGAATCTGGATTACCATAAAGCTCCTCTTTTATAACTGGTTTTATATGTCCCAGCTCTACGCCACCAATGTTTATGTATGAATTTTCTAAATTAGGTTCCGGTATCCAAATACAATTTTCATCTTTCTTAAATTCAAAACTTTTTCCCTCGTAGCTCTTCCCTTCGCGTCCATATTCATCCTCAAGCCTTACTAAATCTCTCTTATCTTCAGGGGTTTCTATCTCCAAAATTATCGCCCCATTTTCAGAAATGGCTCTAGTTGAATGAAACCGGGCTCTAAAGATGTGTATCTTGTCTAAAGCTGAAAGTTTTTGCGTATTACGCATGAATGAGAGTTCGACCTCACCGCTCAAAACTATAAACCCAGTATTTTTATTTGGGTGACAATGAAAAGATGTCTGTTTTCCTTCTTCAATTCGCAAAAACCAAATTGCTAGTTCATTATTTTGATAACATAGATATTCAAAACCCCACGGCTTTTTTACAATCACATCTTTATATTCGGAGCTCATGGTTTTCAATCTAAATCAGATGGCTGATACAGGGTAACTGAGCTACCCTCATATTCAAATTTAAATGGGACATTTAAAAAATCTTTCAGAGATTCCTTGACATTTAACTGTCTTTCTTGCGGAACAAAAAATAACATAAAACCTCCACCACCCGCACCTAAAACCTTTCCGCCCAATGCCCCACTCCTTTTAGCTTTAATATATATATCATCAATTAAGCTATTGGATACTTTTTCAGATAACATTTTTTTTATTTGCCACATTTCATCCAACAGGTAACCAAAATCCATTAAATCTTTTTCACTATTTAATATAGATATCGCTCGCTCTACTGAATAATAAATAGCCTCTAATTCTTTGCGTCTATTTTTAATATTATTAATTTTTGATTGGGCTACAGATGAGGCTATTCTACTTTCACCTGTATAAAAAAGCATAAGTGAACTTTGAAAAAGGGCCAGCCTCTTTGGTGATAGGATCATTGGTTTAACAATAAAATCATCATTTTTTAAAAATGAAATTGTGTTAAAACCACCAAAAGCTACTGCAACCTGGTCTTGAGATCCAACAGCCTCATTAATAACATTTTGCTCTACGTGAATGGCGTTTTTTGCTAATTCATTTTTAGAAGCCCTTCGATTCTGTAGCGCAAGTAATGAATTAATGAATCCTACGGTAAATGCTGAGCTAGATCCTAATCCAGAACGCGCAGGCAAATCTCCATCATGATGGACCTCAATTCCGGCATTCCAATTCATCCAATTAAGAACACCCTTAATTGCGGGATGTTTTATTTCATCAATCTCCCGAACACTTTCTATTAACGAATATACGAATCTATGGCGATGCTCAAAGAAAGCAGGTAGAAAACGTGCACTAATATAGCAATACTTATTTATTGAAGTTGAGAGAACGGCACCTCCATTTTCTCTGCTCCAAGCAGGATAATCTGTTCCACCGCCAAAAAAAGAGATTCTATAAGGTGTTTTAGTTATAACCATAATAAAACTTTCTAGCGAAATAAACCATGGAAAATTCCCCGAGGAATACTATAAGTAAATATTTTAAAACTCAAATTAAAATTGAAATATTTAAAAATAATTTTTAGTTCAGCAAGTGCACACTTAAGCTTAAGTTTTACTAAGAATTTAGTAAAATAAAACCAACGCATACCAATCCATTCATGTAAGAATATATTGTCAATAATAAACTTTTTTTCTACGAAACTATTAGAATTTGCTAACTCGATTAATTCGGAAAAAACACTGAATGTCTCATAGTTTAATGCTTGGATGTGCGCATGCGCTGCTAAATTTTCTCTTACATCATCATTTCGCAAGTAAAACCTAACCTTTTCTAACAATTCGGATTTGCTGTTAAATGTAACAGGATATTTGGTTGAATTAAATATTGTTTTTACAGATGTACCAAAATCTTCAGTTAATATAAAAGTTCCAATTAATGAAACCTCAACAAGTCTACCCTTCTGTTGTTTTAATCTTTTAAATATATTTAACTTTCCGTTTTCTACCCTGGTAAAATTTAAATGAATCTTACTACGCGCTATAATTGAATTTTTTTCTTCTACTGAAACTAGCCCACTTTTGCTTCCCTGTCCCGCTAAATAAACCTCAACCCCATTTTCTGATAGATAATCAATATATTCTCGCCTATTTGCTCTGTCTATACCACCAATAAACGATACATTAATATCCTTAGCAGCATTAGTTCTAGGGTATCTTTCTACAGAAAAGCCTTGTTTTGAATAGAAATTATATCCATATGATTCAAATATCCCTCGCATTGACTCACTAAAGGCCCAACACAAATCAGCACATTGAGCATAATATCTATCATGAAACTCAAAATTATGCTCTGGATCCGGGAAAATAATGATGACTTTTAATTTAAAATAATTTGATAGTCTACATATCATAAATGGATCAATGAGCAATTCTGTCCCAAGTCCAATTATTAAATAGTCAAATTTATTAATTCTTAGTGATTCATATATACTTTTTTCTAATTGCGGATAGCCTCCAAGTTGATACACTTCATAGTAGTTAATAATTTTTATTAGATTAGATTTAATTTTAATGCCATCTAATAAATCCTCAGTATGACTTCCTAAACTAACATTTTCTGTTATAAAAAGAATATTTAAATTAGAATTTAATTTACTTGACACGAAATTTTGTATGAAAAAATTAGATATGTTTTTTGATTTTACTATTTTTATAAAACGATCGACTTAATCAATAATAAAAAATGGCTTTATTTGGTAAACAAATTTGCTATAGAATAAATTTTCTAGAGTAAAAATATACTAATCTTTTAATGCAGTAAAAAGGGAAAAAAATTAAAGTTGTTAAAACTGATAAAAAATTAATTTGATTAATTCTAATATATTCCTTTATTAATTTAAAAAAATCCTTATTTACTTTTTTATAAATTACAATTTCACGAAAAATTTCATATGACAACTCTTGAAATTTATATTGTAAAAATTTTTTTTCATAATTTGAACCAAGATTTCTTAAATATGTGCCAAATAAAAAAGTATTATATGTAAAATCTTTAATTGTTTTGTTCAAACCTTGAGCTTTGCTCCTTAAATCTTCAGATTCCCTTTGCTTATGATTTCTAAAGCAATAATAACCTCTATCTGTATAGTAAATTGCATGACTTTTACTTTTAATAATTATGCTTAGACAATTTATTAAATCAAGACCAAGTCCTTTTTCATAAACTCCCCATTGAAAAGGATCATCATAACAAAAGTGAAAATTATTATAAATATCTTTTTTTCTAAACATACAAAAATAACTCAAAATAAATTTTCTATAAAAATTAAATATTATTTCATCAAATAAAATTTTTTTTGCTCGGTATTTGTATTTAGCTTTAAGGACCACTTTATGGTTACAATATTCTTCAAAAATTTTTACTGGTCCTGAAACGATAGCGACATCTGGATTTAATAAAAATCCATTAAGCCTACTTTCCACAAAATTTTTTTCAAGCCAATCATCACTACCAAGCAACACTACATACTCAGATGATGCCAATTCAATGCATCTGTAAAAATTTTTTAAAGCTCCGATATTATTTTTGTTTTTATATAATTTAATTCTTTTATCTTTTTGTGCTTCATCAAAAACCTTACTGTATGTATTATCGGTACTTGCATTATCAACAACCACTATTTCTATATCATATAAAGTCTGATTTTGAACGGATTTAATAGCATCTAAAATCATGTCCTCCCGATTAAATACAGGAATACAAATTGAAACTTGTGTTTTATTTTCTTTGTACATGATTCACTAAACTAATTTTTTTATCCTTTATTTCATATATATAATCACATTTATTTAAAATATTTAATTGGTGCGATATGATGATTAATGTTTTTTTTTCAGAAATTTCATAGATTTTATTCATTAAAGAATTTGCTGCTTCAGTATCCACCGAACTAGTTGGCTCATCCATAATTAAAATCTCTGAATCATCATAAAGCGCTCTAGCTATACCCAACCTTTGCAGTTGTCCTCCGCTTAATAATAGTCCGTCCTCCCCCACTTGTGAATCTAGACCATCCCGGGAGGAAAATACTGTATCAAGATCAACTTTTTTTAATATTGAATTTACTTTTATTCGATCATACTCACTTGACATGGAGATATTTTGTCCAACACTTCCATCAAAAAGATATATCTTTTGAGGTATAAAACTTGCTATTGTTTTTAAATTTAGCATATCAAAATTTTTTACCTGATTATCATCAACTTTAATTGTGGATTGATATTTGCGATGCAATCCAAGCAATACATCAATCAGAGTTGTTTTTCCTGACCCACTACTACCAATAATTCCTATTTTTGAATATTTTTTAATTAGCAAGGATGCATCTTTAAATAGAAGCTGGCCTTTGTTAGTACACACCTGAAAATTTGATATTTCAATACAACTATTAAAAATTAGTTTTTGACTATTTACATCATGCTCTTTAAGCAATGATTCGGTACAGATAAGATTTAATGTTTTTTTGTGAAAATGTATTTGGTTATAACTAGTTATGATTCTATTTACAGATGGCAACATACGCATTAATCCTAGCGAAAACATAGCTAAGATTGGAAGAGCGTCTGTTATAGATCCTTTACTTATTATTAGTACGTAAATGAATAATAAAATTATCACAAGGTACCCAAGAAATTCTAATACAGATTTTGGAATTAACGATAATGTGGCAGCTTTTACATTTGCGCTTACATATAATGAAACCTGTTCATTAAATTGAGTCTCAGGAAGGGTTTTCGAATTTGTAATCTTAATATATTTATAGTTTCGAAATATGTTTGAAATACTATTGTAATAGCGTCTATGTGACTCCTCTCTTATTACACCTAAAATAGCCATTTTACTTGTAATAATTTTTTTAGTTGCAAGTATTGAAATGCCTAAGAACAAAATAGCAATTGCTGTTGCATATAAATCAGTATATAACAACAGAATACAAAGTAAAATAAGAAGAGCAAATTCAGAAATAAGCATTAATCCTGCTGATATTATGTGTGTAAAATTATATGTTTCACTAACGAGTATTTTTTGTATATACGTAGGTCCTCTTTTTAAGAAGTGAACATATTGCATTTTTAAATATTTATCCAATAGTTTTTTTGCTATTGATGAATACACCTCTTCAGAGTATTTTGCAAGCCTATAGCCAAAATATATATTAAGTGCAGACCTAATAAAATAATAAAAAATTAATATGCTTCCAAAAAAAATAATGAATTCTAAAAAAGTAAGTTCTAAACCTGATACATTTAAAACTGAAAAAAATTTACTTTCCAATGCTTTATTAGGATCTGATGCGTAGCTTATAAATAATACAACTGTGCTTACTCCGAATGCCTCGTTTATAGCAACAACTACACTTAGAATGCAATTTATTAGAAAATCAATCTTCTCCTTTTTTTTAAAAAGACTTTTAATAATTAAGAACTCATTCATGGTTTTTTAAAAAAGAGTATTTGCGATTTGCTAAATTTTTATAAGAATGCCAATTTGCATATACGTTCAATCCTGCTTTTGTACATTGTTCGCAATACTTATTATTCATTTTTGATATGTGTAATTCTTTTGGACTTATAGATAAAAAGTCTTTTATGGAAAATTTAGTCGAGTCATATACGGCACAACATAATTGCACTATTCCTCTACAATCAATAGTTACCTGAGCAGTTTGCAATAAGCAGTAGCTAGTATCCTCTTTTTTTGATTCTTCAACTAATCTACTAATATCTATTAATAAATCATTACGTATATAACTTCTTTCAGCAAAATCTATCCTGTTATTAATAAAATTTTCTACGCGTTCAATTGGCATATAGTATGCTGGGCTTGAACCAAACTTAAATCCCAAATTCTCAGAGTAATTTTTCATCATTTCAATTTCATGTTGATTATATGTATAAATGTGATAGTAAACGGTCACATTGGGGTTGACACCTTTCTGAGAACATAGGTTAGAAAAAATGAGCATATTTTTTTTAACATCTTCAATATCACCCTGTTTATGACCTTTAGAATATATATCTTGCGTATATCCTGACAATGATATTGTTATCTCATCTGGCAATGCATTAAATAATCTGATAGCGGAGTTTTCTAAATTAAAATTTGTACTAATTCGACACCTGAAACCTCTTCTTTTAATTGCCAAGACAAACTTTTCAAATTCTGGGTGAAGCATTGGTTCGGTCCAATTAAATAGGGATATACCTTCGCAAACATAGTCCTTTTCAATTTTTTCAAGTATTTTTTCGAAATGATCTAGTGACATTTTTCCACCGCGATTTTTTTTAATACCGCCACTAGGACAGGTCGGGCAAGCTAAATTACATGAGCCCACAATATCAACGATAAAAGTTATCGGCAAAAACTTTGTAATTATCCAAAAATTTCGTAATTTATTTTTAAAATTTTGTGATACTTTTGATTTTATGATGTTCAAGATATTCATAATTTATTGATTTCCTTGGCATACTTTATCAAACTATCATACCGGACTGACATTTTTTTAATTTGTTTTTTCTTACTTTGGTGTCTTCTTTTAAGTATCTTTTCAAGAAGTATTCTTATAATTTTTGATTTGTTTATAACTCGAAGAATATATCTTAATAAGTATGATCGAAAAATGTAACCAAAATCATAAAGGCCATCTAGAACCTGCATTGCCCTAGAATAGTCAGAGGCAGCTATTGCACTTTTAAATTGATTTAACCCAATAGATAAGAAATTTGGGTAAATTTTACTGCGGATTGCTGTTCGTATCTCATTTTTGACTAAATAATCCTTTTCTATATCAGTGATCATTTCTTCCCACCACTGTCTCCATTCTGTTTTAATAATTGCATTTGATGTGCTTGCTGTATCGTGGTGAACCATATATACAGCACCAATAATTCTTTTTGTAACACACTTAAATCTTGCAGTAGCATGCAATACAAAACCAGAGTCAGCATACGGACCTGCCAAAGGATTTATTTTTATTTCGTTTTTTATCTTACTTTTAAAGATTATCCCAGACCACTTATATGGAACCCCGCCACTTACCATTGCGTCTATGGCTTCCCCAGGTTGATAGACGCGTTCATAATCTAATCTATCAGCACCATCAATTACTTCAAAAAATTCATTCATTGCAATAGTTTGACAGTACACAAAATCAGCGCCACTTTCTTGCAATGTAGCTATTGCCTCTGAAAAGAAATTAGGGGCAAAGAAGTCATCATCAGAAATTAGACAAAAATAATCAGCATCTACACGACTTAATCCAAATTGAAAATTTTGAATTGATCCTATATTTTTTTTATGCCTAAAATAATTTATCCTGCTATCTGAACGTAATAATTTTGCAAGTTGAATTTCTGTTTCACTACCCTCGCTATTATCATATATCTGAATTATTAGATTTCTATACGGTTGATTCAAAACACTTAAAACCGACCTCATTAACATTTCAGGTCTATTGTATGTGGGAATAATGACTTCTAATTTTGCAGTTACCCCATTATTGAATAAGTGTTCCACATTAACGAATCCTTTTAATATAACCACCTGGCGCAACAGTAATTAGAAGCTGGTTTTCAATAGAATCATCTACTTGGAATATTTGATTTTCGCGAAGAAATCTATCTACGGCAGTTTTAGGACTATTTCCCGGTCCCCAATTTCTTTCGTCATAATAGTTTTCAGGAAGATACTCAACAATTGTGTCAAAAACCACGCAATAACTACCTATTGAAACCAGTGAGGCGTATGCTTTCAACTCCTTATATACATGTTCATCTGTATGATTACTATCTAAGCATACTAGTATTTTCTGAAAATCTTTAGCATAATTTTTAACAGCTTCTATTATTGATGGATCTATACTAGATCCTTCAAACATAGCGATTCTAGAAGATAAAGGATGGCGCTCAATTTCTTTTTTATTATGTTCCCTGATATCAATATCAATACCAAGAACTTTACGCTTGGATTTCTTAAGATAAGAGTCATCATGAAGAGTCTCTGCATCCGCTATATCAAGAAGAGCTAAGATACTCGCACTCAGTATTAATGACCCACCATGCGCAATCCCTGTTTCAATAATTAAATCTGGCCTTACTCTCCAGATTATTTCCTGCATGGCAATCATATCTTGCGGGTACTGAATAATTGGTCGCCCAAGCCAAGAGAAATTATATGAATATTTCGGCTTTGTAGACTCCACCATAAATTTTTTAGCCGTATCTTTAAGGGACTTATTAACAGAGTTTTTCAATAATCTGCTAGAAACTTCATCATTGAATCTATTCATTTTTTTACCTTTAATATTTTCTATTTGATACCCACTATAAAATCTGGTTCATTTAAACCTTTTTGAAGTGCTCCAAACTTTAGCAAGTCTAATTTCGATTCATTTTGAGCTAATTTACGTACAAAATCACGAATAGTTATGGGTATTCCAGAGCATATATTTATTGGACCTTTGGCGCTGCTTAATGCCGAGTCAACTATTTGTGTAGCCGCTTCATAAACATCCAAATAATCTCTAGTCTGAAGACCGTCAGTTAATAGCACGGGTAAATCAAAAGCTAGCTGTTTTTTTACATAAGCTGCTAGTTTTCTATCATCCTCACCCTCTCCATACAGATAGAACAATCTACACCACAAAAATTCAGTCTGGGATTGTGAGAAAATTTGACTCATTAACAAAAATGAAGCTACTTTAGATGCTGCATACATATTTTTAGGTAAAAGCGGAGTATTAGCAGATAAATACCCAAAACTTGTATCGTATTCAAAGCAAGTTCCAATACCTACAAATTTATTAACTAATGATTTAGATGCAGCTAACGCTATTTTTAGAGAACCTTCTAAGCAAGAAATATTTATTGGGGATTCTAAATATTTTTTTGGCTCTGCATACCACGCGCAATGAATTACTAATTCCACACCTTCAAATGCACTAGACCACCATTCTATGCTTTCTGAAAATAAATCTTTTGTTGAAATAATCTTTTCAATATATGGGCTATCTGGCAACTTAGATTCAGAACCCTCTCTAACAACTAAGCATAATTTAATCCCTCGGCCCAGAAGATTTTTTACTACCTGCGCCCCAACAAAACCAGATGCACCAGTCAAAAGCGCTAGCTTAGTCAATTATTTTTACCTCGGGTACAAAAGTTATAAATTTCGCTCTTAAGTGGCCTTGTCCTCTTATTTGCGAGATGACTTCAGAGACTATATTCCATGGAAAAATGATAATAAAGTCAGGTTCAATATTATCTAACTCAACAGGGGATAAAATGGGAATATGACTCCCGGGCATAAATTTACCCTGTTTTGCCTTTGCTGCATCATAAACACAATCAATTAAATCGCCCTTGATTCCAGAGAAATTTAAGAGAGTGTTTCCTTTTGCAGCGGCGCCATATGCTACAACTAACTTACCTTCTTTTTTAGTCCGCACTAAAAATTCAATAAATTCAAACCTTATTCTTTCTGCTGTTAGTTGAAATTGACGATGCACATCAGGATTATTAATTCCAAAATTTTTTTCATCTTCTAAAATCTGTTGCACTGAGGGTAATATTTTTTTAGGAGTCTGAGCATGACATCCGTAAATGCGTAAACTTCCACCATGAGTATTTAATCTTTCAACGTCCCAAATTTTCAACCCAAATTTTTTAAAAATAATAGAAACTGTACTTAATGAAAGATATGAATAGTGCTCATGATATATGGTGTCAAATTGAGCCTTAGCAATCATTTCTTGAATATGTGGGAATTCTAGGGTTACTACGCCGTTTGGTTTAAGAATATCCTTTATACCCTTTGTAAAATCATTTATATCAGGTACGTGAGCATAAACATTATTACCGATGACTAAATCTGCTAGCCCATGATGGCTTATAATTTTTTTTGCTACTTCAGATCCAAAGAATTCTTTATAAACATTAATCCCCTTTTTTTCTGCACACTCTGCTGTACTTTCGGTAGGCTCAATTCCTACGCACGGGATTTTTTTTTGAACAAAATTTGACAACAAATAACCATCGTTTGATGCTAACTCAATTACTAAAGACCTATTATCAAGACATAATTTCTCAGTAATCATGTCGCAATACTCTTTTGCATGCTCAACCCATAGCTTTGAGGTACTAGAAAAATAGGCATAGTCCGATGCAAACAGTTCTCTTGAGCTTGCACAATCTAAAGTCTGCACCAATCCGCATTTATCGCATGAAAGTACCTTTAAGGGATAGTATTGTTCAGGTTTATTCAGATCAACCTTACTTAAATATGCATTTGATGGTGGGGCGAATCCTAGGTCAATAAAAATTCTATCGATATTTGAAAAACAATGTCTACATTTCATTTTTATATGCCATTGAAATTTAAATCTATAAAAGGTAGAGTATTGTCACGATCCGAAACCAAACTTATTGTAAGTGGCCATTGAATTGCTAATTTTTTATCAAATGGATTAACTCCGGCATCTGCTTCTGAAATATACGGTTTCGAATGAACGTATATCATTAGAGCATCATCAGAAAGTACTTGAAAACCATGTGCAAAACCTTCAGGAATAAACAACGCCATCGCATTGTCGCTCGATAGCTCCAGGCCATACCATTTAAGGTATGTCTCAGAGTTGCGCCTAAGGTCAACAGCTACATCAAACACCCTTCCCTTAATACAGCTGACTATTTTTACCTCACTCCACGGTTGCTTTTGATAATGCAAACCTCTAATAGTTCCTTGGCGACTAGTAAAGGATTCATTTATTTGAATAACTTTATCGTGCCATCCAATATTTTTTAGTTCATTGGGACAAAATAATCTTGAGAAATATCCTCTATTATCTTTTTTTTGATTTCTTGTAATTATTTTTAGATCAATTAGCGGTGTTTCTGATAGAGTGAAATAATTCAATTAACATACTCCATTTGTAAAACTCTCAATATCCTTAAGGCATAAGCTTACAACACTTGTATTTGTATTTTCTTTATTCACATACCATTCAATAGTTTTCTTTAAGGCGACATCCAAAGTCCAGCGTGGAAAAACCCCTAAATGACTTTTTGCTTTACTAGAATCGAGTGTTAATAAATTAGCTTCGTGTGGACCATCCATTACATTCTCGTAACGAACATTTTTAGAACTCTTTAAAAGATTGATTGATGCGTCAACAAGATATTTTACTGAGTGTGCATCGCTTAATAGTGGTCCAAAGTTATATGCGCCCATTAAGTTTGGATCTGAACACATACGTTCAGCCAATATCAAATAACCATTTAGCGGCTCCAGAACATGCTGCCATGGTCTAACGGATTTTGGTCGACGTATTAGCAAGGGAGTGCCCTTCACCCAACTCCTTATGATATCGGGAATAAGCCTATCTTTTGACCAATCACCGCCACCAATTACATTGCCAGCCCTTCCAATTCCTATGGGAATATTTATCGGGTGGAAAAAGGACTTTACGTAAGAGTCGATAACCATCTCACTTGCAGCCTTACTTGCACTATAAGGGTCATATCCACCCAAAGTATCATTTTCCCTATAAGGCCAAATCCATTCGTTATTTTTATATACTTTGTCTGTTGTAACCACAACTATAGCTTTCAAGCTATTAACATTCTGCATAGCATTTAACACATTTGCTGTGCCCATGATATTGGTTGAAAATGTTAGTAAAGGATCCTCGTATCCAACACTAACAAGTGGTTGTGCTGCCATATGAAACACTATCTCTGGATCAACTTCTTTAAAAATAATTTCTATATTTTTATAATTTCGAATATCCTCAATATGGCTAGTTATAAGCGTTCCAATTTTACCAAGTTCAAACAAATTTTCTTTAGTATTTGGCTCTAGGCTCACGCCTGTAACCTTTGCCCCCAGCGAGTGCAACCAAATCGCAAGCCATCCGCCCTTAAATCCAGTATGTCCGGTAATTAAAACTTTTTTATTTGCCCAAAATGAAATACTGGGATTTATCATCATCAACTCCAAAGCTTCCAAGGCGCTATATTTTTGGCCCACAAGTCCTCAAGATGATTCTTATCTCTTAACGTATCCATCGGTTGCCAAAAACCACTATGTTCAAACGCCATAACTTGACGAATTTTGACCAATTTATTTAAAGGGCCCGCTTCCCATACAGAGTCATCACCATCTATATATTCCAAACAATTTGGAGAAAGTACAAAAAAACCTCCATTAATCAATCCACCATCACCGCGGGGCTTTTCAAAAAAATGCGTCACTTCAGTTCCGGATCTTTCAAGTACACCAAATCTACCTGGCGGATATACTGCAGTGACTGTTACTAAACGTTTATGTTCTTGATGAAATTGAATTAATTTAGAAATATCAATATCGCTTACGCCGTCCCCATACGTAAAACAAAAAAATTCTTCATCTTTGACATATTCTGCAACTCGTTTTAGCCTCCCTCCAGTTAATGTATGCTCTCCAGTATCCACCAAAGTTACGCGCCACGGTTCTGCTGTTCGATGATGAACCTCCATAGAATTTTTTGCAATATCAAACGTTACATCTGAAGTGTGTAAAAAATAATTAGCAAAATATTCTTTTATAACATATCCACGATATCCACAACAAATCACAAAATCGTTAATACCATGAAAGGAATACATTTTCATAATGTGCCAAAGAATTGGCTTTCCGCCAATCTCAATCATTGGCTTAGGTTTCAAATGTGTTTCCTCAGAAATTCGAGTACCAAGCCCTCCTGCTAAAATAATAGCTTTCATGGAATAAATTTCGATGTATTATCAAATTCTTCTGCAGTATGTTTATCTAAAAACCGAGCTAAACGCTTTCCATAATTTTCCCAGCCAAAATTATTTTTAGAATATATTAAAGCTGCTTCTGACATTTTCATTAATAAACTTCTATCATAATATAAAACTTTTATTCGATTTTTTAGAGCTTCTATATCTCTAATTGGAATAATAAATCCATTCACTCCATCTTTGATAATATCTGCTGCCCCGACATTTTCTGTAGTAATTACAGGTAAACCGCATGCTTGTGCTTGAGAAACAACCATTCCAAAACCATCTGAAATCGAGGGCAAAACAAATACAGAGCACTCATTGTAAACATGAACTAATTGAGACTGCGAAAAAGAGCCTTTATACTTAATTAAGTCAGAGGTGTAATTTTTCTTTAAATATCGGATATACTCAAAGTCAGTGGTTGTGCCTACAATCCATATTTCTGCTGCCGGTAGTTTGAGTTCTTGAAATGCTTGTAACAAGTAATGTAATCCTTTTCTTGGGGTAATAGAACCACAAAATATAATACGAAATAACGAATCTGAACCCTCCTTTTTGTAAAAACTTCTTAAATCTACACCGCAAGAATTCACAAAAACTTTTTCCTGAGGAACTCCCTTGCTTATTAAGCTTTTTTTAGCTGCCTCACTTAATACAAAAATGTAATCAGCATTTACAAATTCGATCTTTTGCCTAATAATCAGTTTATCAGACGCAATAAATCTTCCAGACTGTAATCCTAAGATTTTCTCTTCATCAGCAATCAAGTCTCTCTCTAACTCTGGATGAAGACTGCCATGATCTACTATCGTTAATATACCCAACCCCTTACATTTTTCTATAGCCTCGAGTGAAAAAGAAGATAGTCCTATAAATACACTAGAGTCTTTAGGAATAGCTTTTGATAGTTTTTTTCCGAAGTAAATATGAACATATGGAGTACAAAACTTTCTCATATTTTGGGGAAAATACCTTAATAATCTTGCAAGGATTCCAACTATAAGAAATGATATAACTTTTTTATTAGGCAATCCCCATCTTTTACTAAGGAATTTAGGGTCACTATGAATAAGCCTATACAAGTAACCAAGATTTTCAAGCTGAGCAGCCTGGTCAAAAATATGAAATCTCCCACAACATGATGTAACAACTTTAATCATAAATGGCACTTATTTATAATTTTTTCTTTTTTTATAATTTCTAAAATAGAGCTCCACTCACCTACGTGGAAAGCCAACTGTTCTATCAGCCAAGAATAACCAAATAATGGGATATCTAAGATACCACGATTTGAATATTTTGAATACTTAATAAGTTTGAATAGAATAGGAAAAAGGGTTGCTACAAATATAATATTTCTTAAGATTCTTAGAAAAGCCCTTATAGCAATCTTTCTGTAGGTCCATTTTTGCAAGAATCTTCTAATTTGAGGACTACCTCTTCCTCTTCCCTTGCGTATTTCCCAATATTCTAAAAATTTTGAAGGTGCTATATGAGGAACTACGATTGAGAAATCAACTACTTTTTTAGCTCCAATTTTTTTTAATTCAGCACCGAAATACCCATCCTCTCCTGCACATATTGGAACAGCATATCCAACCGGAAATAGTCCTGCTTTAATTGCAATATCACGCTTACATGAAAATCCTTCGGTCCACTCCATCCAAGATGGATCACCCGACTCTTCTGAGCTTGCTACCGATGCAACATACCGTGCAAAAAGACTATGGATATTTGAAACTTGTGATTTAACCAAGACATAGTCAAAACCATTTTGATAATGAATTAAAATCCTGTCTAAAAAATCAGGTGGCAAACGAACATCGGCGTTAAGAATTACAACTACCTCACCTTTTGAAGCCAAGATCCCAATATTTCTTGCACCACAGCGACCCTCTCTAAGATTTGGAGTAATTAATATTACCCCGTGACGCTCGTACTTTCTAATAATATTAGGCGTATTATCTGTTGAATCATCAACTACAACTATCTCTCGATTTGAATATGTCAGAGAGATAAGAGCATCAAGAGTTCCTGCAATATCATCTTGCTCATTATATGTTGGCACAACAATACTAAATTTCATTTTTAGTCTCTAAATACAGAATTACATCTTTAATTGCCTTGATATCCTCAGAAAAGCTCCATTTTGATATTAACTTTGCACTATTTTGTCCCATAGCTGAAATTAATTCTGAATCTGAAATAATTTTAGATAACTTACATTTTAAATCAGCAACATTTCCTGCTTTAAAAATGAATCCATTAATTCCATTTTGAACAAGATCTTTTGCAGCTACAACCTCATCACTGGCTAAAATTGCACACTGACAACACATAGCCTCATTTAAAACTAGTCCCCATGGTTCAGCTATTGATGGAATTATGAATATATCTGCTATGTGAAAATAAGGAGGCAGCTCAGTTTGATTTTTAAAACCAACTATTCTCACTCCCTCTAAGTTATGTTGAAGTTGTAGTTTTTTCAACTCCTCCATGCATTCTCCATCGCCAACAATCACTAGATAAGGCAATCTTAACTCTGACATCTCATGAATAAGGCTGATATAAGCCCACATCAGATCCAAAACTCTTTTTCTTTTTGTTAGTTTGCCAACATACAAAAGCACTTCGCGATTTGAATCAATTTTTAATTTATCTCGAAGATCATTGCAAAAGCTTGTATCCACTTGTTGAATTCGATGATTGTCCACGGCATATGGCATATCAAATATATTTTCTTGTTTTACACCATAATGCAAATAAAATTCTTTATTTGCACTTCCAATCGCTAAAAATATCTTTATATGTTTAAATAAAAATTTCAAAAAATAATCTTTAATTTTTTGTTTAATCCATAAATTTTTTTGGATTAATAAAGACGATTCTCCTCTAATCAAAACTGGGATTTTTAAAAGTTTTGCACAGAATATTACATAAATATTTGTCCAAGAACCCCATCCATGAATCCATAAAATGTTAATTTCAGCATCTTGCAGAAATTTCAAAACACCAAAATTAATTGGTGAAAAAAAACCTATTGATTTATTAGTAAATAATTTTGGTAAAAAAATATGTTTATAACCGCTTAATAAATCAATATCCCATAAAACATTAACGCCAAATTCATGATCTTGGTACTCTTTGATCGAAATATCACTTCTAAAAAAAACAGTAAGCTCAATATCATCTATTTGCGCTATCTCACGAAGCAGGGGAGCTTGATACTGTATTGGATGGCTGACTAAGTAACCAAGTCTAACCTTAGGTTTTTTCATTTATCAAGTAATCATTAATCATTCGTTCAATTACTTCAGGCATTTTAATTTTTGCAGTCCATCCCAATTTTTCTCTCGCTTTTAATGGATTTGCTACACTCATAACAATGTCAGATGGACGCCGAAATTTGTTATCAAAAATAACCCAATCTTTCCAATCCAATCCGAGATATTCAAAAGTTATTTCCACAAAATCCTGAAGTGAGTAGGTATTGCCTGTAGCTATTACAAAATCTTCGGGCTTTTCTTGTTGAAGCATCAACCACATAGCTTCGATATATTCATCTGCCCAACCCCAATCTCTAGAAATATCTAATGCGCCAAGCGAAAGGTTACCTTTTTTTGTTTTGGCGATTTCACAAGCTTTTATAATAATTTTTTTTGTAACAAATCGACTTGGTCTCAATGGCGATTCGTGATTAAATAATATTCCAGAGCAAGCATAAATATCATAGCTTTCTCTATAGTTTGAGACGCTCCAGAATGCCGCAGCCTTTGCAACACCATATGGGCTTTTAGGGAGAAATGGTGTTGTTTCGTTTGCGCCAAACTCATTTGTGTCTCCAAAACATTCGCTCGAAGAAGCGTTATAAAAACGGCATGGAATTGATAAGAACCTTATTGCTTCTATTAAATTCAAACTTCCTAAGGCAATACTTTCGAAAGTTTCTATTGGATGCTCAAAAGAGAGTCCAACCGAGCTTTGTCCAGATAGATTATAAATTTCATCTGGCTGATATTTTTTTATAATCTGTAAAACACTTCTGAAATCCATCAGCGATAAGGATTCAAGAGCAACATCTTCTTTAATATCTAATTTTTTCAAGTTTGAGAATGACGTTACTTGAGCGTCTCTTGAGGTTCCACAAACATGATATCCCTTTGAAAGTAGCATTTTTGCCAATAAAGCCCCATCTTGTCCAGATACCCCTATGATTAATGCTTTTTTTTGATTTAGATTTATCATAAATTACCCTAATGATTCGACTTTCTTCATTGCATTCCAAACATCATCAATAGAAATACCCGATAAACACAAATTATTTCTACTGCACACCTCCAAATAACAAGGCGAACAATTAGTAGAGAATCTCAGAATTGAGCTTTTTTCATATATAGGAAACCACTTTCCTGGTAAATCTCTTGCAGAAAAAATTGCAACCATAGGGATCTTGTATGCCGCTGCTAAATGAATTGGACCAGAATCGTTGGATAAAAATATTTTGCAGGCTCTTATAATTTCTAACGATTCTTCAAGAGTAGTGTTCCCACATAAATTTGTGACAGAACTTACTGGAATTTTTGTGATTATCTCTTCTGCCAAACTAAAGTCTTGACTACCTCCTATCATAACAACATGTCCACCATCACCAACCCATCGTTTTACTATTTCTTTAAACCGTTCTGAGGGCCACCTATTTGTACTTCGACTTCCTCCAGGCGCAATTACAAGCAATTTTTTTCTTTCAGTTTTGATAATTTCTAGAGATTTAATTTTTTTATTTACTATTACTAGATCATCTAGTCCGTAATCCAGACAATCGTTTGTTATACCGATTTCTTCAACTATCCCCAGTAATCTTTTAACCTCATATTTATGTTTTAAGTAATTTGATTGAAAAAAAGAGAAAATTTTGGCTGTATTAGTTCTAAATCCAAATGCATTTTTAGAATTTACATATTTAGCAAATATCATGTTTCTTATCTCATCAGAGAAACATGTTAAATCTTGCGATAGGGATAACCAAAAATCAATGCCCTTTTGGCGTAGTAAGTCTGAAAGGCTTTGAAATACTTTCAACTGCCTCAATTTCGAAGGTTGATAAAAAATAATATCGTCAATCCAAAGTAGGTTTAATAATAATTTTTTTATACTCTGATCATTGGCATCACTATCGTTTGTTAGTAAAACAATATAGCAATTAGGCCACCTAATGCGTATTGCCCGAATGGCTGGCAAAGCACAAACAATATCACCAATCTTACCAACTCGATGTATTAAGATAGTTTTAGGTTCAAATTTTAAGCAAACTTTATTCCATAGTAATTCTCTAATGATGGTGAGAATATAATTTTCAATTCTACATATAGTTGGGCCAATCAGAGCTAGCACTCTATAAAAAAAAATCATTTTTTTAAAATCTCAGAATTGCCATTAACAAATTTATTTAAGATAATTTTTTGCCAACTAAATAATCCATCCTTAAATTTGTCATCATACTTGTCGCTCATTAGCCATTTTTTTATCGGTACTGAGAAGCCAGTTTTTTTTCTTTGAAGAAGCTCTGGACAATTTTGAATTAAAAACTCTGAAAAAACTGTTTTTTTGTTGATCCTATTTGTTGATTTTATTATCGGGATTATAGAGTTCCCAAACTTTAAATCAATAAAAGGGGTGCGTATTTCAACTGAGTTAGCCATGCCAGCCCAATCAGCATCTCGCAACAATTGATTACGCATATACCACTCAATTTCTAAGGATGTTACTTTTAGCCTTGGTGATTGCAGATTTTTTGTTGTGGCATCTAAACGATCAAATAATTCAAGTCGCTTCCAGCCTTCAATTGCAAAGTCTTCAGTTAAAATTTCAGGCAATCTCCATGGCATAAGAACTGATCTCCTCAGTAAATAAGCACCAGAGTAATTGCCACAGTATTCAAATATTCCAGCATACTTTTCTGATGCCATTTTGCTAATGGTCTTTTGCCCTATCCTTCTGAACCACTTTCCAGCCCTTCCTATACTTGGCAGGCTTGCCAAAGCTGGTACATGAGAAAAACTGGGGTAACCTGCAAACCATTCATCGCCTCCTAATCCAGTAATTCCAACCTTTAGACCTTGCTCTTTTAATAGCTTGCTAATGAAAAAGATATTTAGCCCATCTATACTTGGCTGGTCCATTGCATCAAAAAATTCATCCTTATACTTTAAAAAACTTTCTCTATTTGCATATGATTTAATATGTGAAATTCCAAGGTGCTCGGCTGTTAAAACTGCAGAAGGAATTTCATCGTCTGCAGTATTCTTATATTCCTCAAAACCTAATGTCAACGCATTTATATTCTCAGATATTGAGGAAGCACTTATTGCCAGTGCCGTTGAATCCATTCCCGAGGAAAGAAAAAGTCCCACGGGAACATCTGCAGATAGATGTTTAATCATGGAATCGTTCAATGCGCTTTCAAGTAATCCGATACTAGGGCTCGATGATTCCTTCTCCGCACTCTCAAGAAATTTAGATATGCTCCAATATTGAGTCTCCTGTCCAATACAATTATTTGATATCCAAAGTTTTGATCCTGCCTTTAAAGCATGAATACTTTGATATAAGGTAAAGGGTTCAGGAACCGAACCAAGCAATAAATATCCAACATAACCAGCACTATCTGGTGTATTACTAATAGCGTTGGTTGCTAATAAAGCCTTTACTTGTGATGCAAAACGAAAGATTCCCCTTTCAACCGAATAATATAAAGGCTTAATGCCAAATTGATCGCGCGCTAGGAATATTCCTTGTTTTTTTTCGTCCCAGATTGCAAAGGCAAACATTCCTTGGAGATGATTTATACAGTCAGAACCGTACTCCGAATACATTGCTAAGATTACTTCAGTATCAGATTTTGAATTAAATTGGTAACCTTTTTTTAAAAGTTCTAGACGTAATTCAATGTGATTATAAATTTCGCCGTTAAACACTATCACTAATCCATGTTCTACTGAAAGCATAGGCTGGTCTCCAGCACTACTAATATCTACAATGGATAGTCTTTGGTGTGCCAAACCTAGTTTTTGATTTTGATGGATCCATTGCCCTGAGCTATCTGGGCCGCGAGACAGCATAGCTTCTCGCATTCTTTGAAGTTCTCTAATATCAATTCTTTCGTCTTGATAACCAAAGGAATATACTCCTGCAATTCCGCACAAAATATTCTCTTTCTAGCTATTCAATAGTAAATCAGATACTGTCAGTTTCATTTTGTCTTAGGTGTGATAAAAATTCAGAATATGCTTTTTTTAAACCCAACTCTAAATCAATCTTTGGTTGCCATCCTAAGTGCTTTATCTTTTTTGAATCCATTAACTTTCTAGGGGCACCATCAGGCTTGTCCTTATCAAAGATAATCTTACCTTCAAATCCTGTAGTTTTAGCAATAAGTTTTGCAAGATCGGAAATTGTTATATCACTTCCAAATCCAATGTTAATGTGATTTTCCATTGCGTCTGTTATTGACTCATATTTTTCTCTTGTTAGATTCATAACAAATAAACAAGCTTCAGCTAAATCATCTACATTCAAAAATTCTCTTAATGGCCTTCCAGTACCCCAAATAATTACACTGTTTTTGTTTTTGATTTTAGCTTCATGAAAACGCCTAATCAAACCCGGTATCACATGACTATCTGTTGGATGATAATTATCTCCAGTACCATATAAATTGGTTGGCATAACTGATCGATAGTCCAAATTATATTGACGGTTATAGCTACCACATAGTTTGATGCCCGCAATCTTCGCGATTGCATAAGGCTCATTGGTGGGCTCTAGCTTACCCGTTAACAATGCAGATTCAACCATAGGCTGATCTGCTAGCCTAGGATATATGCAGCTTGAGCCTAAGAATAGTAATTTTTTTACATTATTTTTATATGCCTGATGAATAATATTAGCCTCTATCATGAGATTTTCATATATAAACTCTGCCGGATAGGTATTATTGGCATATATTCCGCCAACCTTTGCAGCTGCTAAATAAACTATGTCTGGTTTTTCTATTGAAAAAAATTCATCTACCGCGGCTTGGTTTGTTAAATCTAATTCACTTCGGCTTCTAATAATTATGTTTGAATAACCTACAGAAATTAGGTGGCGCAGAATCGCGGAGCCCACCATACCGCGATGACCGGCAACATAAATTTTTGAGTTTATATTTGTTTTCACTGACACATGAATTTTTTTGAGATTAATAGTTTTCTAAGCCAATCGCTACTTTAAAACCATGTTTCTTTAACAAGACATGTTTTCTTGCCTCATTAAAATCATAATCGACCATCTCAGCAATCATTTCATCAATAGTGATTTCTGGAACCCATCCTAGTTTTCCTTTAGCTTTACTTGGATCACCCAGAAGGGTTTCGACTTCCGTGGGACGATAGTAGTGCGGGTCGACTTGCACAATTACATCGCCCACCTTGAGTGCTGATGCTTTATCGCCGCTAATCGAAGTAATAATACCTTTTTCTTGCTCGGCCTTACCTTCAAACTTTAAAGTGATACCCAATTGCTTTGCGCTACGAATAATAAATTCTCGAACACTGAATTGAATGCCTGTTGCAATTACATAATCCTCTGGCGCATTTTGCTGGAGCATTAGCCATTGCATCCGCACATAATCTTTCGCATGACCCCAATCCCGAAGCGCATCCATATTACCCATATATAAACATTTCTCTAAGCCCTGAGCAATATTAGCTAAACCTCTTGTAATTTTACGAGTAACAAACGTTTCTCCGCGGCGCTTAGATTCATGGTTAAACAAAATACCATTACAGGCATATATGCCATAGGCCTCGCGATAGTTCACCGTAATCCAGTAGGCATATAGTTTTGCGACTGCATATGGGCTGCGCGGATAGAACGGCGTGGTTTCTTTTTGAGGAATCTCTTGCACCAAACCATAGAGCTCTGATGTTGATGCTTGATAAAAACGCGTCTTTTTCTCTAAACCGAGAATACGAATCGCCTCCAAAATCCGCAATGGTCCAATTGCATCCACATCAGCAGTGTACTCTGGGGATTCAAATGAGACAGCCACATGCGACTGCGCGCCTAAGTTATAGATTTCATCTGGCTGCGTTTGCTGAATGATGCGCGTAAGGTTACTGGAGTCTGATAAGTCTCCATAGTGCAAAATAAAATTACGATGATCAATATGTGGATCTTGATAAAGGTGATCAACCCGCTCGGTATTAAAGAGTGAAGCGCGCCGTTTAATACCATGCACGACATAATCCTTCTCTAATAAAAACTCAGCTAGGTAAGAACCATCTTGACCAGTAATGCCCGTAATAAGTGCAACTTTATGATTAGTTTGCATGGTGATTTTTTATTAGTTTTTACTGCCTGCCATAAATATCATCAAACCTAATGATATCGTCTTCGCCCAAATAGGAGCCTGATTGAATCTCGATAATTTCCAAAGGCTCTTTGCCGGGGTTGGATAGACGGTGTTTTTGACCCTGGGAAATATAGGTGCTTTGATTCTCTCTTAGTCTGATTACATTATCACCATTTTGAACTTCTGCCACACCTTTGACAACAACCCAATGCTCTGCCCGATGATGATGCATCTGCAAAGATAAACTGGCCCCTGGATGTACAAGAATGCGCTTGACTTTAAAACGCTCACCCTGATCAATGCTGTCGAACCAACCCCATGGCCGCAAAACTTTTCGATGTGTATTTTTTTCTTCTCGCTCTTTCTCATTCAAATGAGTCACAATATTCTTTATAGCTTGACTATCTGAACAATTTGCAATTAAGATAGCATCAGCTGTTTCGACAACGATTAAATTTTCTACGCCCAGTGTACTTACTAAACGACCACTAGAATGTACTAAAGAATTTCTAGTATTAATCGATAACACATCGCCTTTAATTACGTTACCATTACTATCTTTTTTACTAGTTTCCCATACAGCTTTCCATGAGCCAACATCACTCCAACCGGCATTGAGCTCAATCATTTTTAATATAAAAGCTTCTTTGTGTTGATCATTAGTTATATTAAGGCCATTGCAAGTATCAGTAGCAATGCTGCATTTTTCTAATACAGCATAATCAACTGACTCACTGGGAACTAAAGCAAACGAAGTTTTATCGACACGAATAAATTCAGAGCCATCAGTTTTATCAATAATTTTTGTCTGCCAGGCTAAATATGTAAACTTTAAAATATCTGGGCGATACCGCCCTAAAGCAGTGAGCCATGTGCTTGCATGCATCACAAATATTCCACTATTCCATAAATAGTTCCCGTCATTTACATAAAATCGTGCCGTCTCAATGTCCGGCTTTTCAGTAAACTGCGTAACTAGAAATTCATTATTTTTACCTTTTGTAAACGTGCGCTGCATGTAGCCATATCCAATTTCAGGAGCGGTTGGTGAAATACCTAAAAGCGCAATAGTCTTTTTACTAAGATCGGCTTCCACTACCGCAACACAATCATGTACAGATTTTACAAATGCTGCCTGGTCTTGAATTGCTTGATCGGCCGGTGCGATTACTAAAATTGGATCAACTCTTGAATTACCATATTTATCATCGTAACCTTGTATATCTGAGGCGTACATGGCTGCTAGGCTTAAAGCTGGAGCTGTATTGCGACCCACAGGCTCTAATAACAATCTTGCATCAATGTCCTTCAATTCCCTGAGCTGGTCCAGAACCAAAAAACGGTGCTCCTCACTAGTAACAATTAATGTTGGTCCAAGAGTAAATTGTGAATTACCAATTGCATTAATTCGGGTTACCGCTTGCTGAAATAGGCTCTGCTTAGCACCATCTTCTATGAGTGTCAAAAATTGTTTTGGGGAAGTGGAACGTGATAGAGGCCAGAGGCGAGTACCTGAGCCGCCACTTAGAATGACTGGAATTACAAACGAAGATTGAGTATTCAAATTATGCAAAATATAAACTTATATAAATAGAGGTTTTATTAAACTATTAGATCAATTTTATATGAAGATCGACTAGCGCTTGCGCATAAATTAATTCCTTGAAAGTGCTGTGCCAAATATTCTATATGTATTTAGTCGCTATTAAAAATACCAATAGCTATAAGTGCTTTGTCTATATACGTTACCGTAATTTCTTGCGCAACACCCTCAACTGCAGCTAAAATGTATCGTTTAGCAAGGCTAGGTATCACTTTCCTGTTGCATGCAACCCCTGCATAGGGAGCTAGAACTATTACCTTGGTTTTAGAAGTATTTTCTTATTCGATTTTGATTCTGCAATATTGAGAGTATCAGGATGGGTATCTATTAAACCTGTATAACCCTTGGAAGTATTAATCCAATTAGACACTGCGGCGGTAGGAGATATACTTTTAATTACTTTGCTGTATTGTTCAGTTTTAGGCAAATTAAATGCTTCAAAATTTTATTAGTTATCAATGTTCAAATAATTACTTTATTAAATAATGCTAACAAGATATATTAGACCTTCTTCATGTAGTCAAGGCTAAAAAATTATCCATTGACACTACTGATGACTTTAAATTATCCCCGGATTTTGAATGTTTTGACAGTTATTATTCACATCTATAAAAATCAAAAAGTGTTGGATTTACAAGCTCAGTTGTGGAGTAGCTGGGAACAAGTTCCGAACTTAGAGTTAATTTTTATAGATGATGGATCAATTCCCCCGCTTGATTTGAAGCACATCCCCACTTGGGTAAGAAAGGTTCGGATTCTTGATGATATTCCCTGGAATCAACCGGGAGCGAAAAATTTAGGGGCTTTGCTGTCATCGAGCCCTTGGTTACTATTTCTCGATGCTGACCAATTTTTGGATAAAAGTTCACTCTTAGAATTGTTAGACAGATTACCAAAATTAACAAAGGGTACTATTTATCGATTTAATCGGTATTGCGCTAATACAAATCAAGCACTTGATATTCATCAAAACTGCCAGCTGATATCAAAACTTGATTACTGTAATTTTGGCGGCTATGATGAAGACTTTGCTGGAAATTATGGACATGAAGACGCCTATCTAGAGAGGCTTTGGAGATTTTTAGGTGGTGAAATTGAAGTTTTGGATAAGCCTCATTTAAGCGATCTCTCAGAATTGAGAACCATGGGTTTAAATCGAAATACTCGTACTAACGAGTTACTGCGAAGACGGAAAATTCGCTACTGGCACTGTATTCGGAATCCTATTGGTAAATTTATTTTGAGCCATCCTTTGATTTTAAAATCTTTAATCAAAATTAAATTCCTAGCTGATGGTCGACCAACAAAACAAATTAGATTTCATTGGATAGAGATATGATGCGTTTTATTGCATTAAATTTAAACTTATTCATCTTTACAAGTTTTCCTATCTTTGTACTTTTAATTAAAGGTTGGACAAGTGCCATCTTATTTTTCTGTTTGTTAATTTCATTAATCTATTTATTCAAAAATAGAGAGTTAACACCCTTCGCTTTTCGCCAGGAGTTTTTTAAAAAACACACTTCTCTACAGTTCATCCTTATAGCTTTTTCCCTTCCAGCTGTTAGTATTCTTTTGACAAGTTCAGGAAGTACGCATTTCAATTGGAGCAATCTCGATGGCCCCTCTAGATATCTTTTTGCCATCATTTTTCTTTTTTTCTTACTTCGCTCCCAACCCGATATAAGAAAAGTTCTCATTTTTTCTATTACTTTAATGCCGATAATGACCTTATTGTTCATTAATAGCGTTGAAAAAAAGGAGTGGTCCGCTAGCGACAGATTAACTATTTACTTTATTGATCCCATCATATTTGGGTCTTTGTGTATTTCATTTGGATTGATGGCTCTTGTATTGTTGAGCGAAAAACAATCAAATCGGATCAAATTCATCTGGTATGGCATTTCGATGCTCTGCGGCTTTTATTTATCTGTTAGTTCAGAAAGCCGAACGGGCTGGCTTGCAGTGCCGATCGTTCTCTTCTTACTAATAAAAGTTCGATTCAAAATTAGTTACTTTAAAACTCTAATTATTAGTAGTGCTCTTATTGGAGTAATAGGCTTTGCCTTATTTCATTCGAACTT
>Ga0214923_10001809_pt1 | contig 29754 bp, 29 predicted proteins | sample LL1510_MetaG_FD_177993 | JGI IMG/M metagenome (GOLD analysis project Ga0214923, IMG submission 177993) | Freshwater microbial communities from Lake Lanier, Atlanta, Georgia, United States - LL-1510 | ecosystem: Environmental > Aquatic > Freshwater > Lake | place: USA: Georgia | collected...
ATTTCATTTATTTCATTTATTTCATGTAAAATACATGAAATAAATATTTTAGCGAATCCACTCGGATATATCATTGATTTATATTCTTCTGATTTGTTAAGAATATCTAAAAGAAATTTTAAATCTTCTTTAGTTATGTCTTTAGAATCTAATATTAATCGAATCCAACATTTATCATCCATTTTCAATGTATTAGTCTTTTGTTAGTCTTTTGTTCGTCTAATTATAGACTAACATTATAAAATTATTATTCAATTTTATGTAATATTAATATATGCATTGTATTTCAAAGAATTGTAATTATTTTATTAACAGAAATAATTCAATAAGTGAAGGAAAATATTGTTGTAATTTATGCAAAATAAAAGGTAAACATAATATTTTTTGTCAAAAAATATCAGCTATACAACCAGCAATACAACCAGCTATACAACCAGCTATACAACCAGCTATACAACCAACAATACAACCAGCAATACGAAAAAAAATAAGAAAAGCATTACTTATTGGTATTAATTATATAGAAGATCCAATAAATACATTATATGGATGTATTAATGATGTTAAAAATATAAAAAATAAACTTAATACAATTGGATATGATGAAATTAGAATAATAACTGATGAAAAAAAAACTGATGAAATAATAACCGATGAAAAAAAAACCGATGAAAAGCCAACCAGAAATAATATTATAAATGGATTAAATTGGTTAACTAGTAATTTAATTAAAGGCGATTTTGTTTTTCTTCATTATAGTGGACATGGTGGATTGACAATAGACAATTCAGGAGATGAACAATTTGACAGCTGTATATATCCAATAAATAATGGAGTTATTGAAAGAATTATAGATGATGAATTAAGAAGAATTTTTGTTCAAAAAATTCCAGATGGATGTAAGGCTTTTGCTGTTTTTGATTCTTGTCATAGTGGAACCGCTTTAGACTTAAAATATAATATTAATTCACCAGAATATGGAAAAGTTATATTAACACAAAATAATTATCCAAAATCAAATGGCTCAGTGATTTTTCTTAGTGGATGTAGAGATGATCAAACTTCAATGGATACGGTTGATAAAAATGGAATACCAAGCGGAGCATTAACAAATTCACTACTCGAAGTATGGAATACATATGGAATTAATATTAAATTTAAATATCTATTATGGGACATATTAAATGAATTAAAAAAAAATGGTTATTCACAAATACCACAACTATCATGTAGCAAATTTGTTGATGTCAATAGTGAATTTTCATATGTATGAAATGGGAAAATTGAATTCATATTTGTATAATATGAGGTAACAAGATTTGTTTACCTTTTAAAAAAATGAACAACATTGGAATTCCGTTCGATGAGTATATGAGTAAAATCTCGAAAAAAAATCGTAAAAACAAAACTATTAAAGTTTTGTTTTGGAATTTTCTTAGAGAAAATACCACAGCATATAATGATGACGATAGGTTAGTAGTTTTTCTGAAATCTAATTTCTACTATTTGTCTCCAAAGATTTTTTACACTGCCGTGGGAAAATATCTTAACAAAGACGGTAAGGAAATGATTCAAATTACCAGGAATCCAGATAGTATAGATGCCATGTTTATGACTGTTCTAAGTGGTACAAAAATGCAAAAATTTTCAAAAGAATTTTTCATGTATAAAAACTACATGTTTTATTATCATCGTGGTAATATTTATCCTACAATCATTCATTTGTCATATGAATATAATAGTTCCAATATTAATCTACTTGTTAGAATAATTGACCAACCCATGAACATCAAAATTCTAAATTACGATGATTTCAAATTATATGCCAACATTGATCATCCTCCTCTAAGTTTAGTTTATACAAGTAGTGCTGAGAGTATGTTGAATGGATTTCCAACCAAATATAGCGAAATACTAGAACTTTGCGATGTTGATTTAAGGTATTCTGATATACCTACCATTTTTAAGGGTTCAGATCTACAAGTTGAACAATATATTCAACTGTCCGCACATATCCCTTTGAAAGAGATATATCAAATTGTAATGTCTTATGTATAATATCTATCATGTATAAATATTATATAACTGTTTTTTTACTGTAAAAAACTGTTAATTTTACTGTAAAAAAAATAACAATTATGCATACAATTCTTCTATTCCAATGTATTGAATGATTATGAAATTCAATACATCTATTAAATAATCGCGTAATATACTATTCAAGGGTCCTATATTTGATACAATATCTTCATCGATTAAATTTCCCCTATTAATAATAAGATAAAAAATATTTTTTATCTTTGATATTTTTGAGAAAGTAATACCATTATTATGTATATAAGAATTATGGAATGAAACATTTATTTTTGTTGTAGAAAATAAACGACATCCATAAAGATTACATCTTATAAAATCAACGTTTTGTTCACAACTAAACCAAAAACAACAATTGGTAAATGTCATAGAATTTTCTTTTTTACTCGGAACTAAAGTTCTCAGAATTGATTTGTTATTATTTTGAAAATCGGGATAATCTGCAAGTAATTTTGGATAAGTTGTGTAAGAGAGTAAAAATAAAGTATTATCGTAATTGGTTATATTATTTTGAATAACAAATGTAAAATATTTTATATAGAAAAATTCTTTTCCAAAATGTTCTGAAAATGCTTTAATTAAGTTTTTTCCAAATACTTTTATATTTATCTTTTTTCTAGCGTAAATTTCACGTTCTAATTTCTTTTTGAATTTCTCTTTAACGTTTACAGGTTCGATTGAATTTGCAGGAAAATTAGATTTCATAATTAATTCTATAATTTTTGATTTGTGTTCATCAATTGGATTCATCTTTTGTTTTAAGTATAATACTTCTAAGTAAAATACTTATTTAAAATATAAAATGATTCAATTTTATTTGTATACCTTGATATACAAAGATTGTATACCAAAAATATGAAAGTAAAAATTGAATAAGGTAGAATATATTGTTATATAAGAAAAAAACATTGTAATTATGTCTGTGTTTAACGCAAAAATTGCTGAATCTAAAGAAAAAAATATCACAGAAATTATTCTTGATATTGATAATAATGAAAGAAATCAAACGGAATCAATTCATTTTACTGAACTTGAAAATTTGTTATCATTTAGTTTTCGAGAACGAATCAATTTATTAACTTCTGACATTTTATATAATAACAATTGGTATCTTAAACCTTTGCAAGACCCAGAGACATCTTTATATTCTGCTTTTCCATTCTTAGAGGAAAAGCAATTTAAGAATGCTTTTGTCATTGGTGGAATGTTGTTGAACTTGTGTTTAGGAATATCTACAAATGGAATAGATTTAGATATTGCAGTTTCTGAATCTGAATATGAAAATATTCCAACAATGATAAATTCTATACAACAATATTATAAAGATTCATATGATAAAAGTATTTCGATTGTTACTAGTCGATTATTCCCAATTGAAAAGAGTTCTTCATATGTAAAAAATATTATATATATTAATATATATAATAATAAAGATCAATCTATAAAACGTGATAAATCCGCAATTCCTGATTTATTACAAGAAATTCAAATTATTTCAGTTGAAGATGTTAATAAATACATAAATGATTTTGATATTCCAGCATCTAAGATTTTTATAAAACTGGGCCAATCAAAAACTTTTGTAAATTATTCAGCAGGTCTATGTTTATTGACTAATTCATTTCCTATAAACAGCAAGGCATTTTCTAAGTCTACAATTAGGAGAGTTATGAAATATTTTATAGGTAAAAATATGGCTATTTTATTACCTAAAACTGGACATCTTCCAACTATGTTATATAAATTATCTAAAGTGAAAACAGAAATTGGATATAAAGTTAATAGCTTATCTATTAAGTTAGATAAAGTTAAAAATATAGAAGCTATTGTTTCTGTAAATAAAGATAATGGTTATGAAGTAAAAAGAAATATAATTTGTCCAGGCGATTCTATACATTTATTGGAAACTAAAAAAATACTTAAAGAAATTCGACGAAGTAATTTTTCTATAATTTCAAGTGAATCAGGTAATAGCTTGAATTTCCTGATATCAATTAAAATTGGATCAAAGATTATAGAACATTATCCTAGTTTTGCTAATCATGAGATTTCAGTAGGCACTGAATTAAAACAATTTGATATTAAATTGTTTGAAGAATACAGATATAGTAAATTAGGAACAAAATGTAATACATTATCTGGATTGTGTTCATTGACTCCAACTCTGAATTTGGATGAATTAAAAAATCTTTTTGATGTGACCTTTTCACAAAAGAAAGGCCTATATAATATATATTACAGTATTGTAAATAATAGACAAGACATCAAAAATGCTGAATTGATAACTGGTTATATTGCCAAATATCGTGCAAAAACTCAAGATTTATGGAATGCATATTTTGGAAATACAACTGATGTAAAAAATAAATCATCATCATTTAACAGAATAGATATTTCTGAACATATATGGGAAGAGGGTCCAATTATCGTTTCACCTCCTATTATCAATAGGCAAGAAAACATATTAGATTTCATGTTAAAAAAAATAGATGAATTAAAACAAAACAATGAATGTTGTATTTGTTTAACTATTTGTAATACTTCTAATGGTAATTATGCTTCGATTTGTGGTAGACATAATTATCATTTAGAATGTTATATAACATACAGAAATACATCAATTAAGAAAGGTGTAAAAATCGTTTGCCCATGTTGTCGATGTTGATATAAATCAAAGACGTCATAGTTTTGTAATCTAGTTTTTTTTTTAATTAAAAATGGATGTCTTCAGAATCAATTATTTCATATAATTTATTTTTTAATATATTAATTCATATTAATCAATTAAATATTATTTCATATAAAATAAATTATATGAAATAATTAATCAATGAAATAATAAATTATATAAAATAATATATGAAAAAATATAATAATAGTGTATTTATTTTTACTAGAGATTTACGATTAGTTGATAATACTAGCCTAAATAATGCATTACAGATGTCGGATAAAGTATTACCTATTTTTATTTTAACACCAGAACAGTTAGTTAAAAATAAATTTAAATCAAATAATTGTATTCAATTTATGATGGAATCATTAACTGAGTTAAATGAAGATTTACTAAAGAAAAATTCAAGACTATTTTTATTTTATGATAAGCCTAAAAATTGTTTAGAAAATTTATTAAGTGAGCAAAAAATTGATGCTGTATTTATGAATATTGATTATACACCGTATGCAAAAGCTCGTTCTGACATATATAGAAATATATGTCAGAGATATAATGTAGCTTTTTTTGAATATGAAGATTATGTATTATGTAGTGTTAAAGGTGTTTTAAAATCAGATAATACTCCATATGTTAAATTTACACCTTATTATAATAAAGCAAAAAAGATAAAAATTCAAGACATTGATAAAAAAAAATATAATAATTTTATATCAGGCATTACTTCATTAAAACATGAGTTTAAGAAAAACTTAAACATTTTTTACGAACATAATGAATTAGTTATAAAAGGAGGAAGAAAAAATGCTTTAAAAATATTATCTAAGATGTCGGATTTTAAAGATTATAAAAAAACAAGAGATTATCCTTTATTAGATACTACAAGATTATCGCCATACTTAAAGTTTAATGTTGTTTCGATAAGAGAAGTATATCATTTAGCATCAAGCAATGAACTTATAAAGCAATTGTATTGGAGAAATTTTTATATGATGATAATGTATCATTTTCCTCATGTTATAGGTAATCCTATGAAAATACATTATGATATTAAATGGGATAATGATAATAGTTTACTGAATTTATGGAAAGAAGGAAAAACTGGATTTCCTATAGTAGATGCTGGTATGAGACAATTAAATACAATAGGTTGGATGCACAACAGATTGCGAATGATTACTTCTAATTTTTTAGTAAAAATATTACATATCGATTGGAGATTAGGAGAAAAATATTTTGCACAAAAATTAGTAGATTATGACCCTGCTAATAATAATGGAGGTTGGCAGTGGTCAGCATCTACAGGTTCAGATTCACAGCCATATTTTAGAATTTTTAATCCATGGCGACAATCTGAAAAATTTGATAAAGAAACATTATATATCAAAAAATGGATTCCAGAATTATTAAACATTCCATCAAAAGATATACATAAATGGTACAAAACATATTTAATATATAACAATCAAACAAAATATCCAAAACCAATCATAGAAGATTTGCAAAAAGAAATAAAAAAAACACTAAAAATGTATAAAGAAAGAACTTAATTTATTTAAAAAACGTTCAAACTTATTCAGAAGGCATATCTAATTTGCATTTTAAAGCAAATTCTAATTGCCCTTTGCTTAAAAATTCATTCATTTTACATGTATATAACATGTAGAAATAAAATTTATTTCCTCTACATGTCATATCTTTTGGTACTAAATAATAAACAGAAGTTGCAAATGGTGAAAAACTTGTATTTGTGTTTGAATCATATTTCTTATCGGTAAATAGTTCATCTATGTTTAATATCTTATAAAGAGATGGATATTCAATATCTTTATATACATAATCACAAATAATACCTGGAAGACTCCTAGTATTTTGATATGGTATTTCCAAAATATCTCCGATTGTCTGTTCCAACAACTTTAAATAAGAATATTCAATTGGTATTCGTATAATAAGTTCTTTCAAACTATTATATATAAGTAATTTAACAAATGGATTTAATAATTTGTTGAATTTTTCAGAAAAATTAAAAACTTCATTGTTTTTGAGTTTGAATATTAAACTACCATCCATTTGCAAATATATTACTGAGACACATTCACTTAGTAAATATATAAAAATATTACTAATTTCATTATTCAATATTCTTAATATTAAATAATAATGATAAAATCTCCTCATAGAAAGTAATAAATTTTCTAAGATATCAAGTTGATTAATATAGAATATTCTACGATATCTAGGAGAGCACATCTGCATAGTAAATTTTATAGGAATTTGAAATTTCTTCATTCTCGTAAAATCACTATCAGATTCTAAATCATATCCATTTTTAAGTAAGTACTGATTAAAATGATGTTCATAATGATAATTTTTTAAATGATGGACATATTGATGATAGAAAAATACCATTTGATATGGCTCTTCTTCTTCAATTGCTTCTTCAAATATTTTATCAATAATACCTGGAAATGACAAGACAATATTTAACAAATTTGGATTAATTATAGTGAACAAATTAGCAATTTGTGAAATAACACCATGTTGAATTATTTTTTTATTATGTATATTATATTATGATATAACATATCATAATATAGATGTTCGATTTTTAGTCTTTCTATCTCTGCTTGAGATCTGTGAATAAATCTGGAACTCCACCATTTATTATATTGATTTAAAACATAAAGCAATATGTTGGGATTAGATACATATTTAAGCTGTATTTCAGCTAATCCAATTCCTGTTATTTTTAGGAATTTTTCATATGATTCTTTTTCTTCTTTAATCTCTAACTCTGACATATTTATTGTGAAGTTATAACATAACCCATCTAATAAAAAATATATTCAATTTTATAATATACTTTGTATATATGATTTAAAAAATTTAAATTTAGTATTGATTTCAGGAGTTGATGACATATAACCAATTGGCATTTCTATGCCATATATCTCTATATTTTCCCCATCTTTTCTAGTTAAATTAATTTTTTTATCAAATTCAAAATATCTAATTGATGTAGTAAACCCACCGCTTCTAAATCCCATTAAATTTATTTCAATTAAGTCGGATAAACGCAATAGACATATTATTGCTTGTTCAGAAGCACTACATGTATAATTATTATATAATATGTTTATTTTTTTTACATTACATTTTTTAGATGTCCCAGTAATTTCAGAATATGAATTGCTAACAGCTTTTATTTTATTTTTCCCATCATATATAATATCTTTATGTCTCTTATTTTTTCTATCAACATACCATGATAATATTTTTATATCAAAATTATTAAAAATAGGCAATAAACCAGCTATCATTACCTCAGATTTTCCTCCACCATTATTTCTAAAGCTTAGATTTATTTCTTCATCAGAATTTAATAATAAATTATTTAATGTTTTAATGTACATCTTTTTAAATTTAAGAGAATTAGGTCCAGTATCTGTAATAACAATATATTTGTCCTTGATATATTTATCTTTAAATTCTTCATCAATCACTTCTATATAAGGCATTAACTGTTTTAATTCTTTATTAGCATGAGCAAGATCTAAAGAAGAATATAAACCACCATGTTCATTTCCCCATAATGTAATAAATAAATTATAAGTTTCTTCATCTGTTTTACACTCTAATAATTTCAATAACTTTTGATCATAATTTACATAATTTTTTTTAAGATATTTTAATAACAACTTATTCATTTTGTATATCTATTCAAATATATATCTATTCAAATATATTTCTATTCAAATATATATCTATTCAAATATATTTCTATTCAAATATATTTCTATTCAAATATATTTCTATTCAAATATATTTGAATGTAAATATAACTATAATGAGCTGTCAATACTATTGACAACTCTAATAATAATGATGAACATTTTTGCGATTGACCCTTTCGTTCTGGATTATGTGGATCAAAAGTCATTATGTAGTCTTTTGAAAGTGTCAAAAGACTACAATACTTTATTAAGAAATATATTAGGAAGTCAAGAATATACTATTGACTTAGATTTGGTACATATATACAGTATGCGTTTGACAATATCATCTAATAATTTCAGAAAGATGACTAATGTAAATATTCTTGATGTTTGTGATCCAAGAAAAATGATAAAAGAAGGACGTATTTGCATATTCATGAAAAACTTTATTGAATTTGTCAAAACTTATAATATTACTAAAGTACATATTATACAAGGAGCCTATGATAGATTCTTTGAAGTTTTTAAGGATTTCTTTTATATTTTTCCAGAACTCAAAAGAACATACATACTAAATATAGAAGAATCAGGGATAGAAGAAACAGATGATTATTATATGTTAATTGAAAGGTATATTAGTAAATATTATAAATATATTTGCGACGAATATGAAATAGATTCAAATTATCAATGTGATGTATCACTTCAAGTATATTGTAACATTTTTACATTAGGAATCGATATGAAAAATATCCCAATTGAAGGAATAATAATATGTGATTCCGTGATTAATGGAGATGCCGATGGTATATATAATATTGACATGAGATTTAATTCACATTTAAAAAAAATTACTTTTAAACGATGTCTTTTAAATTTTCACACAATAAATGCAAATATTCAAATTGCATATATTGATTGTTGTGGTGTCGAACCTCACGATTAAAAATATGAAGTTTGACATTTGTGTACATAAATTATTTTTTTGTCGTTATATGTAGACATTTTAAAAGAATAATTAGAAGGAACGAGATTATTCAATAAAGTATATTGTAATAATACCAAAGGACTTATAACAAATATAAATTCATATTCATTAATTGTGAAGACAAGTTCTTTTGATTCTTTTCCAAAGAATGGCCTACTAGTTGAACGTTCAACTAAAATATCCAAATAAGAAGAATCAATTGCTGGTATTTTACATTCACAAAATTTTACATCATTATATTCTATTAGATCAATGATAACCAAATACGATTCATTAATTTTAAATACTTTTCCAGAAGTATCATCAGATAAACCGTAGCCTGACGGAATATTTAAACTAATGCAAAGAATTGGTTGAGTATTAGAATTTGTTAGTAATAATGTTTGTGATTGTGATAGATTAAGAAATCTTCTTAGTTCATTACAATCAAGATGAATAGTATTTGTTCTATTGTCTAATTTAGGAATCTTAGAAGCAAATGTTGCTTCGATTTCTTTCGATTTTCCATATTGACAATTACAATATTTTTTTTCAGATTCATTCATCTGAAATCCTAAAATATTACAACAAGGAATTGGTAGAGGTATTTTACCTGACATAATTTCTCTTTGCACAATAGAAAGTGTAGAATCATGTATAATTATAAATGGTTTACCATTTACACTGTAAAAATTTTTAAAACGAATTTCTATATCATATCCATTTTTCAATTCTACTCGTTCATTCAAATGTCTTTCCTTAAGAAATCTTAAAAAATCCACATCAGGGTTAAAGAGATTCATCTTTTTTATTAGTGTATTAAACAATACACTAATAATTAATAAAAAGATTCAAATTTGCCTATCATATCATATATATATAATGTATATATAGTATATATACTATAATGTATATACATTTGAACTAATGATTTGTATGAATATAATACATCACAGTATCATATAATATTATGTCTTATAAGTGCGAAAAAAACTTTATATCTCAATATGCATATATCGATGGAAAATCTATACATATCAATGAATATAAAAATTATCTTGACAGAAAAAATGATTTATTTTGTTGTCATGGACATTTATTAATTGGTGTTAGAAATGTGAAATCTAGAAAAGCATATTTTCGGCACAAAAATTTAGCTGATACAGTTGATAATAAAATGAATAAATGGCATTCCGAATGGCAGAGTGAATTTGAAATTACTGAGTTCATATTTAATAAACTTGATAGTCAAATTAAATTGAGACGTGCTGATGCATATATTCAGTTGCAAAATTTAATAATAGAATTTCAACATAGTAGTATAAGTAAAGAAGAAGTTGATAATAGAAGACATGATTATAATTTGCACGATATGAATATTATATGGGTATTAGATGGGAATCCATATATTGAAACAACAAAATTACATAATGGTAGAATATTTTTAACATTTAATACAACATGGTTATATAAAAGTTTTACTTCATATGACATTGTATATATTGATTATGAATGTGAGATATATAAAATATATCCTACGCATATAAAAAATAAAATGATAGATGTAGCAAAACCATATGACAAAATAAATTTTATACAAATGATTAAAGTTAATGATAATGAATTATATAATATAGATATTCCAGATCAGTGTACATTATATATAAATCAACTTGGCGCTGGTAATGGAAAAACATATGGTATCATTCAAAATTTACAATCTGATGATTTTAGTCATTATAAACAATATGTAATTGTTACAAAACAACATTCAGCAAAAGAAATTATATATAGAGAATTTAAAGAACAATATGATAATGGAGACTTAAAATATATTACAGAATTACGAATTTTAAATGCGAGCACAATACAAACAGATAAAAAATATATTTTATCATATATCAATAATAAAACACAATCAGAATGTCAAATTGTTATAAGTACAATTGATTCAATGGTGTATAACTTGGGAAATAAAAACTCTAATGGAGTTGATTTATTTACATCAATTATTCAATCTATTATCGATGGATATGTAGAATCAAATGATATTAATATATTATCATACAAAGGAGGTGTAAATGTTAGGTTAAATAAAGATATTTGTATCATTATTGATGAAACACAAGATTTACCTGAAAACTATGCTTCTGCTTTAATAAAAATAATGAGAGGTAGATATATAGATTTATATATAGTTGGAGATAAATTACAAAGTATACAATATGAGCACAATGCATTTAATTATTTCGAAAAAGATTTTTCGTATATAAATAAAATATGTACTGTTCCTATAAATATATGTAGAAGATTTGTAAACCAAAAATTGGTAAATTTTTGTAATAGCGTAGTTGCTTTTGATGATTACAAGTTACCAAAAATTGAGCCGTATAGATTTGAAGAAGAAACATCATCAACATTGGAATTTATTAATGTTGATGATTGTCGCAGAGTTATAAAAAAATTAAATGGGAATACAGAAAAAATAATGGAAAAATATAAATCTGAAGTAGAAAATAATAATTGTCAACCGAACGACTTTCTATTTGTAACACCTTTTACAAAAAATAATCGACTTGTAGAATCCATTGAACTTGCTATAAATCATTATTGGATTAATAGAAATGGAGATACTGAATATATTCGGTATGCAATATTTCATAAATCAGAGGAGGGAACATCAATAGACACAAATTTATCAATTAATACTACACGAATAGTGTCAATTCATAGTGCAAAAGGAGATGGTCGCAAAATAGTATTTGTTATTGGATGTGATGAGATATCTTTGAAAAGGTTTAGTCGAGGTCGTATAAATTTAGTATATGAATCATTATTTCATGTAGCAATTACTAGAATGAAAAAAAAATTATATTTTGCATATATTGCAAATAATGATAATATATATCAACGCATTGAAAATTTTGCTATAGATAATGATATACATATTAAACCAAGTTTAATATGTTGTGATATTAAATATAAGGATATAATAACAACAGATACAAATGATGATACCTTCAGTATTTTAAAAAAGAAAGTAATGACATTTTGTAATTTCGATGATTGTATTAATGGTGAAGAAAGAAAAATTATTGATATGCAACATCATAATATTAGAGTATTTTGTATGCATATTTTATTTTGGCTAAAAGTGATCAATAAAAACGAACAAATCAAAAATCAATTACTAAAAATTTTTGATAAAATCAGATGCGCAAATATTCAAATATGCACATCATGGAAAGATTACAATGACTTGTTAAAGAGAAATGAAGCGTACAATAACATTAAAAATAAAAAAAATAGAGAAAAAAGATTTATTCCTATTTTGTCATATAATACTAATGAATCACGATATAAAATATATCACACGATTATTATGGAAAATATTAAATCTATTATTAAAAAACTCGACCAAATTTTAAAACTAAATAACGTTTATTTATGTCCATATGAATCAATAATATTATATTATATGTATAATGTAGTTGAGTATGGATTTAGATCACATGATTTAAATATAACAGAATTATATGAGATAACACATATTTATTATAATTCATTTTCACATAATATTGATATGCATAATAATTGTGAATGTAAAAAGATATTTCCAAATAATAATAATGGTATATTATATAATTATTTATTAACACATTATGAACAAATAAGTATTGTTAATAATGAATATGATAAATTTTTAAATGACAATCCAAATATGACTATATTATTATCGCATTCAATTACATATAAAGGAACAAATGACAATTTTGAAATTAAAAAACAATTCTGTATAGGATATAATAATGATATTTTTTATATTATAAACATTCATCCGTCATTTAATAATTTAAATCATAATAAATTTTTTGTAGAAAGTATGTATGATGTACACCTTCTACAAAATAGATTATCTTCAAAGGACAATCAAAAAATAGATGGTAAGTTAATAAAAACGGTATTATTTTCATGTGATACTAATAGACATTACATTTTTGATTGGAATAATAATGGAATTGATTATATTAGGATAAATGAATTTTATTTTAAATATAGAATTCGTAAATTTATGAGAAATTTATTCCTATCTCAAGTTAAAAATTATCATTTTATTATTTTATCTGAATATGATAAGTTAACTAGGGAACAACCGATAGAAAAAATAAAAAAATTATGTGATAAATTTGATGGTATTACAGAACAAAAGGACGTAAAAAAAAAGAAAAATAAGATTATTGTAAATTATTTAAGAGGTGTTAAAACTCGTATTAGTGATGCAATTAAAAAACGATTAGATACAAATGAAATTATTACTGAATATATATTAAATTATGATAGTTTTAATGTTTATATGAAAGATGAAATATCAGAAATGATAGATGATTATTTAAATTGGACATATGAAAATAAACAACTATATATGTCTGATAAAAAAGAAAATAATAAACAAAGTGATGATATTATTACCTAGTATTTAATATTACCCAATATTATACAAAAATTATATATAAATATCAATGAATACAACATCAATGTATTTAAATAAAATAAATCATTAATGATATATAACATTTAACTCATGATTATGTAATCTTGATAACTCACTATTACACAATTTCGATAACTTCTCTATGTTAAAGGTATCAGCAACTCTATCATTATTTTGTGAAATAATTCGATATATTCGTTAATTTCTAATTTAACATTATAGTTTCCAGTTTTATTGATAATAAATTTATTTAATAGTTCATTATCAAATATATATGCTTTTATGTTTTTTTTATTTAATAATTTTGATTTAATATATCGATGAACACCATCAAATATATTTCCCTTAATATCCATAATAATTGGATACTTTAAATTAGCCTTATTTATTCTATTATAATCATCTTTATATTTTTTAGGATTATTCAATACATCATTAACTGAAATATTGCCATCACCCCAACCTTTAGCATCCATATTATAATTTATTGTATTTATATTAATTTTAGTTGCTTTTGGTTTGAATATATTTATATAAGCAAACATTAAATCAACACTATAAACATTTTTACCTTTTGATGTTGTATGTGGCATATATATATATATCTATATATATATATATATAAAAATGGGTTAATTTGTAAAGATATTAATATGATAAGATTATTATTAGATATTATTAGATCTTATTAAATTTTATTAGATCTTATTAGATCTTAAAAACATAATAATTGAGTTAATATTTTAAAAATATAATAATTTATTAGAATTTTTTGACAAAAAATTTTTTTGACAAAAAAAACATATAAAGAATAATTCTTTATAGATGACGTTTAACAGCGACAAGTAATTCTGAAGTCCACTTTGATGTGTCAAAATTAACAGTTTGATGTCTATTTGTTTTAAGTTGAAATATCAAACCTTCATCGCGACGTATTACATTGAAATATTTTTTCAGGAATGCTGGAATATACATTGTGAGATGATATTCAACAAGCTTTTCAAAAAAGTCCTCCCAAAGCGATACACTTTCAAGATTAAAGCCTAATCGCTCAAATTCAGCAAACATATAATTTGATGTGCTTTGATATACAAATTCAGAATTACGAATTTTTACTACGATAAAAATCATATCAATCGCAGATAAAGTTCTCATCCTGAAATCGCAATTTGATATATATTCATTAATGTATTCTTTAGGAAGATGATAATCATTAATTATCCTCCACAAAAGAAAGGGTCTAGCTAAAAATAACTCTCTATATACATGAAGAAAATTCTCGATGTAATGATATAAGTTATTTGTCTTAAATATTTCAAAGAAACATAACACATCATATACAGTGCTGTGTTCTAATATCTGTTTAAATAATTCAAAACTTTGAATTATCTTATTTTTTTCTTTCGCTTCTCTTTCTTCCGATAAGAGGAGATATATCTGTTTTGACTTCTCGTCAAAACTCTCTCCTGAATTACCTATTGTAGGTATTTCAAAGATTTTTGCCTCTCTGTGTTTTTTTGTTGCAGAGGTCATCTATCCAAATGGATCCTGATTTTTGAGACACTATGTTAATAGTGTTAATAACAAAAAAACCTTATTCAATTATGCTTTTGATGCCATTTAAAGAATGGCATATGAAAAAATTGTTTTTTTTCTAAAAATTCCATTATGCAATTTATTATGTCTGGTACATTTCCAAAAACAAACATTAGAAATTCGAAATAAATTTCTTTATCTTTTTTGTCGAACTTATAACTACAATATGAAGGTAACATATCAATACTAAATGCTTGCATTAAACCAAAAGCTAAACAAGGATTTTGTATTGTATGTAGTGACGCATTTTTTAAATCATCAAATACAATACAACTGTTAATTGTATATTTTTCCATGGAATATAAATACATTTCTGTGGATATTTTTACATCGTTAAAAACAAGAAAATTATCATAATATAAAATATTGCAATTTCTTAAGAATGTATCAAGTAATTCTATAGATACATTATCTACAATGTATAGTTTTTCATCATCAAATCTAAAAACTGAACAAAATCTTAATAAAAAATCCATAAGACCATTACCATAGTTAACAATGACTTCATATGTATTATCGACTAAACATTTCATTAATTCAATAACTGAGAATCTTTTATAATTATCTTGTATTATTTTAATAAACATTCTAGATATTCCATCGTCAGTTTCACAAAAGAGCATCATTAGAAATTTACACAAATCGGTATTTTTAATATTTATGCAATATTTACATACTTTATTATTTTTAAACTCTACAAATATTAAATCGACATGTGTATCATTTTGTATATGTGTGTCATAATATTTACATCTTACAATAACATTTAAATAAAATTCTTTAAATCTATAAAGATCTTCATCCATTAAATTACTTAATAAATCAGGTAATATTTTATTATCAATTGCAAGTAATAATTTGGAATAAGTAAGAAGTTTTAATTTTTCAATGTAAAAATTCTTTTTTATAATATTATCCAAAGAACGTATACAAAGAAATTGTGTAAGCCAAACAATTAAATGGTCCTGTATATCAAGACTAAATAATTTGCGTATGAAACTTTCTATATTATAATTTATTTGATATTCTATATTTATATGTAATGCATAAAAAATTACCTTAGAATCATTTGAATCATTTAAAATAAATTGAAATATGCTTTCAATTTGTTGTTTACTTGTAAACTCTTGTTTACTTGTAAACTCTTGTTTAGTTGTAAACTCGTGTAATAAACTAAGAACTTCCATTTTTTAACTTGTTAGATAGATTAGTCTAATTAATTTAATTAATATTATAACTATTAAAAGTTCTAAGTTCAATTATTTTGTTTTAAATGTTTAAAAAAAAATTTAGACATACGTAAATGAACCTTTACAGTTAGTATGTTTGATATTTGTTCTCTGACTTAATTTTGATATCGAACAATTACCAAAATTACATCTTACAAATCTCACTTCAAAACAATCTCCAATTTGAAGTCGTTTGTTATCTTTAAATTCAACTCCAATAACTTCAATATTGTATACATAAAGTGTTTGATTTGAAGATTGATTTGACATTTGATTTAAAATAAAATCGAGAAGTTGTTCATTGTATATTTCAAATGAATATGTATACCCAATCCTTTTCAGATGTGTGAAATATCCATATGCAGATTCCATATAAAATGATAGTACAGTAGGATCATCAATTTTTGGAAAAACAATACGATGAACATATTGCAAACCATATATGCTGCGTTTGAAATATATATGTTCTTGAAGATTACCAACATATTCAAACATACACATAGCTTCTTGATGTGTATTTAAGAAATTTACTAAACTATCATTTAGCATCTCTTCATCTGAGATAATTATGTGTGCATCATTTAATTGGTGTGCATCATTTTTTAAAATACGAATGAAGAATCGTATCAATTCATCTAGTTCATAGCGATTTTTCCATGAAAAATACAATTCAAATAAAACTGTGCCATGAATTGTAACAATTACAACAGCCTCATTTGATTTTGTTTGTTGAATTGTTACAAGTAATTGGGCGTCTTCCTTTTTTATTATATTATAGACGTGATTAAGGAAATCCGTAAGGATTCTTTTTTCTTCTTGGTAGATGTCTGTTTTTTGCTCTTCGCTGGGCATCTTTTTTTAATGGCTAATAGTCAGCCATTAATAAAAAAAAACTTATTCAATTTTGTAAAATACGTTGAGTAAGTACTATTAATGTATTTTCTAATTGTAGAAATTTTTCGCGAGTTCTTTCTATATTATTTAATTTAAATCCAAAAATTAATTCATGTATAGTATCAATTTTTTGTAGTTCCCAAATACTTCGAACTTCAAAAAATGAGGAGAGAATTTTGTTTTCTTTCATTTTAATACAATCGTCGTATGTATTAATATATATTGTAAATTGATTTAATAAATGACTTATTTCTTTAATCCTATTCTGAAGATTATCAATATATTCTTCAAAATATTCAGAAGCTAAGACATTGGCATATACTTCAATAGCACATAAATCAGTTTCTTCTGGTGGTTCTTCATTTCGTTGTTTGATATCTTTTAAAAATGATAAATCACAATCTCGAGTTAATGGTTCTATTAACTCTTTTAATTTTAAAGAAACTAATTGCTGATATGTTGGTTTTCTTTAAATTCATCAAAACGTTGATATTGTTTTTAATCATAGCTGAGTATTTAACATTCAATGTATGTGGTAATAATTGAATAAAATCGAACACTAACATTTTCGAAACATTAGTAAAGAATTCTCTTACATAGTTTCCATAAAATTTTTCTTCTACTAATTTCTTATATAAGAACTCAGCAGAATAATTTAATATTTCAGTGTAGATTTTGTGATAATGCATATTCAAAAACATGAGATCCATTTGAATATTCTTATCTAGAAGTCCAAAATATGCAAAATCTATTTCATTACCAAATGACTGAATAATTTTCATTGAAATAAAATTGGCAATCCTACAAAAACAATCATCATTTTTCTTTAATTCATCAAACACTTTTTGTAAAGAAATATGAACATTTTTTTATTTGCAGGTGGAAGAATTATCCCGCTTTTCAAATTGAAATATGTTTGTACAGCATATACTTCTTTAAGAACTAACTGTTTTAGTTCTTTTTCAGAAATTTTTCTTTTCTGAAATATTCTTTTCTGAAATATTCTTTTCTGTAATTATCTCATAAATACCGTCAAACACTAATTTAAAGAGATCCGACATTTTTTAAGAAACTCTTGTTAAAAGAGTCATTTTATAAAAATATATATTCAAATTTAATCTTCTTTTTTAATTAAAAAATATTAAATTTAATATTTTTTAATTAAAAAAGAAGATTAAATTTGAATATGTTTAACATATAATTAAGGTTCGTTATATACAACGTTCCTTTTAAAAAAATGTCAAGCGAAATATTTGAAAAACTGCTTGATACTGCTGGAAATTTTAGGACAGCAGTTGACCTTTTACTTCTCGGAAATAGTCTTGGATTATTCCGAGAAAGAGAATATAATGATATTCTAACCAACTGGTTAGATGAATGTAAACGAAACCTTAATACGATAACAAACTTGTTATTGTGTACACCAAAAGGATTTGATTTTATAAAATCAAATCATTCTTTATATATATTCTTTAATGAAGAATGTAAATTTTTTGATATATCTTCAATTGGAAGAATATGTGCATCTTCAATCGAAGATTATTTACATATAATTGAAGTTCTTTATGGAGCAGAATGGTTCTTGTTTTGCCAATTTACGACACTTACACATCAAGAATATGCTGAAGGTATTCATCAATATATTGATTCTCAAAATAAAGAATCAGATATTAGTATTTTCAACAAAAAATTTCTACTTTTACATATATTTGCTACGTCAGTTGATTTTAACAAAAATCATCAAATAGTTAAAGATTTTTTAGATGAAGTTAGCTCAATACAATATGTTAACCCAGTACGATATGTAAAAATATATGATCCTAGATTTTTTGATTTGTTTGGACACAATAGAAACTTGTTCATTCCATATATTGGATGTAATGATATCAAATTAAGCGATGTAAAACTAAAAAGAGAAATTATATATTCATCAATTGATTTGGTGTCATTGCCTGTAAACTGTGGTTTACCTGCAAACTATGATTTACAGACACAAATACATCTTGAATCGAAAAATATTGATAATTATGAAGAAATTGTAGGTCTTTGGAGCTCTATTAAACAAGAAAGTTTAATACTACCATATGAACATCAATTTGACAATCTCATTTTTCAAAAAATTGTTATACAATATATTAGAGGACAGGAATCTCTAATAAATTTTATTTTCGAATGTTTCAAATATGAGACCTTAAATATCAATAATATTGTTTGGCTTGTTATAAAAAAACCGAATACAATGAAAACAATATCGAAAAAATTGGAAGAAATGGAATTCTTCCATACAGAAATTTATCGATCACAAATCAATTTTTACATAAATCTATTATATTTCTTACTTTATATCGAATAAAGGTTTAATATTTTTTTTAAATGTTTTAAAATACATGAAATGAACACATAAACATATTAATATAAAGATTATGATGAAATATTATAATATTTCATAACAAGACATGATAACTAAAATGTGCTGAAAAATATTGAATTTATATCGTCGGTAACAGCGTGAAGAAGTAAATGATCACAGTAAAAAAATATATGTTAACAGATTTTTATAATTATCTGTTAACATAATTGAAGTTAATCATAATGGATATTATAAATCAAATATTACACAGTATGTCAAAAAGAGAAAATGGGCAGTTTTACACTACTAATGCAAAATATATTTTGCAAGGCTTATGGGAAACAAATCCACCAACTGAAGATGTTAGTCATATTATAGAACCATTTGCTGGGCAGGGTGATTTGCTGGAATGGTTAGTTGAACAAAAAAATACATTACCAGTTATAGCATATGACATTGAACCAAAGCGAGACGATATCATAGTTCGGGATACTTTAGATAATCCTCCAGAATATAAAGGAACTTGGGTTATTACCAATCCACCGTACTTTGCAAGAAACAAAAATGACAACAAATCAATTTATGATAAATATAAAACAAACGACTTGTATAAATGTTTTATATATAGTCTAATCGATTGTGCTGGCGGTATAATAATTATTCCTGCAGGTTTCTTCTTCTCTCCACGAAAAATTGATATTCGCTGTCGAGAAATATTTTTATCAAGATACAAAGTTTTCGCTGTTAGATATTTTGAAGAGACTGTATTCAAAGACACTAATACAACAGTAGTTGCCATATCTTTCAAGCGTTCGGAAATCAAGCTCGAAAATCAAGATATAACATGGCATATCACGCCACTAGATATCCAAAAAACATTTAGACTTAATACTAAGTCTGGTTGGATTATTGGGGGTTGTATATATAACTTGCAAATATGTACAGATTTATCTATCAAGCGATATGTTTCCGATATTAAAGTTAAAGATGGTGAACAATTAACAAGTATGACGCTGAATGCTTTAGATTCTGGAACAATGTCTGGAAGAATCCGACTTGAATATAAACTAGGGTATGTATATCCGGCAAAAAACTGTAGCCGAACATTTGCAACATTAATTATATCTGGGAGAACTTTATCTGAAGATGAACAGATTAATGCATGTGCTGAGTTTAACCAATATTTAGAACAGGAGCGAGAAAAATACCATAGCTTATTCCTTCCGCAATATCGGGAATCTAAGCTATATGCAAGGAAGCGAATTCCGTTTGAATTAGCGTATCGAATTCTAAATCATGTGTTGAATTTTCCAAGAGCTTTTCCAGCCAATTAAAATATCCATTTAAGTCTCCAATGTATATACGAGATGAAATAGATGAATAATACTCATTTATAAGATAATGATATTTTTTCATAGTTGAATGGGCTTCATCACCATCAAGTATATTCGCAAAGTAAAATAACTTACCATTATAGATAGTATTAGTTAAGCATACTTGCGACTGAGCTTCAATAAAATGGTAAACCTCTCGTAATGACCGAGTTTGAGACCCACCTTTACCAACTATACATTTCATATTGATGTATATTGTTATTTTTTCAAACTCTTGGACACCATCAAAGTCTTCAGTGTAATCAAACCCATCTGGTTGTATATTTGGTCTTGACATTTCAATTAATTTAATTCTGCGAAAATTTATTCTCATATTTGTTTTATTACATTTTACTCCTGTTATTTCTTGTATTGTATTCCTTTGATATTTCTCAGGAGCAGAAGAACCTGCTCCACCAGCTACATTACCAAATTGAAATTGTCTTATATTCTTAGTTATGGATTTCCCATCAATTATCTGTGTTTTCACTTCAGATATTTCAGGATTGTTTGTATTATTGTTATTTTCAATTGTTAATAATTTTATAAGTTCAGACTTTAGTGTCTTTGAAGTTGCAATGAGTTTTTTTTCACGACAAAGAGCAAGGAGCTCAGGTTTTTTCATATCTGCAATATTTGACATATGTATATACGGTTTAAACCAAAATTTAAACTTATTTAAATATTATTTAGATTTAAAAAATATATTTCAATTTCAAACATTTTTTTTTAATCTAAATAATAACCTTTTTTTCGTAAAAAAAACAATATTAAGAATTATGCCTTGTATTCCAATACAGCTTTTCTGATATGCATTGGAATACAATGCATAACTCTCTTAATATCTAATCCAAATCTCATCAAAAATCTAATTAGTTTTTGATTTGATCTTGTTGTATTTACAACTTGAGTTGTAAATTCTTCAAATTCTTCTAAGGTTAGTCTTCTGGAATCTATTAGACCAAGTCTAAAATTATGTAGATACACCATAACTAACTCATTGAACTTCGGTTCAATGTTTAAAAAGTTCACGTTGGCTATTACAGATTCAAGATCAATTTTAGGAGCTAAGCATTCTAAATGGTCTTGTATTATCTTAAATTCTCCCAAAGTGGAATATTTTGAACATCTTTCATTATCTGTATAATATGGTATATAGTATTTTTCACAAGATGAATAAGAATCCATAGTCAATGGATATATTCTACACTCGAGTATACGAAATTGATCTGGTATAAGAAGGTCTAAATTATCCAGCCATATAGGCGTTATTCTGAGATTCAAGAAATTTTTTACCAGTAAAGGATTTGATGAATAAATTGTAGAAAGAATGTGCCAAACTTTTATTTGAACATCATTCATCTTGTTATCTTGTAAATCACAGATTTTTTCATCTTTTAATAATAAATCTATAACCAATGGAGAGTTTTCGGGACAAATAAATTCATGTCCTGACATCAACTCAAATAACATTATAGAATTATCTGACAAAAATGTCATTTGATTTGATGTAAGTGGCTGCTCAAATAAATGAGCTGGAATTGATCCCCAGAAATTCTTTTTTAATGCATTTAAAAGTCTTGGAACCCCAAGGGAATTAAAATCTTCATTGAAGAACAGAACCAAAGCAACTTCGTGAAGATTTTTTGTCTTTCTGAAAACTTGAGTTGAAAGCAAATTCAAAAATCTTGCCCTTTCAAGCTTATCAAGATTTTTTATCTCTTGTAAATATAAAGAGATAAGCCCTGCTATTAAAATAGGATCTCCTTTTGTTTTAGTGAACAAACAAATAAGACTTAGGCGCGTGAACATCTTTGGGTGTTTTTTGTAGAGTATCTAATAAAAGATACTTCTATTTATAAATATTTATATTCAATTATAGATATTTATATTAAATTATAGATATTTAATTACAGATATCTGTAATTAAATATCTAAAAAAATGACATGATGTTAAATAAATCTAATGATTTATTTGATGATTTATCAGATAAATCTATAGATAAATCTAATGATTTATTTGATGATTTATCAGATAAATCTATAGATAAATCTATAGATTTATCTGATGATTTAAAATTGTTCTAATCGATTCATATGGGTCAGATTTCATATATTCGATAACAATTAGAATTAAATCTTTAACTTTAATATTATCATTTAAATAATTAAGGATTTCATCATCTGAAAATATTTTGGAGCTGCCAAGAAAATGAAGACAATTACATGGAAGAATATTTTCTCTTGCAATAATTATAAGACTGTCAATATCTGAAATGTCTCTAATTTCCAAACTAAAATAAGTTTTAAGCTCTGTATAATTATTTAGTACATAGTATTCATTGCTTGGATAAACTAAAAATAATTCATAATGTCTTCCTCTTAAGCTTCTATCTATACATTTATTGTAAATCGTAAGAAAAATATTATCACTTGATTCTAAAACTTTTTCATTAGAAATTGAGACTTCTGTCGAATTAATTTTTGTATCACCTATAATCAAACGTTTTCCATTTAAAATAATTGAAAGAACAATATCGTTATCAGTTTCTAATACATAATTAAGAAAATCTACAGAATTAATAAGCTCGGTTTCCTTGATGAATTGATAGATAAAATTTTCATATTTATATGATGTTATGAAAATCTTTATAAAGGATAACCAATCCGCTTCACATAATACATATTCTTTTCTTTCATCAGATGAATAAATAATTACAGTATCTTCACTTACACAAACAAAATTTTCTTCCCAATTATTAAAACTATTAATCAAATCAAGATATAATCTGATTTGTCTATTTTGTAAAAATATTGAATTATTTGTATCATTAAAATTTTCATTAATCATGTAAAAAATTGCTATTCTTTCATAATCCGAAAGAATAGATTCACGTTCATATAAATATTTTAAACAAGTATATGGATATGACATACCAATTACTTTTACAATTTCATGAAAAGCATTATAAGATAGTAAAATAACAATTACATAGTTAATAAATTTAACAACATCATCGATACATGACATAAAATAATTTTCATTTTTGTATATTTTTGTTATAGCATATGTAATTAAGCCAAACTTGGTTTTTTTTTGTTTTGTCTCATCAATTGCCTTTGTTGAAATTTCAATAAAGGTTTCCATTTTTTATATAAGTCAACAATATTGTTGACTTCAATATATTTTAATTTAAAATTCAATTTTATGTAATTGAATAAATTCGATTACATAAATTATTAAAGCCCTAATATTTCAATTTGCTCTTCCATTGTTAATTTAGTGGATCCATTATATTTATATGCAAATTTTTCATTTAGCAGAATATTATTAAACTGATTAGATAATAATGTGTCATTGTAATGATAAATCTCTCCAATCTGTCTTCCAAATTTTGATTCGTATTTAGTAATTTTTATTTTAACTATACAATTCATATCTTTTATATTGTTGTTTATTTGTTGACAATAATTTTCATCTGTTTTTTTAGTATCTAATAATATTTTTCCATCTGTTAATAATTCAATTAATCGAGCTTTTGCTTTAATACTATGGTTCATTAATTTTTCTGCTTTTTTTTTACATTCATTACAGAATGTTGATGTATTTATTTTCTTTTCACATGTGTCAATATGTGCAAGTCTTATCTTAAATTTAACATATAAATTATTACAAAATATTATTGCAGTTATTGTATCACCATCATATACTTCAACAATACGAGCATTAACCACAGTTTTAGCAAGAGAAAATATTTTATCTAGTGATAATGCACTATCTGGTATATTACTTGGCATTTCATCTAATATTTCACAAATCATTTCATCTAATTTAGAATTATCTGTTTCTTTGTTGAATATTCTATCTATTTTAGAATCATCAGTTTGAATTTCAGCATCTTTTTTTTCCTTAGAGTAAATGCAACCCATTATATTAAAAATTTAATAATGTTATACTTTCATTATAACAGATATTCATTTATTACTATATGTTTATAATTAGCTCATATGAGCTAATTATAAACATCTGAAATTTTAGAAATAGCATCTAGTTATTGTAGATGCTATAAATTTATTATCCACTTCTAAAGAATTGTATAATCAAATTAATGTTAAAAATATGAGATTATTCATAGAAAATGGTGCTACAATTTTTACTTTTAATGGAGTATTATATTATGTTTCGATTCATATATGAATCATATTTATTATTCTAGCTTTGTTAATAGAGAAAATATATCGTTTAAATTTTTTTATGATAAACCTCCATATGATATTCCCTTGAATTTGCAGGGAAATTTACAAGATTAAATAGATGATAGCAAAATTTTTATACTTGAATTTGTTGAATATTGTGAATATAATGATGCTCTTATTGAACAATTAGAAAAAGAGATTGAAAACAACAAAAATCGAGCTAAATTATTCTTAGAAAGAAGTGTAAAAAAATATATTAATTTCTCAATTGAAGAACTAGATGAACTAATTGATGAAATTTTAGAAGAAATTGTATTGTAAAAAATCATAAAACAGAATTTAAATAAAGTCATTTAAAAAAACTTAACTGAAACCTTATTAATTTTTTTTTAAATGACTTTATTAAAAAAAATTAGATGAGAGTTTGATGTGATTTCTCGTTTAATTCTAATAAATTAAACGAGAAATCACATCAAACTGAATTCTATATGTATCTTGTAATCTTTTTTTATTATCATTACTAAAGAAATCTCGGAACTCTTCTCTTGTATATTCGTAAATAATTGATCCCAATTCTATAGGTAAATCAGTTGCATCAATTATATCAGTCGCCCAAAATGCAGATAAAGAAGTTTGTCCATAAAGAGCTTGCACTCTTGGTGAAGCATTTTTCAATGCTTCACACAAAAACTCGTCTGGGATTTTTCCATGATTGGGGATTGAGTTAAAATAGAAAAACTTAATTATATTGTAATTATATCTATACAATTTTGCAGTTTTTGTCATATGATCTATATCAAAATTCTGATGATATTTAATCATCTCATATAAATCATATTCAACTAGAAATTCAAAAAATTCCGAGAAATTAAAAATGGGAGTTTGTTCGACAAACTCCCTAAATAAAAATATAATAATTTTGAGATATTTTTTAATATCAAGTAATAATAATATTTTGATAACAGTAAATACTTGAGATTGTGGGATTTCAATTATTTTTGCACATTCATAGTACTCTATGATAATTAAATTACAATTGATATAAATTCTTGCTGGTGGTTCATATTTAATCTCTATCTCCATAATGCGTTTTACAATTTTAAATGCTGGTACAATTTCACATTCAAATGAATGTCGTGTTATTATACTGGGTACATTAGCATTGCGCATATTGGGAAATAAGAAATTATCTACAGCTTTATGATTGAACTTTACAAAGAAATATACATTTTGATTAAATCCAATTTGACCGAGATATTTCAAATAATCCCTGTAATTTGGACAGTTTTTTTTTTCAAAAATTTCAGATAATAGATATGGAGGAATATTATCTTGTTTAATTAAGTAATTAGCAAATTCTAAATACTTAATTTTTTCTTTTTTTGGAATTATGAATTTTGCAAGTTCTCGTAATGCAAATTTTATAAATTGCGAATCAAATTTTAATAATCTACAGACTATTAGCTGAAAAGATTCAAAGTTTGCATGATTTTTCTTCAAATCGTAAATTTGAAGAACATAGTCGCCAACTATCTGAATCAGATCCATGTTTTCCAATATTGTTAGATAATGGTAGTTTTTACGTTGTAAAGAAGTACCACTAAGAAAATAAATATATTCAATTATGAAATCATATAATTTGTGGATAAAGATTTTTCACTATTGGTGAAGCATCATGTAAAATAAAACTTACAACTTTATCTAGAATTTGTCCACCTTTAGATGTCGGTCCAAAGAACTGACATAATTCTTCATAATACATATTGATATAAATAATTTAATGAAATTAAAAATCCCAGTTCCATCAATTGAACGCCAACAAGAGATTGTTGAATATTGTGAATATAATGATGCTCTTATTGAACAATTAAAAAAAAGAGATTGAAAAACAATAAAAAATCAAGCTAAATTATTCTTAGAAAGAAGTGTAAAAAAAATATATTAATTTCTCAATTGAAGAACTAGATGAACTTATTGATGAAATTTTAGAAGAAATAATATTGTAAATAATCATATGATTCTTGATCGCGACTTCCTCCCAATTGAAAATAATCTGCAATAATGTCACATATACAATAAGGAAAATTTGTATTTTCATAAAAGAAAGGAGAAATTCTAGAGATAATCATTTTAGTAGCTTCTCTTCTACCTTGATCGCGACTTCCTCCCAATTGAAAATAATCTGCAATAATGTCGCATATACAACTAGGAATTATTGTATTTTCATACAATAAATGAGAAACTGAGATAGTCATTTTAGTAGCTTCTCTTCTACCTTGATAATTAGGGACTATAGATTGCATAATAGTTTGATCATATCCAAAGTAAAGATATTTTACTCTCTGCGAAGCATTTTGTAGAATGGACATGAAATCTTCGTCTGGAATCTTTCCATTTTTAGAAATTTGTTCAAAGTAAAGACGATCATAAACAGTGCTGCTGTATCTGTCAATCATTTTAAATAAATCAAATTTAACAAGGAATTTGAAAAAATCGATGTAATTAAATGTTAGAATATTATCAACAAGATGTTCAAATATCCCACGAATAATATAAAAGAATCTATTGTTATCATCATCGAGTACTAACAATATATACATTAATGTATATATCTGAGAATATTCGATGTCTAATATTTTTCGGTAATTAACACCCTCATCCATATACAATACGGCATTCTTAGATTTAAATACAATTTTAAACGTACTTGAAGTGTTATCATCAAAATCAAATAAAATTTCTGCACACTGCATAGCTAAATAATTCGATGTCTGTGGGACACCGAAAGATTTATTCCATACGTTTCGAATTCGCCTTGGTGTAAGTCTTACCATGAAATATATATATTCAATCCATCCTATTTTACCTAGGATAATTGAATATTCTGATATTTTCATGTTTATTCTAAACTCTGTGAAATTTTCTGATATTTTTCTATCCTTTTGAAAAATATCAGACAACAAATACAAAGGAAGATTGCTATTGTGAATCAATTCTTGTGCAAAATCGATGAATTCGAATTTTCTTTTTTTCGGAATCACAAACTTCACAAATTCCCTCATAATAAACTCGACTGAATTGATATCTTGCGATATCAATTCATATGCGAGTTCCCTGAATTTGTTAAATTCTTCGAGAATTTTTCGCAGATCCCGAATATTTTTACGCAAATGTCTTGTTTTGAGTTCAATTTCTTCAATGCTCATGTTTTTTTATAGTATCTCTAGGAGACACATTTAAGAAAATAATATATTCAAATTTACCTAATATTATTTTTATTCAAATATTAAAATTGAATAAAAAAATTTTTAAATAGTTCTTGTTAAAAAGAACTTGAAAAAAGAAAATGTCGTTTTTTGATAACTTAGTTTCTGAAGTTTATTCGAGGTTGCCGACTCAGCAATCATTAAATGAAGTTTCAAGAATCACGACTAGGATGTTGAATCTTTCTCCTATTTTGTTAGTGATTCTTGGGACTGAATCTGAAAAAAAATACTTTACCGATGCGGTAAATAAGTATCTTGATGGAAAGATACAATGTATAACCATGACTAAACTCATGGATTTACCTATTATCTCAAGTGAAACAAAATCAAATATTATAGATTTTATTTCAAAGAAAATAGTAGGTGAATTTGTTGAAACAAAAATATTTAGTGGTAATAAATTTAAAGCATTTAATGCTGCAATAAAACTTTATTCAACTATCTCACAGCTTGATGAAAACGATTTCAACGAAATATTGATTGAAATACCTACGGTTATTTATCAATTTGTAGTTGATAATGGATCAAGATATGAACGATACTTTTGTATTGAATTTTTTCAAACACCATATATGATTTTTGATTTTCTATACTTTATAGATGATAAAGTTGGATGTTTTGAAAAAATAATAGCTTTCTTTGAAGAAAAAATCCAAGAAAAGGAAAGAAAAAGATTGTTGTATGAAAATGCAACAAGAGGTATAATGAACCTTTTCAAAAATTGTACAATTTTTGAATCAGAACGTGGTTAAATTTTTTTTTAATGTAATTGTATTATGTAATTGTATTATGTAATTGTATTATGTAATTGTATTATGTAATTGTATTATGTAATTGTATTATGTAATTGTATTATGTAATTGTATTATGTAATTGTATTATGTAATTGTATTATGTAATTGT
>Ga0214923_10001810_pt1 | contig 29728 bp, 31 predicted proteins | sample LL1510_MetaG_FD_177993 | JGI IMG/M metagenome (GOLD analysis project Ga0214923, IMG submission 177993) | Freshwater microbial communities from Lake Lanier, Atlanta, Georgia, United States - LL-1510 | ecosystem: Environmental > Aquatic > Freshwater > Lake | place: USA: Georgia | collected...
TTATTTTCTTTGGTATATTTTTGTTGTTATTTCTGTCGTTTATAATCTTTTGAAACATTCTTATTTTGTTTGCAACATTCATTCCAAATTTGTACGCTTCGTTTTTTGTTATTCCCGTCATAAATTTCCTAATTCCAGGATCTAAACTTATAAACTCTTTTCTCTGAACCGGAATTTCTTGTTCTATTTCTTTTCCAGTTAAAATTGTATATTCATCTGTCTTTTTACTGTAATGTAATGTGAAGTCAGATTGTGGTGTAAAAACGACTTTTGATACTTTATTATTACTCTTATAAAACGCTTCAAACTTTCCAATCTTGCCAATTTTCATTACATTTTTATCAATATCTTTTTTTTCAAACATCATGATTTTGGATGTTCTATTTTTTCTCATTCTTCTGATTCTAAAATGTTTTATATGTTTATTTCTGATCAACGATAAACAAGTTTTATAATTTTTACATGCCAATTTTATTGCTTGATCCAAAACATGACTATCGACCTTTTCCCCTTTAATATTACAAAAATTTTTGACTCTCAATTTTCTGTTTTTTAGACATTTATCTCTGAGATATTTCCAACTATAAACTTTTTTATTATATTTACCTTGTCTTTTAATGACTTCCAATGCAAAATTATACATAGATGCATGTGCATCAAACCAAATATCAAGTCTTCTTCTTTGTTCCGCAGTAAATTTGACAGTATATTTTTTGCCTCTAAATAACTGTTCATCCTCTTCAAGTTCGACTCTTTGAATAGTTTTAGTGGAGTTAATATTTTTATTTTCGTATCGGAAAATATTAAACCAAGAATTTGAATCATAATTAGAAAATTGAATATTATCATCGGGAATCCAAACGTCATTATTATGCTCTAAAACATTATTCTTCATATCATCAACATATTTCTCATATATTTTCTTTTTATTGTCTCTCATTTTATCTCTAATTCTTTTATTTTTTTTCATAAATAAAGGAATAGTTATTTCTTTAAATATAATTAAAACTAAAATTTGATATATATCAAGAAATATCAAATTTTAATGTTACTAGTTGCTTCCCATTTTGATGTTTGTTTATAAGCATAATACTATTTGGAATTTATGCTTATGGAATTTCATTTTTTTTTTTCAATTTTTTATTGATATATTAAATAGCTTAAACAAATGTTAATAAAGAAAATATTATATGACTGACAAGATTGCAATAGGTATTGATTTAGGCACAACTTATTCATGTGTAGGTGTATGGATTAATGATCATGTTGAAATTATTGCAAATGATCAAGGTGACAGAACAACCCCATCATATGTCTCTTTTGGAGATGATGGTACACGTTTAGTGGGTATTGCTGCTAAAAATTTGGCACCAATGAATCCAACAAATACTATATATGATGCAAAACGTTTGATTGGACGTAAGTTTACAGAAAGAGTAGTTCAAGATGATTTAAAACATTATTCTTTTACAGTTACTGGAGATGCAAGTGACAAGCCATTAATTAGCGTAATGAAAGGAACTGAAAATTTGACTTTACATCCAGAACAAGTTTCGTCAATGGTTCTTGAAAAAATGAAGGAGACTGCAGAAGCATATTTAGGACACAAAGTAAAAAATGCAGTTATTACTGTTCCTGCATATTTTAATGATGCGCAAAGACAGGCAACAAAAGATGCAGGTGTTATTGCAGGTCTAAATGTATTGAGAATTATTAATGAACCCACTGCTGCTGCCATCGCATATGGTCTTGATAAAAAATGTAAAGATGACACTAATATTTTAATTTTTGACTTAGGTGGTGGAACATTTGATGTTAGTATGTTAACATTGTGTGATGGAATGTTTGAAGTAAAAGCAACATCGGGAGACACACATCTGGGTGGCGAAGATTTTGACAATCGTCTTGTTGATTATTGTGCACAAGAATTTAAGAAAAGAACAAAACTCGATATGACATCAAATCTAAAATCAATGAGAAGATTAAGATCGCATTGTGAAAGAGCGAAGAAAACCTTATCTTCATCAACCAGTACAGCGATCGAAATTGATGCATTATGTGATGGACAAGATTTTAGTCTTACAATCACAAGAGCTAAATTTGAAGACTTATGTGCAGATCTCTTTAGAAAATGTATTTATCCAGTGGAAAATGTTTTGAGAGACTCTAAAATTAGCAAGGATGAAGTACACGAAGTTGTTTTGGTTGGTGGTTCAACAAGAATTCCAAAAGTACAGCAGTTATTAAGTGATTTTTTCAATGGCAAAGAATTATGCAAATCAATCAATCCAGATGAGGCAGTTGCATATGGCGCTGCAGTACAAGCAGCAATTTTATCAGGAAATCAGTCAACAAAATTAGCCGATGTTGTCCTTTTTGATACAACACCATTATCACTGGGAGTTGAAACAGCAGGAGGTATTATGACTGTTATGGTTCCACGTAATTCGACAATCCCAACAGAAAAGAAACAAGTATTTTCAACATATTCAGATAATCAACAAGGAGCTACAATTAAAGTATTTGAGGGAGAAAGACAATTCACAAAAGATTGCAATTGTCTAGGAACGTTTACACTTGAGGGATTGCCGCCGATGCCAAGAGGAGTTCCACAAATTGAAGTCACATATGCTGTTGATGCAAATGGCATTTTAAGTGTATCTGCATGTGAAAAATCTACAGGAAAAACAAAGAATATTACAATTACAAATGACATGAACAGATTGTCAAAAGAACAAATTGATGAAATGGTCAAACAAGGAGAAAAGTATAGAGATGAAGATAAACAACAATATGAGAGAATCGAGATGAAAAACTCATTAGAAAGTTATTTATATGGAATGAAAAATGAATTTAACAACAATGAATTTAAATCCAAATTTGCGAAAGATGAATTTGACAAATTGAAAAACACAATTGAAGATGGCGTCAAATGGCTTGATACACATCAAAATGAAACAAAAGAAACATATGAATCAAAGAGAAAGGAATATGAAAATATTATTACGCCAATTTTAACAAACATGTATCAACAATTTTCACAACAAGCAGCGGAGGAACAACAGCCTACTCCACAACAACCAGCAGAACAACCAAAGCCAAAATCTGGAGTTAAAATTGAAGAAGTTGATTAAAAATACAAGATCGTGTTTGTATAAAAATTTGAAAAAACACTAGGTCATATTTTTATAAATTTATTATTTTAAATTATTATTTACATAATAATAATTTAAAATAAAAATTTGATTTTAAATTTCTTTATTGACTATACCATATATACATTAATATATATGATATAACATTATGGATTTTGTGACTGTGGTAAAGAAGAAATATCATAAACACCAAAAAAAAGATGAATTGGATGTGCCTTATGATGTTTTGGTTTCTGGGTTGCAAGATATTTTCAGTAAATATTGTGTTGAAGCAATAATTATTTTTGGTTCTCGTGCAAAAAAACTAAATAAAGCATCAAGTGATATCGATATAATGACATTTTGGAAAAAGTCATTTATGTTAACACAAGAACAAGCGGAAGAACTTGGAGAGAAAATAGTAAAGAAATTTAATTTGCATTTAGATATGGTCATGATGCAATACAATCCAAAAGCAACATGTGACACAGATCATATGATAGATGAAGTGTTCATGGATAATGTAAATGAAGAAGGTATTGTGATATTGGGTAAAGAAAGTAAAACACATTATATTTATTCAAGTGTTAAAAAGTACAAGGTAAAACTATAAGTTTATTCACAAATATATTTATGAACTTCACTTGCTTGAATGCCTGTGCGACAGTCAACCCTATGTGTATTAATTGACAGAGCGGAAGCTTTAATTGTATGTTCCATTAAATCATCATAAAAGAGAACATTTCTAAATGACAAATCGCCAAATTTATTTTTGTAGTCTTGCATGATGTCAAGCAACATTTGGTTTTTACACCATGGATATTTTGTGTGTGTTTCAATTGCAAAGAAATAATGATGTAAATTGAGATCCTTAATAATTTCTTTTGCATAACCATTGCATGATGCAATAGCCATTGCAATATCTTTTTCTTTACAAAACTTTAATATGTCATGAACCCCATCATAAATAACTTTTGCTTCTGGATTGTATAATGTATAATCAAGATCAAATATGATTAATTTAATCTTTTTGTCAGCCGTATGTTCATTGATTTCTTCTGCCATTGTTAATGGTTTGTTTCTATTAAATAGTAAGTATAATCTTCTAGATGTTTATTTATCAATTTTTTATTTTTTTATTGTTCCTCTTAACAAAAAATTTGAATAATTATCTATATAAAATGAAAATACATATTAGTGTTATATTATGGGGACATCAATATCTCTAGAATTGGATTGTCTTTACAATGGAGAAGAATTTAATAAATTAACAAAACCATTAACTTTTTGGAAAGTGATGAATGACAAAGAATGTCATTTTGGATTTCAGTATAAAGATGGATTGAATATTGACACGCATCAATTTAATGGGACAGACAAATATGGCTTATATTTTGTTGATTTAGAATATCTCCCTAAATACATGTTCAAGGGACAAATAATAAGACGTGTTGCAATTCCAGATGATGCCAATGTTTATGCCCTTGATGAATGTTTTAAAGCAGATAAAATTATATTATGTGAAAAATTTGACATTAAAAATTTTCCATATTGGCATTTAAATGATTTTTGCTTAAATGCTGTTAAAAAAAATGGATTATTGTTGAGCTATGTTATCAATAAAACTGATGAACAAATAAAAGAAGCTGTAAAACAAAATGGCAATGCATTATTATTTGTCAAAAAAAGCAAACAAAATTACGAATTATGTAAGACTGCCATAACAACAACAGGAAATGCCATAAGATTTTCTAAATTTGTAAATGATGACTTATTAAATATTGCGGTAAATAATAATCCATTTATTTTGCCACAACTCGAGAAAAAAGAACAAACAGAAAAAGTATGCGAAAGTGCATGTAGAAAAAATAGATATCTTATCGAATATATCAAAAGCAATAAGATGAGAAGACGTATAGAAAACAAATTAGGTAATCAACATTTATAAAAAACATATATTTAAAATTAAATATCGGTTAATTTTAGTTCATTTTTTAAATACATATTTCTATTATTTAACTGTCCCTCTATTTTCCACATATTTACTCTTTTTGGACACACTTTTTTTAATTTTGCATCAGAACCATCTTCAAGAGTTACTGTGGTACTAAGGCGGCTTAATATTTCTTTTACATTATCTGTATCGTCGTGTACATAACTTTTTATTTCGTGACCTGAAAATGGGACTTTCCCATGTGCTTTTAGATTTGTAAAATGGTAACATTCAACATCATAACTAACAAGACCATTTCCCTCGTGTGCAGTTGGAAAATAATCAAAACCTCTATTTTCATATAAAATTCCAAATCCATCATCTTTAACATTTTCTACTGCCTGTGCAACAACATATACGCATTCAATTGGATATAAATTTTTGTTTCTCAATGTATTAACTCTTTCATTAAAATCCATTGGTTTTGTAAATTTGCTCCAGTCAACATTGTTATTTAAACTTTTTAGATTTGGCGCAATTGAAATATTATAATTACCTATCTCATGTACTTTTAAACTTTTGTCACAACCAAGTGAATCTGAAAGTGCATTAAAGTACATGCCTTTGGATCGTGGTTTTGGCATTAATGAGACAACATCTTGTCTAAATCTCTTCATGTTTTTTGTGCTAATATCCATCATTGCAATTGGCTTATTACTTTTTGGAAATGGGACAATCATCAAAGCAGAATTAAAATTCATCATTCTATTCATTCCATTATCAATATCCAAATTATTTACATATATGCATAGATTATAATCATAGTCTTTGCCATCGATATGCAACAAAACTGGTAAATGAATTAGTTTTGTTGTATCTGGCTCATGCGACGTAAGCATAATACACATATTATAACTCCCAATGAAATTTATACAAAAATAACGCACATTATAAATAAAAAATACTAGCATTTGACAATATAAATACATGGTGTTTGCTGAAATCCATTAAAGGTTGATGCTGCTGCACCTGTATATGCACCAAAATTTTCAACATAAACTCTTTCTGAAATTGCTAAATCTGGCAAATAACAGTCTTTAGAAATGGTGTCAACAGAATCACATGTAGGTCCATATACAACAGATTTAAATGTCACATTATCTCTTTCATTGTATGGACAAATTTTTGGATTTTGATGATCATATTGAATACAATTAAATGAACCATAGACACCATCATTCAAAGTGTAACATATGATAGTATCACCTGTGTCTTTGTCTGTTATTTTCTTTTTACCAATCACACGCAATACTAAAGTATGACTGGAACACGCAAAATATCTTCCAGGTTCTGCTATAATTTCGAGATCTGGAAACTCTTTTTCATTAAAATATACATCAATACTTTTGGTAATTTGATCTGCAACATCTTCAAATTTAATTTCTGCATCATCTGTACCAGTAAATCCGCCGCCAATATCAAGAATCTTCGCATCAAACCCCATTTTTTTTGCTTCATCAAATACTTTTCTTGCATCTTTAATCGCACTGTCATATAATTCAGTAGAACGACAATTACTTCCAACATGAAATGACACACCAACAATATTTAATTTTGCGAATTTTGCAATTTGTAATATTCTTTCAATTTCATCTAATCCTAAGCCAAATTTACAACTAAATCTACACTCTGATTTACTATCATCAACTTTAATTCTTAATATTAATTTTGCATCTGGATGTAATAATCGCAATTTGTATAATTCATCTTCATTGTCGAACGTCAACAAATCAATATCCTTTGCTCTGGCAAAAGCAATATTGTCATCACTTTTTGTTGGATTTGCATAAATTACTTTATCTGGAGATGCTCCTAATTCTAATACCTTTGCAATTTCGTTTTTACTTGCACAATCAAATCCTGCGCCAAGCATGTTTAATGTTCTAATAATCATGTCATTTGGATTACATTTGATTGCATAATATGGTTTGATTCTTGGCAATTTTTCAACCCATCTGTTGTACTGATCAATTACTTTTGTCAAGTCAACAATAAAAAATGCATCATCTGGATGCTCTTTTTCAATCATTACGCCGATGATGTCTAATATGTCGTCTTCTTTTTTGAAAGTCTGTACATTAAACTGTTGATATATAGGGAATACATCCATTAGGTTTTGCATTATATATTACTTATACAATATACATTATTTTCTTCAATTTTTTTATTTATAATTTGGTCTAAGACCAAATTATAAATAAAAAAATGATAAAATTGCGCATAGCAATTTTACAATTTTTTATTTATGTTCTTCTGTTTTAACAAAATGATGAAATTCCCGCTAGGGATATTTCTCAATTTTTTATGGATATTCTGTTATTCTTAAACAAAATGATATATGTCAAAAACAAAAAATAATTTAACATATTCATTATATATATGGCAAGTTCAAATGTAATATGGTTATACCAAGATATAAATAACACAAAGCGAATAAACAAAAATGACATGCAGATGTTAAAAAAAATTGGTTTGGACAGAAATATGAAATATGTCATATGGCAAAATGAAAAATTCGCGCTGGAACATGTCGATAGTTATGAACATGATGAACAATTCTTATATCCACCACCATATGGCACAAGAATGGTAAAAGTAATGAGAGATCAATATATTGTTGATGGCGCAAATTTTACAGTAACAAAGATGAATCATTTTAAGAAAGGATATGTAATTGATAATGTTAGCTTTATGAATATTAGTTTTTGTAGACCCTTGTAAATTTATCTAGGTCAAAATCATAATCGTCGATTTTTTTATTATTTTTATATTTCATTAAAGTCACATTTATTTTACTTTTCTTTAATGAGTTAAATACTTTTTTTGTTGTTATTCTTGTATTTTTAACATATTCAATATCAGGAAATCTTCCCTCATTATTTGCCCTTGATATAACTCTATTTATATGTTCTTTTTCATTTTTAACTTCAGTATAAATTATGATTGGCTTATATTCATAATAATTTGCAAAATTAACAAGTTGTATTAAATATTCTTTATTTGTTCCAATTGTCTCAAAAAATATATTAGATCCAACATATGACCCAAGTGACATCACTATTTCACCAACAGGATTAATGTGTTTTCTCATATTAAAATATGTTTCTGTTGATTTTTTCTGCCAATCTTGCGAATCTTTTAATTTATTAAATTTGTCTCTTCCAATTTCTCCTTTATTATTTAGGTCTAAGTCATATACATAGTTGTCTGTATTGATATCGATAAAGGAACTATTTATATTATCATAATCATCATTGTTTTCTAATTTTGCAATATATTTTATTGCAACACGTCTTGTCTGTGTTTTTCCAACTCCAGGGGATCCCATCAAAATAATAAAATATTTGCCATTAGTTGACTTAATTAAATTTCTAAATTGACCCAATAAATACTTATTTAGATGTTTATAATTTTCATAAATCTGTTTGGTATCACTGTATTTAACAAGATTACTTCCACCATACATTTGTAAAAATAACATAGACGCAATCTTATGTAAATATTTGAGTTTCTTTACTGATGTATTTAATTTGGTTTTATATATTTCAAGTTTATCCATATATAATAAAAAATGAAAAACTAACTATAAAATATATAAACAGTTATTATGTCAAGTGAAGATTCCGATGACGACTCTTTAACAGTTGTTGATTTATTTTGTGGTTGTGGAGGATTTTCAAAAGGATTTGTCGATGCAGGATTTGATGTATTAGCAGGAGTTGATGTCTGGGATAAAGCAATTGAAACATACAATAAAAATAATGACCACGAGGGATTATGTAAAGACTTAACAAAATACACTCCAAAAGATTTTGAAAAAGACACAAAAATAAAGAAGTTTGATGTGTTGATTGGCGGAATTCCATGTCAAGGGTTTAGCATGGGTGGAAAAAGAGATGTTAATGACAAAAGAAATAATTTATTTTTAGAATATATTAAGTATCTAAATCATTTCAAACCAAAGGCCTTTTTAATTGAAAATGTCATAGGTATTTTATCAATGAAAAATAAAGATGGTGAACTGGTCAAAGACTTAATGATGGAAGAATTAACAAAAAAATATAATTGTGAAATATACAAATTATCTGCAAAAGATTTTGATGTTCCACAGAACAGACGAAGAGTCATATTCATGGGCATTAGAAAAGATCTTAAAATTAAACCAACAGAACCAAAAGTAGTTACAAAAAACCCCATTGCTGTCAAGACAGTGTTATTAAAAAAAGATGATGTTGATAAAAAATATTTTTTATCCGAAAGAGCAATAGATGGCATAAATAAAAAAAAAGAAAAAATGAAAAAAAAGAAATATGGCTTTGGTGCACAATTTCTTGATATGGAAAAACCGATATTCAAAATTATATAATTTTATATAATTTTGAATATATGTTTATTTATAAATTTTTTAAGTTATATCCATTTTTCCCAAGGGAAAAATGGATATAAAGTAAAAAAGTTAATCAAACATTATAGAAAAACAAAATAAGTATATGATTTTCTATAAATTTTGATTACCATCGTATACAATTCCATCACGATATTGGAAAGATGGCTATGACAGTCTGGTGAAATATTCTGAAACTAGTATTAGACGATTAACTGAATTAGAACTTATGAGAATTCAGTCATTCCCTGACAATTATAAATTTTGTGGAACAAAGAAAGATATAATTATTCAAATTGGAAATGCTGTGCCATGTAAATTTGCATATCATATTGCAAAACATTTAAAAAAATTATTAACTTGATTTTGATATAATTGAAATCCAGTTTCCACATTCTTCATATATTGTTTCTATATTCACACCTATTTCTTTATAAATGTCTTCAAGTTCATCTTTGGTAAAATAGTGATAATAACGATCATATTTAGTTCCATCTTGTTTTTGCCAACTTATCATTCTATCTTGATTATCATCTTTATTATATTCATGTGACCATACTGCAATTAGTATTGGTTTAGTTGGTTTTGTAATTCTACACAATTCTTTAATTGCTTCTATTCGTCTTTCACGTGTTGCTAAATGATGCACAACTGCAATACACATTGTCGCATCATATGTGTCATCTTTTTCTTCTAGATGACATATATCATTGTGTTTTACATTTAATCCTTTAGACTTACATAGTTCCACAAAATTTAAACATATATCACTGCCATACATATTTGGTTTTGACATGTTCTTTCCATTTCCACATCCTGCTTCATAAATAAGTTCATCATCTGGTATCTTTGATAGGAATTCTCTGACACATTTCCATTGTTTATATCTAGTTAGATCAAAATGTTCCGATATATGTTCATACACATCTTGGACATGGATCTTTTCGATATCCATTGTTGTAATTGTAATATAAATATATTGATGATTAATGAGTTGTAAGTATCAATTTTTTTATTTATTGATTTGCGAAAGCCAAATTAATAAATAAAAAAATGATAAAATTAACAAATAGATCATTATGCTATTTTTTGTTTTTTTGTTATTTGATCATCGATGTTATCATTCGGTCTTTTATATGTATAACCTGCTGCAAATTTGTCCCAAAGATCATCTAATACTAACTTTCTAATTTTCTCATCCACTAAATAGGCACCTTCTATTGTTCTATAAAAATTAATAGATTGGTCTTTATGTGTGCATTGTATGACATGTTTTTCGACATAGTTATTTGTGTAATAAAAAGTTCTTTGAGGGCACATCATTTCAGTTTTTCCAAAATATTCATCTTTTATACAAAATATTTTCTCAACATATATTTTGTCAGCACGATATTGATTAAAATCATAATCATTATGCCAACCACAATTTGTGACAGAGTCTGGCAATAATTTCATGACAATAAGAATATCATTAGATAGAATAAAATATACATATGATCGATCATATGTATATTCCTTACACAATTCTTTGATTCTTTGTAGTTTTTCCATTGTTGAATTTTTATTATTTAGGATATAATGTTTAGGTAATTGAAATATCAATTTTTTGTTTTTTATTGGCTTGATCATCGATGTCATCAAGTGGTCTTTTACGTTCAATATCTATAAAATTTGCTCCTTGTATTGTTCTATAAAAATTAATAAATTGGTCTTTGTCAAATCCCTGTGATGAACAAAAAATTTCGTCATACTGCTTGCTAATTACTGACATTTTTAAATCACTGTCTTTATTCATTAAATATGCACCTTCTAATGTTTTATAAAAGTCAATATGAAGGGCATCATAGTCGAAATCTACAATATTATTTTCCCTATAAACAAGTGTATACCAAGGATTTTCATATTTGCACACTTGTTCAGTTTTTCCAAAATTTTCATCATTTATCCAAAATATTTTTTCAACATATAATTTGTCTGCACTATGTTTATCATAATCAAATGGATCATATGCATAATGACAATTTATAGTTGAGTCTTTTAATATATTCATAACAACAAGAAAGTCGCCAGATGGCATAAAATATACACAATCACGACATGTATATTCCTTACATAATTCTTTGATTCTTTTTAATTTTTCCATTTTTAAATTGTTATCTAGGATATAATGCACATGTAATTCAAATATCAATTTTCTGATTCCAATAAACTTGTTTAGTTATTAATTTTCCATTTATATATAGACATTCTTGTAGCAGTTTTCCTTTTTTTGACCACGTTGTACATTTGCCATTTTGTTTTCCATTTAGGTATTCACATTCACAGCATAATTTGCCATTTGAGTGCCACTTTTTATACAAACCATTTTTATGATTGTCATTATATTCGCATTCTAATATTTTTACTTTTTTATCATTCCACATTATAAATTTACCATGCAGTTTTCCTTGATTGTATTCACATTCAATATGTAAATTGCCATTTCTATGCAACTCAATATATCTGCCATGACGTTTTCCATTTTCATAATGCCCTTCAGAAAAAGGCCTGTTGGTGTGATCATACATAATCCATTTTCCAATATATTCTACAGGAACAGTTTTTGTAAATAATTCATAATAAGCTCTTTCTAAAGATGTTGAGTATTTTATTTTATCATATTCATAACTAAAAATATTCATGATACTTCCTTTTTTTATTTCATTAAATGACTCCAATTCTGTACAAGTTGTTCCATCAATGATTTTTTCAACATACAATTTGCAATTATCTATTTTTTTATAAACAATCATAGTTTTATTGTCTTTCTTTTTATATACATAAATTGGATTGTTAAGATATTCTTTGCATAATTCCTTGACACTCTCAAATGTGTTATGATATTTCTTTTTTTCGTTTAGATTTTCGCCTTCATAATAGGAACAATATATCTTTCTTTTGCCGCTTTCAGAATATTCCGTGTATTCTCCATGTAATTTTCCATTTTTATAATTACAACTTATTTTGAGTTTGCCATTTTCAAAATATTCAAGATATTTGCCATGATAATTTCCAGCAATATAATTGCAAATAATTTTTTTTTCCCAATTAGTATGCATTTCACTGTAGCGACCATGCTTATTGCCATTTACATAGTTGCATTCTATTTTTTTAATTCCAGTTTCATAACGTTCTTCATACATGCCATTCAAACGACCATTTATGTAATTTGAACTGATTTTTTTAAATCCAATGATATAATCATAACATTCAAATATCCCAGTGTAATCATTTGATTTAACAAAATTATGAAAATATGCAGGCTCAATTGTTTTGCAACAACCACCATTTTTAAATGTAATTTCTTCTTTATTAGGTGAAATCATGTCATTTTTAGTCAAAATAATTACATTATACAGTTGATCCATTTTTATACAGTTGACTTCTTCACATCTAACAATATCTATTATTTTTTCAACACGCAATTTATCTGCTGCATATATGGCATAATTATTTTTTAGATTCTCGTTAAAAATTTCATAGACAATCAAATAGTTATACAATTTGCCATATACATATTTTAAATTATCAATATATTCATTACATAACATTTTAACATTTTCTAAAGTACATTTTTGCATAGGACATTCTTTATTAAAATCCCTAATTACTATCTTGACAACTTCTGTCATAATATGATAAATAAAGTTTTGTTTATGTCATTTATTTTTTATACAAAAAGTCACTTAAGTAAAAAAGTCATATGGTTAATTAATGCGTTCTTTATTGATAATTAATGATGATGCAAATATCATTACATATCTAACAGAAAAATATTTCGAAATTTCAACAGTCAATTCAATTAATAATATAGATGAAACTGATAACAACACTATTTATTTAATTAAAAATAACCTTTTGACAGAAGAAGAAATGGACAAAATGGTTGCAATAAAAAAATTAGACTTAGATATAAATCTAATAATGACATGTAAATATCCACACAGAGCACTTTGTAATAATATGAATGAAATGTTCACTGATGTTTTTATAAATTGTAAATCTCTTAACAATGTTTTTATTTCGATGATTGAGAAATCAATGGGACATAATATAAGTCAATTAAAAGGAACAAATGATATTTTGCATCTGACTTTAAAAAACAATCAAATAACTAGATATGACTTTCATGACGAAAAGCGCTATGACATATTTAATATTACTGTTGAGAGTAATAAATTTATTATTAATGAATGTTTTAATGAAAATAACAATGTCATTGTTATGTAAACTTAATACATAAAGATATTTTATATATTAAGTAGTATAATGAACAAATTTAAATTATGTATTATTGGTGATAGCGGAGTTGGCAAGACAAGTATTGTTGAAAAATTAGTCAATGATAAAATTGCAGTAAATACAGAAACAACTATTGGAGCAATGTTTTCTTTTTATAAATTATCTGATGACACAATATGTAATATTTATGACACAGCAGGGCAAGAAAGATATAGAAGCATTGCCCCTCTTTTTTACAGGAATGCAAATTTGATATTATTGGTATATGATGTGACAAATAAAAAGTCTTTGGATTCACTTGTGAAATGGCAATCAGATATTTATAAGACAAATGAATCAACAAAATATATCGTTATTGGAAATAAGATAGATAAAAAGAGAGTCATCGAAAAACAAGATTTAGATGCCGTTTTAGATAAACTTGACAAATTATGTTATGTAGAAACAAGCATATTTGATGATAGTATTGAAAAATTAAAAAAAGTAATTGAAGAACAATTAATTGACAAATGTACACCTAAAGAAACACAAAGTTATTTTTGGTCTTCTATTGACTATTTAAAAAGTAAAAATCCATGTTGTTCATAATTTTTCCATTAGTAATATTATGATTATACTACTAATTATAACTGCGATAGTTTTATATTTGATTTACAATTATGGTGACAACAAAGAAGATTTTAGAACTTTTAGACGTTATAGATATCCAAAGAGACATTATTATGGTTATGATATTAGAGATTATTATGATCCAATCTATTATTATCCAAGTGTTTTTGGCGGATGTATGGATACGATTATTGATGGACGACGATGTTTTATGCCATATGATTATTGGTAAATATAATTTCTTATTTGATAATATATGAATCCAATAATTGAATATGAATACGATAACTTAATACTCATTGCACATGCGAAAGATGAAACTATATTTTTTTATGATTATATAACACATAACAGTCTTGTGGTGCTATTGACAAAGCCATCTGTAAGACATGATAATGAAGTATTAAATGATGTAATAATAAAAAAAGGAGCGTCATTGGCATATTTGGATGAAATAGAATCATTTGAAACTGACTATGAATTAGAAAATAGGAGTAAGAGTAAATTATCAAGTATTATGGCAACATATGACTTTGAGAGAATAATCACTCATGGTGCTGTATCAAAAAAATCTGATCCACAAAATAGAGCTTTATTTGATTACACAAAAAGTCTCAAGTTAAAAAATCATTATGTTTTAAATTATGGAGAAACCAGCAATAAAAAAATAAGCGATGAGTTTAAAAAATTTTTGTATCGTTACACGTTGATTTACAAGACTTTGGATGAGAGAAAGAAATATTTTTCCAAATATCTCAGTGTCTACCAAAAAGTGATAGGAATAAAGAAAAATCAAATTGATTAGTTTCTTTGACCTGTATGTTAGCTTGATTTGTGTCACAATATTTTTTCACAAATTCAATAAATTGAGGATCATCTAGATAAGGTATGATTGCCTGTACAATGTCTGGATGTGCTGATGCAAAATTGTCAGCCATTTTGATATATCTTAGAATGAATAATTGATAATGTAAAATTTAATATGTTTTAATTTCAATTTTTTTATTATTTATTTCGCTATAAGCGAAATAAATAATAAAAAAATGATAAAATTGCGAATAGCAATTTTTCAATTTTTTATTAATGTTCAGTTCCTTTAAAAAAATTGAAAGTCTCTTTATCTAGAATCTTCACAATTTATCATGTATTATTACTCCCACTGTCAAGTTACTTTAACCAGTAACAATGGAAAAACAAGTGTTTAATGGAAAAGATTTTTTAAAATATGCAGATGAAAATAAATTGGAATATTCTGATGCATTAAGATGTCATATTAAAGATTTCAAATGGCAATTAAATACTCGGTCCTGTTTTAATTTTTTCAGCAGTTATTACTATGATGCGTGTAATTATGAATTCTATTCTAATTATAAGACAAAAGAAAATGGAGAGTTGCGGAAGATTGATGGCAAGGCATTCAGAGAATTGTCAAATAAATTAGGGTTAAAATTTGTAAAGATTACAACATTTAATGAAAAACATTATGACATGAAATATAAATCCGGTTTGAATGTTGATATTCATAAATTAACGTCAAACAGATGTTCCAAGGGCGGGATTTATTTCATACAAGAAAATGTTTTGGATAAATATCTTTTTCCATTAGTCTCGATAGGTAGTGGGCCAACACCATATTCATATGATAATAATTCAAATGGTTACATCAGAGAGATATGTATTCCAGATGATGCAACAGTGTATATTGAAGAAGATAAATTTAAAGCAGACAAATTGTATTTCAAAGAAAAAACGCCAATTAAAAGACATGATTTATTAAGAGATATTAATAAATTATCTAATTGTGGCAGATATGCAATCATCATTGACCAATATCCACAAGTATTTGACTGCATTCGAAAGGGATCGAAAAAAGAACTGATTAGAGTAATAAAAAAAAATACACATATATTGCAATATGTATATGATAAAAAAATAAATGGAGTTGTATTTTGGCAAACATTGTTATTATATCTTAATAGCAATGACATGACACCACCCTACAAATATATTCAAGATATATACAAAGATAAATATGATGAAGAATATGATTCTGATTGTAGTGTTGAAGATTTTAAATATCCACCATTGTTTAATTTGTCATATGATGAACAAGATGAATTTCTTAAACACAAGTCATAAAATTATTTTATTTATATAAATAAATCAGCATCTCTGTCTCTTACTATTGTGCTCTTCTTCTTCTCGTAACTTTCTAAGCATATATAGGTCTGCGGCTGATTCTCTTTTGTAACGAACTTTTGACATTTCTACAAAAGGCGTTTCTTCTTTTGTACTTTTGTTAAGTTTGTGCCACAACTCTGGAACATCAGACATATCAGCATATGGCGTCACGCGCCATACTGCAATATTGATATCTAAAAATGTCCATCTTGAGACAATGAATTCTTCGCCCTTTTTTTTTGCTTCGTCATAACCATTTGGATTCGGTGATGAGTCAAGCAACATATATCCGTATTCCTTAGCTATTTCTCTGCGACATCTCTTGTATGGCTCTTCAATTCCCAACCTATTGGAAATCATATTATGTCGATGCAAATAATTGAATTTCCAAGTTTTTCCTCGACTTTTGTAAATTTTTCCATAGAGAAGTTCATGAAGCATAATTGTAAAGCATGGAGATGGGCTGTATTCCTTGGTAGGATCCAATTTCAGTGGCACATATTTCAATCGCTCGTTGTGTATACCACTATTGAGGATTTTTTCGCATGCTTCTCTGGCTTGGCGGGATAGGTCTTGATAGAACATGTCACAAGCCTTCAACAATTCTTTGTCATTATTTGACATATTCATCGGGTTGTCTTCTAAAGACATATCGAGTTTTAGATACTCTTTGAAGGCATCAATCCTTTCCTGTTGTTCTTTCTCATCTACTTTTATGAAGATTTTATTGAGATGATGCCACAATTGTACTCTCAATGCTGAAATGGTGAAAGTCAAAGATGCACTTAAAAGGATGGTGATATTGGATGAAGAATTTTGGATTCTGGATTGATCAATCACAATAAATCCAAAATCATTATATATGAGCTGTTGAAGTTTAATAAAATTATTTTTTCCAATTTTGCTTGTATTATCTTCCCTCTTGCAATAATTATTATCTACAACTTTGCCATATAACAATACATGTGCCATAATGCCATTGTACAATTTTTCTGCGTCGATTTGAATCCGAAAATATTCAATCGAATACGGAGGTTTTTTAGTCATTGTCATGATTCGTTTGATATTATTGAAACATTCTTCATAGATATTATTATTCATTTCTCTCATTGCTTTTTCATACTCGTCGGGGATTCGACTTGTGGTCTCATCAGGGACTCGACTTGCGATCTCATCAGGAACTCGACTTGCGGTCTCATCAGGAACTCGACTTGCGGTCTCATCAGGAACTCGACTTGCGATCTCATCAGGGACTCGACTTGTGATCTCATCAGGGACTCGACTTGTGGTCTCATCAGGGACTCGACTTGTGGTCTCATCAGGAACTCGACTTGCGATCTCATCAGGAACTCGACTTGCGGTCTCATCAGGGACTCGACTTGCGATCTCATCAGGGACTCGACTTGCGGTCTCGTTAATGACTCGACTTGCGGTCTCATCAATAAGTTGTCTGGTGATTTCATCAGTGATTTCTCCGATGGTCTCATTGCGTGCCACTGTTTGAACTGTCTCGTCTCTCTTTCTCTTTATTCCTTTGGAAAGCTCTGCCAAAATCTCTTTACTGAGTTTTGCTGCAACATCTCCAGAAAATATTTCTGGGACTATCGCAAGAAAGTCAAAAGTTGTCTTAAGCTTGGGATCGATAGGATCCATTTTATCAAAATGATATGACAGACGATAGTCAGAAACACTGAATGAAAAAACTCAGTGAAGTGGGATGTATGCTGAATAAATGGTTTGTTTAGGCAAATTAAGATTTCAATTTTTAATTTTAACTTATATGTCGTAAGACATATAAGTTAAAATTAAAAGTGATAAAAATCCGCATAGGATTTTTACAATTTTTTATTATTACACTTCTAATTAAATGATGAATAGGACTTTTGGATTAGGTTTATTCTAATTTTTAAAACAAAAACTAAAATAAGCTTAACACATGCGTTGTGTAGTGAATAGACAAAGAAGGACGTTCCAGAGAACATAAAAGCAATTAAGCCCTTTTGTTTCTGAAATTTCCTGTAGTGCGGCGTTGTGACGTGGGCCTGTCGCTGTCAAGCGCTTCCTGATTCCTGCGACGGGTCTCAGCCATCTTCTTGAAGTCAAGGCGGCGATCGCCATGCTTCGAAAGGGCATGGAGATTATGCCACAGATGGGGCAATTCCGTCTTGTAAAAGGGAGACACGCGCCAGACGCAAATGTAGATGGGTGGAAATTCTTCCCTTTTTACAAGAACAAAACCGTTGTCCTTTTCGTACCCTTTGGGATTCTCGGAAGTGTCTAGAAGAAAGAATCCGAACTCTTCAGCAATCTTTTTCTGGACATTGTAGTACGGCTCGTGGTCTATCATTCCTTCTTTCTTCCAGCATGGCGTGTAGCGCGCAAGGTAGTTCCACTGGTAGTCAATGTGCTTTGGGTAATACACCTGTCCGTAAAGGAGTTCGTGTAAGAAGTGGTATCCCTCTTCATTGTAGAAGTACTTAGTATTAGGGTAAATACGAAGTCTCACGTAGTCAAGAGTTGAATTACTCTTGACCTTTTCAGCCGCTTCTCTGGCAAGAGAAAGCAAATCCCTCTCGAAAGCCTTGCAGCATTGCTTGAAGCTGGACTTTCTTTCCTCTTTCTCTTCCTCAGCCCCCACATCAACCTCTTCCTCGACTTCCGCATCAACGTCTTCCTCGGATTCCTCCGAAGTTTCGGTCGAAGGCTCATCATTCACCATAGTAATGGTGACAGTCGAAACAACTTGTCCACAAACAGGAGTTGCCCGTTCAATTGTCTCGCGCAGACGTTTCTCCTGTTCATCAGGATCGGTTACTATCGGGGGATAGTGAAGATCGTGCCAAACATCCTCTTTCACAGGAGACGGAAGGGTAGTGAAAACCTTCAGACGAATTTCTGGATTGCCATTGGCAGATGCCGCGCGAGTGGAATGGTCAACAAGAAACAAGCCCCACTTTTTCAGAACAAGTTGCTGAAGATGCCCGAAAAGAGTTTTGGCATGCTTCTTGAATCTCTCGTCGCGAGTGAAGTAGTCACCTCCATCCGGAATTGTTCCGTAGAGAAGTTCGTGGACGGCGTACTTGCCAAACTTCGCCGCGTCCAGAACAACATCTTCAGACACGGTGGCAGAAGTCAGTGTTTTGACAATTGCGTTGCACGAGTACATGACACTGGTGTGGAATATGCCAGACCAGTTCTGAAACTCGATCATGTCCTCAGGGACTTCTGCATAAACAGGGGCAGACTCCATTGTAACAGGGAGACGGATTGCTGAACAGCAAGAAGGGAAAGGCTCTTAAGAACAAGCAGAAAGCTAGTTTCAATGCAAAAGCCAAGTAAACAGCCACAGAAAAAGAAGGGTTTTCAGACAATTTGGAATTTCAATTTTTTTATTTATATTTGCGCCTAAAGGCGCAAATATAAATAAAAAAATGATGAAAATGCGAATAGTATTTTCACAATTTTTTATTATTGTTAAGTCCCTTTTAAATAAAATGATAAAATCGCAAATCAGCGATGTTACAATTTTTAATCATATGTATTTTCTAAAGAAAATACATATGATTAAAAAGACTGGAATTCCGGCAAGGGATATTCCACAATTTTTTATTATTGTTCAATTCCTCTTAAATAAAAAATGAAATTTATTAAGTAATATCACATAAGCCTATAAAACCTATCAATATAATGGATGATATAAAAGATAAATTATTGGATTTTCAAGTTAAACATGTGAGAGATCTACAGTCTGCAATTAAGTCAAACTTATGTGTTGTAGATGCATCAGATACAGGAACAGGGAAAACCTATTGTGCTTTGGCATTATGCAAATTAGAAAAACTTACACCATTAGTCATATGTCCAAAATCTGTAATAAGTAGCTGGATGTCTGTTGCAAAAATAATGGATGTTGAAATGCTAGGTGTATCTAATTATGAGTTGATAAAAGGTTGTAAATTTTATGATAAAGATATGAATATTGTTGATTGTGGATTTATTGATAAGTATATAATGTCAAATAAAGAAATTGAATTATTAAAGTTGTCTTCAAAAAGTAAAAAGATAAATAAAGAAAGCTATATGTGCCAATTTCCAAAAGATACTGTAGTCATATTTGATGAAGCCCATAGATGCAAAAATCATAAAACTATTAACAGCAGATTTTTAATTTCAGTCGCAGAATCAAGAACAAAAATAATGTTGTTAAGTGCAACAATTATTGATAAAATAGAGTGTTTCAAACCATTTGGTGTTGTATTTGGTTTATATGACGACAAAAAGAAATATTTGTTATGGATGAAAGCCCAATTGAAATTAGTAAAAGAAAGAAATAAATTATTAAATAAAGAAAAAGATAATACAGATATACGTGCATTACAATTACATATTATTCATAAAACCATGTTTCCATATCGTGGAAGCAGGATGAAAATCAGTGAATTAGGAGAAAAATTTCCCAAAAATCAAATTATGGCAAATTGCTATTATTCAGATAATCATGATGAAATTAATAAATTGTATGATGTCATAAATACTGCTTTGAAAGAATTAAAAAATAGAGAAACACGTGCAGAAGGTTTAGGAAAATTAATTATTGCTAGAGTGAAAATAGAAGTGTTCAAGGTTCCCATCATTATTGATTTATGTCAAGAAGCATTAGATAATGATAATTCTGTTGCCATATTTGTAAATTTTAAAGAAGCAATGAATATGATTGCATTGCATTTTGACTGCGACTGTTTGGTTCATGGTGAACAAACACTGGAGGAAAGAAATTATGCAATTGAGAGGTTTCAAAAAAATGAATCAAAAATAATCATATGTATTATTCAGGCAGGTGGTGTTGGTATATCTTTACATGATTTACATGGTAGACCACGTATGTCGATTATTTCACCATCATGGACAGCCCAAGACATGGTTCAAGCCTTTGGTCGTATTCATAGGGCAGGCGCAAAAACACCATCGATTCAAAAAATTGTATATATTGCAAAAACATATGAAGAAGATGTATGTAAATTAATGAAGGAAAAAATAGAAAATATAAATACAATTAATAATGGTATATTGCTGCCATTTGAAATCGACACAGAAAATTTACAGGTGTTGGAACAAGAGTTAAAACCAGAAGATATCAAAATTACTTTGGAAAGAAAAATAGAAGTAAATCAAAATGTTGAATTGGAAGAAGATTTAGAAGAAGAAAAACCAAAAGTAAAAAATAAGAAAATAAATAAATATGTAAAAATAAATAAACCATTGTCATAAAAATTGAAAATCAATACATGCTAATAATTCTACAATATTAAGGAAAATTATTACATTACAATCTTTGTTCTAGCAAAGATTTAGTCTGTTACAATGGCTGATAGACAATCTCACTCTGGATTAACTGCATTCCACAATGCCCTTTGTGAGGCACGATGTGGAAATTTTTCTGCATTAGTTCCAGAATTAAGATCTAAATTGCCCGAAGACTTTTCACGTAAATATAACACATTTTTTTGTGGATGTTTAAAACTACAAAGTACCATCACAATATTACAGTACAATATAAGATCAGTTGAAATTATTGATAGACTGATTTCAACCAATATTATAACTCCAAAGGAGTTCGTCCCAGTTTTGCCAAAACTTATGATACATGGATTTGATACAGATTGGCCAACCATTGTACACCTTTGTGAGCGTATTATCTCTGATAATGAGGGACGAAGAGAATTAATTAACTATAATTGTATAAACGAGTATGAAAATAAAGATATAGTATTTATAGCATTGAATAGAACATCATTTGATTACATTAGAAAGGAAATTGAGGACGATGTGTCAATTGTGACTGGGAATCCATTTAAATTTGAATTAGTTAACAATAACTTCGGATATTCATTGCTTCACGTTCCTGATTATATTATTGATAAGTATGCAAATAAAATTAAAACGCTGACAAGAACTAATATGATTTGTTCCTTGATTGGTAGACATGATTATACAATTGGTTCAGTGCATATCACAAAATTATTTAAAATGTTTTTAGATATTGGATTGAGGTTTGAAGACAATTTAATATTTTCACCAAATCTTGTAATGACTATCGTTGGTTTAACATTATATGGCGTTTTACAATGTCTCAAGGATCACAATTTCTCCATTGATTTTAGAAAATATTTTGGTGGATTACAATTATGTATCATTATGGAAAATATTAAAAAATTTAGCATACCTATTAATATTGCAAAAGATTTAAAAGATTTCTTAACAAGTTTGTTACTTAATATTTATATTATTTTCAACAATAGTTGTAAATATGCAGAAAAATATAATAATATTCAGAAATATCTTATTGAATATCAAAATATATATGGAACATTAAAATTTTTTATTGATGAATATAACATCGTCAAACGTAGTTTAAATACTATTGTTAAATTAATAACTCGTGACGAACATAACAATGTTATTATCAACAATGTCGAGTTTGCGTCCAAAGTATTAGAATTAGAAAATAACTTTATTACTACACAGTCAAGTAATGAACTATTTACAGAATTTGTTGCACTATGTAAATCGGACAATTCACTTACACGTTTACTGACACCATATTTAGCTGTCTAAATGAAGTTTTTATTTATTTAGATAATTTGCCTTTAGAAAATTATCTAAATAAAAAAATTGAAACCAAAAATACTCTAAATCATTATATATTTATTATGTATCCACCAACACACTGCACATTTCCTGTGTTAATTTTAACAATATTATATAATGGAGTCAAATGCAATTTGGTGTGTATTTAATAACGATGATAGTAAATACACCCATGAGTGTAGTCGATATCCGATAGACAAATTTGAAAATGCAATGAAAGAAGCAAGTATCAACAACAATTTATCACTTCTCACATCTGATTTCAGAGATACTTTTCCAGATTTTTCAGAAGAATGTTTCGTTCATGTAGAATCATATATATTTAGAACTACAACAATCAATAAAATTTTACATACATACACAACATCAGAAAAAATTGTCGATCATTTAATTGACAATGGAATTATATTGCCAAAAGAGTTTGTTGCTCCATTGTCTTTCATGTTAGGGAATTGTAATGTTTTGCCAAATGATAATGTTATTAAATATAATTGGCCTGTTATTATTCATTTAATTAAACGTATTATTGACGATCCTCTTGGACATCATGAATTATTGTATTATAATGATCTAAAAAATTATTATGATGAAAATATTGTTGATACTGCAATTCGTGATGAGAATACTGCACTAAATTATCTTAGACATGATATTGAAAGCAGAATTGGCAAAAAAATTAAACAACCATCAAATGCATTTGATGATTCGACAATTCCAAGAGATGTTTATCGTGAATTTGCAGAACACATTCGTTCCATTGCACAAATAAATATGATTGGTTTGTTATGTGTATCTAAAACCCCTGATCTCACTTTAGATTGTATTTATAAAACACAGATTTTTGAAATGCTTAGCGAAATTGGAATACGATTTGAAGACAATTTTACATGTCTGTCAAATCTGATTGGCGAATGTATATATCATGGACTGTATGGTATACTTAATCATTTGAAAGCTAATGGTTACGAATTTAATTTTAAAAATACATCATATTTAAATGTGATTTTTTCAGCACTACATACTATTTTGACTTCTCCTTTGACACACATGAATTGTATCAATTCCAAAGTTATAAAGTATCGAAATTTATTAAAAACTACAAAGCTGTTAAAAAGGGCTTATGAAGAAACATGTAAAGAAGATGTTAAATTATATTTCAAAAAGCCCACAAAATTTAAATGTAACAGAATTTTTAGAGATGCACGTGGAGTAATTCTACATAACAGTGTTCCAATTCCTTTCGATGATGCAGTATTGTCTCTTGAAAGTGAATTTATCATAAAACATTCATTAGACCATGATTTTGCGCCTCTTATAGAACTTTGTGATTCTAAAAATTCATTTTCTGAATTAGTTGACCCTCATTCGTAATTTTAATATGTGACAGGAATGATAAAAATTGTAAAATATTCCTAGCGGAAATAAAAAATTGATTTTTTTAACGAAAGTATCATATGTTCAGTTTATTTATTCAAAAATGGATAATCATAGACTCACTGAGAAACATAGGATTGAATTAGAAGAACTACAAAAACAAGAAGACGAAAGTTATAAAAATAGTCTAAAGAGTCTAGATGAATCAAAAAAGGAATTAGACAGAATTAAAAACACAACTGCATGGAAATTTATGAATAGAGAAGTTCATTCCATTACACCTACATTGGTTAGTTGTGTTGCTTTATATTACATATTCAAAACCTACAAAAAAGTTAGGTTCTGAAGGGTAGAAAAGAACATAAAATTTATTTTTAGATGAAATAAAGATGTGTTCATGTTATTTATTAAAATATGATTTAGTCATACAAAAATTTGGAAAATATTATCTATTATATAGATAATGAATTTCATATGGATGAATCATAAAATTTTGATTATATGTATCATAATTGTAATTATATATATGTATTATCAATTTAAAAAAAATAATATAAATAGAATACTAAATATATTCAAAAAAAATTTCAATAACAAACAATATAAAATTTTAGATTTAGGATGTGGAAAATGTTGTATTTCTGCACATTTAGAAAACATGGGGCATTCTGTAACATCGTTGGATGTTGTTAATTTAGGAAGTTGTAAAAAACCCAAAATATTTGATGGAAAAAATATTCCATATGATGATAATACATTTGACATTGTATTATGTTCATTTGTGTTGCATCATACAAATACATGGAAAAAATTACTCCTTGAAATGAAACGTGTTGCAAAATATGTCATTATTGTTGAAAATACACCGGAAACAGATTTAGATTGGTGGTTCATAAAACAACATTCAAAATCAGACTGGGGTTCATGTTTGAAATGTTTTAAAACTACATCACAATGGAAAAATATATATTATAAATTGAATTTTAAATTACTGTCTGTCGAGAGACTATCAAGACTGAATTTTCCATTTTCTGACAAACCATGGTTTTATCCAGTTCCATCAACTGTATTTATATTGTCATCTTAATGTTTATTTTTACTGTATCTCTAAGGACATAAAATAAAAATTGAAATACATAATGCATAGCAATATTTAGTTATAATATGTATAATTTAAAAATGAATAATAATGAAATGGAAGTATTGGAAGATGTAATTGCAAGACTAGAAAGGATTGAAAAAAAGCAAGATGATATTATTGCAAATAATGGCATCAATACAACAGCAAATATTTTAATCAGTTTAGGTGCAATTGCCTTAATTGGATTTGTTTTCCACAGAATGAATATGATTGGAGATCTAAAGGTCAAAAGAATATATAGTTTAAAACTTATGTGACTTTTATTGTTTATCTAATAATTTCTTCAATAACTTTCTTGTTTTTTTATCTATCAAACCATTTTTTTCCATTTTATGTATTTCATCTCTTAAGTTTTTGTTTTTCATAACAGCAGCCAAAAGCTTGTTTTCTAATTCCAATTTATCAAGGAATTTATTTTTTATTTCAGTTGGATCACCTCCAGCTAAACTAATTGATGATATATTTACTTTTGGTTCATCCATTTTTTGAATTACTTGAGTCACATTTTCTGGTGATTTTACTTCATTCAATTTGCCTTGTTTTTCTAAATGTTCTTTGTATGAATAGTAATATTTATTAATTGTGTCTTGTGGTAAATTTAATATTTTTGTTATGGTTTCTGGTTTTGCCCCACCGACCATATTTTCATATACCACTTTTTTTGTTCTCATTTCTAATGCTAATTCAGTTCTTCCATATTTTTCCGCTAATACAGAAAAGGGGTTCCCTCTTCTTATGTCTTTCATTAATGATATTTCTTCTTCACGAGTCCATCGATTTGATGTTTTCGCCATATATAATAATAATTTAAAATTGAAAAATCAATGGTTTATGAATATTTATTTAGATATAATATAAAATGAGTATTATATACAGAGATCTAAAATTTCCATTAAATGTATTGTCGGATATTCATCTTGAATATTTACCTAAGATAAGCACATTCAAAGAATTGCTTGAGAACAAAAATATAAAAATGCCAGAAGACACAAATGATAAAACATTAATTCTAGCTGGCGATATTGGAAAGCCAAATAGCACACAATATTGGAATTTTATCGACTCATGTTCTGATTTATATAATGATGTAATTGTTGTAACTGGAAACCATGAATATTATGCAGACTCATGTGTCAAAATGGATTCAATAAATGACATAATTAGAGAAACAAGAAAAAAATATGCAAATGTTCATTTTTTATTAAATGAAAGTGTGACATTTAACAATATTCATGTTGTTGGTGGAACATTATGGACAAACATTCCTACTGAAGTCAAAGACGAAATTAGAATAGTAATGAATGATTATAGGTACATAAATAATAACAAGGCAACATTATTAACTCCAGATGATGTTATTGAATTGCACAAAGAATCACTTGAGTTTATTAAAAATGAAATAGCAAAAAATAAAGAAACATTAATTGTCACTCATCATCTTCCCTCTATTAAATTAATTCATGAACAATACAAAAGTGCATGGCATAATGTTGCATTTTATACAAACTTGGAATCAACCATAATGCCAAATGTTAAATATTGGATTTGTGGACATACGCATAAAAAAATGAAAGAAATGTTGACAGACACATGTTTAGGTATTGTAAATCCAGTAGGGTATAAAGGTGAAAATAAAGAAATTGTAATTGAAGAAGTATATACCAATTACATCGAACCAAAAAAAGAAATAATTAAAGAAGTAAAAGAAGAATATGAATTTTATTAAATGCCAAATAATGCTTTTGATATTTCTGGTGTAATGTCTAATTTAGCTTTTTGACATTCTTTAATAAGAGCATTTTTTCTATTCAATTGTACTTTCTTTGGCAAATCTTCTAATGGAATATATCTCATAAACAATATCAATCTTGAGTTAAATGATCTGTTTGGCATTGTTCCATGCGGCAATGTTGCATCAAATAACAACAATGTGCCTTTTGGACATGGAACTCTAATTGTTATATCATCCAAAACATCATATGATGTAAAGACATATTTTCCATTAGCTTCTTTTGGTGGCATATGTGATGCATTTTCTTTTATCCATTCTTCCATTTTGCCATCAAACATTTTAGGAATGCAATGGAATCCACCATCCTCATCGTCATTATCTAATAAATTTAATACTCCTTGTACACGGCGTCCATAAGTCACACTTGATGCATTATTTTCACCAATAAAATCACGTGTATTTGCATATGTCAATTGTGATAAATATTTGTTAACCTCACCTGCATAATCTGGATCATAATGACCAAGTGGCGAAATGTCTAAATGAATTCCTGGATATGAAAATGGTGTTGCGTATTCAGGATGTGTTGCAGATGGTCTCATCCATGCAAATCTGTCGTGTTGAGCTATTGGATGTACTGTTGTACCATATAATGTTTGATATGATAATAAGATATTTGGATGTGTCCTTGTTTCCAAAAGTTTTTTGTTAAACAATGCGCCATTTCCAACAACGCCATATGGGTTCATAACGCCTGATGCCAAATGATGTGTCAATGGATCATCAATGTTGCATCCCTCTGGTAAAAATGGTTCAATGCCTTCTGTAATAACTTTATCACACTCTTCTGCTGTCAATACATTTGTAATTGCAACAACACCATATTCATCATATATTTCTTTCACTTTTTCCTGATCTGTACAAGGGACTAGAAGAATAGATGGATCCATTTTGTTATATAATAACTAATGAAATAATATTGATTATAAATACGAATAACAATAAGTTGTCGATTCAATTTTTTATTTATGATTTTGTTTAAATACAAAATTATAAATAAAAAATAATGATATTGCCGCTAGGGGCAATCAAAATTTATAAATAAAATTTCCTGTGATTTTCCAAAGTTTATCAAAATAAACTTTACAAAAACACAGAGAGAGAAAGAGGGGAGACAGGTTACCAGAATCGAAACCACGAAGTGGCCTTTGCGGGCGCCGACGCGAGTGTTGCCTTGAAGTCACTGTACAAATTTGGTATAACGACGATGTTGGCACCGTAGCAAGCAGAAACGTGACCGGTTCTGTACCAAACAAGTCCAAGTGTGACAAGTTCAACAGTCATGAAGAGTGCTGCAATGGAGATAGAGACAGCTGACGACCGCATAACATCACCATAAAAGAGAGTGTGGGCGCAAAAGCATGTCAACGGAGTCTGCAAAAGCAATCCGAACGCAATCACACACACATTCTTGTTAATGATGTTGCTGATGCAATCGTCTACATTTCTGGCACCACGAATGACACCAAAGACCTCACGAACGCCAAAGCTGCTTGGCGCGGAAAACCAAGAGACGATGCCAGAGACCGCAGTAATAGCATCACTGACAATTCCACACTTGGTACTCAGATTGTGCATCGCGCGCACCACGCCAAAATGATCGCCGTCAACCGAAGAAATGAACAAGTCTGCAATAAACTTGAAACTGCTAGAGATGTCACCCCTAACAGTGTCCTTTACAATCTTGCTAACCTTGGTGAAAACGACAGACCACTCGACAGCGGCAAGATGAAGCATCAAAACGTTAGTCAGGAATGACGCGACGTGTCCGAAGACTTTTGACTGAGTGACCTGATCTGAAAAGTACCACAGGATTAGGCAATGACAGGCACCTGAGACCACCTTCAACACAGTCGCACACAGCTTAGGAAGCTTGACAAAGCTACACAACGAGACGAATAACAACATGCTTCGCAACAACACAAATGAAATTGTGTCGAACGCATAGCCTGATGCCACCATTTCGTCAATGCACGCAACAAGATCAGCCAAATTGCGATACCGACCGTATGCCACGATGCCGTTCACAGCAAGAACAACAAGCCACAGACGCGACGTCAGCCGACAAGCCACTGTCATGAAGACGCTTGAGTAGGTCGCCAGCACTAACAATGCCAGTGTGCAGAAGAAGATGCTTTCAAGGGAGACAATCTCGAAGATGCGAGAGACCACGATGGCGATGGGGAGATAG
>Ga0214923_10001811_pt1 | contig 29710 bp, 25 predicted proteins | sample LL1510_MetaG_FD_177993 | JGI IMG/M metagenome (GOLD analysis project Ga0214923, IMG submission 177993) | Freshwater microbial communities from Lake Lanier, Atlanta, Georgia, United States - LL-1510 | ecosystem: Environmental > Aquatic > Freshwater > Lake | place: USA: Georgia | collected...
TCCATTCTCTATTCCAAGAATAAAACCAACGTCATACAATATTGATAAACAAGAAACAAATAGAATGGAAAATAAAGGGCTTAGTATAGTTAATAAATTAGAAGAACACTATAATTTGGTTAAAAATAATGTAACTAATAAAATTATAGATAAAAAAGCAAAAGATTGGTATGTATTAGCAGGTCTAATAATTTCTGATTTTAAAAATATATTTTTAAAAAATAAAGATTCTATAGAAAATGATTTATATGATTTACTAATAAGTCATATATTAGAAGAATTGTTATATTATGATTTAATTGAAGTATTAAATTATTTATATAATAAAGAAGAACAAACTCTTACATTCTTTGAAAAAAATATATTAAGTTATTTTAAAAATAATGAGTTATATTATAACACTATAACTGGTTTGTTATTACCCAATTTTAATAAAACAATTAAGAAAGTTTCATATGAAATTGTAATAAAATATAAAAATAAAGATAAAGCTGGCTATTTTTGGAAAAAAGCATTAGGAGAAGATAAGTATGATTTGCAACAAGTAATTGAAGACAAAAAATCATATATTAAAGCGAATGCAAATATTCCATATGGATTTATGGGATTAATTAATAAAAATAAAGAATCTGAACGTTTGTTTTATAAATTTAAAGGACGACCAGGTGATGGCGGTGCTACGTGTATTCAAAGAAATAAAAAAATAATAGAAAATTTAAATGCATTACTAAGCAATTTAGATGTAGCTACAGCTGATTTAGAGTTAATAAATGAAAAAAAATATAAAAAAGAAGAAATATGTATAATTGAAGAGTTATTATTAAGATTAAATAATAAAAATAAAACAAATGGAAAATTATGGTTTTTAACTCCGGTTGAAGATTTCTTATTTATGGAAAAATAATTATTAAAAATTGAATTAAATATACACTATTATATATTGTATTAATATATATACAGATGTCAAAATCTTATCGTAAAAGTAATTTATATAATAAAACAATCATTACAAAAAAAATTAGTATACCAATGAGAAGTATTACAACTATTATAAATAAAACAGAAGATTTAACTAAATACATGGAACAACTTATAGAAAAAGAAATTTCAGATAAATGTATTGTTGAAGGCTATATTAAACCAAATAGTATTATAATTTTATCATATTCAAATGGTATTCAAGAAAATCAAAATATTAAGTTTCAAGTAGTATTTGAATGTTTAGTATGTAATCCAAATGAGGGTCAATTTATTAGTTGTGTTGCTAAAAATATTACAAAAGCAGGAATACGAGCGGAGATTGATGACGAACATAATCCGTTAATTATTTTTATAGCTCGAGACCATAATTATTTAAATAAATTATTTTCAAATATTAAACCTGAACAAAAAATAGTTGTTAGAATAATTGGTTCTAGATTTGAATTAAATGATTTAAAAATATCTGTAATTGGAGAAATTGTTAAATCAAGTAAGTTAGAAAAACTATCTGTTGGTGAAATTATTGCAGATCCGCTTGAGATTGATGATATTGATGATATGGAAGAAGCAGATGATATAGATGCTCTAGAAGCTGAACTTGCAGACCTTGAAGCCGATCTAGCTAATCTAGAAGGAGAAGGAGAAGGTGAAGGAGAAGGAGAAGGAGAAGAAGATGCAGAACCGGATGCAGCGCCTGAAGCCGAACCTGAGGCAGTGGAAGAAGCCAAAGCAGAACCTGAGGCAGTGGAAGAACCTGAGGCAGTGGAAGAACCTGAGGCAGTGGAAGAACCTGATGCAGTTGATAGTGATAATGAGCTTGAAGAATCAGATGTTGAAGAATCAGATGTTGAAGAATCAGATGTTAAATAAAAAAATAAAATAATTTATTATTTATTTTATTATTTATTTTATTATTTAATTTTTTATTTCAATTTAAATATAAATTGAAATATAATTTAACTAAGTTTGTTAGGCATAATGACTGAATTAGATAATGATTTTCCATGGTCTATAATCAATGCTTATTTCTCAAAAGAACATTTACGTCAATTAGTTAGACATCAATTAGAGTCATATAATGATTTTATAGAGAGACAAATTGCAAATACAATTAATATGTTTAATCCTATTCTTATTAATTCAGATCATGATTATGACAAAGAAAGTAATAAATATAAGTTACAAATTGTAATTACAATTGAAAACTTTGGAATTAATCGTCCACAGATTCACGAAAACAATGGTTCAACAAAACTGATGTTTCCACAAGAAGCAAGATTAAGAAATTTTACATATGCTTCAAATATGACTGTTACATTAAACATTAAGTATATAATTAGGAGCGGTGAAAATTTAAATAATGTGAATACATTTTATAAATCTTTGCCTAATATTCATATTGGAAAAATTCCAATTATGTTAAAATCAAATGTATGTGTATTAACTCATTATAAACATATTCCGTCTGAAATAACTGGTGAATGTAAAATGGATCCAGGAGGATATTTCATCATTAATGGTTCTGAAAAAACTTGTTTAGGCCAAGAAAGAGCAGCCGAAAATATCATATATTGTTTTGATATTCTTAAAAATAATAGCAAATGGAGTCACATTGCTGAAATTAAATCGGTGCCGGATTGGAAGTCAATTTCGCCAAAGCAAATCTCAGTTATGATTAGTCAAAAAAATAGTGGTTATGGTTATGGCATATATATACAAATTCCGCGAGTTAAACAACCCATTCCTATTGTTGTATTATTTAAATCATTAGGAATTATTACAGATAAAGAGATTTGTAAAAAAATTGTATTAGATATTGATAATACTGCTAATAAAAAATATTTGGAACAATTAAAAGCATCAATTGTTGAAGGAAATGTGTATTTAACTCAAGAAGATGCATTAAAATACTTAACAACACAAGTAATTTTTACTCCATTAAATATGGATAAAGAAACTGGACAATTAAAAAAACGACAATTTGCGATTGAAGTTATTAATAATGACATATTTCCACATTGCCATACAAAAGAACAAAAAATCTACTTTTTAGGATATATGATTCTTAAATTACTAAAGTGTTATAATAAAGAAATTCCGTGTGATGATCGTGATTCGTATATTAATAAGAGGATTGATTTAACTGGAACATTACTAAATAATTTATTTAGGAATTATTTTAATAAATTGGTTAAAGACATGCAAAAACAAATTATTAAAGAAATTAATAATGGTTCTTGGAAGTCAAGAGAAGACTATGAAAGCATTATTACATTAACTAATATTTATAAAATTATCAAATCAACAACAATTGAAAATGGATTTAAAAGAGCACTGGCTACAGGTGATTTTGGGATTAAACAACTTAACAGCAATAAGGTTGGAGTAGCACAAGTATTAAATCGATTAACCTATATTGCTAGTTTAAGCCATTTACGACGAGTAAATACCCCAATTGATAAAAGCTGTAAACTTATTCCACCTCGTAAATTACATAATTCGACGTGGGGATATTTATGCCCAGCAGAAACACCTGAGGGTGGTTCTATTGGTGTTGTTAAAAACTTAAGTTATTTAGCCACTGTAACAATTGAAACTGATAGTGAGCCAGTTAGAGAATATGTAATAAGTAATATTGATGGATTTTCAGAAAATATGATGAATGAAGTAAAAGTATTTGTGAATGGAGCTTGGCTTGGTATTACAAAAGAACCAATTAAATTATATAATTTATTAAAAATGAAGAAATATAAAGGAATAATTAATATCTATACAAGTATAGTATTTAACTACAAAACAAAAGAAATATTGATTTGTAATGATGCAGGTCGATTAGTTCGTCCAGTGTTAAAAGTAAAAGATAACAAAACTTATTTAACACGTGATATTATTACAAAATTAAAAAATAAAGAATTAGATTGGAATGATTTATTAACTGATTATAAAATAGAAAACTCAGTAATAGAATATATTGATCCAAGAGAACAAAATAGTAGTCTTATTGCAATGAAATATAAAGATTTAAATAGACAAGATAATAATTATATTTATAATTATACGCACGTTGAAATACATCCAAGCACGTTATTTGGTATTTTAGCCTCTTGTATTCCATTTTCGGAACATAATCAAGCCCCAAGATTAACTTATCAATGTGCAATGGGTAAGCAAGCAATGGGCGTGTATGTGACCAATTTTAATAATAGAATGGATAAAACTGCATATGTTCATAGTTATGGGATGAGACCCTTAGTTGATACACGTATTATGAATCTGATTAATTTAAACAAGATCCCATCTGGCGCACAAGTAATTGTTGCAATTATGACTTATACTGGTTATAATCAAGAAGATAGTATTTTATTTAATAAAGGGGCAATTGAAAGAGGATTATTTCAAGCCACAATTTATCATACAGAAAAAGATGAAGATAAAAAAGTTCACGGCGACCAAGAAATTAGATGTAAACCGGATGCTACAAAAACAAAATCTATGAAATTTGGTAATTATGACAAGGTAAATGAAAATGGTGTAATACCAGAAAATACTAAAGTAGATGATAGAGATATAATTATATCTAAGATATTACCAATTAAAGAAAATAGAAATAATCATACAAAAGTTATTAAATATGAAGATCAAAGTAGAATCTATAGAACAAATGAAGAAACATATATTGATAAGAATTATATTGAAAGAAACGGAGAAGGCTATAATTTTGCAAAAGTAAGATTAAGAACTTTGCGGCAGCCAGTAATTGGCGATAAGTTTTCATCAAGACACGGACAAAAAGGTACAATTGGAAATATAATTCCAGAAGCAAATATGCCATTTACGCAAGACGGAACTCGTCCTGATATTATTATCAATCCTCATGCAATTCCAAGTCGTATGACTATTGGACAACTAAAAGAAACCCTTTTAGGAAAAGTGCTTCTTGAATTAGGATTATTTGGTGATGGAACCAGTTTTGGCGAGTTTAATATCAAAGATATTTGCACTGAACTACAGAAGATTGGGTTTGAATCAAAAGGCAATGAATTATTATATGATGGACAAAGTGGAGAACAAATTAGAAGTAATATATTTATTGGTCCCGCATTTTATCAAAGATTAAAACATATGGTTAATGATAAGCAACATAGTCGTAGTATTGGTCCAATGGTTAATTTAACAAGACAACCTGCAGAAGGTAGATCTCGCGATGGTGGTCTTAGATATGGAGAAATGGAAAAAGATGCAATGGTAGCACACGGGGCAAGTCAATTTAATAAAGAAAGATTATTATATGTTTCTGATTTATTTGTGACACAAGTATGTAAAAAATGTGGAATGCTAGCGGCGTTTAATAATAAAGAACATATTCATAAGTGTAGGTTTTGTAATAATACTACTGATTTTAATCAGATTCATCTACCATATGCGTGTAAGTTACTCTTTCAAGAACTAATAACAATGAATATTGCGCCAAGAATAATCACCGAAAATTATTAAATATTAAATATTAAATGTTAAATATTAAATATTAAATGTTAAATATTAAATATTAAATATTTTTTTATTTTTAAATATTAAATATTTTTTTATTTTTAAATATTAAATATTTTTTTATTTTTAAATATTAAATTATATTGTATTTATATAAATGACATTAACCCAGATAAATAGTTTTAAATATCCAATTAGCAATTATTTAGGAACAAAGCCTTGCGGGCCAAATTGTAATCCGGTTGGCTGTACTTTAAAACCAAGATTTAAGGAAGGAACTAGTGATGTTGCATTAGCAAGAAAACAAATAAGAATGGGCAATAACCGTGTCTATATGAATAGTGAGACAATTACTTCTTCTCCAATTTTAGAGAATGGAAATGTAATTATTGCTGGTTCTACTATTAATAATATAGGAGGACTCACTCCATTTAGAGCATTTATGAATGCGGGCGACCCTGCTATGACATATAACTCACCAAATATAGATCCTTCACAATTACCCGACTGGAATCCATTATATAAAACAATTACTAATCAAGTATCTAGCACCAGACACTCTTCTAATGCTACCAGTAAAAGAATGAGTGGTCGCACGCCAATTATAAACTATGCACAAACGCCTATAGCCCAAGGATCACTGTGGACTGGAAATAATAAGTTTGTATATGATGGTTCTGATTATATTAAATATAAAAAACTCCGCGCTGAAAATAAAAATTATAATGATATTACATATGGCGGTGATAATAATAACGCATCATCCACTGCTATACAACGTGTTCGACGTTAATTAATATCATAATATCATAATATCATAATATCATACTAGCATAATATAAGTTTTTAAGTTTTTAAGTTTTTAATTGTTTATTTTTTTTTTAATTTTAAACAAATTAATAATAAAAACGTGATCATTAAAATTGTGAATATATATTTATCATACATATTTTCATTATAAGTATTATAAGTATTATAAGTATTATAAGTATTATAAGGATAATTTGCATATTTTCCATCAGAAATATTAGCATAAGTTTCTCTAACACAACCATCACATACTCCATTCTGGGGTTCGCCACTGCAGTCTCCTCCAGAAGAACCTGTAATTGGATTTGTTCTATTAGTCCATAAACAGTTATTAATAGTTTTAATATCTGCTTTATTTAAATAACGCGTAGCGCTTGATTTCCGTAAATCTTTATCTATTGTTTGTAACGTTACTGCAGCACACGAATTATCTGGATTTTTAGAAAAAACATCAAATAGCTTTTCAGGTTTTATTTTAATAACGCTTTGAACTAATCCAGGAAGCAAACCTTTTAACATTCCAGGTGGAACATTATCAATATATAAATATCTATCTTTTTCAGTATCTGTCTTAACATCTTTACATTTTGCTCCAGTTTTAAAAAAATATCTATTTCCTAATGGTTGATCTCCTCTAATAGCGGTTCCTCTACCTTCAGTAAGCACCTTAATGTAATTAATTAATCCACCAATATCCCGGGTTAAAGTACCAACATCTCCTCTTGAAGACATTCCTAATTCTTCCGGCGCTTTAATATAATCTTTGTAAGGAAAATCTTGAATTCCAAAATTAACTACCATTTATATAATATTATATTATTTATATAATAATATATAAATAATATTATATAATATGGAACCTGAAAATTGCAATATATGTAATGTTAAATGGAAGAACGATATTTCAAGTGTTAAAATTGCTTTAATACCTACCAATTCTAGACCCTTATTACAACCTAAGTTTTGGATTGTTAAAAATAGACCAATGCAAGAATTATTAACAAATAATGATAAAAAAACATTTAAAGAAACTGAAGATCGTTATGATTTAATACAATCAACAAATATAAATAATGAAGATTATTTACAATATAATAACCCTGATGTAAAATTAAACTCGGAAGGTGCTATTGTCTGCGATAACGAGGAGGGAGTGTTTCATAATAATATGTACTCTGGGCCGGGTTGGAAAAAATCAAGAACACATCCAAACACCCGAACTGCTTTAAGTAGGCCAATTAAACATTGGCGTAAACAATTATTTCCACGACAGTTTAATACAAGTGATGAATCATTAAATACAGCATATGATGTAACAGATTCAATCTCGCGCGGCCGACGTAATAGTGGAGGTTTATTTGACAAACCAAATGGTTATTTTATAACTGATAAAATAGTGAGTAAAGAGATTAGTTGTTTACCAATTTATATAAATACTACTAAAGATAGTTTAAATAGTTGTCAACAATTAGATATTATTACTTATGGTAAAATAATTAATTGTGCTATTAAAACTGCTTTATTTAAGTCGCGGCCTGGTTCATATACTTCTAATTCAATATACCAATTTACTAGCAATAAATCATATTTACAAGCCAGAAGTAAATTATATGAGCAAGTGGCGAATGTTAATAGTTCAACTACACCCAATTCTAGTTTTTATTTAAACTATAAGCCTAATACTTTAAACTGTAAAAAGATTCCTTCTAATGTAGTAACTAATAGTCATTATCCCGTTTCTTCTAGAAACAATACACGACAAAAAAGTAAAAATGCTATTATTCAAAACCAATATAATATAACAAATAGATATGGTATTACTAGTCCAAAACATTAAACTCCTTCTCACTATTATTTTTTTTTATTAAAAAACTCATTTTCAATATTTCGTTTTGTAGTTTCAATATTATTTAATTTAGCATCTTGTGCGTTTACAAAAGTAATATATTCTTGCACTTTAGAAAGAATATTTTTATCTAATTCTGTTAAGTTTATAAAACAACCATTCGAGTTCTCACTTACTTTTACATTATTAGTTATAAATAATTTTAAAATATCTAATTGTTGTTGTTTATTAAACTGTTCTATAGTGTCTTTTGTTTTTTTTAAATATTCAGTAGTATTTATAGTATTCATATTATTTATATAAATTATTATAGTAATATAACTTTAATTTATTAAATATATTATTTTATATATATATATATTTTATATATGAGTAAAGTTGGAATCCCTCAACCGTTTCCAAAACCTTTAGATATATATAACATGGTTAGTTCTAGAAATAGTAGCACAAATAGTAGCAAAAAACAGACTTCTCCTCTTGATATTCCACTACTAGCAATACCAGCTCCATCCGACTTGTATAATAGATTTAGTTCTAGCAGTAATCGTTCTGATAAATTATCTCGTATGAATAAGAAAAAATGTCCAAAAGGTACACGTAAAAATAGAAAAACTAAAGTTTGTGAAACTCATTCACAAATTCAATTTAGAACAAAAAGACAATATAGAAAAGGAGCATATAAAAAATGTCCTAAAGGAACTCGTCGAAATAAATTAAGTAATATTTGCGAACCAAAATAATATAAAAATTAATTAGTTATATTTTAGATTATATTAATGATAATATAATGTAAATGTCTAATATTAAACCAATAAATATTAATCCGGAATTATTTAAAGTTTCAAATAAAAAGAACAAAACTAGTAAAGTAGCAAGTAATACTATTATAAAACCAAATATTTTAAGAAAAGAATTATTAGCAAGAATTAAATCGCATAGAAATAACAAATTAAAACAGAGTTTTAGCCCAAGTAGCCCAAGTAGCCCAAGTAGCCCAAGTAGCCCCGCTACAAAAATACCAATTAAAATCGAGAATAAAAATAAAATAAATAAAGTAGAAAATGATAAAGATGCAGATGACTTCTCACAATCAATTGATTTTTTAAAATCATTATCTAAAAAAAAACAAAATAGTTTAACAAAAAAAACTAATTTCCCTTTAGAAAAAACTATTACACCCACAATACCCATAACAACCATACAACCGCCAATTTCTATGGATTCTATGGCTTCTACAACCTTAGTAGAGGTTACAAATGATCTTCCAACAAATACAAATAAAACACCAATTTATGGTTGTTTAAAAAATGGAAATTTACCAACCTTTAGAACATTTAAAAATAAAACAATAAAAAAGCCATATAGCGATTCTAATACTATTTTAAATATAAAGGAAGAGAATAATGTTACAATTAATCCTATAGTTATAGAATCTGATAAAAATGAGTTAGTTTCTATTAATATGGATGATTTACTTAGCCCTGCTATTAGCCCTGCTATTAGCCCTGCTATTAGCCCTGCTATTAGCCCTGCTATTAGCCCTGCTATTAGCCCTGAGATAAGCCCTGCTATTAGCCCTGAGATAATCCCTGAGATAAGCTTAAATGCGCCAATTCAAGAAAAATGTTTAACTAAACCAAAAACTATTAAATATACTTTAGGAAAAAAAGATAATATAGTTAGTGTTTTAATTAAAAATGCCCATACTAGAAAAAATATAGTGGACTCGATTGCTCGTATAAAAGAAACTAAAATGACAGACATGAAAAAATATTTAAAACAACATAATTTACTTAAATCTGGAAGTAAATGTCCGCCAGATGTTATTAAAAAATTATATGAACAAAGTTTTCTCTGTGGTATTATAAAAAATAATAATAAAGATAATTTAATTGAGAATTTTTTAAATAATTAAAAAATATTATATTATATTATATTATATATATACTATGGCGGTAGAAAATAGTGAGGCAACTACATCCCTTGGTTCCGCTACTTTTAGCGGCGGCAAAAAAGGAGGTGCAATGAAAGAGATGATGAAGGCAGTAAAAGCAGCAACTTTAGCAGTTAAATCCGCAAAAAGCGCGGTTAAAGCGGCGCGCCATACAAAACGCGTATGCCCAAGATATTGCAGACGGAAGACCCTTCGCTGCAAGAGATATGTTCGTGTTCATAGACGTAAATCGAACCGTTCTAGAAAGTAAATAGTTATTAAAGTTATTTAGAGTATTGAATGCATTATAGTTTTTTAAATATTATTTTAAATATATTTAAAATGATATTTATATTATAAATATAGTAATATTTATGACGATAGTAGAAGAATATTTACAGTTAACAAAAAAATATAAAAATGAATATGGAGAGAAAACATTAGTATTAATGCAAGTTGGCTCATTTTTTGAAGCTTATGGATTAATGGATAAAGACAATAACATACACGGAAGTGAGATTGTTAAATTTGCAGAAATAAATGATATGGCAATTAGTAAAAAAAACATATGCGTAGAAAAACAAGGAGTTGTAATGTCTGGGTTTGGATTGCCGCAGTTAGAAAAATATATAAAAAAGATGCAAGAAAACGGATATACAATTCCAGTATATACACAAGATAGTGCACAGAAAAATACAACTAGAAACTTAAGTTGTATTTTCTCTCCAGGCACATATTTTTCGAATGACAGTCGTGAACTATCTAATAATATAACTTGTATCTGGATATATACCTCAAATAATATCATAACAAAAATACAAAATATTAGTGTAGGAATCTCAAATATAGATATTTTTACAGGAAAAACGTCTATATTTGAGTTTACTAAACCTTATTACCATAATCCAGCAACATATGATGAATTAGAGCGATTTATATCTATTTATAATCCAAATGAATGTATTATAATTAGTAATTTACCAAAAAATGAGGTTGATGACATTATTAGTTATACACAAATAATGGCAAATAAAACTCATAAAATTGATCTAAATAATAGTGAAAGTGGATTTTATAAAGAATTACAAAACAGTGAAAAACAAGTATATCAAAAAGAAATTTTAAATAAGTTTTATAAAAATATTAATATTGAAACCTTATATAATTCAATCCAACATTATGGGATTTCAATCCAATCATTTGTTTTTTTATTAGAGTTTACATATAAACATAATCCTAATTTAGTAGATAAAATTAGTGAGCCATTAATTGAAAATTATGGAGATCACTTAATATTAGCAAATCATAGTTTAAAACAATTAAATATTATAAGCGAAAATAAAACAAAGTATGCCAGTGTATGCAGTTTATTAAATAATTGCATTACACCAATGGGAAAACGCGATTTTAATTATATATTATTAAATCCAATTACAAATATTGAAAAATTAAATGAATCTTATAATATTACTGCACATTTATTAAATACAGATTGGATTGTCTATAGAAATAATTTAAATAATTTTAAAGATATTGAAAAAATTAAAAGAAAATTAATTATGAAAAAAATTACGCCAAAAGACTTTTGCTTATTAAATGATAATATTAAATCCATCCTTGTTCTTTATGATATATGCAAAAAAGATAAGATTTTAATAAATTATTTTGAAAATTATTTTGAAAATTATTTTGCTAGTAATGCTACCAGCACTATAAGCACTGTAAGATTTGAAGAACTTTATGATATAGCATTAAGTATTAGTAATATTATTGAAGAGACATTTAATATTAATATAGCAAAAGAGATTGATGACTTATCGGGTGATAAATTAAATAATTTAGAGATAGAAAATCTAATGTATTTAAAGATAAATATAGATACTAAAATTACACAGTCATACAAATCATCATTGGATAGTGAAAATAAATTAAGTGCTATAACAAGTTATTTGTCTGATTTAATTAAAAAATATGAAAAAAATGTGAAATCAAGTGAGTTTGTAAAAATACATGAAACTCCAAAATCGGATTCAACATTACAAGCAACAAAAAGGAGAACTGAAATCTTAAAAAAAATAATAAGTGAGATGGCTAATAAAAGTGATAAAGTATTATTAAAATATCATTCAAGGTTTTCAAATTGTGAAGAAGAGTTTGAGTTTAATATAAATGATATTCATTATCTCTCAACCTCTGGAAGTCAAACAAATATGATTATTACAAATCAACAAATTCGTAATATTTCTTCGGAAATAAATACAAATAAGGGGAAACTTATAACCAATTTAGAAGTATATTATGATAATTTTATAAATAATTTTATTAAATATAATATTGATATAATTATCTTATTTATTACACAAATTGATGTATTACAATGTAAATGTTATATAGCTAAAACATTTAATTATAATAAACCAGAGGTTATAGAAAAAAATAAATCATTTGTTAATTTTGAAGGACTACGGCATCCACTTATAGAACACATTAATACAAAAGAAATCTATATAGCAAATAGTTTAGACTTATCAACTACAACCAATGGCATATTATTATATGGAACAAATGCCGTTGGAAAAACCAGCTTTATTAAATCCGTTGGAATTGCAATTATAATGGCTCAAGCTGGATTATATGTTCCAGCAAGTAAGTTTTGTTATTATCCATACAATTCTATTTTTACTAGAATCTTAGGCAATGATAATATTTTCAAAGGATTATCTACATTTGCTGTTGAAATGATAGAACTACGAACAATTTTACAATTATCAAATGAAAGTAGTTTAATTTTAGGCGATGAATTATGTTCTGGAACTGAAAGTGATTCTGCATTAAGTATTTTTGTTACAGGATTAGAAGAACTTCATAGAAAAAATTGTACTTTTTTGTTTGCTACGCATTTTCACGAAATAGTAAACTATGAGGAAGTAAAATGTTTATATAAAATGAAATTGTATCATATGACTGTATTATATGATAAAAGTAAAAATCTGTTAGTATATGACAGAATATTAAAAGAAGGGCCAGGAGACAGTATGTATGGTTTAGAGGTTTGTAAATCTCTTAATTTGGCGGATGAGTTTTTAACACGTGCCCATTATTTAAGAATTAAATATAATAAGATGTATAAATCGGTTTTAGAGCAAACTGCATCAAAATATAATAGTGAGAAGTTAAAAGGTGGTAGCTGCGAGATATGCAAATCTAAAGTTGCTAGTGAAATCCATCATTTAGAATATAAAAAAGATGCAATCGACGATTTTATTATTAATAAAAATACATTTTCTATAAACCATCCAGCAAATCTAATTAATATCTGCGAAGATTGTCATAATGATATTCATAAAAATAATAAAAAATTAATTAAAAAAAAAATAACAAATGGATATGACTTGTTTTAGCTGTTTATATTTTGCATATAAACAATATAAACAACATAAACAATATAAACAATATATATTATTTATTATATATTATGAACCCTGTTATAGTATGTATAGCAAAAAAAGAACATGATTATATTGAAGAGTTTGTAAAATATAATTTAGCATTAGGTTTTAAACATATATATCTTTATGATAATGAAGATATACCTACATATGAAGTACTGCTTAATAAATATAAAGATAATATAACAGTTATACATTTTCCATTTAATAATTGGTATAAACCAGTTCAATATGCAGCATTAGATCATTTTATAAATACATACTTATGGACGACTGATATAACACATGTAGCTCACATAGATATTGACGAATATATTGTTTTAAAAAAACATAATAATATTTGTGAGTTTATAAATGAATATATAGTTGGAGATTGTCAAGGAATTGGCATGAATTGGAGATTTTTTGGATCCTCTGGAAAAACCGAAAAAACAAATGAACCGGTTACTATGCGTTTTACTATGTGTGAAAATGCTGGTAATATGCATATAAAAACTCTATTTAAAAAAGATAATTTTATAAGTTGGGGAACATGTCATAATGTTATATTATCAAGCGGACATATAAAATCAACTAATAATAGTATTATTAATGGTCATTTTAATTATGATATAGATTTAAACGTGATTCAGTTAAATCATTATAAATCTAAAACATTTCCTGAGTTTAAATATATAAGAACCCGCGGCAGAGCTGATGTTAAAGAAAAAATAGATGAAAATGAAAATATTGAAGAAATATTTAAAGGATTTAATACTAATGAAATAGAAGATTTATATGCTCATAACTTTTATTTAAGAATACTTTCACTAGAAAATAAATAAATAAATAAATAAATAAATAAATAAATAAATAAATAAATAAATAAATAAATAAATAAATAAATAAATAAATATAATTAAAAATTGATTTAAATTTAATTTATTATATAAAATTATAATGATTATTCCCATTAAGTGTTTTACTTGCGGAGAAGTAATAGCAGATAAGTATCGTTATTACCAAGAAACTGTTAGAAAAATGAAATCAGAGCAAGATATGGATATTAATAAAGTAATTTATTTAACACAAGATAATATTAAAAAAACACCAGAAGGAGTAGTGTTTGATAAATTAAAACTTAAGTATTGTTGTAGAAAACATCTATTAACACATGTAGATTTAGAATAATAATATAATCTAGCTATATATTATATTATTATATAAATGAAAACAAGAAAACATAGAAAACATAGATTAAAAAAAACGCTATTAAATCGTAGAAAACAAAGCAAACAAAGCAAACAAAGCAAACAAAGCAAACAAAGCAAACAAAGCAAACAAAGCAAGAAACACAAACTACGCGGCGGAGCAGGTGGTTTTTTTGATTTTATACCATCTCCAATAAATGATATTACACGTAGTACACTAACAGGAATAGATAATTTTATAAAAACATTATATGGAACAACAACGCAAACACAATCACCACTCCCACAACATCAACCTTATATGCAAGTTTCTTGATCCATTACTTATATTTACTTATATTATACTTAAAAAAATATAAGAATATAAGAATATAATATAAGTAAATATAAGTAATGGATCAAGAAACTTGTTGGAAGATTTTAGATAAATATTTTGAAGAAAACCCTACCTCATTAGTAAGTCATCACATTGAATCTTATAATGATTTTATGAATAATGGAATATCTCAAATTTTTAGAGAGAAAAATCCAATAATGATTTCTAAGAATCTAAATAAAAGCGGTGAATATAAATATCAAGCAAAATTATATTTAGGCGGTAAAAAAGGTGAAAAAATATATTTTGGAAAACCGATCATATTTGACACAAATAAAGAACATTTTATGTATCCAAATCATGCAAGATTAAGAAATTTTACATATGGAGTATCAATTCATTATGATGTAGATGTAGAAGTAATAATTAATGAAGATGCTCCCGCAAAAGTAATAAATAAAAATTTTATTTTAGATAAGATTTATTTAGGTAGATTTCCAATTATGTTAAGGTCAGACCTATGTATATTAAATGGGTTTGACAAACATGTTAGATATACAATGGGTGAATGTAAAAATGATTTAGGCGGATATTTTATAATTGATGGTAAAGAGAAAACTATAATTTCTCAAGAAAAGTTTGCGGATAATATGTTGTACATTAAAGATAATGTTAGCGATGTTTATAGTCATTCTGCTGAAATAAGAACAGTTTCGGAAGATGCCGCTAAGCCAATAAGAACTTTTGCAATTCGTATAGTTGCGCCAAATATGAAATTCACAAATAAAAATATTGTAGTTAGTATACCAAATGTTAGACAACCAATTCCATTATTTATTCTTATGAGAGCACTAGGCATAATATCAGATAAAGATATTATTACGTGTTGTTTGTTAGATATAGAAAAATACAAATATTATGTTGATTTATTTATTCCATCCGTCCACGACGCAGGCTTTATTTTTACACAAGAAGTTGCTTTAAGTTACATAGGCACTTTCACTAAAGGCAAAAGCCGTAATCATGTTTTAGAAATTTTAATGAATTATCTATTACCTAATATAGGAGAACTTAACTTTAGAGATAAAGCGTGTTTTATCGGCTATATGGTTTTTGAATTATTAAAAGTGGTAACTAAAGAAAAAAAACCAACCGACAGAGACTCCTTTAAATATAAACGCGTTGAACTACCTGGTCTATTATTATATGACCTATTTAAAGAATATTATACTCTTCAACAAAAAGATATTGCTTTAAAAATGGACAAAGAATACTACTATAATGAAGGCGTTTATCAAGATAATTTCGAAAATTTAATAAAAAACAATTCAACTTATTTTTTTAGTTCTAAAATTGTGGAAGATGGATTTAAAAAAGCATTTAAAGGAAATTGGGGCGCCGAAACGCATACAAAAAGACTAGGAGTGGTTCAAGATGTAAGCAGATTATCGTTTAATTCGTATATCTCACTAATGAGAAAAATTAATTTACCGATGGACCCAAGTGCTAAAGTAGTAGGACCGCGTTTATTGCATTCATCCCAATGGGGAATTATAGATCCAGTAGATACTCCAGATGGAGCAAATATTGGGTTTCATAAACATATGACTATTTTATCAAAAATAACAAAAAATTGTTCTAGTTATAATATCATAAAATGGTTAGAATATAATACACAATTAGAATTTTTAAATAATTGTGATTTTTTTTATATGAGTAATAAAACAAAAATAATAGTAAATGGAAATTGGATAGGAGTAGTAAGTGATGCTAAACAAACATATGATTTTTTAATATTAAATAGAAGACTTGCTATTATTTCAATATATATAAGTATAGCTTGGAATATTAAAGATCAAACAATTAATATATTTACTGATTCCGGTCGAATGTGTTATCCATTATATTATATTGAAAACAAAAATCTTAGTATAAATAATATTATTGATTATATTATTGATGATAATTTTACTTGGAATCAATTAATTACTGGTTTTAATAAAAAAAAAGACTTATTTGACGTTAATAATTGTAAAACATATATAAATTATAAAGATTTATATCCTAGTATATTGGATACTGATTTTCCAAATTTAAATCGTTTAAAAGCGTGTATTGAGTATATTGATACCTCTGAAAAAGACACCACATTAGTATGTTTAAATAGCAATGATTTAAATAAAAAAGAATATACACATATGGAAATCCATCCCTCATTAATATTAGGCGTAATGGGGAATCAAATTGTTTTTCCGGAAAATAATCCATTACCGAGAGATTTGTTTTCTTGCGGTCAAAGCAAACAAGCCATTTCATTATATCATACTAATTTTAATTCAAGATTTGATAAAACCGCATTAGTACTGCATTATGGACAAATCCCAATTATTAAAAGTAGATATCTTAAGTATATTAATAATGAAGAAAATCCATATGGTATAAATGTAATAGTGGCTATTGCTTGTTATGGTGGTTATAATGTTGAAGATTCTATTTTATTTAATAAAGCATCAATTGATAGAGGATTATTTAGAAATACATATTACAGCACATATGAAGATCGTGAAGATAGTTCAAAGGTTGGAAACTCACAAGTAGATTCGCGATTTGCGAATATTGAAAAAGAAAAAGCGACGGGCTTAAAACCTGGGTATGATTACGCGGATTTAGATGACGAAGGATTAATAAAAGAAAACACTCTAATGAATGAAACAAAAGTAATGATTGGAAAAATAATAACAAATGTAAATAATCAAGAAGTATCGTCTGATGCTTCTGTGTTTCCAAAAAAAGGACAATCTGGTTTTGTTGATAAAACATATATCACACAAGGAGCTGAAGGATATCGATTAGCTAAAGTTAGAATTAGAGATGAAAGAATCCCAGCAATTGGAGATAAGTTTTGCAGTCGTTGCGGCCAAAAAGGCACAATGGGTTTAGCAATTGAAGAGAAAAATATGCCTTTTACCGCGGATGGTATAATCCCAGATATTATAATTAATCCACACGCACTTCCAAGTCGTATGACTATAGGCCAACTATTGGAGACAATAATGGGTAAAGCTTGTTGTGAGCTTGGGACTTTTGCTGAAGGCACTGCATTTAATAATATTGGTTCAAAGCATAAATCATTTGGCAAAATATTAACGCAATTAGGATACCATTCATCCGCGAATGAAGTATTATATAATGGCGAATCAGGCGAACAACTTCGTATGAATATATTTATTGGACCTACTTATTATATGAGATTAAAACATATTGTTAAAGATAAAATAAATTATAGAGCAAAAGGACCACGCACCGTTTTAACGCGACAAACAGTTCAAGGCCGCGCAAATGATGGTGGATTGCGCGTTGGTGAGCAAGAGCGGGATGCTATTGTTGCGCACGGATTATCATATTTTTTGAAAGAGTCTATGTTAGTTAGAGGCGATGAATATTATATGGCAGTATGTAATTTAACAGGCCTAACGGCAATTTATAATAGCAGTTTAGATTTATTTATTAGTCCATATGCCGATGGCCCCATAAAATTTGTTGGTACAATGGAAAGTGAGAAAAAAATAGAAAAAATAACTAAGTTTGGTAGAGACTTTAGTATTATTAGAATCCCTTATGCATTTAAACTACTAATGCAAGAATTGGGGACATTAAATATTAATATGAGAATTATTACAGATAAAAATATTGACCAATTATCCAGTATGAATTATATAAATATTGATAGCTTTTCTGAGTTTGATAAAGAAATTGTACCTATTCAAACAAAAATAAAAAGTGAAATAATAGAGCCCGTAGGGGGAGTTGAAATGATTAATCCAGCCGAGGCTGATGTAGATGCTGATGTAGATGCCGAGGCTGATGCTGATGATAAAAAATTAACTCAAGTAATAAATGATAGTTTTGTGCAAACTCCAGAAGAACAAGCTCAAGTGGAGGCTCAAGAACAATTAGAAGAGGTTTCATTAGATCAACTTATACCAAAACCAAATACGGTTGGATCTGTTGGATCTGTTGGATCTGTTGGATCTGTTGGTATGAATGATATAATAAATCCAGAAGATAATCTTAGTAAGTTTAATGAAGAAGCAGAAGATCTTGAATTAGCCAATTCTGGTCAATCGGGTGATTCAAGTAATCAATCAGGCGAATCTGGCAGCCAAACAGGCGAGTCTGGAAGTCAATCAGGCGACTCTGATTCTGGTAGCCAATCTGGTTCAAAAGTCATAAAACTTGGATAAATAAATGAATAAATATTTTATATAGACTTATAATATAAGATATATGGCGCCAAAGTATTTGAAAGTAGATACTTATTTTTATATATATTTGTTATTTATTACGATTTTTTCTATTAGTTCCCAATATGTATTTAAAAAAATACACTCAATCAAAAATAATAATAATCATAATTTATTATTACTGCTAGGATTAGCATTATATACTTTAACAGGAGTTTGTATTTATAATATATTGAAATATGGAAATATAATCATTTTAAATATTATATGGCATATTGTATATTTTACTATTTTATTTTTAATGGGTTATTTTTTATTTAAAGAAAAAATAAATATTTACAAAATAATTGCTTTAATCTTTGGCTTGATTAGCGTGATGATTTTTATGGCATATGGAATTGATTAATATTAAGTCTAGTGCGTTTAATTTTTATTATACTTTTTATGTTTAATAAAAATTAAAATATTGCGTTATAGTATAATTTGATGAGTGACTGGACTGATGATATTGATGATGTATTAAATAGTATTAGACTTAATTGTATATTATTAAGCAAAGCACACAAAAGAAGATATTTTGAATTAAAATATAGTTTAAATTTTTACAAACTTCCAGTGATTGTTTTGAATGGCTGCAACTCTATTATCTCTGTTGGATTACAGCCATACGCAACACAAGGAACTATCAGTCTTACTACTTCATTAATTGCATTGACTTGTGGTATTATTGGAAGTATAGAGTTATTTTTAGGCATTCAGAAACGATTAGAAAATGATCTAATTAGCCAACGCGATTATTATTTATTATCAGTTGACATATTTAAAACCCTCACTCTTGATAAAGAAAATCGTCCAATACCAGCAAAAGATTATTTGGAAAAGAGCTATAATAATTACACTAAAATGATTGAAAGCAGTGAAGCCTTAACAAAAAAAATAGACGATCAATTATTAACTATTTGTATTAAAAAAAATTGCAATGATGAAATTGTTATAACACCAAGACCAAGTGGTCATTTTGATTTATCGCGCAATAGTATGGATTTGCCACATCGCGGAGTTGAATTATCAATTGATGATGACACAGATTAAATATTATAAAATATAAATAATATAAATAAAATAAAATAATATAAATAAAATAAAATAAAATAATAAAATTGAATATAAATATTTATTTATATTTAAATTATAAGTATGAGTGAGAATAAAAATATTAACTTAGTTTTTAAATCAAGAAATAATATTTTAGATATTTTAAAAGTAAGAGGATTTAATGTAGATAATTATATAAATTACAGTATAAATGAAGTTCATTTATTAATTGAAAGTAATCAGTTAGATATGTTAGTTAAGAATGATACAACTGGTCAAAAAGTATATTTAAAATATTTTAATCTAGATAAATCACTAAGACCAAATAATGTTCATGAAATAATTGATTCACTATTTAATATAGAAGAAGTGTTAAATAAAAATGATGAATTAATTATTATTATTAAAGAAGAACCAAATGAAACTTTAGAAAAATTGCAAATTGGATTATACGCACACGATAATGTTTATTTAAATATTATTAATATTAACAGACTACAATTTAATATATTAAAACATAATTTAGTACCAAAACACAGAGTATTAAGCGATGAAGAAAAAAATAATGTTAAAACTCTTTATAATATTGTAAATGATTCTGAGTTCCCATCGATTTCAAGATTTGATCCAGTCTCTCAAGTATTAGGAATTAAACCAGGTCAAGTATTTGAAATAGAAAGAGCTAGCAAAACTGCTATCAGTTGTAAGTTTTATAGGATTTGTGCTTTATAAATATATAGTTATTATATAGTTATTATATAGTTATTATATAATGACTAGTCCAACCACTGAAACTACACCAATTGCTATAATGACTGAATTACAAGCTTTATATGTACAATTAAATACAGCTTTAGATGAAATTACTCAGAGTTTTATTGATCATAAATTGCAAAAACCATCTACTTATGAGACTGATTTAATAGAATTAAATAGAATACGCGATGAAATAATTAAAAAACAAGCAGAATTATTAACTAGAAATGACAATTATAAAAAAGACATTGATAAATTTAATTTTATAATTAGAGAATTAAATATTAGCAATAAAGAATTAAAAACAAAACTTAGAAACTTTCAAAACTCTGGATTAGCTGCAGACGGTGAATTAAGTTTACAAAAAACTATATTACAACAATATATGATTCAAAATATTATATTGTTATTAATAATAATATTCTTTTTTTATAAATTGTATAATAAAGAAAATATATTATTATAATATTATAACATTTTCTATTATTATTGTATAGAATGGAATGTAATAATAATACAGAGTTAAATACTTGTAATCTAAAACAAGGCTTATTATATAATAAAAATATTGATGAATTAAATAATAAACCCCCTAAACCCTCTCAACAATTTAATAGTATTAAAGATTTTTTACAATTGTTTAGTAAAAACAATGTTGTAGAATCATATGTAGGTAGCATATCACAAGTACCATTAGATGTACCTATATTAGGAGAAAGTGGTTCTCAAGTAAACAAAATTAATGGATTAAATGCATCAACAATCTCTGGGTCTGGGTCTGGGTCTGAGTCTGGGACAAATACTGGGACTTGGGCTGGAAATGAGACTAGAACTAGGAGTGGAACTGGAGCAACTCTTACTGCAGGACAACAAAATATACAATTAAAATATAATGAGTTTAATCAATTATTAGCACAGTATACCGCTCAATATAAAATAATGAGTGATGAATTAATTCAAAATAATAGTAAAAATATTTTGCAAAAATATGCAAATAGTAATATAAAATTAAACAACGATTTTTATTTTGTTAATGAATATGGATATGCTAACAAATATGATGGGACAGATAATCCAACTACAGGAACTATTTCATCCTCTTGTAATTTTGGAGAACCACCAACTGAAATTACACAATTAGAATATAATAAATTATTACCTGGAAGAAAACAAGCAGCAAATCAACCGTGTGTTGTTGCAGGATACAACATAGAAAACAGTTCTACTGGAGAGAAGTCATTTGTGGATACTGAAGGAGTTAAACATATATACAGCGGAGAAGTATGGAATAAAAGGAATGAATCTTGTTATTTAGATAAAAAAAGCATTAGTGATAGTGAATATAAAAATATACCACTAGGCGATCCAATGAAAGAGACTACTTATTGTGCAACAATTAACGTGGATCCATTAGTATTAGAAAAATTATCAAGTTTGAGCAAACAAATAAAAGAGCTTGGAACAAATACTTTAACAGAAATTAACTCGATTGCTGCAACACAAGAACAAACTAATACTAATAATCTTAATAATGCGAATTTTATAAGAAGCTCAATCACCGAGAAGTTAGAACAACTTAACAAATCACAACAAGACATATTAAGGATTGGCGATGAATATAATTCAACGGGCGATTTAGGGTTAGTTACCGATAGTAGTAATACTATTAAAGCGCGAAACCGTGATTCTCAAATATCAGTTAATATGAACTATTTAAAATATATTATTGGATTTTTGTTAACTTTTTTTCTAGTAATAACAACTTTTTATGTATTTTCATATGAATTGTCGTCTCCATTGTTAGTATTATTACTTATAATATTAATTATTATAGTATTATTTAATTTTTTTAGTTTTATGTATAATAAACTTTATCATAAATTTTTAAATAAAATACTTTTATATAGTTAAAATATAAGGATATAATAATGAGCACAAATACAAATAATTCAATAACAAATGAAATGACTAAATTACAACGGGAACAATTAATATTAAAAGATGCACTTACAGAACTTCCAAGTGATACCGCTTTTGTAAGACAAAAAAATACTATTAATAAGATTGATACTAAAATTAATGAAGCCGTCGCATTATTTAATTCTGCCGATAATATTGTTAAAAGACAAAGTAATAGTGATGGAATATCACTTGGTTCAAATCTCAGTGGAACACTACTAGATTCAAAAAATGAAACTTTAAATGTAGTAAATCAACAATTAAGAGTTGCGAATAGTTCTGCAAGTAGAATAAATAACGATTATATAAATAATCATCGCGCAATAGAAATAAATAATTTTTATAATGGTCATTATTTATTATATTTAAATATATTTAGATATATAATTTATACTTGTACTTTTCTACTTATAGTCGCATTATTTAAACAATTTGGCGCATTAACAATTGAAATAAGTAATATATTAACAGTAATAATAGTAATTATAGCAGGGTATTTTATAATTACTGCTATAATAGATTTAAATTACAGAAATAATATAGAAATAACTGAATACGACTTTTATACTAATCCAAACACAAATGATGTGCCTGAATATGAAAGTAGTCAAGATAATGATTTAACTATTTTACAAGACTTAGAAAACAAGTATAATTGTTTACAAAACAGTTCAAAGAGTCCAAATAGTTCATATAATCTGCTGTAATGTGATATATTAAAGTTATATTATAAATATCTTTAATATATATATGGCTCCAAAAACTGTTGCTGAAACATGTAAAAGTAATAATATAGAACAAGATAAAGCAGATGCAGATTTAGCAATATCACAATTATCAGATGTATTACAAGAAACAGGATTAGATCCTAGCACTTTAAGACAAACCGTATCGCAAGTTACAAATAATTGTGATATTGCTTGTGAAAATAAAAAAAAAGTAGACTTATTATATAGCAGTTACGCTTCTAATGATTGTCAAGCTATGAAATATAAAGCTTGGGATAATTTATTAAAGGCATTAAGAAGAAGCGGTAATAATGATTATTCATTATTGGCCCCAAGCATTAAAAAAGAATTAGAAGACCTATTAAATGAATATACAGATGAATTAACCAATTTAGTAAATACAAATAATTCTAGTATCAATGCGTATAGCTCAATGTATAATTCTTATGGAAATATAAAACAGTTATCTGAAACCACAATAAATGAAAATAAAAAATTAAAAAAAGAATTAGATGATATATTAAAATTTACCCATACAGGCGAACGTAAATTATGGTATAGATTTCAGTCTATTACTAGTCAACAATTTTATTTTACAATTTTAATTTTAATTTATTATGTTATACTTTTATTTTTTGTACTAAAAGAAGTTAAAAATAACTATGAAAATATATATTTTTTGATTAAAGTGGTGCTGTTATTATTAGTGCCTTTACTTCTTAGCTATATTTCTATAATATTTAATTATATTATATCACTGGTCCAATCCATTCCTAAGTTATTTTAGACAAACAGCTGGCTGAATATTATTATCAATATCCTCGTCATCATCATCATCATCATAATTGATTGAAATATTTTTCCAACAGTTATTATATTTGCCAAATTTCTTTTCCATAAACTCATATAATTCACGTGCTTTTGGTACATTTTTACCATAACTATGTGTATACCATTGTTTAAATGTCTCAAATGCTTCTGTCTTCTTAACCTTTCCTCCGCTAGTCTTTTTAATCTTTTCTTTACAAAACTCAGTAAGATAATCTTGGCCTTCGCGATATTTATCACTGCTGCATAATACAGTTTTACAATCTGTTACTTTTCCTTTATTACTAAAAGTAATATTTACAAGCATACTCGCAAATATGGGCGCCCAGTTTGTAAATTTTTCATCAATATGTTTATCCATTGTATATTGATACGGATAATCTTCTTTTGGAAAATTATCCTCATCTTCATAAGGATTTTCTAAAAACTTTGACACAAAATCGCATACACGAATACGCCGCCAAGTGCCATCATCATTGCTTTTAATTTCTAATAATGTATTAGTGCAGACTACAAGTTTAAATTGCGGTTTGAATGTTACGGCTTCTTTAAATAACGCACGGCCTTGAATATTATCTCCACCAGTAATTTCTTTCATAATTCCTTCATTGATTTTCTCTCCTTTGCTCGGCTCTTGCATCACTGCATAACGAATGCCCATCAGTTGGACGATTTCAGATGACGTACTGCCAATTTGAGTTCTTTTTTGAGTAAGCAAAGTAATAGGAACCATTGCTTTATAATCTCCAAGTGTTTTACTCATTAAATCAACCAATTTTGATTTACCATTACGACCAGACCCTGTATACATATTAAATGTTTGATTATCATTGTTGCCAATTAATGTACTAGCTAAGTGTTCCCACATATAATTTTTTAATTCTTCTTTTGGAAATAATTGATCAATAAAAGTCTCGATTTCTTTTTTTTCTTTAGTGTTTACAATTGAATTATATGGAATATAATCAATATTTGTGCATTTTGATATATAATCATCCGGTTGGCCTACTCTATAAGTACTAGTATTAAAATCAATTACATAATTATTGAAACATAGTAAATATGGATTTTGATCTAATTTATTTAAGAAACTTTTATCATAAAATAATTCTTTGGCTTCTCTCATAATATTATTCTTCCAATTAGTTTTTTTCAGGAAAACACATACTTCCGCCAATTTATTAGCTCGCTTTCTAGTATTTTCATAATTATCATCGGTTTGATCAATTTTTAATAAATGTTCTTGTGCTTCTTTTGTTTTTTTCATATAAATATCGTGCAGCTGCTTTGAAATAATTAAGCGTAAAGTATTACCTGAATCGATTTCGTGCCATCTATTTCCTCTATATTCATACCATATGTTATTTTTGATCGAAATACAAACAAAATTATCTTTACAATATTGATATAATACATTTGCGAAATCAAACTCCGTATGATTTGCAACAGTTAAATCAATAAAATAACTAATAGTTTCTTTTCTGATTTTATCATATTCAGTATGATTGTCATTTTTTGCCCAATACATAATAGAACGATTTGTCAGAGAATCTGGATTATCATAATCAAACTTATTCCATCTTTCAATAAGCGAAGAAATGTCACTAAAATGAAAATCTTTTGATTTACTTGAAAACTTTAACCAAGTAGGCAATAACTTAATACTTGTATTTTTTAATGCCCATCCAACCCGTATCCATTTAAAATATGAACCCGGTCCATAATATTTATCAGAAAGCATCATCGTGAATTTATGAGTTTCAGTTAATTCATAGTCTGTTGGCGATTGTTCAAACCGTTCTAACATTTCATTCACAAAATCATCCAATTCTTCATTACTATGCACCTCGCTAATCTCTTTTGATTTAGTTGTTAGTGATTTGTGAGATTTTGTTGTTGTTGTTGTTGTTGTTGTTGTTGTTTTACGTTTTTTTTTAATATTTAATTTGTACTCTTCTAATTTTTCTGTTAAACTATCAATGAATGTTAATTCTGGAAATTTATATTGAATTGATAATTTTGCTAAGTTTTTCTTAATATTAAAATCTTTTATATTAAAGGACTTCCATTCCCATTTGTTATCGTGAGTAGACCATTCTACTTCATAATGATATTTAATACTATAAGCTTCATTTCCTGGTTTTTTTGAACCATATAATTGCCAATTAACCATTCCTCGTGTTACACCTTCATCAATTAAGTCTTCTTCGCTATTAGTAATTGGAATATGTTTCCAAATAGTTTTTATATCAGATAAAACCTCTTCTCTTAAATATATTTGACCAGCACGAAGCATATTCACACCAAATATAATATGTATGCCATCTTTAGTTGTTTTTTCAAGCATATTAACATTTGGTTTTTCCATTACAAAAATTTCTAGTTTATGTCCATTTTCAATATTGCATATTTTAGTAATCTTTGTAATATATAGATTAATCATATCTCTAATATCATCTTCGTCATGTTGTTTTGTAGCAATCGATGGTTCATACCTCATATCTATATCAATTGCTAAAGGCGCAACGTCGCAAGATTGCTTTTCTGTTAAATATTCAGGTTTACCATCCACAAAAACAGATTTATAATAAACATCTAAAAACTCTTCTGTATTTTTAATAAAATAACTTCCACCACTTATTTTTAATGTTTTATCGCCAATTCTAGTATGTGTATATTCATCTCCTTTTTCTATAATGTTACGGTTTAAATATTCTTCGAGCGATGATACTTTATTCATAGAACTATGTAACTATATTAATATGTTATATTATTTTTATGTAGAAATTTAAATCAATTTTTAAATTATTGTTATAACAATATAATATTAAATATAATATTATATATATTATTATATTGTTATATTATTATATTATGTCTAATACTGAAGTCGAACAATCAACGGTTAAAAGATTAATAAAAGACATTAAAGAAGTAATACAATGTACTAATAAAAATGGTATCTATTATAAACACGATGAACAAAATATGTTAGTTGGATATGCATTAATTATTGGACCAGAGTCTACTCCATATGCTTATGGCAATTTTTTATTTAAACTAGAATATCCAAAAGATTATCCATATTCGCCGCCGAAAGTATTGTTTTTAACGAATGATGGTAAGACTCGATTTCATCCTAACTTGTATAAAAATGAAAAAGTATGTTTATCAGTATTAAATACTTGGAAAGGCGAGGGTTGGACTAGTTGTCAAACAATTTTGAGTATATTATTAATTTTACAATCTATTTTAGATAATAAACCTTTAACACATGAACCAGGAATGAATGAAACTCATAAAGATTTTAATACCTACAATAAAATTATAAAATATAAAACAGTTCAAGTTGCAATTGGAACTATTTTAGAAAGAATGATTTATCCAGAAATAACCGATTTATTTTGGAATGAAATACTCGAAAATTTTAAATTAAATTATGATAAAATAGTATTAAAGATGAATGAAGAAGAAAATACTATTTTAAAAACAAACATATATAATATGAATATTATAGTAAATTATTCAAAAATTAAAAGTATTCTAATAAAAAATATAAATTGATTTAAAAATATACTATTATATTAATACTATAATGAAATTCTGTAAAGACTGCGATAATATGTTATATCTTCGTTTAAATAATGATTCAAATAATTTGATTTATTATTGCCGAAATTGTGGAAATACATATGATGAAACTGATAAAAGTGAAATATGTGTATTAAATACACATGTTAGTCAAAGCTCTGCTTTTTCGCAAGATATTAATGAATATACAAAATATGACCAAACATTACCCAGAACTAAAAATATTAAGTGCCCGAATCAATCTTGTAAAAGTAATATTGGTGAAGCGATCGACAAGTCTCCTGACCTAGCAGAGCAACCTAACCAAAATGAAGTTATTTATTTAAGATATGATGATATTAATTTACACTATACTTATATTTGCGCTCATTGTGATACTATTTGGAATACTAACACATAAGGGGGCAAAGCCCCCTTAAACCCCCCTAAGTAATAGGTATAGCTCCTAAGGGCTCCGCCCTTAAACCGGGGTCTAAGGGGGTCTTGCCCCCTTAACTTAAACCGACAGGCTTTTATGGGGTTTAAGGGGTTTACCCCTTATAATATAATATTGTATTATATTATATGGAATTAATACAATCAATACCATCAGTACCACATCATTTACTTATACCGAATCCAGAATATATAAAAAATCCGAATGATGACTGTTCCTTATGTTTGCAAGAAATGAATCCAAAAAATAATAATTTACCAATATTTGATTTAAAATGTGCTGATAAGGTTTATCATAGATTTCATATAAAGTGTATTATGCAGTTTATAACACACAGATTAAGACTACAAGCAACTAAATATAGTGAAGATAGTGAAGATAGTGAAGATAGTGAAGATAGTGAAGATAGTGAAGATAGTGATCAAAATGATAAATTAATTTGTCCAATTTGTAGCATAGAAATTACAATGGATAACTTAAAAAGAATTAATACTGTTGCGCAACAATATCTATATCAATTAGATGTAGATCAGGGTGTTGCAATTAGATTTTTTTTAAATGCAAGTATAAAAGAAAGAAATTATAAACAGCTCAACCAAAATAGGGAGGAGGCCATAAAACTATTTAGAGTCGTACACTTTTTACATGGTGAATATATAACAGTGATTCGTAAAATATTTAAACATTCAGAAGATTACAATGAAGAAGACTTCCTATATTATGATGAGAGTGATAAGCCAGAAAAAGCATACGAAGAAGCTAACGCAATATTCAGTAGCTTAATGGCTGAAGTAGCTGCTGCTCCAAAAAGAAAAGTTACACGAAAAAGAAAGCGAAAGCGAAAGCGTAAGGGCTCCCATAAGTAAGGGCTCCGCCCTAAAACCCGGGTCTAAGGGGGGCTTGCCCCCTTAACTTAAACCGACAGGCCTTTATGGGGGTTTAAGGGGTTTACCCCTTAGGTTTACCCCTTACACTCTACATATCAACCTTCATTGGTATTATTAAAGGAATAATATAACTATTATTTATAATTTTCAAACGTTCTATTCTAATTTGTCTA
>Ga0214923_10001812_pt1 | contig 29667 bp, 21 predicted proteins | sample LL1510_MetaG_FD_177993 | JGI IMG/M metagenome (GOLD analysis project Ga0214923, IMG submission 177993) | Freshwater microbial communities from Lake Lanier, Atlanta, Georgia, United States - LL-1510 | ecosystem: Environmental > Aquatic > Freshwater > Lake | place: USA: Georgia | collected...
GGAATGTTCCCACACAGGAAAAATTTGAGCTAGGTACTATGATTTTTCAGTTGGAATACGGTGCAATTCGAAAAACGATTCCCTTCACCATAACCTGCAAGGACTTTCAACTCGACAACTATCCTGGTTCTCAAGCACCTTCGTCTTTTGCAAGTGAAATACAAGTTAACGATCCAAGAAGCGGAGAAAAATTTGACCAACGCATTTTCATGAATAATGTAATGGATTATGACGGCTATCGTTTTTTTCAATCAAGTTACAAGCTTGATGATCCTTCAACTCCGGAGAACGAAGAAGCAACTGTTTTACAGGTAAATAGTGACTTTTGGGGTACTAACATTACATATTTTGGATATCTCATGATGAGCATTGCTATGATTCTTTCGCTTTTCGCACCTGTCGGACGCTTTCGTGTTCTTAACGAAAAACTAAAAGGCTTGAAAGAGAAAAGAAAATCCATTAGTTTGTCCCTTCTTTTCGGTTTGTTGGCGTTGGCGGGAAATCTACACGCACAGCTTAACGACCACACTTCTCCCGACTTGGCAGATTTTTCTACCTATCACCAAATTGTTGCGGAAGACCACTCGGATAAACTTGCGCGTTTGCTTGTGCAGGAAATTAAGTTCAACCATGAACAACATCAATTTACACCTACTGGCCGAATTATTCCTTTCCACACCATTGCGGATCGTTTACTAAGGAAAATTTACCGAGGAACCTCCTTCGAAGGCAATAATCCGGTGCAAGTTGTTTTTAGTATGCACATGTACCCTCAGTATTGGGCCAAACAAGAAGTAATTCAAGTTCCTTCAGCAGTGAGGGAGAAATTAAAGCTAAAAGAATATGCTTCTTACAATGATTTATCCGGAGAAACCGGACAATTTAAATGGATTGAAGATTACGAAAAGGCACACCAAAAACTGGAGTCGCAGCGCAGTGAATTCGATAAGAAATTAATCAAATTGAACGAAAAGTACGAAGTAGTTAAAGGTGTTTTCACCTGGAATTATTTTCGAATGGCCCCTTTAGATAAGGACAAACAAAATCGTTGGTTTCAACCAAAACGCATGTTTGAAGGTGTTGTGAATCCTTATGTATTGGATACCACCTATTTTCATTTAAATCTCGAAGATTTTCAACGCGCAAATGACACCTCGAATTATTTACTTTTCTCAGAAATGTACAATGCCTTGTATCCAAGTAAAAACATTCAGGATATTTTGGCCATGCCTCCTCCAACGCTTTTTATTGATATTCTGCACTTCTCATCTATTCAGAAAGCTATACAATCCGGAAATTATGCACATGCTGAGAAACTACTCGGAAATTATAAGAATTTCTTGGAAGAAAAAGTTAATCTTTCTCCTGCAGATGTCGAAACGGCAATTTTAACCTTGCGTTATTTGATAATTACATCCGACGAAGCAGCAAGATCCGGTGATTATTCCAAGGCTGATGACTTATTGGATAAAATTATTGCCAGACAGCGAAGTATTGGAAAAGATGTGGTTCCTTCAGAGGCGATGGTTGATCTAGAGATTCGCTACAACAAAATGCAAATTTTCAAGAATACAGGTTACGGATATGCCCTTTTTGGATTTTTGATGCTTGTCATGTTCTTTTGGCAGTTATTCATCCATCCGCAAGGTAAATTACACCGGGTACTTTCCATTTGTGTCAAGGTATTCTTTTGGCTCATCATCGCACTCTTTTTATACCATGGAGCAGGAATTGGAATGAGATGGGCTATTTCAGGTCATGCACCTTGGAGTAATGGATATGAAGCATTGGTATTTATCGCATGGGTAACAATGGTAGCCGGTATCGCCTTTTCAAGAAAGAATGCTGCTGTTTTACCAGCGACTGCTTTGCTTGCGTATTTCATGTTGTTTGTAACTGAACAAAACCTCATGGATCCAGAAATCACACCACTTGTGCCTGTATTACAATCTTATTGGTTGATGATTCACGTGGCGATTATTACCGGTAGCTACGGATTTCTCGGTTTGGGAGCTATTCTCGGCCTCATTAACGTGATCCTTTTTATTTTCAAGCGCGAGAAAAACAAGACAATTTTAGACATCAATATTAGTGAATTGACGTATGTTTCGGAAATGACCATTACTATCGGATTGTTCATGCTCACTATTGGAACATTTCTAGGCGGTGTCTGGGCAAATGAGTCGTGGGGTAGATACTGGGGTTGGGATCCAAAAGAAACATGGGCCTTAGTTTCCGTGTTGGTATACGCAATATTACTCCATTTGCGCTTTATTCCACAACTGAGCAGCAAGTTTATCTTCAATACCTACTCCTTATGGGGATATTCTGCTATCCTCTTTACGTTTTTCGGCGTAAACTTTATGCTTGTAGGGTTGCACTCCTATGCACAAGGGGAAGGACTGGGTAGTTTGCCAAATTGGCTTTTGTATACCATTGCGTTTTTCTACTTACTTACGGAATTAGCTGCAACTCGAAATACTATTTTAGAGAACCAAGATCGCTCACTGAAAACTGTACTCAGAATTATCGGGATCAAATTACTTGTTGTAGCGACCATATTTTTAATCATTTACCTTATTTTTAAACAATACATAGACACAAGTATTCCGGCGGAAGAATTTACATTCACTTCCTTTAAGTACATGGAATACGCCTTGCTTACAATTGTAACAGTACTTCTAATCAATTTAGTTCTTCTTCCACTTAAAATGAGGTGGCTATTTAAATCTTGGTAATGGATTCGTTAGCAGAGCGAATACTCTTTGAAGACAACCATCTGTTGGTTGTAAATAAGTTGCCATCCGAAATCGTACAAGGAGACAAAACGGGTGACGAGCCGCTACCTGAGAGAATAAAATCTTTTCTGAAGGAAAAATATCAAAAGCCTGGTAATGTTTTTTGTGGTGTAGTTCATCGCTTGGATCGACCAACAAGTGGAGTTGTTGTCTTCGCCAAAACGAGTAAGGCACTGGAACGTTTAAATGCTCAATTTCGCGAAAAAGAAACCAATAAGACCTATTGGGCAATCGTTGAAAATAAACCGAAAGAACTCAAAGGTTCCTTAAGGGATTATTTAAAAAAAAACGAGACACAAAATAAAAGTTATGTGGTAAATGAAAATAGTCCGGGAGCTAAATTAGCGTTGTTGAATTACGAACTTTTGGCCTCTTCTGCTAATTATCACCTACTTGAAGTCACGATAGAAACCGGTAGACATCATCAAATTCGGGCGCAATTGAGTAAAATAGGTTGTATTATAAAAGGTGATCTTAAATATGGCGCAAAAAGAGCGAACAAAGATGCCTCCATAGGATTGCATGCTCGTTCACTTCGTTTTCTGCACCCCATCACTAAAGAAGAAATCACGATAGTAGCTAATCCTCCTGCCGATGCCGTGTGGGATTTTTTTTTGAATGAAATCGGATGAAAGAGCATGTTACCCAGCTTTCAATGTCGGCATTCAAATACGAACTTCCTGATGATAAAATTGCCTATTTCCCGGCAGAACCTCGAGACTCAAGTAAACTTTTGGTTTTTAATAATGGGAGAATTGAAGACCACATTTACAATGAATTACCTCAACATTTACCTGAAAACACGTTTTTAATAGCAAACGACACGAAAGTTGTTGAGGCCAGGTTGCTCTTTGAAAAAACAACAGGTGCGAAAATCGAAATTTTCTGTTTAGAACCCGACGAACGTTATGCAGATGTTGTTAGCGGTATGCAGCAAAAAGGTGAAGTGTTTTGGAAATGCTTAATTGGCGGTGCAAAAAAATGGAAAGATGAGCTTCTTAACTTAAGTAGCAAGGATACCGTACTTCATGTAAAAAAAACTTCGCTCTCCGGAAGTCCAGCGGTTTTGCATTTTTCATGGAATGACCACGAAATGACATTTGCAGAAATTTTGCATCTCTTTGGAAATATCCCATTACCGCCCTATATAAAACGAAAGACGGAGAAGCAAGACCAATCAGATTATCAAACTATTTATGCTCAATACAAAGGTTCCGTGGCAGCACCAACTGCTGGACTGCATTTCACGAAGAATTTACTCGAGCAATTACAGCAGAAGGGTATCCACTCTCATTTTGTAACGCTTCATGTTGGCGCAGGCACCTTCATGCCTGTGAAATCGGAGACATTGGGTGGCCACGAAATGCACGCTGAGTTTTTAGACGTTTCCATCACTTTTATTCGGGCATTTCTCGAAAACAATGAAAAAAAAGTGTGTGTAGGCACCACTTCCTTGCGTACCTTGGAATCCTTATATTGGATGGGAGTTAAGGTCTTGTCCAATTCCAACATTAGTATTGAAGAAATTAAAATTTCACAATGGGATGCATATGAGCTCCCGCAAGATTTTTCTGTTGAAAGTTCATTTATAGCACTAGAAAATTGGATGAAATCGGCTCAACTAAGGCATTTGGTAGTACCCACTCAATTATTAATAGCTCCCGGGTATTCCATCCGAACGGTAGATGCTATTCTCACAAATTTTCATCAACCCGAATCTACCTTATTGCTTTTGATTTATGCCTTTGTGGGTGAGGATTGGAAACACATCTACTCGCATGCCTTAGCAAAAGATTACCGCTTTTTAAGTTTTGGAGACGGTAGCCTTTTGTGGAGGAAAAAGTTAGATCCATTTGTGAATCTTAATGCTAACAAAAATAGCTTTCAGTCTTGAATAATCAAGGTTGTCAACATAGTCTTTTGAACCTTGGAACCAGACCTTCTGTAATTGATTTGTAAATTTAAGTCTTCACCCGGCTTCATGTCGCGAAGATGATTTGCATTTATAATATCTCCCTTATATTTTTTTCCGAGGTAAGAAATACTTATTACGTCACATCGCCGATCATAACGAAATGAATTTGGAAATTTAACGCGGACCCTACTGTTCAATTTCCGCGAACAAGTAGTTGTCGTACATACCGGAACAGGAAAATTTTCAACTTTAATTTTCTTAATTTCTAAGTTGGAAGATGTCCAGATTTCTTTTTTCACGACAAATAATTCAACCTCATCGGCGGTTGTTAATCTAACATTGAATTACAATCTGTCGTCTATAATTTTATCACCATACCAATTGGTTTTTTCCATAATACCAGAATTGTCAGGTAACTCAAGGCTTGTTTCCGAAGAATTAAGTTTTACTTGATTTCTTATGGACGTATAGAATACATCGCATCTTGTCTCGATTAAATTTCGTGAATGACAATTTAAAAAGCCTAGGTTTATTAGTAGAAAAAATAATATTTTGGCTGATTTCAAATCTTCTCAATAAATAGAAAGGGTTTTTTCTTTTCTTGAATTTATTCCTGCTCTGAACATTCCGGAAGTATTAAACATAAATGTGATATTTCCTTTTCTGTCAACACCAATCAATCCTCCCCTACCTCCTATTTGTGACAGTTCTTTCATAATTACTTTCTCTGCAGATTTTCTTAATGACAATTTGGAAAATAACATAAGTGAATGTACTTGATGAGAGGCTACAATCCTGATAAAATCTTCTCCATGCCCAGTGCAAGAAATCGCACAGGTTTTATTATTTGCATAGGTGCCGCAACCAATTAGAGGTGAATCGCCTATGCGATTATAACGTTTATTTGTTATTCCTCCTGTGGAAGTTCCTGATGCCAAATTCCCAAAGATATCTAACGCGACGCATCCAACAGTTCCATACTTTGAAATACTGTCTTTTTCATCAAAATGACCCCTATCATTATCAAGAATTGTTTTTGAAGAATCTCTGAGCTTCAACATTTCATTCCACCGCTTTTGATCAAAAAAATAAGAGGTATCTACAAGTTCAATACCCTTTATTTTTGCAAAATTTTCTGCACCAGTTCCATTTAAAAAAACATATTGCGAATCAAGCATAATTGCTTTTGCCAAACTAATTGGATTCTTCACATGGGTTAGATTGGTAACAGCTCCACAATGAAGCGTTTTCCCGTCCATTATAGCAGCGTCCATTTCATTTTTACCTTCATTTGAGAAAACTGAGCCTTTGCCGGCATTGAATAACGGTGAATCTTCTAACAAACGAATTACGATTTCAACAACATCAACTGAGGATTTACCTTCTTGCAAGGCTTTATATCCAGATAAAAGTGCATTATCTAATACACCCAAATAAGCACTTTCCTGTTCTGGTGTTAAATTTCGTTTTTTAATATTTCCCGCACCACCATGAATCGCAATCGCAATTTTTCGATTTGAAACAAAGTTGGTAGGATTGTTTTTTTGAGCAATTAAAATATTATGTGAATTCAGCATCAAGAGTAATAATAAAAGGGGAGGGAATTTCATAGTAAAATTAAAATTTGTAAGTATAACCAATATTGTAAATAAATAATATCTTTGGTGTTTTTGTGTTCAAACCAAACTGCTGAGTATAGGACAAATCTATTTTATGGTAAAGATTTAATTTATAGGAATAACCTATACTTGTTCGAATAAATTGAGTTTTAAAAACAGTATTTAATCTGTAAAATTGTTCAATTGAGGCATTAATGGAATTTTTTGAGTCAACTGAATACCTAACGGATAGTTTATTTCTTATAAAATATTTATTAGGTTTATAGGTATCAAAAATATTCAATCCATAAAGTTGATTTTGAAATCTCGAGCGAAATTGAAGATAAAAATTACCAAATCCTTTCGATCCAATTAAATCAAGGTAAAATCTTTGAAGATTGTCATACTCATTATTTAAATTTCGAAGTTTAATAAACCTATAATTTGCAGATGTAGCAAAATAACTATTAACTTTATACTGAAGGCCAAAATCAATGAATGAGGAACCTAGCTCTGTTACATTTTGATTGATGGCTGTTTGATTTATTAAATTTAAATAAAGTCTTTTAGTAAATTTTTTTTCCAAACTTAATGTTGTCCAAATTATAGCATCTTTTTGCGTTTGGGCATGAGAATATAATCCTAAAAATAAAAAAACCAGTAGACTTAATGAACGAAACATTTTCTTCAATTAATTATATGATATCAAATAATTCCTTGCTTGAATCAACTTACCTTTATCATCAAATACTTTTCTTTCAATTATGGAACCTTTAGAATCGTGTGAATAAATAATTTTTTTTAAAATTGTCAATCCATCCGGTTTGAATGTAATCTCCTCTGTTTTGAAACCAAAAGCGTTATATTTAAATCTTATAACTTCAATCAATTCGTTATTAGAACTATAAACTCGTTCTTCTTTGCGATCATTCATGTTATCATATTCAATGTCCGTCTTTTTTTTCAGTTTTCCAAATTTATCAAATTCACATTGTGACAAAACTCTTCCTTTCCTATCGTATTGAAAAGTTTCGAATACCTTATACGTAGAATCTGAATTGAATTGCTTTTCTGAAATGACCCTTCCCCATTTATCATATTCATCCAACGACCATTTTGAAATTATTTCCTTACCATCTTTATAATCAATTTGTTTCTGTTCTACTTTTCTGATATCTTTTCTACGTATGCTTGCACTACTTTGTGCATTTAAATTATTGCAAAAAACGAATGCAAACAAAATGAGGATAGGTTTATTAATCATTATTTATATACAATTAGGTCGTCTAAATTTCTTTGTTCTCTTCTATCAGAAATTTCGATGGTTTGAATCACAGCTTTTTCAGAAATAGGTAATTGTCCTGACACTAGTGCTAATGAATCAATGGAATATGTATATATTGTATATTTTCCTCTATACAAATAATTAAATTCAAATTCTCCTTTGTAATTAGTTTTGATTCTTTGACCATAATTAACATCATCACCATAGACAATGTAAACATAGGTATCGCTGAGATACCCTTCGTTAATAAGAGTGGTAAATGTTGAATTGTAGTGTTTATAATATACTTTACCGTATATTTTTGCATCGCCACCAATTCCTGGTTCTTTTCTGCAAGACTGAAAAAGAAAAAAAGAAAAAATAAGAATACTTATCAAACGCATTAAATTGTTTTTCATTGGCTTAGATTAAAAAGTTTTTTAATTTTTAGTGCTGGCTCCATATCAGTTGCTGCGATAAAAATGAACTTATCCTTCGACATTTCGTAAAGCATGCTAATCAAATTTGTTTTTAATTCATTTGAAAGTCCTTTAAATGGCTCATCCAATAATAGAATCTTTTTGTCCATTAAAATTGCTCTGCACAAAATAAGTGCTTTTTCTTCACTTTCAGATAAACCCTTGTTTTTTCGTAAAATAATTGTGTGATTTTCTGGGTCATTTTTCTTCAAGAATCCTATTTTTTCTAAAATTCGAACAACATTAAGTTTATTCTCGTCCTTTCTACTATATGAAACACATTCAAAAATTGTATCTCCCAATAAAGTTGCTTCATCAGATGCATAGGCCATTTTTTTTCGAACTTCCTTTTTATTTGCAGAAGTTAAGTCATGTCCAAATATTTGAATATTTCCTTCTTGTGGATCGTAGATACCCATTAAAAGTTTTAAAAATGTTGACTTCCCAGAGCCTCCCTTACCAGTTAAATAATAGATTCCAGGCTCTTTCAATTCAATTGAAAAATTATCCAATAATTTAAAGGAGGAATTATATGAAAATGAAATTGAAACAGTCAGTATTGCAGATTCCGACTTATCGGCAGGTACGTCATTGTATGATCGAAAAATTTCTTGTCGATAATTGATAATTTCCAGGTATTTACTCAAAGAAATATCCCCAGTCTGCCAAATCATATTTACCCTAAGAATCCTCTTAAACACAGGGATAATATTGATTGTTAACATAATTAGCACAATAATCTTTGCTCCATCGATTACTTGATTTGAGGATTGACTTTCATTATAAGCTAAAAGTAGAAGAATAACTAACATAAAATACAATGAAAAAGGGAGGAAATTTTGAAATAAAGCAGACCATTTAAGATAAGATTTTCCAACTTGATATTGCAAATTACTTTTTTCAATGAATTTACTATTTTCAACATTAATTCGATTCATAGATTTGATTGTAAGCATGGTTGAAAGTCTTTTACTAACAAAATTTAATATTTGACTTTTAATATCTCGTTTCTTTTTGTTAATTTGTTTGAGTTTTTTATTTATAAAATAGGAAACTATGAAAATAAAAAGTAAAAAGAAAATAATAAACAATGTCAATTCTTGACTTATTGAAAAGAATACAATCAAGGTGAAACAAGTAAAAATAATATCTGACGTCAAACCTAAAAGACCAAGAGAAAAAAATTTGCTTATTGATCGTAAGTCACCACTATAACGTAACAAATATGCACCGGAATCCTTTTTTTCAAATTCAGTAAGTTTTGATTCAAGTTGTCTCCTGAATAGAAGTTCTCTTAAGTATTTTGAAAAAGATTCATTAAGAATTCCAGAACAAAACGTCTGGAAATACCCTAAAACAAATTTAATAATCAGTATAGTTAAAAAGAGAAAGATAAAAGAACTTATCATTTCAATATCTCCAAAAATTGATTGGAATAATTCTCCTCGAGCAGAATCTGACTTTGTTATGATTTGATAAAACTTGCCAATAAAAAGTGGGACAATTAGAATAAAAAGAGAACTCAATACACTGAAAGAAAAAGTTAAAAAGGTATATAACTTATTTTCGCTTAAAAAAGATTTAATCAGTGTATATTTCGAAAATTGCATTCTACGAAAATAACTGAATAATGGACTTATCCATTAAACCTTCAAGTGTTTTTACTGGAATTGGGACTCTTTTTGAAACCTCATCAATTAATAGCGGACTCATTGTAAATCTTCCTGCGATGACCGTTGGTTTTTTTCCCAATTTATTTAAAAAATCTACTCCCCAAAATACCGCCAAACTATCTCCACAAGATAAAACTATATCACTAACAGTTTTCATAAAATCTCCATCTCGAATTAATTCTTCCGTTTCCTTTTGTACTAATCCGTCTGCAATCTCCATCACAATATAATCAGGATTATGAGGTATTAATTGATCGAGTAAGGTTTGATATAGGTCTTTTAAATCTGACAGATTTATTAAAAAAGTAGATGGAAATCCGGCATCCATGAAATCAATTGAAATATCTGCACCACAATCATATACTAAATCTTTATCTTTAGAATAACAGGTTCCTGTTAGTTTAATAAATGCCACTTTTTTGTTGTTATTCTTTATTCCTCTTGCTAAATAGGCAGCTGATGTAGTTTTTCCACTATCCATAGTTGAACCTAATGATAAAATAACCTTGGCTTGATTAGGAACCTCCCCTCTGAAAACTTTTCTCTGGGTCTGATTATATATCGTATTAATGATTTGTTGATTGTCATCCAATGCAAACCCTAAAAGCTTAAGTTTGGTAGGTTCTATATCGTGAAAAGCCGCATTCTTGGATTTCACTATTCCAATTGCTCCCCCTGCCCCAAGAATATCCAAAATCTCAGTTGGCTGATCAGGTAGATAACCTTCAAATTGGGCTGTTGCATAGCGATTTGCAAATGATCCAAGGATTTTGTCCCCTTGTAGAATAGTTGCATTTCTTTTATTTGATAGTTGAACAGTTTTGTGTTTACCAATTTCTAAGACCTCGAATAGAGCTACATCTCCTATTTTAGGTAAGTAGCTTTTATTAAATGAATCGCTAATACAATTATATTCAATTGCTTTACAGGACATTGTTTTTTTAATTCTCATAATTTTATTTTTATTTTTTAATAATTCTCGACGTGAAATTGGTGCCGTTTTTATAATTAAATTTGACTAAATAGACACCAGGATTACATTCCGAAATGTCTATTAATAATTTTGGCCCCAAAATTCTTTCTTTTTTAATTAACTGTCCTTGAATATTTATCAAGCTATAATCATAAATCTTAAAATCGTCTTTTAATTCCACCATGATAAAATTCTCTGCCGGAATTGGAAAAAGTACTATGTCTTCCTCTATAATCTCGTTGAGGTGCGCATTTGGGTCTGTTGATCGTTTAATCGTAACCAAATTTTTATTTCCTGAGTCATCAAGACTGCCACCACTCACAAAAAATTCCAAGCCGTTTAAACAAATGGTACTGGGAATATCCTTGGAATTTGCATCACCGTTATATCGAAATTGGTAAACTAAAGTACCATCTGATGAATATTTTAAAACTATATAATCGTACATTTCACCAGTTGATGATAAGCTGTCCGATGCTCCGGTTAAATATATATCTCCGAAGGAATCAACCTTTATTTCCTCTGCCTCATCATCAAGATTAGATCCATTATTATACAATTTAGCCCATAATTGATTACCCAGAGCATCAAATTTCACGGTAAAAATATCATTATTCAAGGTTGCTGTTTGATTGTCATTATCAACAGTTCCTGCAACAAGAATATTACCTGTTAAATCAGTTGTAATACTATTTCCTAGATCCTTTCCATGTCCCGCACCATCAATGGATTGTACCCATTGTTGAGTTCCTAAACTATTATACTTGAGAACTAAAATATTCGTGTCAGAATTAATACTAGTTTGTGTAAATCCTGTAATAACTATATTTTCAGCGTTATCAATTTCCATTGAAATAGCCTCATCAGATCCACCACCATCGTATGTTTTTATCCATTGTTGAACACCTGAATTTGAGTATTTGATTAATAACACATCATTATTACTGCCATTAAACGTTCTACCTGCAACATAAATATTTCCTGCTGCACTAACTTTTATTTGACGAGTTTGATCACTTCCATTTGCAACCCCATTATAACGCTGAACCCAAACCAAAGTGCCCACCGAATTGTATTTTAGAGTAATCGCATCCGTATTTGAATTTATACTTGGGTCGCTATCACTTCTTCCTGTTAAAAAAATATTCCCTTGCGCATCAAGGGCAAGTTGAAATGCTTTGTCACTTCCACTAACTAAAGAATAATCATATTTTCTTGTCCAGATAGTATCTCCAATTGAATTATACTTGGCTAAAACAATATCATATGAAACTCCTGAATTCTTTAGAAATCCTCCAACATAAATAAAACCACTAGCATCAATGGCAATTCCATAAGCCTCATCTGGACTTCCAGAAGTTGAGGTTCCGTTCAATGTTCTTAACCACAAAGTATTACCGTTTGGATCTATTTTCAATAAGGAGTGATTTCTATCTGAACCATATTCGACACTGTATCCTGCTACATAAGTGTTTCCTTGGTTATCAATAACAATTGAGTGACTATTATTTGAATTATCACCCTTTGCAATATAAATTTTACTCCATATTTCAGTTCCCAAATTAGAGTACTTCATAAAAGTTGCATGTTTTACTGGAATAAATTCACTTGCTCCGCAAATTACAATATCATTATTGGAGGCAACTAACATTGAAGAATGTAAATCATTGCTATTTGTAGAAAAAGAAAAGGATTTGTTGAATAATGATTGTCCAACTGGATTGTATCCAAGGAGGATTCCGTTATTTTGAACTAACGCACCCGAAAGAGCATCTGTGACGCCAGAGACAAAAACATTACCATTGAGGTCTGATTCAATATCCACAGGGACATCATCATTACCTGCTAGACCTGCATATGTTTGTGTCCATTGTTGAATCCCAGTTGCAGAATATTTAACTGTCGTGATGTTGTAATTGAAATTTGCAGTTAAATCAAAATCAGATTGTCCACTCACTAAAATTTCACCACTGGGTGTGAGACTAATACATGTTGCCCTATCATCATCAATATAATCATAAACAGCTTGCCAAAGTTGAATTCCATTTGCATTATAAGCAACAGTTACATAATCATAGGTTAGGTTTTTTGAGCGACCAGTTACATAAACATTTCCATTTGATAAGTTTGTTACCATATCTGTTGGTCTGTCATAATGTGTTCTGTCTAACCAATTTTCCCAAAGCAAATTTCCATTGGAGCCATTTAATTTTATTGTGTAATAATCATCTTCAGAACCATTAAATGATCTTCCAGTGACAATTGGATTATTTTGACCATCAAGCACTATTTTCACTGGACGATCAGTTCCGTTTCCAATGCCATTTTTCACACTTAACCACTGTTGAATTCCAGAACTGTTATACTTTATTGTTACATAATCATCATTATTAATCAAAGAAGGGTCACTATCTGATTGTCCCGTGACATAGACATTTCCATTTAAGTCAGTTATTATAGAATTGCCCCTATCCGTTTGATCCGAATTTACAGAGGATAAATACGATTTAATCCATTCAATAGAACCGACATTATTATATTTTATGGTAACCATGTCTGTTCCAGTTCCTGCACCCCTTTGATAACCCGTAATGTATACATTTGCATTTAAATCGATAGCAATTGCTGTTGCCTCATCCATTCCATTTGCAGGACCATCGTACACATTTGACCAAAGAGTATCTCCTTGAGAGTTAGTCTTAACAACCAAAATATCTCTACTCTGATCGGTATTTACAGTGTAACCACAAAAATAAAGATTTCCCTGATTGTCTTTAGTTAAAGCATTGAAAGACGCCGAAAAATCTCCCTGACCAATTTGTGTATTTTTCCATTGTGCATGCACAAAAATGTTAATTTGGGTCAAGAGAAGCAATAATAAAGTTTTTTTCATAAGTCAAAAATTTCGTAATTAATGACAAAGACTAAATTTTATTGCAAACGGTTGGGTTTTTGAAAAAATAAATTCAGGAAAGTATCAAAATATATTAAATATATAATTGCGATTGACTAAATCTTTACGAGATTAAAATTTACACCCTTGTGAAATCCACTTTTTTATGGTATTTGCTTGACAAGAATCTAAACCATTCATGGGTGGTGGTGGCATGATTATGTAAGAAGAATCATTAGAAATTGAATGTACAAGTTGTCCACTCAATGCTTGATTTTTAACGTCGAGATAGTTATCCAAATTTATTCCACCTGAACCAGGCGTTTGGTGACAAGGGTAACAACTTTGAGCAAGAATTTGGCTGACATTTTGTGAAAATGTAATTTCGTTAGGCAAATTACATGAGTTATCATTCGAATTATTCACTTTATCTTTCGTACAACCAATCAATAGAATTGGTATAATCAAAACAGAAAAAAAACAAAACCTCATTTTGAAAATTTAATTATTACGTGTAAATTTATTAAATTAAATTGTAATCCAACCTTTTGGTCAGGATTTTCGTCTTGTTCATAATAAATGAAAACAATCTCAATTTACGAAAATTTAGTCAATCGTTGTGTTAATAGAGATGAAAAAGCTCAAAAAGAGCTCTACGAATTATTCTGTATTCCAATGTATAACTTATGTTTAAGACTTGCAAAAAATAAATTTGAAGCTGAAGATATTTATCAAGATTCTTTCATTAAGGTTTTTGAAAACTTGAAATACCTCAAAAATAAAAATATGTTACCGGGTTGGATTAAAAAAATTTTTGTTCGCACTGCAATCGATAAAATCAGGATGAATAAAGTAGATTTAATACCTATTGAAAACTCCTACAATTTAAAAACCGAATCATTTGACGCAATTGATCTGTTACAAGAATCTGACATTCTTGAATTAATCAATAGTTTACCCAATAAATCTCGAACCGTCTTTCTTCTTTACGTTGTTGAAGGATACTCTCATAAAGAAATTGCTGAAATGATGAATATTAATGAAGGAACTTCTAAATCACAATTATTTGATGCAAGAAATTCCCTGAAAAAACAAATCAAAAAAATGGAGTTATCGCTATCCCGTTTAGAATACGCAGAATTATGAAATTAGACAAAGATTTTTTTGATTCAGATATTAAAGAAAAACTTCTATCTGAAAATAAAATCCCTGACAGCAAATTATGGAATCAGATAAATAATGAACTGAAGTTCCGAGAAAAAAAACGAAAAAGAAATTTTTTGTTTTTATTAAGTTCATTAATTATTATCTTCATTCCAATTGTACTTATCATTTTTTCTACATTAGACTCATCAGAGCGTTTAATCCATAAAATCTCAAAAAATAATTCGGCAAAGTTTCCAAGTAAAATAAAAACTAAAAAAAATACAGTTAACACAAGTAAGGCTCGAGCAAAATTAAAAATTGATGTTTTTAGAAATAATCTTAATCCCTCACTTTTGAAAAACAATTTATTGACAAATAATCAAAAAATTAATTCAACATCAACGCTTTTAATACCCATTTTGGATAAAAAATTCAACCAAGGCAAATTTAATTTTAAAAATTCCTCTGTTATGACGGAAGCGAATGCACCTGTGAAAGAAAAAAATTTAGCAAAAATACAAAGAGAATTGAATGACTCAATCCACGTGCTTAATTTTCTAAAGCCTTTATCAACAAGATTGATGCTCTCGAAAAATATTTCTCAATTGAATCTAAATAAAGATTCCAAATTAAATATGATGAAAAAAAATGATAGTTTCCGTCCTGTAAAAAATTTACTTTTCCTCAGTCTCGATTTCTCTCCAACATATAGTCACCGTAGCCTATCTAATATTAGTGCCTCGGAAGCCTTTTACAAATCTTTAAAAGAAAATGAAACTGGAATAATTTCACCTAGCTTTGGGATTAATATTGGTGTTCGAATTAATGAAAAATATTTTTTGAATACTGGAATTAACAAAGTTAATTACCGTTCAACATATCATTCCCAATCTTGTTATGTTGCAGTAGACACCTCTTCAAATTTAATATCGTTTAATACTGCGTTCGATGAGCAATATTTTTCAGATCAAGAATTTACAGACAATATAGATGACTCAGAAGAGAATGAATTCAATTTAGATGAATTATCCGAAGATACTTTTAGCTATGTAAATAAAATTAATTTACAATTCTTGAAATTCCCATTAACCCTTGATTATGGCATTCGAACAGAAAATTTCAAAATTTCGTTTTCTGCTGGATTTTCTGCCTATTGGGTTACAAATGCCTTTTCCACTATCGAAACGCTTGGATTTGTTTCAAATAGAAAAAATTTAATGCCAATTTCTAACAATTGGTTAATAGGTGGTGGATTGGGATTAGGTTTGGAATACTTCATGACAGAGAAATTTTCAATACGTAGTTCAATAAATTCAGAAAAATCCTTTAATGCAATTAATAAATCAAGTCAATTTAAAATAGTGCCGTATTGGATTGGAGTTAATTTTCAAATTAGGTATTACCTGAACTAGAGAAAAAAAATTACTTTTTCAAATTTCTAACTCATAAACGAGAATACTATTGATGAAACAGTTTTTGAATAACTGTTCTGACAATTGAATGGAAAAATAATAATAAATCTTAAAACAAAAAATAGCTTTTACACTTTAATTATCAAGGTTGTCAGCATAGTCTTCTGATCCTTGGAACCAGAACTTCTGTAGATGATTTGTAAATTTAAGTTTTCACCCGGCTTCATGTTGCGAAGGTTTGGTTCAGTTTATTTTGATTACCTCACTCAAAAGCGCGTAGTAAAGGATTCTGGAAATTGGTTCATATTAAATTTCGAAAGAAAAAATTAATAGATTTAAATTATTTTCCATTAGTACTTGACAATTGCACAAACTTACCACCTGACATCCTGAAGTGTAGATTTCCAATAGAAAAGGTCTTTCCCTCTCCTATTTTAGCTATGTCTAATAAATCAGCTTCCATGGTATGTATTGAACCTCCCGTTTGATATGCAATTTCAAGTAAGTTAAGGTTTAAGCGCTCTGTAACTCCACACACCACAACCTTAATTGGAATTTTCTGATTTTTCAAGTGTTCCAACAGCTGCATATCGCATGGGTTTTCCCAATTGTCGGCTATCAAAACTATATTCTTCTTGTTTTCCGGGAATTTTTTAATAGCATAACAAATGGCTTCAAGATCATTTTCTTCGTGTCCACCTTTTTCCATAGCCTCAAAAGCCACATCAAGTAAAGGTTCCAATTTTGTTTCCTTTGTAGCCCAAATCCCATGATCGTCAAGAGCTTGTTCTTGATTGGTGCTCTTGGTTTCATTATCATTAAAAAATACGATTTGCTTGAAGGTTTTCATTTTATTATTGGCCGCAATCCAAAGTAATAATTGCGCAGTGTAGGGTGACATACTACCTGTAACATCGCAGACTACCAACATATCTTTCCACGCTTTATTTCTTTCGAAAACTTTCAATAAGGTTGAATCTTCTGGTTTTGCCTTACCCTTTACAACATTTAAAATCGTTTTATTTTCTTGCTGAAAGGTTGGCATTTTGCGGTAATAAATGACAAATCCATGAAAGTAACGTTGCATATCTGCTTCGCTTTTCACATCTAATTGTTTGATAAGATTCCATTCAACTAAATTATTATTGAAGGCCATTGGAAGAAACTTATATAATTCAATGATTCTATCGCGGTTCAGTCCAGAAAGATCAGCTCCTTTAGGGTAATCTGAGTATACTAAATCAACGCCAATTATAGTTTGTGTTTTTAACTTTCTTAATTCGTCAGGATTTAGAACCGTACTTTCTCCTGGATTCATTCTTAATTTTAACGAACTAAAACCGTTTTCTTCCGGTTTGTATTTTTTAACTTTTACCGTATCCTTAAATCGGATGCGTTCATTAATTGAAATTTGTGCGTTCGTGGAAAATATCCCAACGAGTAATGCGGAAATAAGAACTAAAACTTTCATGGAGAGAATATTTGGAGAATGTTAAACAACATCTAGCAAACGACAAGTATTCAAAAAGTAACAATTTCAAAAATTAAGAAGAAAGTTTATTGTTCGATAAAAGCAGCGATGCAATCTATGTATGCTTGGTATCCCATCACGAAAGGCGTGGTTTCATGTTCTCCTCCAGGTATTAATACCTTTTCCTTTGCACCTGGTTTATTGTCGTAGACCAATTGCCCATGATGCGCTACAGTGAGGAAGGAATCGTCTTCACCATGAATCCATAAAAGCGGAACGTTCACTTTCTTTATTTCAGTAGCGTTATCGATTTTAAGGTCAACTAAAAAACTTCCAGGCATGGATAACAATCCTCCATCTTGGATCAAAATTTCTGCAGATGCAAAAGGAGCCTCCAAAATTATTTTTGATGGAGTTAAAGGATATTCACTTTCATGTCCTGCGACTTCACAAACCGGAGCCGAGCCGAGAGAAAATCCCATCATCATCAATCGATTGCTGGTTAATCCTTTTTCTTTAAGCCATTGAAGTGCCGAACGTGTGGAAGCGTACATATTTTCTTCTGTCGGAGAGCCTTTGGTTGCTCCATATCCTGGATAATCAAACATCAAAACTCCATATCTTCCCAAACCTCCCATGTGGGCATATAATTTCTGTCTAGGCCAATAAAAGTCCATGTGATCCTTGTTTCCATGACAATACAAGAGAACAGTGTCGCTCGCAATGGAGGATGTGTCTCCAACATAAATTCCCTGAATCATAATAGTCTCACCGTTGTCGATTATTGGAAATTCAACACGATGGATCATAGAATTTGGAACTGCGTATTGACCTGAAAGATCCAAACTAGTCTCACCTTGGTATGCATCTAAGAGATATGTTTCAAGTGGTGATGGATTAAATAAAAAACTATCCATTCTTTTGCGACAGGAAACAACCAAGATCGTAATTAAGGCTAAAAAAAATAATTTCTTCATCTTCTTAAAATTTGTAATGAACACCAAAATAGGCCCCAAGAGCTCCATAGTTACCTAGTACGCTAGGGTAATCCACAACGATATTTTCATTTGAATAGATCGGTGCTAAAATTTTCATTTCGAATTGATAATCCCAATGCCTTCTCTCCCATTGGTGACCGAATTGCAAACTTGGAATCCAAAATTGTTCGTTTTTTCTACCTTGAGATTCTGTTAAATACGGATCAAACCAATTGGAAACTCCTGCATACAAGGTATTGATTCGTTTTGGATTTTTACCTTCAACAGCACGTGATCGATACACGCTATAATCGAAGTAATAGTTAGCATCTATTTGCGGCCAAATTCTATTCGACCCAGTATAAAAATCAACAAGAAAGTTTACCGCTGGACTCACCGTAATTCCCATTCTATCTTTTTTCCAAGGTTGATAACATGCACTTAGATCTATCTGTCCAACACCAAAAAGTAAAGACGTGGTATATAAATTCCCAGAAAGGGTCAAATCATCACGCAAGCCATAACCATAGCCAACGCTCGTAAATGGTAGAGGGATAGCTCCTATTCCAGGAACTTTAGAAACAGGTCCTCCGAAATGTGAGTTTACCGAATGTTCACCTTTCTCCAAGGGTTTCACATAGCGTGTCGGAGCACAACCGAAGGAAAAAATTAACACATTGAGAATGAGAATTATTTTAAATGAGTTCATGCGCAAGATGGAAAAGTTAAAATCATGTCAATCTTCAGAATTATTCGAGTTCAAAACTATCATTTTTTTTCCGAATGGCGTACTTTTGCTCTATGGCAGGATCAACATACGGTACCATTTTCAGAATAACGACATTTGGAGAGTCTCACGGTATAGGTATCGGAGGAATCATTGATGGTGTACCCGCCGGACTTGAAATCGATATATCAAGAGTTCAAGATGATTTAAACAAAAGAAAACCAGGACAATCGGCATTCACTACAGCGAGAAATGAAGATGATAAATTAGAAATTTTATCGGGAATTTTTGAAGGAAAAACACTTGGAACCCCTATTGGTTTCTTTATTGCAAATAAAGATTCAAGAAGCCAAGATTATGAGAATATTTCAACAGCTTTTCGTCCGTCGCACGCTGATTTTACTTACACAAAAAAATATGGGATTCGTGATCCTCGCGGAGGCGGAAGAAGTAGTGCACGCGAAACAGCATGTCGGGTTGTGGCAGGATCTATTGCAAAACAGATATTAGCTACACTTGGAATTCATTTTTCAACTTATGTTTGTAAAGTAGGTACCGTTGAGATAAATGACCTTTCCTTCTTCAACTCGGAACAAATTGAGTCCTCTCCAATTCGTTGTCCTCATCCTGAAGTTTCAAAAAAAATGGAGGAGCTCATTCTTTCCGTCAAAAATGAAGGTGACACAATTGGAGGAATCGTTCAAGCCATAATTGAAGGTGTTCCGGCTGGACTTGGCGAACCAGTTTTTGACAAATTACATGCAGAACTCGGTAAGGCTATGTTATCTATAAATGCAACCAAAGGTTTCGAAGTGGGAAGTGGATTTAGTTCAACAGAGAAAAAAGGTAGTGAATTGAATGATGAATTTTCCTCCTTAACTAGTACAAAAACCAATAATTCGGGTGGTATTCAAGGAGGGATTTCCAATGGTATGCCCATACATTTTAAGGTAGCATTTAAACCCGTATCTACCCTTCTTCAATCACAAGAAACTATCAATGAAAACGGAGAAAAGGTGGTAATTCAACCCGAAGGGCGACATGATCCTTGTGTTGTTCCTAGAGCTGTTCCAATCGTTGAAGCTATGGCGGCGATTGTCATTCTCGACTTTTACTTACGAAATAAGTCAGTAACTTTGTAAAAAACACTTATGATACAACGCGTTCAATCCTTATACTACCTCGTGGCCATGATTTTACTTGGTGCATGCCTTACGGGAGTTGATATTTACCGATTTTCTACAGAAAATTCCTATTTTGCTTTTAATGCTTTTGGTTTTCATGAAGTCCTAAACGATGAAAGTGGTAAAATGCTCTGCAGTCAATCTAAACCGTTTTATATTGTTGGGATTTTGATGGTTCTGTTTATTTTTTACGTAACGATGTCTTACAAAAAACTGAATACCCAATTGAAATTAGCACGCTATGTTTCTTTCGCTTATTTGGCCATTGTTATTGCAATCGTGGTTTTTGGGGCAACAGGAAATCAATACTTTTACGACGGTAAATGTACCCGTGAATTAGGTGCAGGTTTTTCTTTACTGGTAGTCGGTTTCCCATTTTGCTATCTTGCACAATTAGGAATTAAACGCGATAAAAAGCTATTGGATTCGCTTAATCGATTGCGTTAATTCAATAATTTATACATCTGCTCGTTTCTAGATGGTATGGTAATTCATTCGCATGCTAAAAATTGGTCTAGTTATTTGCATTTTGTTGCGTGTGCTTTGCTAATCATTGGTGTTTGCTGTAGTAAATTCCTTATGTCGATGGGCTTACTCATCGGTGGAGTATCATTTTTTTCGAGTGGAGCTATCGTTTCGTCTACAAAACGACTTTTCAAAAATCCTTATTTTCAATTACTTTTTGGATTTTACGCCTTACATCTGTTGGGTTTGGTATGGTCTGAAAATTTAACTTATGGTTGGAATGATGTTCGACAGAAAAGTTCATTGGTTATAATTCCAATTATTGTTCTCTACCGCGATGATTGGAGTCAGGTTAAAATCGATCGCCTTTTACAATTATTTTTAGCCACTTTGAGCATCACTGCATTGGTTAATTTTTCCACATATTTTTTCTTTAAAGATGAGTTGCAATTAGTTGATATTCGGAGCATGTCTCTTTTTGAATCCCATATTCGCTTTGGAATATTAATTGGTCTAGGTGCGGGAGTTACCTTGTATTTTATGCAAAAAAAACAACTCAACATATACCTAGTGTTGATTCTCCTGAGTTGGTTTGGGTTTTACTCCTACTACAGTCAAGTATTATCTGGAATTCTTAGTTTTTTTATCTGTCTATTTGTCTTTTCAGCACTTCAATTTAAAAAATATCGGCCTATATTTTATTCGTTAGTAGCCATACCTATTCTTTGTGTGATTGCTCTATTTTATTACCTGCAACTTCCTGTTGATTATCCCAAAATTGAAATGGCGAACCATGAGCAATTGGCTAATGTTTGGAATGCAAAATCAACATTGTCATATGACAGTCTAGATGCAAAGGAACAACCGCTTAAATTTACGCTAATCCGCTACTTGAGCTCCAAATCACTCACATTAGATGCTGCAGGAGTAAGCTCTTTAACAGATCAAGATATAAATTATATTGAAAAAGGTTATGCTGATGTTCGGGAAACATCAGGTGGAATTCCTGCTCGTTTATTTCAAGTGCGTTACGAACTTCAGCATCCAGGAAATCCCAATCTTCATCCCATAACTGAAAGATTAGAACTCTGGCGAAATGCTTGGTTTACAATTCAAAAATCTCCGTTTATTGGCGTGGGAAATGGAGATATTGACGATGCTTTACAAATTTCATACGACGAACGAGGAAGTAAACTCATTAAAGAACGACGCTTGCGAGCACATCAATCCTATTTAACCTTTTGGCTTGCCTTCGGATTAGTTGGAATAGTAAGTTTTTTATGGTTACAAGGCTATTTTTTAATTCAAACCTTAAAAAATAAAAATATATTGGCACTTTGCTTTGGACTAATCGCCTTGGTAACATTTCTTTTTGAAGATACATTAGAAACCCAGGCAGGCATCACTTTTTTTAGCTTTTTCTATGCTCTGTTTTCTATTCAAATAGGAAAAACACAAGCGAAATAAGCGTATCTTCGTGCCCCTAACAAAGCGAAATGAATTACCTTTCAGTAGAACAACTTACAAAAACTTTTGGTGAAAAGAAGATCTTTCGCGAATTAACCTTTGGTATTGACCAAGGACAAAAAGTGGCAATCGTAGCCAAAAACGGCGCTGGTAAAACGACTTTATTGAAATGCCTAATGGGCTTGGATACTGCAGACGATGGACGAGTAGTTTTTCGAAACGATATTCGTATAGCATTTATGGAGCAAACTGAACTCATGAATGAAAATCAAACGGTACTTGAGGCAATTTTTGATTATGACTTACCCGCTTTTCAATTGGTGAAAGCATACAACGAGGCACTATTGGCAAACGACGAAAAGAGCCTGGAACAACTTTATGACAAAATTTCAGAATACGATGCTTGGGATCTTGAGGTTAGGGTAAAACAGCTGCTCTCAGTTTTCAAACTTGATAATGTTCAGCAAAAAATAGGTTCCTTGTCCGGGGGGCAAAAAAAACGAGTTGCATTAGCTAAAGTATTGCTTTCTGAAGCAGATTTTTTGCTTCTTGATGAACCCACGAATCATTTGGATTTGGACATGATCGAATGGCTCGAGCAATTTTTAGCATCTTCAAGATCAACTTTGTTAATGGTTACCCATGACCGTTATTTTTTAGAGGTTGTTTGCGACACCATATTTGAGTTATCCGACCAAACGTTATATAAATACAAGGGTAATTTCTCCTATTACTTGGAAAAAAAGGCAGAGCGAGAAGAGCAGATGCAATCGACAATCGAAAAAGCCAAAAACACTTTTCGCAAGGAATTAGAATGGATAAGGCGGCAACCGAAAGCAAGAGGAACAAAGCAGAAAGCGCGTGTTGAAGCTTTTCAAGACGTTAAAAAAGTTGCACATCAACGTTTGGAAGAAGATGAACTTGATCTACCCGTAAAAATGGAAAGACTTGGAACCAAAATCGTTGAATTTCATAAAGTGGGCAAATCATTTGGAGATAAAATCATTCTTTCTGACTTCACATACAATGTGCAGCGAAATGAGCGTTTGGGTATTGTTGGAAATAACGGGACCGGAAAATCTACTTTTTTAAAGATATTACTCGGGCAAGAACCTGCAGATAAAGGTAAAACAGTCATTGGTGAAACTGTTGTTTTTGGATACTACAGTCAAGATTTAATTAATGTGCCAGATGATTTCAAGGTAATTGATGTCGTAAAAGAAGTAGCAGAATTTATTCCCTTGGAGAAAGGTCGTCAACTTTCCGCTGCGCAACTACTTGAGCGCTTTTTGTTTCCAAGAGACATGCATTATCAATTTGTATCAAAATTGAGTGGAGGTGAAAAAAGACGCTTAAAACTCTTGCGTGTGTTGATGAGTAATCCGAATTTTTTAATTCTTGATGAACCAACTAACGATTTAGACATTTTTGTGATGAGCGTTCTGGAAGATTACCTGCGTAATTTTCAAGGATGTTTAATTGTTGTTTCTCACGACCGCTATTTCATGGACAAAATGGTAGACCATCTGTTTGTATTCGAAGGTCAAGGCAAGGTTCGCGACATCGTTGGTAATTATACAGATTTTAGAAAAGCTCAACAAGTTGAAAAAAGAGAAACTAAATTAGAAGTTAAAGTATCTCCTATTGAAAAAGAGGTAATTTCAGAAGTGGAAACGAAACGTAAATTATCTTTCAAAGAAAAGGAAGAATTTAAAAACCTAGAAAACGAATTAGCTGAATTAGAATTGCGTAAAGAACAACTTTCTAATGAACTTTCAACAGGTATGTTTACTGGAGAGGAATTGGTAAAAAAAGGTGAAGAATTGGGAATTGTAATTTCATTACTTGAAGAAAAAACCGATCGGTGGTTGGTTTTGTCTGAATACATGTAAAGAAAAAACAATCAATACAATTTGAAATGACCTATTATTAATTTGGTAGTATCCGCGAAAAAGAATTTTATAAAAAATATGGTCTTATGATAAATGTTTTGTGTGTTAATTCAGTATTTAAAGATTTCTTATATTTTTGACAAACTTTTGATTTGAATCTGCCCAATGAAAACCAACAGTTTACTTTTTGTATTTCTTTTATTTCCGCTAATAAATCAAGCGCAAACTTTAATCTTCGCAGAGTTAACAGGTTCCCCTACAGTAAATACAACTGGTTGGAATTTAACTGGAGCCACCTATGTTGGTGATACAGGTGGAGATGCTAATACGTTTTCAGATGAAATTATTTTGACCAATGCGGTTGGTAATTCCAGTGGAGGGATTTTTTACAATCAATCAATTGATTTGTCTACATGTTACCAATGGAAAGTGGAATTTGATTTTCGCATGTGGGAAGGAAGTGCTGCGGACGGAATCGCTTTTTGTTTTTTAGACGTACCTCCAACAGGTTTTGTAAGTGGAGGTGGAGTTGGGATTCCAGCTTCTTCAAATGGTGTTTTTGTAATTTTAGATACTTACGACAATGGTTGTGGTGCAAATCCAGAAATTCAAATTTATCAAGGTACGGGCTACAATGAATGTGGCCCAGGAATGATAAATCGAGCAACCGGAATGAATTTTTTGAGGTCATCTAACTATCAAACATGCCTTGTGGAATATAACAGTGGAGTGATTTCTGTTTATGTCAATAACACCTTGTACCTAACCGGAAATTACAATGCAAGTTTTTTAGGATATATGGGATTTACCGCAAGCACAGGAGGTTCTACCGACAAACATTCTATTAAGAATGTAAAAATTTATGCTGATATCGCCGTTGCTGATGCCGGCTCCGACATTACAATATGTAGCGGCGGAATTGCTCAAATCGGAGCACCAGCGAATGCGGACTTCTCCTACAACTGGACAGGTGCAAACTTAAGTTCGACTACAATTTCAAATCCGACCGTTACTTTGACAAATAACACCGCAAGTGCAATTTCACAAACGTATAATTTACAAACCATACTTACGAACTTGCCTTCCTCGTGTCCAGATGCAGATGAAGTTATCGTTACTGTAAATCCCATTCCACTAGTTCCAACAAGTGCTGCAATTTGCTTGGGGCAGACATATGCCTTTCAAGGTCAGACGTATTCAAATCCGGGAGTTTATACGGTGATGACTGTGGATGCCCAAGGATGTCAAACAAATAATCAATTAACACTTTCGGTAAACCCTAACCTTAGTTCTACTGTTAACCAAAGTATTTGTCAAGGCAATAGTTTCACGTTTAATGGGCAAAACTATACAATAGCAGGAAGTTTCCCGGTTACGCTTGCATCTCAATCTGGTTGCGACTCTTTAGTTACACTAAATTTGACTGTCAATCCTGCACCTGTGACTCAATTGAATGTATCCATATGTGCGGGTGGCTCATATGCTTTTGGTAATCAGAATTTAACACAATCTGGACAGTATAGTCAAACACTTCAAACAGTAGCCGGATGCGACTCAATTATAAATTTAAGTTTAGTTGTTAATCCCGTAATCACCGAAACACAAAATACAACTATTTGCCAAGGTCAATCTGTGAACTTTTTTGGACAAACGCTTTCAACTTCTGGTTTGTATAGCCAAACCTTGCAAACGGTGAATGGGTGCGATTCGATTTTTAATTTTAATTTACTGGTCAATCCATTGCCTTCTACTCCAACTATTTTAAATAATGGACCTGTTGAGTGTCCAGGAGATATTGTAACGCTGAGTGCTTCATCAACTCTAAACTCTCAATTTGAATGGAGTGGTCCTCAAAATTTTTCGTCTCAAAGTGCAACAGTTAGTTTTGAAGTTGATGTAGAAGATATAGGTGATTACGCCGTAATTGCGGAATTAAATGGTTGCTTTTCTTCTCCTGCTTCTACCGCTGTATCGATAATAAATATCTACGATTTTGATGACTTTGATTTTCCAAATGTAATTACGCCAAATGGCGATGGTGTAAACGATTCATTGGAAATTAATAGCTACTACAAAACCTGTCAAGAATACATCTTACTGATTTACAACCGTTGGGGCCAGTTAGTTTATGAACAATTACCTTCTTCGTCCCCCTTTCAAGGAAATTCAAATGATAATTCCAATTTAGTTGACGGAATTTACTTTTACCGATTAAGTTTTGGTAATAACACAAAAGCTGGCTTCATACATGTGATTCGTTAGAATTATCTGCTTATACGATGCAACTATAATTATCTTTTCAAGGTCTATTCCCATGATGTAATACTCGTCGCTCTCATGTCTCCTTTAAGTAACTATTTATTTCTTTTAATTGCAATTTCTACCTTGTTTTCGTCTTTTGGTCAAAACTCATTAAATACTTCAGGTACAGGTTTACGTTGGGTTTCTGTTGGAGACATTGATGTGTCTGGCAATCAAATCACTGTTGAAGCCATTTTTAGAAAGTCTACCACTGCTAATGCAACTAATTTAGTTTCCAAACATACCGACCAAGCCACCTGTAATTACTTATTGCGTCCTAATAGCTTTCAAATGGCGACTAGCGCTGGATTTTACATTTGTACGAATCCCCAACCAACACTTCAAAATACTTGGTATCATGCAGCTGCAACTTATGACGGTAGTATTGTAAAATATTATATAAACGGTTGTTTAGTAAACAGTGTTGCAGCCACTGGTAACATGATAACAACCGATTTAGTAACAGGTATTGGAATGCAATCTCAAAACCCCTTAGCTCCCGAGAATTTCAAAGGAAATATCGATGAGGTGCGTATTTGGAACATTGCCAGAACGGAGCAAGAGATTCAATTAAACATGAATTTTTTACTTCCAACAACTCAGCCTGGACTTTTGGCATACTATAAATTCAATAATAATTATACGAATTCCCAGGGCAATGCTCTCTTTGACGGTGTTCCCCAAGGAACATTGAGTTTTGATAGTGAAGCTCCACCTTTTATTCCTCTGGCAATTGTTACCACAATACCTACAGACGCGTCATGTTTTGGTTATTCCGATGGATCTGTAGCTGTTACTGCAGTTGGTACAGGGACCTTGACGTATTCAATTGATGGAACCAACTATGTAGCGACTTCCAACTTCTCAAACTTGTCTGCAGGAAATTATACGATTTATGTAAAAAGCACTCAGGGATGTGTTGTCTCGCAAAGTGTTATTGTTTCTGAACCTGCTCAAGTTCCAATTCCAACGATTCAGGCCCCAACAGTCGTTTGTCAAAATGATACCATCTCACTCTCAGTTGATTCTTTGACAGGGTATGCAGTTACTTGGTTTGGCCCGAATTCTTACATTAGCAATTCATTTGATACAACACTTCTAAACGTCACAAGTAATCTAAATGGAATATATAATGCTTTCTATTCCTTTCAAGGTTGCAATAGTGATACTGCAAGTTATCAGTTGACAATAAATCCTGTTTACAATCTAACTATTGATACAACCATCTGTTCCAATGAAACATATGCATTAGGTTCCCAACAATTAGCAACCCCAGGTTTTTATACACTTTCGTTACAAACGATTTCAGGATGTGATAGTATTATTAACCTAAATTTATCTGTAAATCCTGCCTATTCCATAATACGCGACACTTCGTTTTGTGAAAATGAAACCTTTACGTTCCAAGGTCAAACGATAACTGTAACAGGTACCTATCCGTTTTATCTTCAGACTCAACTCGGATGTGACAGCACCATTATTTACGATGTTATTGTTTACCCAATTCCTGCCCCGCCAACAATTACATCTAATAGCCCATTGCTTTGTCCGGGTGACATTTTTACCTTCGCTACCGATTCCATCCAAAATGGCTTTTATCAATGGACAGGGGTGAATAATTTTAACTCTTCATCATCAAGTAATTCATTTTCTGCATTACCGAGCGACCAAGGATTTTATGAAGTAAACGTTACGCTTAACGGATGTGTAAGTCAGAATTCAAGTACCGAATTAACGATTATCAATCTGTATACATTCGATGATTTTGATTTTCCAAATGTAATTTCAGCAAATAACGACAACATCAATGATTCATTGGATTTAGAAAGTTATTTTCAGACCTGTCAAGAATTTACATTTTACCTACACGATCGTTGGGGTAATGTTGTTTACCAATTTTCCAGAGGGGAAACTCCTTTTACAGGGGTCGATAAAAAAGGCAACGTACTTATGGATGGCGTCTACTTTTATGGATTGAAATATGAGAAGGGATTTAAGCAAGGCTTTATACATTTATTACGTTAAGCAATTATACTGCCTTCTTTTCCAAACTGCCGAAACGAGATCAAAACGGCAAGCGATGCAATAATAAACATTACAATAAAGCTAATTATATAGTAGCTCCAATCTAACGTTCCTGCAATCAGTTCTTTTGATGCCAAAACTACATTGACCACAGGAATAGATGCTGTGGTGAAATCCAATGAAATTCCTGGAAAAAATCCTATCATCGCTGGAAGTACCATGACAATATTTAACGGAGTAATTATGCTTTGTGCCTCTTTAAAAGATTTTGCATAAATCGCAATAGGAACCATAACTCCAGCAAAGAAAACCGTCAGTGGAATAAGTAAGCCAAACATGCTAAATAAGAACTTCGGATTCAGAATATCGTGTATTATAGCCAATACTTGCTGATCCTTTACAATATCTAAGAATTCTATGGAAACCCAAAGACCAACGAGCGCAAAAGTAGAAGCCATCAATCCAGACGATATGACTACGAGCATCTTTCCGATAAGTAATTTCCAACGCTTAACAGGTGTGGTCAAAAGAGTTTCTATGGTTCCTCTTTCCTTTTCACCGGTAAATAAATCTATTGCAGGATACATGCATCCAATAAAACCAAATGCTATGAAAAGATAAGGGAGAATTGCTCCTCCAAACTCACCAATCATTTGTTGTGGTGAAGCCGTATTGATGTATTCCGTTTCTACAGGTGTAATATCTTGAGAATTGATTTTTAGCTCAGACAAACGATTAGTTTGTGCATTTTTCACTAACACTTCGGAAATTACTTTTGCTCGTTCGTCCATTCCAACCTCTGTAACATCGTAAAAAACATTAAGTTTTGCTGGTTTTTTCGAGACCATACTTTCGTCGTAATTTGATGAAGTACAAAAGGCAATATCCACCTGTTTATCATGTATACCTTTTCGTAAAGAGAGACTATCTGAATAAAATACTAGTTCATGCTTACCCAAAATTCCGGGAGGTATCGTAGAAAATTGACTTGTAAAAATCTTTGAATT
>Ga0214923_10001813_pt1 | contig 29662 bp, 29 predicted proteins | sample LL1510_MetaG_FD_177993 | JGI IMG/M metagenome (GOLD analysis project Ga0214923, IMG submission 177993) | Freshwater microbial communities from Lake Lanier, Atlanta, Georgia, United States - LL-1510 | ecosystem: Environmental > Aquatic > Freshwater > Lake | place: USA: Georgia | collected...
CTGTTATTGCATTAGCAGCTATTTTCGCAGTTATTATAGAATTAGCTGCAATTTGATTAGCACCTATGGCTTCCGCGGCTATCTCTGTGGCGCTTATAGAACCCGCTGCAATTTTACCAGCAATTATGGCATTAGCAGCTATAACGTTAGAAGTAATAGCACCAGCTGCAATTTGGCTAGCAGTAATGGTGCCAGCAGCCATTGCTCCAGCAGTAACAGAATTGGCGCCAAGTTTATCTGCGGTAATAGCATTTGCTGCGATTTCAGTTGCGCCAATAGCTCCTGCAGATATTTTTCCTGCTATTATAGCACCTGTAGCTATTTTATTGGAAGTAATTATTCCGTCTTGTAATGCTGCACTATTAATAGAATTAGCACCAACACTAACATTTCCAGATGTTGATTGTATATAACTATTATAGTTATTCCAGGCTCCGTTTACATTAATGTATAAATTTGATTGATTTGTCCAAAATAATGTTCTTCCACTATCGGCAGCAGTTGTTGCCGGAAGACTAGCCCCAGTATAAATTTGTATGCCAGTTAAAGAATTGGCAGTGGGTGTTAAAACTTCAGTTGAGGATTTGAATGCTCCGCCGCTGTATATGTACAAAGCGCCATTAAACAGAACTTGGCGACCTTCAAAATTTTCTGTATTAGGTAAAGAATTAACTACTTGTACACCTGCGATTGAATTTGCGTTAGGAGTAAATGCTGCACTTGCTGTTGTCCAAGCAGAGCCACTCCATACATATAATCCATTGTCAGTATTATTTAATACAGCTTGCCCAGTAGTAGTGCCCGGCGTATTTAAATTTGATACTATTCCTACTCTAGAAGGAGTATTAGCAGTTATAGATGACACTAAATTACTTACATTTCCTAGTAAGGAAAAATCTATAGTTGCTAATGCATTTCCAAGATTATTTAAGTTTATTAAGGAAATATTAGCAAGGGCATTATTTAATGCTGATAGATTTACTGCATTAACATTGGCTAAAGCATTATTTAATGCTGATAGATTTACTGCATTAACATTGGCTAAAGCATTATTTAATGCTGATAGATTTACTCCAGTAACATTAGCCAATCCAGAATTTACATAGGTTGTGGTGGCATATCCTGTTAAATTGGCTGTTACATTACCACCGCCCCCAAGTCCTATTACATATGTAAAGTTATCATTTATCTTATTAAAAGCAGTGCGTAGAGGATCGCCTGTACCATCGTTTGCGCTAGAACCTATATTAACGTAACAAAATGCCATTTATTTTTCCGTTGAATTAGACTTTACTAACTGAACTAGTAGTGATTTAATTTCCGCAATGTCTGATTTTATAATATTTATTTCTTCATGTAATCCATCAACTTTTTGATTAATTCTTTTTTTATTTTTATATTCTTTAAGAGCCACAATATCTGCATTAATTAAAGAATTATTAGAAATATTTTTAAGAAATTGATTTTCGTCTTCGATTTTAATTAACATCATATTACCGCTGTTGCTAAAAGATTTTTTATTTTTGGCGTATAACCATTTTCAGTATCACCATACATTACAATTTTTACTTGAAATTGATTAAAGGAGCTAAAATTTGTGACAACACCCCCGACATTTGCAGCATAAGTTAAATTAGAAGCATCTGTTTCTAATATTCTATAAGTTTCTGGTATATAAGCATCATCACTTGTTCCAACTGATATTTTTCTAGGCGATACAACGGAATAACTTGCACCAGATGAACTCAAAGAATTTGCAGAGCTATACAAAGGCATATATACCCAATTTCTATTTTCTATTTTAGAATCTAATGCATTATCTAAACTACTTTTTACTCTGCAGAATACATCTATATCTGTATTGTTTTTTCTATTAATATTTAGTTTTACTTCTAAACCTGTGGAATCAAAATCTGGATTTAAAGTGATTACTTTACTTATATACTTAGATTTACCATAACCGTTAGTATATAATTTTTCTGATTCTTTTATAAAAGGTTGATCGTTTAAACTATCTATTTCATACTTAGCAGTTGCAAATACAAGTGAAGACATATTTAATGCTGGACTTATATTTTTATCTTTATTTACAAGTGTAAATCTTACTTTAGCATCGCCTTCATTTAAGATAGATCTAACAGAATTTAGTCTTTTAATAGAACCTGTGGGCAAATTTTCATAATCTAATAATGTCCCGCCTGCATTTTTAGTTTGTAATTCAGCACTAATATTAGTATCATCGCCAAAAGATATAGTTGAAACTTGAACAGCTGCAGCTTGATAAGTAAATCTTGCAGGAGCAGTAGATGCATTTCGTTTAACAAAAGTTTTAGAACCAGTCTCAAAAATTGCCTTATTAATTTTGAATAATATACTTGCGCCCTTTTCTTCTACCTGCGCCCCAGTATTGGTCATTTTAAAAAGTTTACCCACATTCGGTTGTTTATTAGATAACGTATTGGTAGAATCCAACGACACAAATTCTCCTACTCTACTTATATAGATACCATAATTTTCATCGGGTGTTTTAACACATAGTGCATATTCTTTTTCTGGAAAGAGATACACGGGATTTTGAAACTTAAATTTTGTTGATGTGTATGGAGACGTTGTTGCTACGTTAATGCTGGAAGGTGGCAAAAATACACTTGAACCGTCTAAAATTCTATTAGAAGGCAAACCATCAATAACTTCTCTTAATTCAATTCGCACATCTAAACCGCTATTTGATTTTTGATAAAAATATAATTCTATAGAAGTGCAAAATAATCCGTTTCTATAATTTTTGGAATCTATAACAAAAGTTTGAGCCAAAGGATTAACACTAGTTGTTAGTACATTTTTAGCATTAGAAGTATCTGTAGACGTATCAGTTAACCCAGTATTATTTATACTTAATGCATTATTATTATCTACTACATAAGAACTTCTTGTACTATCACCGGGAGCTATTATTCTCATAGGTATTCTAGCTACTAGTATGCTTCTTACTGCAAGAGTGGGCTGAGTTGATGTACTATCTTCTTCTAAAAATACTCTTTGCCCATTTCTTTGTTGTATTACTGTAGTTGTATTAGCAGGTTGTCTTACAACAAAATCTATATTTACTATACCCGGAGTAGTTAATATATCTAGCCCCAAAGTATCCATAATAATTAACTGCCCAGAAAGTCTACCGGTAGTTACATCAGTTACTAATCCATCTCCAAAACTTTTACCAGTTTGCGCAGCACATTGAGTAAAATCTATTCCTTGAATTTCAACGTAAACTTCTTGCCCCGGATAATCTGTAGAAATAATAAATTCTTGTTGTATTGCTGGTAAGCCCATTAAATCCCCCCACCAAGTAATTGGATTACGCCTTGTTTATTTTCTGCAAAAGCCAACTCTATTAATTCTTCTACAGTTTGTGAGTCTTGCTGACACGTAAAAACGTTAGAAGAAAAATTATATAGATTAAGATAAGTATTAGATAAAGCGTAATCTAATCCAGTATTTATATTCAAATTGGAATAAACATTACTATTTGACAGTATGGATGAGGTATAATTATTTACATATGTAGTTGTCAATGCATTACTATTGAATACATTAGAAAAAACAAAATCCTTTGGTGGCACTAAGACACTATATGAATTAGTCACGAATACATTTCCGCCGACATTGCCTGGCATAGTGTTAAAGGATTCTAATACTCCTGAATCATAAAATCCTGACCCATTATTTTGTATTAGTGAGTTTGACCAATTTGAACTAGATTCTAGAGTATTTATCCCAAATACATTTATACCATCTGCCTGCATAATTCTAGATATATCAGTTATAGCATTGCCTAACCAATTGTAAGTTATATTTGCATTGGCAATATTATTTTGCCTTTCTTTTAATAATAAACCAACTAAGTCTACATATGCTTGTTGAGTAGCTGGTGTACTTAAAGCTTCTATTGTAATTTCGATGGACATCTTAAAATCCTAATAATATTTTTTCTAACTTTTCATAATCTACCATCAGTAAATCGTCATTTTTTATTACCAAATGTGGGTGAGTTAAAAGTAATTCTTGAGCTAATACCCCTACTTCTTTTTTGCCAAATATTTCATACTGATAAATGTTTATTCCAGATTTATCTTTATAAATTTTTCTTATATTTTTCTTTAAATTGGCATCAGAAAATATCCTTTTGAGTAATTTATATCCTACATAAACTGCACCAATAACTGGTATAGCTGTTGCAACAGCTCCAACTACTGATCCTGCAATTGCTGCTGTAGATGCAGAAGCACCGAGTGCACTGGCTGCACTCGCAGCCACGCTACCAACAGCTGCGCCACCTGCAGCCAGTGCGGATGAAACTGCCCCCAATCCAACAGATTCAAGTGCAGCTGCTCCTATTGTGCTAACCGCTGTAGCACCACTATATAATCCTCCTGCTGCAATTGTACCAACTGAACCCAAATATGCACCAGCACCGCCAACAGTCAATCCGCTTGCCAATGCTGCAGCACCACCTATAGCCAACAAAGATACTTCAGGAGTAGAAATAAACCCTGTACCAACAGATTTTACGCCTCCATTATTGGGGTTAACTGTTGAAACTGCTACTTCACTCTGATTACTTGCATTAGTTATTTTAGAAAATGTAGGCTGTGAAACATTAATAAAAGCTTCTTCTTCTAAAATATTAAATGTTACAATATCGTTCTCTACATGCAAATCTGGTTCAGAATCAAAAAACAAACTATATGATACAGCCGAGAATGAAGGTTTTAGTTCCTTATTTACTATATCCACAGTACAGGTTGAATGAGGACTTCTTATGTCATTGGGAACTATATTAGAAAAATCATCTACCAATATACCAGTTTTAAATAGCAATAATTCTGTATTTCCCTGTTCGAAAACTTGATTATTTAATGCTATAATATCAAGTCCTTGTTTTTTAACTCTTTTTTCTAGATCTGTGAGTCTGGTATTCAAGTTATTAATATCTGACATAGTATATCTTGGTGCACTATTATAAAGTATTCCAATATCAGAAGAATTTTTAGTAAAAGGAGGAACAGCCAATGTAGCAACTAAAAATCTATCTTTGGATGATTCATCGGATGGGGGTTTAGGATATAGGCCCGGGGTTCCTTGAACTACATAAAAATTGTAACCCTTTTTATCCTTTGTAGCTTGTCTATTAGAAAGATATAATTTATCAATACGAGCATGATAAAAATCATAATCTATTTGCAAAGCGTTTTCTAATACAGGATTTGGTACTACATAAGTATTAGAATTATTATCTGCAAACCAATTAGCAGCTACATTAGTATCATTTTGCTTAGGTCTAAAATCTAAACAATTTCTTAAATCAAACGTAGTACCGTCTTGTGACCTATATAATGGAATATTATTTTGTATTTCCGCCGGATAGGATAGGAAATTAATAACACCCGATCCTGAATGAGAAAAATAATCTAATACTAAAACTACATTGCCTGGATTATAATTTTGAATATTTCCTTTGTATGTAATAAATGCATGCCCATAATGAGTATCTTTTATGCCATTATCAAAAGAATACAATGGTGCTGGTTCCTTAGGTACTAACTGCCAGTATGTAGTATTTGTAATAGCTTGCCCTGTAGAACCAGTTATTGCTCTGTAAATTGTACCATCTTTTGAAACAAAATCATTAGTAGTATATGTAGTTCCAGAACTATATTCTCTGCGAAAAGTGTTACTACCAATTGAATATATACCTTTTAGAGCATAGATATCCGATCTAAATGTACTATAACCAGCATTAGATATTTGTATACTAATAGGTTCAGTTACATAATTTCTATTTAATAATTTAGTTTTTCTAGATAATTCACTATTATAAACAGTAACATACAAATCAATAGAACCTGTAACTAAATAGGAACTAAGATTTATAGTTAAAGAATTTTTATCTGCATTTAAACTAAAATCGACATCATCTATATTAATTGGTTGGCCAGCAGCTAAAGAGCCCGAAGATGTTGATCTAACCAATGCTTGATAATACCTTCTCTTAGTATCATCTGGTAAATTTCCAGCATTCCCAACAAATTGTTCTGTACCAGATAAAGTAATTGTTGTAGAACTTCCTGTTACAGTTTGATTCTCAATTTTTTTACTATGGTATATTCTTATATTTGAAATAGATTTAAGATATTTGTCATCTATAGGAAAGAAAAGTCTTTTTCTAGATCCTATTTCATAACCCGCAAGTAAACCGTCAGTACCAAAGCCTTTAGTAGCATTTACATTGGCAAAGAACTTGGGTGCATTATATGTGCCGTTGTTACCACCAAGTGTGGAAAATACATTATTTTTACTAATAACAGATCTAATATCTCTTACTGTAGCAGATGCGGAAGAATGATAATACCATAGGGGGTATAATCTAAATCTTGTATTGTTTCCCTCTCCCCCATCATATACTATGTGGCGAACTAGCAGATATCCGATAGCTGTGCCGGGATTTGACATAGCTGCTCTATTAGTAGTATTATGACATTCTAGAACATCATATAACTTAAGTTTATTCGGATCAAGATAGCCAAATTGGGGATTATCTATAACGATATATTCATCTTGATTTACATCTACAAAAATATCTTCTAGGCTATCATAAGTTTTGGATTTCAAAACATTAATTTGTGTTGGACCCACTGTTTCTATAGATTGCCCACCTACTACAACTTTACCAGGATTGATATGAAATTTAGCAAAAGTATCATCTATACTAGACCCCTTAGGAGTAAGCCTAAACGGCCTTATTTCGTAATTGCCAGATTCGTCATAAGTTCTCTCTGCTATGATATTGTTTAAATATATAGGCAATGTATTTTTTGCGTTTTCTATAAACTCAGTTCTGCCTTCTACAAATCTTACTACTTCTATATAGTCATCTGTAGTATCGGGAAGATTACCACTACCCAAATCCACGCTATCTATAGTCAAAGTTGTTTTTAATCTATCAGCGCCGGGAGCTAGATAGTTAGAACTTTCAAATGCTGGATCTAGTAATGTTTCATCTTCAGAATAATCTATTAATGATTCTGAATATTTTAAAATAATTGATTTGGTTGGCGCGTTAGTATACTTATCTGGGACAACAGATTGAGAAGGTATTTTAGTATAGTAACCATTCTTATAATATATTCCCGAAGAAACTGAAACTATAGAACTTAAACTTGTATTTTTTCTCCTAAAATACATTATAGTTGACGTAGTAATATCATTTTTTAATGTATTATTTAAACGTATACCCAATGTTCCTAAAATTTTAGTAACTACTAAACCTTTTCTAAATGGTAAGGGTAAATCTAATTCATCGCCTATCTTGAGAGGAGCAGACAAACTGGTAAATGTTATTTCATCATCATATGCAGAAGCTGATGCTGTAGCAGTAATTACTGTGTTAAATTCAGTAGTTTCTATAGCAGCAATATCAGAAGATCTATTAAAAGCATTGGTAAAATTATTATAAATCCTTACTGTTTCATTTTCATTAAATTCAAGGACACCTTTAAAGGACTCAACAGATATAACTAATGTTGCAGGATCATCTAGATCAGGATCATTTTTAGCATAGGCAAATCTTACCAATCCGATTGTATTACTAGTGGTTCCCGTTATATACTTGCCAACATAGGATGATACATTTGATCCTGTGCCAGTTAGTTTAACTGATCTTATTATTTGTCCATGTTCATCATCAAGTATATTAAAGCTAACTGGCTCATTTGTTATTCTTGCTCCGTCGCCGTAGATACCGTCAGCTGTTTTAGAAATACTATTATGAAAGATAGACTGTATCTGATTTAGTTCTCTTGACTGTACAGAAACCCCAGGTTTGAAAAGTATTCTTTGATAATTTTTATCATCAATAAAATCATCATAATATGGAGAACCCGAAATATTTACTATTGCCATGTTTGTACCTTAAAATTCTATAACTATATGAACATTTTCTGATTGATCATATGATCTAGTTATTTTTTCCCTGTTTTCTATGTATAATACCTCTCCTGAATATTTTTGCACTTCAGGTGGCTCGATTCTTAAAATTCTAGCAAATGCAGCGGAAGATTGACCAGTTATGCCTTCGTTTACTGCAAAAGACGTAACGCCTGTAAGATATTCTTTGGGCGATGCATATTTAATAAGTATATTTGGAGCAACTAAATTGGCACTTAGTATAACTGCATTTCCTAGATTAATATTCCCTACAAATTTTTCATCCAATGAAAATGTGCCAGATATTCTGCGCGCAGTAATTCTCCCAGTTGCACTTAGTGTAACGTTAGAAGCCAAGCTGCCTTGATAATCTAAAGGATTCTTTATTAATCCTATTCTTCTATAATCATTTACTATAGGAAAATCTTCATCTCCCTCAACAAAATTAAATCTACAATTAATTATTACATGCCTCGCACCCAGATCTTCTTTTATTTTTCTGCCATGGCCCGTTATTGGAGTCAGTATAGGTCTTACATTGGCATTGGATCCATTGCCCGTTATAATAGCTTCTGCATATGTATATCCTGATCCAGGATTAGAAATATTAACCCCTGTGATAGCACCGTTAGTTATAATTGGTGTACCAACAAATGATGAACCATTTCCCACCACAGTAATACTTGCTGAGGAATAATCATTGCCTCTATTCAATAATTCAAAACTTCGAATTTCGCCACCAATTGCTGCTAATGAAACATCACTATCAGTATTAACAGGCATATATCTAACAGTGAGAAATTTTAGTATGTCGTCATCTGATAAAGAATACAAATATTTCCATTTATAATTATCAGCTGTTGTAAAAACACTTGTAGATATCCCAGAGGGTTTGACCGTAGAAATGGATTCATTATTATTATCAACACATAAATAAACTCTATACTGAGGCAAAACTAAAGCATAAAAATTACTGCCTATTAAAGAGGAATTTTTATCATTGTATCTAGAATAAACTACACCCGGGGCCCAATCAATTCTTGGTAAAACTAATTTTACATCGTTAGAATTGATTCTTTTTAAAGACAGCATATCATGCCATGCATCTTTTTCAGAAAAAGCATAATTGCCTGGTGTTTCTGGAGCAGATTCATTAACCCATGAGGTAGATTTACCTATAAATGCATAAAATTTAGTATTAGAATCAGCAAAGGAATTTACCAGTGCATTAGCTAAAAATGCTCTAAAATTATTAGTTATTAATTGGGGCATTTAATTATTTATTATAAGTATCCGAATATTAAAATTACGTGATCAGCATTGATAGAAAATTTAAACCCTGTTTTGGAAAATGTATAAAAGGTAGAATTTGCTAGTATTTCGTTATTAAAGTAGTCAGCAGTCAATCCTAAGTAATCCTGCACTTCAGATTTACCAGTATCATTTATTATACTATCCAAATCTTTAATTAATAAAACATCACCAAATACTTCCACACCAGAAGGATGAATAGTTGTTTTGACTATTTCCTTCCATTTACTTGTAGTTTCGCTACTTCTAATTACATAGGAAAATGGTTGATAGTATAATATACTAGAATCAGGTGAATCAGCCAAAGCACCTTGTATTTTATATCTATCCGACAATCTACCTTTACTATTTAATAAAAATCCTTTATTAGTTTTTAGAATACCCAAATTGCCCCTCAAGGAAGCAGTAGAGTTTAATGTCAAATTTGCACTTAAATTAGTATTAGAAAAACTATTCAGATAAAAAATAAATCTTTTATCGTCAACTATTTTGGATATAGTAACAGTATTAGTTCCATCATTAAAATTAGATAAAGTATTACCATAGTATTTAAGTGTTATTGAATCATTTTTACTCAAATAATGATAAGTATTTGATATGAAGATTACTTTTCTACCAATAACTGATACGTTTCCTTGTAATAATTTTGACGGTGAATCAATTTCTACATTAACAAATGAAGGGGTAAAACTTGTACTAATTGTTGAACTAGGATAGTAAACACCAGAATCTACTACAGTTATTTCTTTTATTTCACCAAAATTATTTACTTTTGATACTTTTAGTGTAGATTGCAGATGTCTAACATTAGCATTTAAATCATATCCTTTACCACCATTTAATATCTCTATAGATGCCAGTTGATAATATGTGTTTGCTTTAATATTAGAAGAAAGTGAAGAAACAATAGTTTCTTTTCTAAAGTTTCCATCTATATTTTCTAAGTAAAGTTCATAATATTCAGTAATATCATCAGAAACAGATCCGAACCCAAATAACTTATTTGGTTTAAGTATTTTAAGAACATTTACTACCTTTGCAGTAGCATTTGAATCTTGACCTGTTATTATAGTATTTAGTGCACCAAATATATTTGCACTGTTTACTGGCACAACTAATAGTGTCTTATAATTTTTCCATCGTCCATCGGAAGCCTTAAAAATGAAATCGCCAGGATATGAAAATTCTATAGTATTATTATAAAGAACTCTAAATAATAATTTAGCAGCTTCTTCTGTCCCCTTAGTTTCGTAAATATTTCTAAAAAATTTTACAAAACTCTTTTTATTTGTTAATAAGTTTCTGGGTATATCTGATCCATAATTTTTAAAAAATGATTCCACCAATGATACGTTAGCTGTATCTATTGTTTTTTCTACGTCTGCATACAATATAGCATTTTGTAATACTTCCGTAGGATTGGTTTCTTTTTCTAAAAATTTATAGTATGCTTCTACAAAATGAATAAATTTAGAATAATCTGCAGTTACTATGTTACTACCTGATACATATGAAACATAATCTCCTCTAATGTAATCAGGTATTTGACTTACAACTAATGCCGAGGTATTACTTATTAATTTAGGCATTTACTGCTATCGTGTTTACAGTTAATCCAGATTCTGTGCCCGTTTCAATATCAAAATCACTATTATCGAGTAAAATAATTTGATTAAAATTTACAGTAACATCTAAAAAATCATTTTGAGGTTTAATCATTATTTTGATATCTGAACCGTTTCCATAATATCCGTATACATTTAATTTTGGAATAGTTATTTCACCTGTACCATAATTTATAGTTCCAAAATTGCTATTTACTACTGCTTCGGTGGTAGGATCAATTAATCTAACTACACCAAATCCAGAATAATTTGGTGTATAATCATTTGGCAAATCTTGCATAACGACAGGATTTATATTTGTATCCGCAACAAATGCAAATCTAGTAGAATTTAAACTTCCGGGCATTACACCAATATAAAATTTTATACTATTAGTTCCAGTAAGTATATTATCGGTATTCAGTGTAGGTTTTATTCTCTTTTGAACTTTCAAAGTCATCAAATTACCAAGTATTGATTGATTAGTATTATCAATCAACTTGGATAATTTGGAATAAATAAAATCTTTATCAAACTTTTTAAGATCAGTATTAAAATAATCTTGTATCGTTTCTATTACTTGAGTTTTAAGATCATCTGAGGATATAGTTAAAGTCTTGTAATCATATTTTACTGAAGTATTTAAATTGATATAAAAATATTCAGGATCTACATATTCAGGATTTACTGAAAGTATTCTTTTGGATTTTAAAAAATTAGTTATTTCGTCTTGTATTTCCGTGGTTATCGTAAGACCTGAAGCTGGACTAAGAGCCACCATCACTTTACCATATTTTTTTGGTATATTGTCCTCCCCTCCCCATACTGCAACAGAATCAATTAATCCTGGATTATAAGAATCAATTAATACTTTATAATCATTAGAATTTACTGCTCTATTTTGAGAAGATCTAAACTTCGGAGCATTAAATTTAATTTCAGTAATAGTCTCCTTTTCCGATCCATAACTAGAGTTTTGTATTACAGTTATACCAGAAATACTGCCTCCGCCTATAAGAGAGGATGAACTAAACGATTGGGAAATTAACCCAGATACATTAGTAATAGTTCCGCTACTTATTAAGTATTGAACTCTAATTAAATTACCAGAAGATAATTTTTTACCTAAAATATTGTCGCCAAAAACTATTTGATATAAACCAGTAGGATTTTCTTCTAAGAAATAAACCTTTGACGTTTCGTCTATGCCCAGGGCATCATCAGCAAGTGTAAAAGTTTCTGTAGTTATATCTGTGTTGGAAGATTGCACTGTAACCAGCATTGTAGATGTGTCTACGTCTGGATTTGGAATCTCGTATTTTTCACCTGGCCCAGGATTTCTTACTCTAAATACAAATTCTAAAGGAACACCTTCAACTATATCTACGTTATTGAAAGTGTAGCTACCATTGACTCTTTGAATAGTTTTAGCTTCAAGATTAACAAAAGTTCTTAAAGTACCATCTATTAAAGTTGTAAAAGCAGTATATCTATCTAAAGTTAAAGATGTAGGTGAGCCCGTTGGAGAAGTAACATTAAAACTTATTTTTGCTCTGGATCCTCTTACAGATCTACTAGTATATCCTAGATGTTTAGCTATAGATACAGCAGATGATCTTTTCACTGCAGAATCTAAAAACATTTCATTAATAAGCATATTGGATAAGTATGCATTATAATGCGTATTATACGATAATAAATCTAATAATACTGATAATCCAGATCCTTCAAAATCATAGTCAGAAAAAACTAGATCTCCATTACTATCTCTATAACTAGATAAAAAAGCTTTTAAATTTTGTTTAATATCGTCGAAATCTAGCTCAGAAACTCTAAGATTGGCCATTACCTTAATCTACCTAAAATTTGAGTAATTGTAATAGGAGTATCTATATTTTTTGGTGCAAAAACTATTTCCACAACCATTTCATTGTTATCTTGATTTTCTGTCAACTCTACTGATATAAGTCTAATTCTTGGTTCAAAACGTTCTAAGGTATTAATAATAGAACGTTCTGTGGCATTTCTTATAGCAGGGGTAAAATTTTCAAATAACATATGAGTTATCTGAGATCCTATTTCAGGATGAAAAGGTCGCTCATAATTTTTAGTAAGTATTAAATTCTTTACTGATGCTTTTATGGCTTCAAGATTATATTTTCTGTTTACATCACTAGTATAGGGATGTGCTTGAAAAAGTAAATCAAGATCAGAATATTCTTTTGTAATTCTATTTATAGTTGCCATTTTTATTATTTATTAACCAAAATAATTAACTAATTGATTTTTAGCAGTGAAAACGTGGTTAACCATAGTTCCAGTTTTAATCGGACTACTTACCCCAGATTTATCGTAAGAAAAATGAACCCAAGAAATAACTATAGTGCCTCTTCTTTCATATTCAAGTAATAACTGTTTATGCGGTATATTATCTCTTATCCATTTAGCTACATTAAAGTATTGTGGATAGGACATACTAGGAAATTGTAGATCGGCCGCCATACCTCTACCGTGATCTTCTTCCTTTCTAGGTTCATTTTTGCCCGTTTTTTTGTTATAAAATAATTTTCCGTCTTTTCTAAACCCACTGGTTACTAACAAATCCGGATACTTTTTACTTATAAGTTCTAATTGTTCAGCTAAAAATTTTAGATTACATGCTATGTCTGCTCTAGATAGCCCAAGTTGTGCTTCTAAGGAATCAACTGTCACAAAATTACCCAGGACAAAATTTTGAGACAATTTAATTGTTTTAGGAAAAGAATTTTGTTTATCGAAAGAAATAAAATCTTTGCATGCCGGTGAGAATCCGGCAGCAGTTACTGAACTTTGAATACCCGTGTTACTATCAGATCCTGCTACATTAAATACAGTATCTTCAATAATACCTGCTAATAACTTTTCATTTCTTAAAGCCAAGGCAGCATCTGAAGTAGCGGATGTGGGGTCATCAAATAAAAATGTATTTTGATTAGTTTCAACACTATTTTTTGCAGGTTTGTTTACTATAGAAATTGTAGCTTTTTCCGGAGGATCAATCGCAGGTATTTTTATTTCTTGTATTTTTGTAGATCCCATTTTAGTTTTTACAACAGCAGCATCCATTTTTAATTCTAATCCACCATCTATACTAGTAGATTTAGAGCCTTGTAAAACTAATTTATCACTCGATTTTATAGTTAGATTATCTGACTTCGAGAATAAATTTAACTCTTTCCCTTGTATTTTTAACTGTTCGTCGGAAACTATACTAAAACCTTTTTTAGCCGAAATATTTACTGTTTCACCTATAAGATTTAATCTACCCGCAGATTTAATGTTAATATCATTATTACCAACAATATTAGTGGTCCCTAAAACTTGTATATCAGCATTATTTTTAATATAAATTTTACTTGAACCATCAACAGTAATATTTTGACCACCTTTAATATAAACATAATCATTATTATCTATAATTTCATATCTATCACCTCGAGTTTTTCTAACACTAGTACCATTAACATCTATTTCTATAAATGTACCAGATTTATGATAAATGTTTATTCGTTCACCATTGGGTGTATTGTCAAATTCTAAAAGATGGCCTGATTCAGTTTCAAATACTTGATTATAAGGATAAACACCTCCGTATGGACTCGGCGGTTGATCCCAGGAATCTGTTGAATTTGCTAGTTGTACATCAGTAGATCTTGATGCATCTTTGTTTCTAATAGACGGATGATCTTTGACACCCCTAGCTAATTTATTAGTATCGGCTTCTCCAAAATAATCTGATTTAGGATAAACAGCATTTGGATCTCTAAATCCGGATAAACTTAACAATTCCTGATTTGTAGGCAGATTGGTATCAAAAATGTCTGTTATAAGTGATTGTGATGGGGGAGATGGATCATCTGTAGCTCCGGATACAGCTTTACTACCTAAATTAAAATAACTTAAAGTAGTAGCGGCCCCATCATTCTTTACGATGCCTTTGGATAAGTTTATAGCACCGCCACCGCCGCCCAAATGTGCTGCAGTTAAATATCCTGCTACTGTTTCTGGACTATCTGTATTACTTAATACTTCTTTATTTTTAAGATAGTTATACCAAAACTGTAAATTATTGAACATAATAAGTTCTTGGGTTTGCGTATTATTATAAAAATCATCTAAAGATTTTAATCCATTTTTATTAAGCCAATTGTCCTTATCATTTAAATTATTATTATCTTTGTTTTTACTCGTATTTCCTAAATTTTTAACATACCCCAATGTAATCAAGGCTTCATAACCAAATTGATATTTTCCAACAAATCCTTTATTATTTTTTGCTCTATAATTGGATGAGGATTCTCTTTGACCTATTTTATCCATTAAAGTTTTTATTTGGGCAGGCGATAAAGGGGGCAGAGAAGTAAGTATATAATCTTTAGTATTAGAATTAGTATTGAGTTCGCTTTGTACTAATATGGGTTCTCCTGATCCATCAGTTATTACTTTACCATCAGAGGAAGTCAAATAATTGTTTGTGGGATTATTTTGTTTTTTTACTTTGGCAAATGGATCAGGTTTATTTTTGCCCCCTATTGTTCCCATCATAATAGGTTGTTGCATATCATCACCATCTAAAAACCAACCTACTACCCAAGATCCTTCCAGTATTCCTACTGGGGCAGTGCCCTTTCCGGATATAGCAGCTGAAGTAATTGGCTGTAATGGTAGAGCCCAAGGCAAATCAGATGTCGGAAGTTGTACTTTATCTTCGGTATGTATACCGAGTATACGAACTTTACATCTTCCAAGTTCTTCGGGATCAATTCTATCTTCAACTACTCCAATCCACCAATTTAGAATATTGTTTTTCATTAGTATACGTCTTGTATATTAGTAAATGAATCTTTAGCAACTTCCATTATCATACTATGTCTTGGCAAGGCATTTATTTTATGATTAATTTTAGTAATGAGATAATTGCCCGAAGTCATGGGATCAAAATTATTGGATGCCTTATCCGTTTCGTCTAAAGGTCCCGTATCAGGTAAATCAATATACATTAAAGAACCCACTTCTAAATCTGTTCTTCCTGGTATTACTATTTCTAAATTATAATTGGATAAATTTAGTATATTAGATAATCTATTCCCATAAATAACAGAATTTTTTTCGGTAAAATTATCTTGTATATTAGTATGTAAACCAGGTTGAACAAAATTTAATTTAAAATTATTTTGAGCTGTAACCGCTACACCATTTAAAAATAAAGGGGCTGCAGCAGAATCGTAAGTGCCAGCAGTATGAGAATATTCATTAAACTTTTCAGGATGAAAATAATCTACATAATTGTAATCTTTTTCCATAATATTTAAATCTATCATTCTACTACCAAAATATCCATTGGTAATATTTTCTAAATTATTAAGTGAAGTAAGCATTCTAACACTTTCTATTTGAAATAACTTACTTTGAACATCTGTAGTTTCTCTAATTCCGGGGGGAAAAAATCTATACATACCAATGGATAAGTTAACTCCTAAATTAAAAATCGCTTCTATAGGAACAAAATAAAAAAATTTATTTCCTTCATAGAAAACATAGTTACAAGCTTTGCCGCTTTTAGGTATGGCTTTAGATGCTAACCATTGAAAACATTTAATTGGAGACCAACCTGGGCTGACAAATTTTATGCTATTATCAGTTTCATCGATAATATTAAGTTTACTCCTACCAAAATCTTCAATTTTTTCTCCACTGGGGGAAATATATCTTGCATTACTAAAATATGTACCAAAAATTTCTGCAACTATATCCGATACTTTGCCATAAAATGCCTTTTTGATTGGTAAAAGATTGCTCACAAAACCTTCAATAGAAATAAAATTAAGCACATATATTTGTGTACTTTGATCTAGTATACGTCTGTCGGATATAGAATATATTCTAAAGGTTTTTGCTATATAAGTTTCAGATTTAAGTCCAGGCGTTCTTAACTTTATGGAAATATGTTCATCGCCAGTAATTGTTAAATATTTTATTAAATTTCTATTATCACCTATTAAAATACTGCCTGTCATAACAGGCGAATAAATTGATTCATAAATGTTTAATTCTTTAAAAAAGCTTTTCAAATCTACATATAAACCAGTAGCAGATATAAGAAAAAGCTCTTCAACTAAAACTCCGCCAGCATTATTAAGACTTTCTATCGGATTACTCATCTAACTATTTGTCTGGAAAAATTAGATTGTATTAATGAAACTATCTCAGATTTAGGTATTTTTATTCTTCGTTTTGATTCATTTATTGCTATTTCATATTCTAATCTAGACACAGGATATAATTGTATCGGGGGATCTCTTAAAAGTAAGGATGTGCCATCCTCAAAGGTAAAAAATACTTCATCTTTTCCCTCGGTAAAAGAGGATTCTTCTAATCCTCTGTAATTATTTACTACATATCTTTCGGTATTTACAAATAATTTAGTTTTATAAATTTCATTTTCCCCGCCATATTTTTGTATACAAAAACTCTTTAAATTTTCTTGGGATAAAGGCCAATCAAATCTAGGATCTACAATATCATTAGCATGCATAATTATCCAGTGATACAATGGAGTACCATAAAATAAATCCGATACTATCTCTGGGGATTCGCCATCCTTTATATCATATAAATCATAACTTGAATTATTTTGTATGAATTCTTGAATAAATCCTATTCGTCTAGTTATATCAGTTACAACCTGCACCGAGGTTAAATCATCTAAGGAATAAATTATTTTTGGAAAAGATCTAAAATACATTAAAAACCTCTTCTCATTTCTCTCTTGGTAAGTTGTTCTAATTCTCTAAAAGTAAGTGTTAAATTAACTTGTGTGGGTGCACCATTATCAAAAGTTGAAAATGTGTCGCCACCATATTCAACTGCCATATCAGTTAATGCACAATTTCCTATTCTATATAAGTAAGGATTTTCTTTATTTCTGCCAGTTTTTGGGTCAACATAATAGTAAACAATTTCAAATTCTGATGGGTATATGAAAAATAAATTATTGTCTGATAAATCCGGGTGCATATGAATTTTAAACGTATCTACAATATTTTTTATATTTTCTGTTTCCTTTTTAGATTTCGGAAAAAATCTATATTTAAAATTAAATGTTCTATAATCTATTGATTCAAATAGGGCTTCTCTAAAAGGATTAATTTTAATACCTGCAGCTGCGCCAACAATATCCTCCGCTTTTCCCCCGCCTATGCCCATGGGTAATTTAGCTAAAGTAAGACCCAGTGCAGCTGCTCCTTCTGTACCAAATCCTTTAGCAAGTGTAGTTAAAGAATCTAGATTAAAATCGTTTGAATTTTTTATTGTTTGAAGCGCAGATACTCCAGACGCTATTAATCCTGCTAGAATGCCCAAATCTGCTTCAGTATAATTGGTTCCATATTTTACTGTAGGGCGATCTTCGACATGCAAAGTTATAACATCTTTTAATCTTAAAAAAGTAGTGGTTTTTAGAATATCCAATTCTTTTTGTGCGAATTCGGTTAATCCATATGCTGCTGCTCCTAAAGCGCCTGCAATACCAATAGTTTTTAAACCACTAAAAATATTAACTATTGCTTCTTTTCCTGCTTGTCTTGCATTACCAGAAATTTTCGGCTGTGATTTTTCTAGTAATGAACCAACGCTACTAATACCTAAACTTAATAAAGCTGTTTGTACTCCTACAACAGCTGGTAAAGAATCACCGAGTTGTTCTCTAGTTATTTTTTTAGTAGTTTGAAGTATATTGATATCGCCCTTGTTGAAAGTATCAAATGCTCCTTGATTTTTTCTAATGGATTTTTCTCTAACGTTCACATAAAATGCCACATAGTGTAAAAGATCAGGTTTTGTTCCTAAACCTTCCGGATATTGATGTAGTTTCCAATTGTATTTGTTTATGTCATAGCTTTTAAATCTTTCCTCATTATATTTTTTTAATTCTTCTTCTACGGAGGGATTTAATTGTTTTGTGATTGCCATTTTTTAAATAAATAATAGATAAGATTTATTTATATTTATATCCAAAACATGTATACAAAATCCTTCAAGGGACGTTATAGACCCAACTATCCTATGAAATATAAAGGGGATATTACTAATATTGTATATCGATCTCTTTGGGAACTAAGATTTATGAAATGGTGTGACAATAATAATTCAGTGATGGAGTGGGGTTCAGAAATAGTAGTTATTCCATATGTTTCGCCTATAGACAATAAACCTCATAGATATTTTGTTGATTTTTATATGAAAGTAAAATCATCAGACGACGTAATACAAAAATATTTGATAGAAATTAAACCCGAAAAATTTACTAAACCACCTGAAATACCAAAGAAGAAAACTAAGAAATTTATTGATGAGGTATTTCAATATGGCGTTAATCAGGCAAAATGGAAAGCAGCTTTTGAATTTTGTGAAGACAGAAAAATGAAATTTATGATTTTAACCGAAAAAGATTTAGGGATTAAAACTTTAAGCTAATGGCAACAGATAAAGATATATTTTCAGAAATACGACCTACATCAGACGATGTGGAAAAATCTTATAGATGGTTTCAAAATCAAGTAAAACGTCTTGGATCAAAAATTAATCCCAATAGATTAATGCAAAATTCTACACAATTGCAAAATAGTATAGATCCTGGTGAAATGTATTTATTTTTTTATGATCCTAAACATAAACAAACACTTCCTTATTATGATAAATTTCCGCTAGTCTTACCTTTTAGAGCTGTAAATGATGGTTTTTACGGAATAAATCTTCACTATATGCCATATTTAGTGAGATTTAGATTGTTACAAAATTTATCAGAATTAACTACAGATAACAAGTACGATAAAAATACTAAGATAAAAATTTCTTGGGGAATTCTAAATAGATATTCTAAACTTGCTCCTATACAAGGAGCAGTAAAACATTATTTATCCAATCATGTAAAAACTAGATTTCTTAAAATTGATTATCCAGATTGGATAACTGCATCACAACTACCCATAGAACAATTTGAGGGCGCTGATAAAACTAAGATTTGGTTAGACGCAAGAAAAAAATCAGGACAATAAATGGCAAAATCAGTATTTAATCTTCAGAATTTTAAAACTGAAGTTTTATATAACGGAGTCTCCAGACCTACTAGATTCGAGGTTTTAATTACCAGACCTCCTTGTTTAAATGTGCCTGCTACAGAAAATTCTATTACTGTAAATGCTACAAGAAGAATTAATATGTTTTGTGAAAACGCCGTATTGCCTCAACTTAATATAAGTGTGATTCCACAAAGAATACAAGGACCTAATTATCAAAACCCTATTACCTCAGACTATGGCGGAGAAGCTATTACTTTATCTTTTCTAGTTGATAGATCTATGACTGCTAAAAGATTTTTTGAATCTTGGATGAAATGTATTATTGATCCTTATACTTTCAACGTTGCATATCAAAAAGATCCAGTAAAAGGATATATTGCCCCAATTTCTATAAGCCAATTGGATGAACAAGATAATATAGTTTATTCTATTGAATTAGAAGACGCTTTTCCTAGAAATATGGGAATAATGGATTTAAATTCTTCATCCTTAAATACTCCCCATAAACTTAATGTAACATTCGCTTATAGATATTGGAGACAAACGTTTCCTTACAATGAAAAAAGATACAATATTAGTAACTCTACTTTTTCGTAATATAAAGGATAATTATGCCATTGCCTATACTAGAAACTCCCATCTATGAACTGATCTTACCATCATCTGGCAAGAGAATTGTTTATCGGCCTTTTCTTGTAAAAGAATTTAAAGTACTTCTAACAACATTAGAATCAGACGAAACAGAAATCACAAGAGTATTAACTGAGCTTATAGATAATTGCACATTTAAAAAATTAAATGTTTTAGAATTAGCACATTTTGATATTGAATTTATTTTTATTAATCTAAGGGCAAAATCAATAGGTGAAATTACAGATTTAGTTTATAAATGCGAGTGCGGATATCAAAATAATTTATCTGTAAATTTATTAGATGTAAAAATAGTAAAATCAAAAGAAAATTTTTCTAATAAAATAATGATAGACGATAATGTTGGCGTAATTATGAGATATCCAAGATTTAATGAAATGGTTGATATCTATGACAATCTTAAATCAGAAAAAATTATAGAATTAGTTTCTTCTTGTATTGACAAAGTCTTTACTAAAGAAGAAGTTTTTGAATCAAAAGATTATTCAAAAGAAGAATTAATTGCTTTCGTAGAATCTTTTAGTAAAGAACAATTTGATAAGTTAGAACAATACTTTTTAAATATGCCTAAAATAGTACACGATATGAAACATACCTGTGAAAATTGTAAAAAAGAAAATGATATTGTATTGGAGGGCCTACAAAATTTTTTCGTTTAACTCTTTCTCATGAAAATCTTGTAAATTTTTACAAGTTAAATTTTTCATTGGTTCAACATCATAAGTATTCATTATCAGAAATAGAAGCAATGATACCATGGGAAAGAGAAATTTACGTATCGATGTTAGTAGGTTATATTCAAGAACAAAATGAGAAGATGAAACTTAAAGCTGCGGCTGGGAGATAGATTTAATGGCAAATGCCCAAGATTACAATTTAAATCAATCTAAATTAAATGGATTACTTAGAAACGATAACGATAAAAAAACATCGTCTTCTGCGCCTGTTCCAATTCAACTAATGGCTGCATTGCAAAATAATAATTTTGTGAAAGTACAAAATAAAATTCTAGATGAAATAACTTTACTAAGAAAAATAACACAACAAAATTTAAATACAAATAAAAAAATAGAAAGATTGACTGAAAAAGATAATCTTAAACTTGATAGTAGACAATACATCACATCTTTTTTGGGGCAATCTTTTAAAAGAGGAAATTCGTTAAGACAGGACGCAAAAGATTTCGTTAAGGGAATGGGTGATCCTTTTGTTGACACATTCAAGTATATTTTTGGTATGAATACTTCGCGACAAACATCAAAAACGTTGTCCTTGGCTGGCGGGGTTGATCCTTCGAATGAGATATTAAGAAAAAAAAATAACGAAGAGCTATCTGATCTAATTGCAGAAAAATTAAGAGGATTACTAAGTAATCTTCAAAATAATAATGGTATGGATTTTTCTATTCCAGCAATTGGTGGGCCCGGTGGTGTCAAAGGCGGTGGCAAAGGAACTTCTAATATCCCTAAAGCAGAAGTTCCCAAAGAAACTCCTAAAATCACTCCCGAGGAAGGCAAGCTTCCAAAATCAACTGAATTAAAAAATAAAACTCCCGACGTAAATCTTGAAGAAGGCAAATCCCCAAGAATAAGTGCCTCACAATCTAAACCTGTAAATGTTACTACAGAGCCTGTTATTACTAGTCAAGAAAAATTACCTCCTAGAGTACCATTATCACCAGAAAAGAATTTAAATAGATTAGCATTAGATAAACCCCAAGGCACAGTAGAAATACTTGATGCAGAGAAAAAAATATTTGGAGAGGCTAGGGGCAAATCCAATATGTTTCAACAGAAGTATGGAACAATGAGTATGGAATATGATCCGATACGTAAAGTTTACGTATCGGAAAATGCCCCTGGAAGTTTTGCTAGAAAAATATATCCCGGATTATCTAGTGCTGGTAAAGCAGGAGGTGCTTTAGCTGGAGCAGCTGGTTCTGGATTGATGAGAATATTAAGTAGTCCAGCGTTGCTTGCTGCACAAATAGGATTAACCCCAAGTGAATTGGCAGATGCTGAAAACCCTCAATTCAAAGAAAAATTTGCTGAAAAGTATGGTTATTCTATGGAGGATGCTTTAATAGCAAAAACCGATTTATTGTTTTCAAAATTGCCCACGGATATCCAAGCTAAACTTAAAACAGAAAGAAAAAATTACAATCCTAGATTAGGCGGCACTAAAACAGAAAAACTTAAACCAGAAGAAGTATTGCAGAATAAATTTGAGATTATTCAAGAATATGCTAAAAATATAAATGATCCTAAGGCAAAAGAACAATTTATAAAATCAGTGTCTGATGAGGATATTGGTAAATTTATACAAAATAAAAATAAAGAGCATTCAAGTATGATGTCTGCTATACAAAATATTGTGCCCGGTAGTGATGCAGCATCACTGATAACAAATGAAATTAAACCAGAAGCTCTGCCTGCTACATTATCTCAATTGATTGATAATCAAATGAAAGAAAATGAAAATCTAAAGCAGGCAGTCTCTCCTAATGGTTTTATGTCAATGGGGGGAGTAAATTCTGTTACTCAAAACAATTTTGATTCAAGTAAAACTAATATAATGGCAACAAAAGCTACAGTAGATAATCCCGATTCAACTATAAAAAGATTTTTATCAGTGTACAGTGTTCTTGCTTAGGGGCATATGCCCCTTAACTACTTCTTAGCAGAATCTGTAGATTTTTTATCATCTACAGGTTTACCATCTTTTCCGATAGGTTTTACCTTTGGCTTATCGGCTTTAGGTTGTACTTTTTTGTTGTCATCCTTAGTAGCAGCAGTAGCTTTAGCAGTAGCATTTGCTGAATCTTTCTTTGATTCTTCCTTTTTAGAATCTGCAGCAAAAGCACCATGAGCTAAAGCCAAAGACGCAAAAAATGTGATTAAATATTTCATATTATTCCTCATTGGCTAATTTAGCAAAATATGATAACGATTCGTCATCGTCATCGAAGTCTACTTCTTTGGCAGGTACTGCTTTAGAAGCGGGTTTAGAAACAACTTGCGCTTTAGATACAGAACGACCAATTGGTTCATCTTCATCTAAAGATACTTCTTCAGCTCGTTTGTTAGCAATCGATCCACCAGATAAAACACTATCGAGTTTTTTCTTTAATTCATCATAAGGTTTAAAGTGTTTTGGATCCAAAAATTGTTGCAACGAATGCTGAGAATTCCAAATCTGTACTAGTTTATTCTCATCCTCAGATAATGGGCCAGGAGATTCAAATTCAGATTTATCATAATTACGATAACCCTCAACATTACGAATCTTCAGTTTGAAGTTTGCTCCTGTATCAAAATCATAGACATTTACGGGCTTTTCGTCTTCAAATTGAGGACTCATTAAATCTTTAATCTTATCAAAAATCTTTTTACCATATCTAAAAAGAAATACTTTGCCTTCATTTTCAGGATTGGCTGGGTCTTTGATAACCAAAATATTAGAAATATATGTTAATTTACGTTTCTGTTTACGGGCAATTTCTTTATTTGCTTCTGATCCTGAATTCCATAATTCAGTATTAAGTTCAGATACAGGATCAGTTTTTCCGATGGTGGTCAATGAATTCTCGATATACCATTTACCTCCTGGTCCTTGAAAACCATGATTCCAAATACGAACATAGGGAAAATCTTCGCCAGAAGATTGAGGAAGGAATCGAATAACTGCATAACCATTACCTGCTTTGTCTACAGCAGGTTGCCAAAAGCGATCATCAACTTGTTTCTCGCCCTGAGGATTAGAAATCTTTTCCACTTCCTTCATTAGTGATTCAAAACCACTGCGAGATTTGCGAAGTTCAGATAGTGATGTAAATGCCATTTTGTTTCTCCGTATAAGCGTTGTATGTAATTGTATTAGCGTCGTTTGATTTTGTTAGTGATAGCATAATCTAAATATTCATCAAACGTATCATCCTCAATAATTTTAGATGATGCATAATTATATATTATTTTTCGATGCTTGTCAAGTTTATTTTTATTCTTATCTACTCGATGTATTCTTTTTTCTTTATCAAACGCATCGTATGTTTTTGTCTTACTCATTTTTTAGGCAGTATCTCCCTCATTATCATGAACTACTATATAAGGCCATTGTGAAATTTTTTTGGTTAAATCCATTTGATTGTGAGCTAATTTAACTAAATATCTTTGTGTATCTTTAATAGATTCACCCAGTTCTTGAATTGTATTCATTTGTATTTCTATTTGCAATTCAAGATTCTTTATTTTTTGTAGAGTAATATCCAAATTTTCTTCTAAAAAGTTCATCGAATTTGTCCAATTCAAATTTAAGGAATGGTCTATACTTTTTTACCAATCTTGAAATATCAGGATATACTATAGTATCATTTAATTCTGAATCATACTTGTCTATTAAATTAAAGATTTTATCAAGAATGACTAATGTTTCTATGGTAATTGATTTTCTTAGATATGCTTTAATTATATATGGATGGGAATCTTTAGACGTTTTAAATAAGTCTTGTATATTATTTTGTTCTATTTCTAATTCTAACGTATCTAAATCTTTAGTAAAAGTATAAGTTAGCCCCTCAATTCTTTTTTTCCATTTTAAATAGGTTTCTCTTGCATCAGAATCAAAAATACCTCCCCATCTATCACCAGATACAAAATTTGCTATAAGAAAATTTGCTATTTCTTTATCTGTATAATTTTTTGCTATTTTTTTTAACGCAAATAAATCTGATCTTTTTGAAAATGCTAATCTACTAGCTTTTACTTTACCTTTTTGTTTTATGACGTCATATTTATCTGTAGTAAAATGTAATTTCAATGCTAAATAATATTTGTATACTTGGAAAGCATCCATTGCTATCATAAAGGTAGTTTGCCCCGTTTCTTTTTCAAATAATTTTGTTCCTCAGCTTCTAATTGAATCTTTTCCTTTAAAGTGCTATTTATTAGTTTAGCAATAGATTCAATATCGATATCAATTTCGCTACAATATTGTATAACTGCATCCATATATCCTATTTTTTCATTTTGTACTTTTTCTTCTATGTATAAAGAAAATTCATTAGGAGATCTAAATCTTTTAGTTATAATTATGGAATCAGTTAATTCTTTTTGAAGATCATTCATTACTTTGGTGTCTTTCTGGAAATAAAACATTGTCCATATATTCTTGAAATAAATTTTTATCTAATCCTAAACTATGCATCATTTGCGATGTTCTAGGATTTTGTTTTTGATAATAACAATAACGATTTTGATATACTGAAAAATCTTTATTCTTATTTTTAGTTATTCCAACATTAGTTAAATAATAATTAAGTGAATTATAATATATTTTGGAAGCCAAATCAAATTCTTTTTTATCCAAATTGCCGGCTGCAATCATATTACTAGAAAAAATTTGATTTGCCCATTCGGGCAATTCTCTTTTTTTATTTGGAAGGTAAGAACTTGATATTTCTTTGAAACTATTTAGCATAAAGTGATCATTGGATTCCACCTCAGAATAATCATGAAACATGCCTGTAATTTTTTCTCTACCGCATACTATATCAAAACCAAATATTGGAGAATTATCATTGTAGTGAGGAAAAATGCAAAAATGCATGATCCAAATTTTTTTTAATTCTCTGGCATCTATAATTTCTAGATGTGCTCTACGAAATTTATCATTTTTAAATATATAGTTTTCCCATTTAAAATTATATTCGGCATGCTCAAAATTAAAAGGAATAAAATTAGAACATCTTAATAGTTTTCCTAAAGTAAAACAAGCTAAATTTTCGGCATTATCCCAAATGTTATCCATATTCTTTTATCAATTCTATATTAAAATCAAAGGCAATATTTGCTTCTACAGTCATGGATATATCTATTCTTTTTCTAACCTCAGTTATTAAACCTATCATATTATCAAACTTATACATTAATCCTTTGCCAGGAACAAGTTTAGCTAATTGTTGTCCGCCAAATAAATCTCCCATATGTCTAACATAAACATGAGCCATTAATCTTTGGCGTCTATTTTCTAAATCATCATAGAAAATATCATCTAAATAACTTAAATACTTATTTGTAGATTTTTTAATGTTTATACTATAATTTTTACCAGCCAAATTAATAAAATCTGTTCTTACCTTGGGAGCTCTTTTTAAATCCTCAATACCTTTAAATAATTCTAATTCGCTTCCATGATTTTCTAAAGTAAAGTAAATAAAATGTAATTGATACAAATAATCGGTATATTTAAATTTATCTACTTCACCTTTAAAAATAGTTTGTATAAAAGGCAAAGATTCGGCTATTCTATGTTTTTCTGCAGTTGTTTGTTTTAATGTAGTCATTTAAATAATATCAATGCCATAATTATTGCATGAACAATAAACCCAAAACCAATAGTAACTATGTTTAACATATCTTTTAAAATAGATGCTCGTATAAACATTAAAGATAATCCAGCCCAAGTAAATAAAACTAAATCTATGGAAGGAAGTTTGTCAGTAAGCCCAGACATTACAGCTAGTAATGTTGGTATTGTTGATGCATGAATAACGATAACAGCTATCCAATGAATTGTTTCAGCCGTGGCTTCAGTTAATTTTGTTTTACAAAATTCACTTATTTTAAGTATATCTATAGTGGGAATTTTAAATTTATTCATTTTATTTGTAAAAAATATGATTACCTATTACTGCTATTTTTTGTTTTTTCCATCTGGGATTTATATAATTAGCATGGTAATACATTGCCTCTGTTAATCCTTCCAATCTAAAACCTTCCAAAAGAACTTTTTTTGCCACAGACATACATTCATTATATGCTGAAACATGTATAGGTTTAAATTTTTTACCCGATTCACAATACCAGCTAAATTGACAAACTACTTTTTCCATAAAAATATTTTTTTGATAAATAACCTTACATATATCTGAAGGAAATAAACCTGATTCTGCACGATTAATTGTGACTTGTGCTATTGCTACTTTCCCTTCAAAAGATTCTTTGGCTGCTTCAAAATAAATATTACGAGCTAAACAATCTAATTGTTGTTCTCTTTTTTCCAAAGTTATTGTGCTAAATGTCGAAGATAAATTAGATTCAAGTTTTAAATAATTAAATTTTAATTCTACAATCTTTACTAGTAAATTACCTATTATCACCGCAGCCAAGCATACCAAAAAGTATTTAATAAGCTTTTCCATAAAAGTCTCCGGGCATAGGCCCCAACTTAGATTACTTCTTAGATGTTTTTTCTAAGGGCTGTGGAATTTGAGATACAAAACTATTCAAAGTAATTGCCTTAGCAATTATATCTGATTCTGTAGGAAATGTTGGAAAAACGGGATGATCCGGGGGACTTTGGCCAGCATGACGAGCATTTTCAACCTTAATGTTCCAGTCATTAGAAATTTGTTCGCGTTTACCAAAATAATCATGCTCTAGCATAGTCTGTGCCATTTTCAAAAGCTCGAGACGAATCTCGAAAGGGGTCATATTACTCATTTCTTTTCCTTGTGTCTGTGTTATGAATCTGGATTATTTACCTTATTTATATTTCAAAATTAGATTTTTCATAGTTTCATTAAGTTTAAAAGTATCCAAATGTTGTTTAAAACTTCTAAATGTCCAAGTACCTATTTCACTTGTTTCATTATTTAAATCATAATTAAAATCATTACTTATACATAGTTTCATCATTTCAGAAAATAAATTATTTTTTTTAAAATCACATTCAATTTTATTTTTTGCCAATCCTTTGGCATATTCCCAAAAATCATTTTTATATACAGATCCCGATAAATAATGCAGCGATATCATGGATCCTATATTTTCAATATAATTACTATAATACTGATTAGCAAAACTTATATCTATTTTTTTCATAAAAAATAAATCTATAGTAATTCTATTAATTATATCAGAAGTAGATGTAGATGTTGCTTCTAAAGGTTCTAAAAAGAAAGAAGCATTACCATTATAAATTATATTATCTTTAAAATTAATTTTTCTACTATAGTTATAAAATTTTAGACTTCTTACTAACTTAGGTTTTAAATCGAATTCATCAAGTATTGATTGTACATCTTCCTTGATATCATCTTCTGTACAAAAATCACTATTGAATACATATCCTATAGCACATCTATTTTTTAAAGGAATACCAAACACCCATCCATATTTTTTAGCAAAAGTTAATGAGTATAAAAATTTGGGCAAATCCCATGGACACTGAAAAACCATAGCTGAATTTACAGGAATATAATTTTTATAATCAAAATCGTCAGTTAATTTTGCAGGAGAACCAGTACATACCATAATAATATCTGAATCTATATTATTTGGATCACTATAATTAGTTTCTTTACAAGTGACTCTTGAATTGTTTTCTAATAACTTGAATACATAATCTTGAAATTCTATAGCATTAAAATGCACTCCGTGATTGCCGGCAGGAAAGCAATGAAAAAATTCCTCACCTTCTCCCCAATTCCTTTTCCAAATACCCAATTTTGGGGTTGAATGAATTTTATCAAATGAAGAACTATCAAAATTAAGATTTTCATACAAAGAAATTGGCAAAGCTAAGTTGGTGCCTTCACCAACAGGGGTGGGGCTAATGTTTGGATCATAAATCCATTCTATTTCCCAGTTAGTCCATCTTAAAAAATGAGCAACAGCCAAGCATCCGACTGTTCCTCTCCCCACTATACATATTTTTTTCATTTCAATTAATTGCCCAATTAGATTGACCTGATAAAATCTTTCCAACCACTTCTGTTACCGAGCAGGTTGGGACCTTCTCTGAGTCTAAGATTAACCTATGCGGCTAAACGAACCTCAAACGCGTTATCATTCGCTGCGTCTATTTAGTTTGCTAGGATTACGTCCTTCGCCTATCGAGTTGTCCACTTACATACTATTTGCTCCGTCGAAACCATGTCTGGCCCATTAAAATAAACTCTTCAGTATACCTATAATAATTCCTATTCCAGGTATA
>Ga0214923_10001814_pt1 | contig 29653 bp, 28 predicted proteins | sample LL1510_MetaG_FD_177993 | JGI IMG/M metagenome (GOLD analysis project Ga0214923, IMG submission 177993) | Freshwater microbial communities from Lake Lanier, Atlanta, Georgia, United States - LL-1510 | ecosystem: Environmental > Aquatic > Freshwater > Lake | place: USA: Georgia | collected...
GTTCGTGGCGCTCACCGTGGGAACTGCGGCGGTCGGCTCGTTTCTCGAATGGGGTTACGTGGGGGCCCTGCTCTGGCTGGTGGCCCTCTTTGTTGTGCAGTTCTTTCGAGATCCTGCTCGGGTGCCGTGTGCCGATGAGGAGGCGATCGCCAGCCCCGCGGACGGACGCATCGTCTACGTCGGCCCCGCCCGAGACCCCTTCTCGGGCCTCGAGACGGTAAAAATCAGCGTCTTCATGAACGTGTTTAACGTCCACTCCAACCGATCCCCAGTTGCGGCCACGGTGCGTCGGGTGCTCTATACCCCGGGTCGGTTCGTGAACGCATCCTTTGACAAGGCCTCGATCGAGAATGAGCGCAATGCGCTGCTCTTGGAGGATGACAAGGGGCGTCAACTCAGTTGCGTTCAGATTGCTGGCCTGGTGGCCCGTCGCATCCTCTGCTACGTGCGGGAGGGCGATCAGCTTCTTCGCGGCTCGCGCTATGGATTTATCCGTTTTGGGTCGAGGGTGGATGTCTATCTACCCAGAGGCAGCCAGCCGCTCGTGGCCGTCGGTGAGGTGGTCCTCGCCCACGCAACGGCTCTTGCGCACTGGCCGCCGTCAGCCCAAGATGGAGTCCATGCAACCCCCTAAGGCTCGGCGACGGCAGAGTATTTATCTGCTGCCCAATCTCTTCACGACGGCCTGCCTTTTCAGTGGCTTCTACGCCATCGTGATGGCGATGAACAGCCAGTTCACTCAGGCTGCTGTGGCGATCTTCGTTGCGATGGTTCTGGACAGTCTCGATGGCCGAGTAGCCCGCCTGACGAACACCACATCCGATTTTGGCGCGAACTATGACAGCCTTGCGGACATGGTCTCCTTTGGGGTGGCGCCTGCTCTGATTGTCTACGAATGGGCTCTCCAGGGGATGGGCAAACTTGGTTGGCTGGCAGCCTTTATCTATGTGGCTGGCGCGGCGCTTCGATTGGCTCGCTTCAACACCAATGCATCGGTGATCGACAAACGGTTTTTTCAGGGTCTGCCAAGTCCGGCTGCCGCCGCGCTGGTTGCAGGACTGGTCTGGCTGGTGACCGACCTTCGAGAGACTCGATTTATGACGCAAGCAGTGGCCGACCTGCGTTGGTTGGTCTGGGGTCTGACGGTCTACGCTGGGGTCACCATGGTGAGTAGCGTGCCTTTCTACAGCTTCAAGGACATCAACCTGCGCCGCAGTGTTCCATTTATTTTCATTGCAATAGGCGCGTTGCTACTGGTGCTCATCTCGCAAGATCCGCCGACCATGCTGTTTCTGCTGGTCTCGGCCTATGGTGTGTCGGGCTATGCTGTCTACCTGTGGCAAAAATCCCACGGTGCAAAGGTGGTTTTGTTTGCCGAGGCCGAAAAGAAAGACTTATAGTCTTCTCATGGATGTTTCTTTGTCTGCCCCCTCAGCACCGTTTCTTCGGAGCCCGCTAGCCCTAGCCGCTCTTCGGGGTCGACTGCGCCGCGCGCGCTCATAACGATCCCACCGCTGGCAGTCCGCGCCAGCCCAAGCCTTCTGCGGACACACAATCTTTTCATCACAATGCCCAAAAGGCGTCGCTCATCTGCACGCATGTCGCGCGGACAGCGAATCTGGAAAAGGACGAACCATGTCGGACCAATTGATTATTTTTGACACCACCTTGCGCGATGGGGAACAGAGCCCCGGCGCATCCATGACTCGTGATGAGAAGGTGCGCATCGCGAGGCAGTTAGAGCGCCTGCGGGTTGACGTGATTGAGGCTGGGTTTGCTGCGGCGAGTCCCGGGGACTTTGACGCGGTTCGCGCTGTCGCAGAGGCGATCACCGAGAGCACCGTCTGTTCTCTGGCTCGAGCAACCGAGAAAGATATCCGCGCTGCAGGCGAGGCCATCGCGCCGGCTAAGCGCCGCCGTATCCATACCTTTATTGCCACCAGCCCGATCCATATGGAGAAGAAGCTTCGTATGAGCCCAGACCAGGTGGTGGAGGCCGGCGTCGCGGCAGTCAAACTGGCACTCCAGTACACGGATGATGTGGAGTTCTCTGGCGAGGACGCGGTTCGTTCAGACCTCGACTTTTTGGTGCGCATCTTCGGCGAGGTGATTCGTGCCGGAGCCAAGACAATTAATGTTCCCGACACCGTGGGGTACAGCGTGCCCGGGCAATGGGGAGATCGTATGAAGGCGCTCATTGAGCGCACTCCGGGTGCGGACAAGGTCATCTGGTCGACCCATTGCCATAACGATTTGGGGATGGCCGTCGCAAACTCTTTGTCTGCGGTCCTTGGGGGCGCACGTCAGGTTGAATGCACCATCAACGGTTTGGGAGAGCGGGCGGGAAACGCGAGTCTCGAAGAGATTGTGATGGCGGTGAAGACGCGACGCGATGTCTTTGGTTGCGACTCTGGGGTCGACATCAGTCAAATTGTTCCTGCCTCTCGGCTGGTATCCCAGATTACAGGCTACCCGGTGCAGCCCAATAAAGCGATCGTCGGCGCCAATGCGTTCGCCCACGAGTCCGGTATCCACCAAGACGGAGTTCTGAAGCATCGAGAGACCTACGAGATCATGCGCGCAGAAGATGTGGGCTGGACGGCCAATCGAATTGTTCTCGGAAAGCTCTCGGGCCGGAACGCGTTTCGGCAGCGCCTGAGCGCAATCGGAATCGAGCTTGAAAGCGAACAGGCCCTCAACGATGCCTTTGCGCGCTTTAAGGAACTTGCGGATCGAAAGAGCGAGATCTTTGATGAAGATCTTCAAGCGCTGGTCATGGGCGATGTGGAGACCAAGGACGATCGGTATCGACTCCTCTCCTTGTCACAGCGCTCCGAGATGGGAGAGCGCCCCCTTGCGCGCGTCACATTTTCCATGGACGGGAGAGAGGTCTCCAGTGAGTCCGAGGGCAACGGTCCGGTGGATGCCACCGTGCGAGCAATTGAGCGCGAGGTGCACAGCGGTGCAGAGCTCTTGTTGTTCTCTGTGAATGCCATCACCACCGGCACGGAGTCTCAGGGGGAGGTCACCATGCGGCTGTCCCGAGAGGGTCGGGTCGTTAATGGCATGGCGTCAGACCCCGATATCGTCGTGGCGAGCGCCAAGGCTTACCTGAATGCGCTCAACCGGCTCGCCTCCCAACCCCGCGTCAACCCTCAGCAGCCTTAGGGTTCTTAAGGCAGATGGGTCCCCAGCGTTGTAAAACGCTGGAGAAAGGGCTAAACTCGCGGGTTTTGAGCACGGCTCGATCGGCAGTCGAGACCGCAAGTCCACCTTTTTTAGGAACCCATGCCATGACCACCGCCCATCTTCAGAAATCTGAGGTCGTTACGCAGTTTCAGCGCGCGCCCGGAGACACCGGGTCACCTGAGGTGCAAGTTGCGCTCCTTACGACCCGAATCAACGAGCTCACCGACCACTTCAAAGAGCACCAAAAAGACCATCACTCTCGCCGTGGACTGCTCAAAATGGTGAGTCGCCGGCGAAAACTTCTCGACTACCTGAAGCGAACCAATCTTCAGGCCTACCGCTCTCTCATCGAGCGTCTGGGTCTGCGTAAGTAGAGTGGTACCGGGCCCGGTCTCTGCCGGGCTTTGTTTTTTCTAAAGGATGAAAATTGTTCACGATCGCGCAAGAGACCTTCCAGTTTGGGCAGCACAACGTAAAGATTGAAACCGGCGAGATTGCTCGCCAGGCAACCGGGGCCGTTCTGGTCTCCATGGATGACACGGTGGTGTTGGCCACTGTCGTCGCAGCGAAGTCGGCCAAAGCGGGTCAAGATTTTTTCCCCCTCACGGTCGATTATCTCGAGAAGACTTATGCGGCCGGGAAAATTCCGGGTGGCTTTTTTAAGCGAGAGGGTCGCCCAAGTGAGAGAGAGACGCTCACATCTCGCCTCATCGACCGCCCCATTCGTCCCCTATTCCCAGAGGGCTTTTACAACGAAGTTCAAGTGGTCGTCCATGTGATGTCGCTCAACCCGGAGATCGATCCGGATATTCCTGCGCTCATTGGTGCCTCGGCGGCGCTCTCGATTTCTGGTGTCCCCTTCCATGGGCCGGTGGGCGCGGCTCGTGTCGGCTATGTCAACGGCTCCTATGTGCTGAATCCCACGGTGAGCCAACTCAAGTCTTCCGCCCTCGACCTTGTGGTCGCAGGAACCGAGGCGGCTGTGCTCATGGTGGAGTCAGAGGCACAACAGCTGTCTGAGGAGATCATGCTGGGCGCGGTGGTCCTTGGGCACGAGCAGATGCGCGTGGCCATTGATGCGATTCATCGGCTTGTTGAGAAGGCGGGTAAGCCCGAGTGGAGCTGGCAGGCACCCGAGAAGGACGAGGCGCTTGTCTCAAGAGTGAAGGAGCTTGCTGAGACACCCTTGAAGGGCGCGTATGGCCTCAGAAACAAACAGGAGCGATCCCAGAAGCTGAAAGATATCTACGCCCACGTCGAAGCGACCCTTGAGGCTGAGGCAAGCTCCTCTGGGCGTCCACTGCCAAGCGGAAACCTTGTTCAAGACACGCTCTTTGGTCTGGAGTCTGCTGTGGTCAGAGGTCAGATTTTGAATGGGGAGCCCCGTATCGACGGGCGTGACACGCGGACGGTGCGACCCATCGCAATTCGCACCGGGATTCTGCCGAGGACCCACGGTTCCGCGCTCTTTACCCGCGGAGAGACGCAGGCGCTGGTGGTCGCAACCCTTGGTACCAATCGCGATGAGCAGGTGATTGACGCGCTCGGGGGTGAGTACCGCGACCGCTTCATGCTTCACTACAATATGCCCCCGTTCGCAACGGGTGAAACGGGGCGGGTTGGGTCCCCCAAGCGTCGAGAGATTGGTCACGGACGCCTTGCGAAGCGAGCCTTGGTTGCGGTACTCCCCACCGCGGAGGAATTCCCATACTCCATGCGCGTGGTGAGTGAGATCACCGAGTCGAATGGCTCCTCATCCATGGCTTCCGTGTGCGGCGGCTGCCTCTCGCTTATGGATGCAGGCGTTCCCCTGAAGGCCCATGTTGCGGGTATTGCCATGGGCCTCATCAAAGAGGGCGGTCGCTTTGCGGTCCTGACAGACATCTTGGGTGATGAAGATCACCTGGGTGATATGGACTTCAAGGTGGCGGGCACGGAGAACGGCGTCACCGCACTTCAGATGGACATCAAGATTCAAGGCATTACGAAAGAGATCATGCAGGTCGCACTTGCGCAGGCTCATGAAGCTCGAGTCCACATCCTGGCGAAGATGAAAGAGGCCATGGGCGCAGCCCGCACAGAACTCTCCGAGTTTGCACCCCGTCTCTATAGCATGAAGATCAATCCGGAGCGCATCCGCGATGTGATTGGCAAAGGAGGGGCCACCATCCGAGCCATCACCGAGGAGACGGGCACCACCATTGACATCCAGGAGGATGGATCGATCACCATTGCAGCGACGACCGCCGAGGCTGCGCGTGACGCTATTCGCCGAATTGAGGAGTTGACCGCGGAGGTGGAAGTAGGTCGCGTCTACGAGGGCACGGTTCTTCGTCTTCTCGAGTTCGGCGCCATCGTGTCCGTGCTCCCGGGCAAGGACGGGCTGCTTCACATTTCCCAAATCGCAAATGAGCGCGTAAACCAGGTCTCGGATTACCTCAAAGAGGGTCAGGCCGTTCGCGTGAAGGTGATCGAAGCGGATGAGAAGGGTCGTCTGCGTCTGTCGATGAAAGCACTGCTCGAGGAGGCTTCACCCTCTGCCGACGCGCCATCGCACGCGGCGGGTGAGTCCTCCGCCTCGCACTGACGCAACAGGACGCTCGCTGGTGCGACGCCCTTTGGTACTTGGAAACTGGAAGATGAATGGAGACATGGTCTCCAATGAGCAGCTTCTGGGTGGGTTGCTCGATCTCAGCGAGCCTCTCCTTGAGCGGGATCGGGTTGATGTGGGCCTTGCTGTCCCGTCGCCCTATCTTTTTCAGGTTGCAATTCGTCTGCGCGGCCGGGGGGTGCATTGGGGTGCCCAGGATGTGTCAGACCAGCCCTCAGGAGCGTTCACGGGCGAGATCAGCGTGCACATGCTGCAGGACTTCGAGTGCACCTTTTCTCTCGTGGGTCACTCAGAGCGACGGGCGAGACAGGCCGAGTCCGATGACTCAGTCAACAGAAAGACGAAGGCCCTTCAAGCAAAAGGACTGATGCCCGTGGTCTGCGTGGGCGAGTCCCTGGAGCAGCGTCAGTCGGGCCGGGCGACTGACGCTGTCTGTGCGCAGGTCCGTGCTGCGCTGGTCGGACTTGATGCCGAGAAGGTCGTGGACGTTGCGATCGCCTATGAGCCTATCTGGGCCATAGGGTCAGGTCTGGCTGCTCGCCCAGAGGATGCGCAGGCGATGCATCTGTCCATTCGGGAGGCCCTTCGGGCCGCAGGCCTTCCCTCAGACCGCCTTCGAATTCTTTATGGCGGAAGTGTTCGAGCGGCTGACGCGGCCGTGCTTCTCGCTCAGCCCGATATTGACGGGGTGCTGGTCGGTGGCGCCTCTCTTGATGCAGTCGAATTCTCGGGTATTTTGCAGGCGGCCGTCGCTCGCGTTCACTAGAAAGGCTCTTGTATGGCTTGGATTCAGAACCTCCTTATCGTTGTTCAGGTGCTCTCGGCCCTGGGCATCATCGTGCTGGTGCTCCTCCAACAGGGAAAAGGCGCAGATATGGGCGCGGCCTTCGGGTCCGGCAGTTCCGGAACGGTCTTTGGCGCCTCCGGGTCCGCCAACTTTCTCTCCCGATCCACCGCAGTGATGGCGGCAATCTTCTTCTCAAGCACCCTCGGTCTGAACCTTCTGGCGACCCCGTCTGCTCGCACATCTGGGGGCTCTGGCGGTATCATGGAAACAATTCCGGGGGCGATTCCGGGGGCCTCGCCCCCTGCGCCGGCTCAGCCGGCTGGCGAGGCGGGCTCCTCTCCCGTGAACCAGATTCCCTCGAAGCCGTAACTTTGTTGTAGCAGAAATGCAGTGCCGACGTGGTGAAATTGGTAGACACGCTATCTTGAGGGGGTAGTGGCGAAAGCTGTGCGAGTTCGAGTCTCGCCGTCGGCACCAGTCGTGTGGAACTCATCCGTCCAATTCCGAGAGGAGTCGAATGCCCTTAGAGCCCTATCTGCCGGTTCTGCTCTTTATCGCCGTGGGTCTGGCGGTCGGCGTGGGCCCTATGCTGCTGGGCAAGGTTATTGGCCCCAATCGCCCCGACGATGCGAAACTCTCGCCCTATGAGTGTGGCTTTGAAGCTTTCGAGGACGCACGCATGCAGTTTGACGTGCGTTACTACCTCGTGGCGATCCTTTTCATTCTGTTCGACCTCGAGATTGCCTTTCTTTTTCCTTGGGCTGTGAGCCTCAAGCAGATTGGACTCTTTGGCTTTCTCTCCATGATGGTGTTTCTGGCCATTCTTGTGCTCGGCTTTGCCTATGAGTGGATGAAGGGGGCCCTTGACTGGGAATGATTCATGGCAATTGACGGCGTATTCAAACAGGGATTTATCACGACGACCGCCGATCAGGTCATCAACTGGACGCGCACGGGTTCTCTGTGGCCAATGACCTTTGGTCTCGCATGCTGCGCTGTAGAGATGATGCACGCCGGTGCGGCTCGATACGACCTCGATCGATTCGGGGTGGTCTTTCGCCCGAGTCCTCGTCAGTCCGATCTTATGATTGTCGCGGGAACCCTCTGCAACAAGATGGCACCGGCTCTGCGCAAGGTCTATGACCAGATGCCCGAGCCTCGCTGGGTCATTTCGATGGGGTCTTGCGCGAATGGCGGTGGCTACTACCACTACTCCTATTCCGTCGTTCGAGGCTGTGATCGAATCGTGCCCGTCGACATCTATGTGCCCGGTTGTCCGCCAACCGCAGAGGCGCTCATGTACGGCATCATCCAGCTGCAAAATAAGATAAAACGTACGAGCACCATCGCCCGTGACTGATCAGATGATTTCTGCGCCTGCCGACGGCGGCGCGACCACAGGAGGGGAGCCGCTCGCGCCCGCTGAGGCGCTCGCCCAACGGGTCAGCGCGGCGCTGGGTGAGGCCGTGCAGGTCCATGTCTCCTTCAGCGAGGTCACGGTTGTCGTACCCGCCGGCCAGCTGCTTGCCTCAGCTGCTGCTCTCTGTGAGGCGCCGGGCTTGCGATTCGACACGCTGCTCGACCTCTGTGGCGTCGATTACTCGGCTTATGCCGAGGGTCGTCACGAAGGCCCTCGTTTTGCGGTGGTGTCGCACCTTCTTTCCGTTGAGTTAAATCAGAGGCTTCGGCTGAGGGTGTTTTGTCCGGATGACGACCTCCCACTCGTCCCCTCATTGACTGAGGTCTGGCCGTCTGCAGGGTGGTACGAGCGAGAGGCCTTTGACCTCTTTGGGATTGTCTTTGAGGGGCACCTTGATCTGCGGCGCATCCTCACCGACTACGGCTTTATTGGACACCCCTTCCGGAAAGATTTCCCAACCTCGGGTTACGTAGAGATGCGTTATGACCCCGAGCAAAAGCGCGTCGTCTATCAGCCCGTGACGATCGAACCACGTGAGATCACGCCGCGTGTCATTCGGGAAGAGACCTATGCCCGAGATTAAAAATTACACCCTCAACTTTGGGCCTCAGCACCCGGCTGCCCACGGGGTGCTTCGGCTGGTCCTCGAACTCGATGGCGAGGTTGTTCAGAGGGCCGACCCTCACATCGGTCTTTTGCACCGGGGCACAGAAAAGCTTGCGGAGTCCAAAACCTTTCTTCAGTCCGTCCCTTACATGGACCGTCTGGACTACGTGTCCATGATGTGTAACGAGCACGCCTATGTCATGGCCATTGAGAAGTTGTTGGGTCTAGAAGTTCCTCGGCGGGCTCAGTACATACGAGTGATGTTCGATGAGATCACTCGCATCCTCAATCATCTGTTGTGGATCGGGGCACACGGGCTTGACGTGGGCGCCATGGCCGTCTTCCTGTACGCCTTCCGTGAGCGAGAAGACCTCATGGACTGCTACGAGGCCGTGTCCGGCGCCCGAATGCACGCGGCCTATTACCGACCTGGCGGTGTCTATCGAGACCTGCCCGAGTCGATGCCTCAATATCAGGCCAACCGCCTAAGAAGCAAGAGTGATGTGCGTCGGCTGAACGAGAATCGTCAGGGGAGCCTGCTCGACTTCATCGATGATTTCGTGGCCCGGTTCCCGAAGTGCATCGACGAGTACGAGACGCTGCTCACCGATAACCGAATCTGGAAACAGCGGCTGGTCGGTATTGGTGTGGTGACGCCAGACCGGGCTCGAGCCCTCGGCTTTACCGGCCCTATGCTCCGTGGCTCAGGCATCGCCTGGGATTTAAGAAAAGCACAGCCCTATGAGGTCTACGACGAGGTCGACTTTGATATCCCCGTTGGAACCGAGGGCGACAGCTACGATCGTTACCTGGTGCGAATGGCAGAGATGAGGGAGAGCACCAAGATTGTGGCGCAATGCTCAGCATGGCTGCGAGCCAACCCAGGGCCGGTGATGACCGACAATCACAAGGTGTCGCCCCCCCAACGGTCCGGCATGAAGTCCAACATGGAAGAGCTCATTCACCACTTCAAGCTCTTCACCGAGGGCTTTCACGTCCCTGAAGGCGAGTGCTATAGCGCTGTGGAGCACCCGAAGGGCGAATTCGGCATCTATCTCATTTCGGATGGGGCGAACATGCCCTACCGAGTGAAGATTCGAGCGCCTGGATTTGCCCACCTTCAGGCACTCGATGAGATGTCACGGGGCCACATGCTTGCCGATGTGGTCACCATCATTGGCACCCAAGACATTGTGTTTGGGGAGATCGATCGATGAGCACGCAGTTCTCGCTGTCTGAAGCGCCTGCCCGGGTGCTGTCCGATGAGGCCTTCAGGCTGATCGACCGTGAACTGGCGAAATACCCCGCTGACCAGAAACAGTCGGCCGTGATGTCCGCACTTCGTATTGCTCAGCGAGAGCTTGGTTGGGTCTCTCCGGAGGCAGAGGCAGAGGTGGCGGCCTATTTGCAGATGCCGCCTATTGCGGTTCACGAGGTCGCAACCTTCTACAACATGTACGACCTCGAACCCGTCGGACGCTTCAAGTTAACGGTCTGCACGAACCTGCCTTGTGCCCTTCGGAGCGGCAATCACGCGGCCCACTACATTCAGGCCAAGCTGGGAATCTCTTTCAATGAGACCACGGATGACGGCCTCTTCACCCTCAAAGAGGGGGAGTGCATGGGGGCGTGCGGCGATTCCCCCGTGCTGCTTGTAAACAACCACCGTATGTGCAGTTTCATGTCAAACAACCGCATCGATGTCTTACTTGACGAGTTGCGTGCCGAGGCCGCGGCGCAACCAGGGGAGGGTCAGCATGGGCGCACCTGATATTCCATTGATCGACACCTGCTTTCATGGCCGCCATATTTCCCCGCAGATACTGGCTGGGCTGACGCCTGATGGTTGGCGCCTGAAGGACTACGAGGCTCGCGATGGCTATAAGGCGCTCAAAAAGATTCTGGGTGTCGATGGTGGTCCGGGGATGACGCCGGAAGAAGTTATTGCGGAGGTCAAGGCGTCGCTGCTTCGGGGACGCGGTGGAGCGGGCTTCCCCACGGGCTTGAAGTGGAGCTTCATGCCAGCCAAGTTGCCCATTCAGAAGTATCTGGTCTGCAACTCCGATGAGGGTGAGCCGGGCACCTTTAAAGATCGAGACATCCTTCGCTACAACCCGCATATCGTCATCGAGGGAATGGCCATCGCCGCCTACGCCATGGGTATCTCCGTTGGCTACAACTACATCCACGGTGAGATTTTCGAGACCTATGAGCGCTTTGAAGAGGCTCTCGAAGAGGCCCGTGCAGCTGGCTATCTCGGTCGAAGCATTCTGGGCTCGAGCTTTCATTTCGAGTTGCATGCCCACCACGGCTATGGCGCCTATATCTGCGGCGAGGAGACAGCCCTTCTTGAGTCCCTCGAGGGAAAAAAGGGTCAGCCGCGTTTCAAGCCACCCTTTCCCGCGAGCTACGGCCTGTATGGAAAGCCAACCACCATCAACAACACGGAGACGTTTGCCGCGACACCGTGGATTATTCGAAATGGCGGTGCCGCCTATCTCGAAGTGGGCAAGCCCAACAACGGAGGGACGAAGATCTTCTCCGTCTCGGGGGACGTGGAGCGGCCCGGCAATTACGAGGTTCCCTTGGGCACTCCATTTGCAAAGTTACTGGAATTGGCCGGTGGAGTGCGGGAGGGACGCAGACTGAAGGCCGTGATCCCCGGCGGTTCATCCATGCCCGTGCTTCCCGCCGATGTGATGATGGCAACGGACATGGACTATGACTCGATTGCCAAGGCGGGGTCCATGTTGGGTTCGGGCGCGGTCATCGTGATGGATGAGTCCCGCTGCATGGTCCGCTGTCTTCTGAGGCTCTCGTACTTCTATCACGAGGAGTCTTGTGGCCAATGTACGCCCTGCCGAGAGGGCACCGGCTGGTTGTGGCGCATGGTCAAGCGACTTGAGGAGGGTCATGGAACGATGGAAGACCTCGACCAACTGAATCGAGTCGCCGACAATATTCAGGGCCGAACCATCTGCGCGCTAGGCGACGCAGCGGCCATGCCCGTGCGTGCGTTTATCAAGCAGTTTCGATCCGAGTTCGAGCACCACATTACCCATAAGACCTGTTTGGTGCCCCATGATTGAACTCGAGATTGACGGCCAAAAGGTTGAGGTGCCGCCCGGCAGCATGGTGATGGATGCGGCGGCCAAGCTCGGGCTGTACGTTCCTCACTTCTGTTATCACAAGAAACTCTCGATTGCGGCCAACTGTCGGATGTGCCTTGTGGATGTTGAGAAGGCGCCCAAGCCGCTCCCCGCTTGCGCCACGCCTGTCTCCGCGGGAATGAAGGTCCAGACCGCTTCGCCCAAGGCCAAGATGGCCCAAAAAGGGGTCATGGAGTTCTTGCTCATCAACCACCCTCTGGACTGTCCCATCTGCGATCAGGGCGGCGAATGTCAACTGCAAGACCTCGCGGTGGGTTATGGACCCTCCGCCTCGCGCTATCACGAAGAAAAGCGCGTCGTCTTTCACAAACCGATGGGGCCCCTCATATCAGCCCAAGAGATGTCGCGTTGTATTCACTGCACTCGATGTGTTCGTTTCGGCCAAGAAATCGCCGGCGTCATGGAACTCGGAATGGCTGGGCGTGGCGAGCACTCCGAGATCATGTCTTTCGTGGGGCACGCCATTGAGAGCGAACTCTCCGGAAATATGATTGACGTATGCCCTGTGGGTGCTCTCACGAGTAAGCCCTTTCGGTATCAGGCGCGCACCTGGGAACTGGCCCGCCGCCGCTCCATCAGTCCTCACGACGCATTAGGCGCAAATATCGTCCTGCAGGCAAAGGCAGGTCGAGTTTTGAGAGTCGTTCCCCTCGAAAATGAGCAGGTCAACGAGTGCTGGATCTCTGATCGGGATCGATTCAGCTATGAGGGTCTCACGAGCGAGGATCGGCTCACGGTACCCATGGTTCGTGAGCCCCGCGGAGAGTGGCGCGAGACCGACTGGCCCACGGCGCTGGCCAAGGCGGCCGATCTGCTCCGTCAGGCTGCATCGCGAGGACCGAATCGGGTTCGATCCATGGCCTCGCCCATGAGCACCCTCGAAGAACTCACCCTTCTGGCAAGGCTGACGCGAGGGTTGAACAGCGACTCCGTCGATTTCCGTCCTGGCCTGTCGCAGCCGAAGTTCGATGCTGACCTCTCGGGAACTCCCAACCTTGGGATGCCCGTGGAAGATGTGTCCAGCCTCGAGCGGGTCTTCCTCGTGGGAAGCATGTTGAGAGCAGAGCTCCCCCTTCTTGCACAGAGACTTCGTCAGGCTGTGCGCAAGGGCGCAGAGGTATCGACCCTTCATGCTCTGGCGGATGACTTGCTGATGCCATTGAAGGCCACGATGGTAGCGGCGCCATCTGACTGGGCGAGACAGATTGCGGAGCTGCTGTCTGCAGCGGCCGACCAGAGCAAACGGCCGATGCCCACCGGCGTCTCACGAGTTGAGCCCTCTGCGGATGCGCGCGCTGTTGTGGCCTCTCTAGCAAGTGCGCCCTCTGGGGCGAGCAAGGCCGCAATTCTCGTTGGCGCGGGTGTCATTCACCACCCGCAAGCCACTCACCTCCTTTCACGCCTTCAGGCGCTCTGCGAGATGCTCGAGATTCGTCTGGGGTTCCTCCCGTCCGGCGCCAATGGCGTGGGAGGCTACGTGGCCGGGGCTCATCCCAAAGCAAGCGGCTACAACGCCTTCGAGATGTTCGCTGACAGTGCAGCCGCCTTCGTTTTGGTCCACCTTGAGCCGGGCCTCGATCTGGCCGATGGTCCCAGAGCGATCGAGACGCTGCAGGCGGCGGCGAATTCTGGCCTTGGTGTGGTGGCGCTTACGGCCTACAAGTCTGCAGTCTCCGACGTCGCCACGATCATGCTGCCCATCGCTCCCTTCAGTGAGACCTCTGGCAGTTTCGTCAACCTGGGTGGGCGGCTTCAATCGTTCCAGGCCGCCGTTAGTGCACCCGGCCAGGTGAGACCCGGCTGGAAGGTGCTGCGGGTGCTTGGCAATCTTCTCGACATTCCCGAGTTCGATTTCGATTCGTCCGAGGCCGTCTTAAAGAGTTTGTTGCCGCAGGCGGTGGGTGCGGAGCGTCTGCCAGGGTTGTCCTTCCGCGTGGCGCCTCAGGCGGGGTCTGATGCCGCCCTTGCCCAGGCCGTGGCTGTCAGCCCATCACTCGGCCTTGAGCGCCTTGGTGATGCCCCTATTTATCTCACGGACCCCATCGTGCGTCGGGCGCATGCGCTGAGGGAGACCAGTCAGTCTGCAGCCCCACGCGTCTGCCTGCACCCCGAGGACCTTCGCGAGAGGGGCCTCGCCGACGGAATGCCCGTCTTGGTTCGTCACGGGAAGTCGGAGGCGCATGTCGTCGTTGAGTCCGACCCTGCGCTTGCCCGTGGGGTTGCTCGGTTTGCCGCCGGACACCCCGACTTCGCACACATCAATCGTCGGAGCGGCCGCATTGAGGTGGTGCCGCATACGCGCGCGAGTTAAGTTTGGACGATCTGCTTCCCATCATTGAGCAAACGGGGCAGGGGCTCTTCGGCCCAGCCTGGCCCGTTGTTTTCGTTCTCGCGCAGATCCTCTGTGTGGTCCTGCCCCTGCTTGCCGGCGTGGCCTACCTCACGCTGTGGGAGAGAAAGCTCATTGGTTGGATGCATGCTCGTATGGGCCCGAACCGAGTCGGCCCCCTGGGGCTCCTGCAGCCCATTGCGGATGCGCTGAAGCTTCTCACCAAAGAGATCATCGTCCCGTCGGCGGCCAACAAAGGCCTCTACGTGCTGGCGCCCATCATGACGATCATGCCCGCGCTGTCGGCGTGGGCCGTGATGCCATTTGGTCCAGAGACCATCTTGGCCGACATCAACGCTGGCCTTCTCTTTCTCCTGGCTATCACGTCGCTCGAGGTCTACGGAGTCATTCTGGCGGGATGGGCCTCCAATTCTAAGTACGCCTTCCTTGCTGCGATGCGTGCCTCCGCGCAGATGGTGTCCTATGAGTTAGCCATTGGTTTTGCGATGGTCGTGGTTCTAATGGTGTCCGGAAGTCTCAACCTTATCGACATCGTTGCCCAGCAGGGTCGGGGAGAGTTCGCCCAGATGGGGCTCTCTTTCTTGTCTTGGAATTGGCTCCCACTGCTACCTGTCTTTGTCGTCTATTTCGTATCTTCAGTGGCTGAGACGAATCGACACCCCTTCGATGTCGTCGAAGGAGAGAGCGAGATTGTGGCGGGCCACATGGTGGAGTACTCCGGCATGGCCTTTGCCATCTTCTTTCTGGCCGAGTACGCCAACATGATTTTGCTCTCTGCTCTTGCGGCCATCATGTTTCTGGGTGGATGGATTGCACCCATTGCTGCTCTCGATTTTGTGCCGGGCTGGATCTGGCTCGGGCTCAAAACCTTTTTTATTGTGAGCTGCTTTATCTGGCTCAGGGCCTCCTTTCCCCGTTACCGATACGACCAGATCATGCGTCTGGGCTGGAAGATCTTTATTCCCGTCACGCTTGTCTGGATCGTGGTCGTAGGCGTCTGGATGCAGACGCCCTGGACTATCTGGAAGTAAGGGGACTCCCATGTCTGCGATTGGCCACTACATCAAGAGCTTCCTGCTCGTCGAAATGCTCGCGGGTCTTGGTGTCACCGCGAAAAACCTCTTTCGTCGAAAAACGACGCTCCAGTACCCCGAGGAGAAAACGCCGCAGTCGCCACGCTTTCGTGGACTGCACGCCTTAAGGCGCTACCCGAACGGTGAAGAACGCTGCATTGCATGCAAGCTCTGCGAGGCTGTCTGTCCTGCAAAGGCCATCACGATTGAGAGCGCGGTCCGCGAAGATGGTACCCGTCGCACCACTCGTTACGACATCGATCTCACAAAATGCATTTTCTGTGGCTTCTGCGAGGAGAGTTGTCCTGTCGACTCCATCGTAGAAACCAACATTCATGAGTACCACGGCGAAAAGCGAGGCGACCTCTACTTCACGAAAGAGATGCTGCTCGCCGTCGGTGATCGATACGAACCCGAGATTGCGAAGGCCAGAGAGGCCGACGCGCGCTACCGTTAAACCGTTATGGACTACACCACCGCTTTTTTCTTCGCCTTTTCTGCGGTCCTTCTGTTTGCAGCCGCTCGGGTCATTAGCAGTCGAAACCCGGTGCATTCTGCGCTGTTTCTCGTCCTCACCTTTTTCAGTGCAGCATCGCTGTGGCTCTTGCTTCGTGCGGAGTTTCTCGCCATCACGCTGGTGCTCGTCTACGTTGGCGCGGTCATGGTCTTGTTTTTGTTCGTGGTCATGATGATTGACTTCGACCTAGAGCGTCTTCGTCAGGGATTCTGGTCCAACCTCAAGGTCGCGCTGCCTGTGGGCGTGCTCATCCTGTTTGAGATGGGCGCAATCGTTCTTCGTAGTTTCCAGGTCGCTCCGGCGCCTGCTGCCAACAACACGCTCAGCAACACTCAAGTGCTGGGCATGGTTCTCTACACCCAGTACGTCTATCCGTTTCTGCTTGCGGCCGTGATCCTGCTCGTGGCCATGGTGGCGGCGATCGCCTTGACGCTTCGTCATCGCAAGGATTCTCGTCACCAGAACGTTGGTGAGCAGGTGAGGGTTCGTGCAAGGGATCGGCTTCGAATGGTGTCGTTCAAGAAGGGTGATCGGGCATGACCCTCTCTGCCTATCTTTTGGTTGGCGCCATCCTCTTCACGCTGGGTGTGGTGGGTATCTTTATGAATCGAAAGAACCTCATCATTCTGCTCATGGCGATTGAGCTCATGCTGCTCGCAGTGAACTTAAATTTTGTCGCCTTCTCTCACTTCCTCGGAAATGCCGAGGGCCAGATATTTGTCTTTTTCATCCTCACGGTCGCCGCTGCAGAGGCGGCAATCGGACTGGCCATTTTGGTTGTTCTCTTTAGAACTCTGAAGACGGTCGAGGTTGAGAAGCTCGATGGTCTGAGGGGCTGACCGATGATGAACCTCTACCTCTTGGCAGCGCTCGCCCCTCTCGCTGGGGCGATTATTGCTGGCCTATTCGGGCAAAGCATTGGACGCAAGGGCAGTCATCGCGTGACCATTCTGGGCGTTGCGATCTCGTTTGTCTCATCCGTTGTGATCCTGCTCGATGTGTTGGACGGACGCCTGTTCAACGGGCCGGTCTATACCTGGGCCACAGTAGGTGGGCTCGTCATGCAGGTGGGCTTTCTCATTGACAGCCTGTCGGCCACCATGATGGTCGTCGTGACCTTTGTCTCGCTAGTGGTTCACGTTTACACCATTGGATACATGGAAGAAGACGATGGCTACCAACGCTTCTTCAGTTACATCTCTCTGTTTACCTTCAGCATGCTCATGCTTGTAATGAGCAACAACTTTCTTCAGCTCTTTTTTGGCTGGGAGGCTGTAGGGCTGGTGTCTTACCTGCTCATTGGTTTCTGGTTCAAGCGGCCGACGGCCATCTACGCAAATATGAAGGCGTTCTTGGTGAATCGGGTCGGAGACTTTGGCTTCATCCTCGGCATCGGACTGTTGATGTCTGCCACCTCAAGCCTTGATTTTGGTGTGGCCTTTCAGATGGGTCCCGCCCTGGCGAGCAGGTCCATAGAGCTCTATCCGGGCGTCTCGGTGTCCTTCCTGTCGCTGGCCTGTATCTGTCTATTCATTGGCGCAATGGGAAAGTCGGCACAGTTTCCTCTGCACGTGTGGCTGCCCGACTCGATGGAGGGCCCCACCCCCATCTCGGCACTCATTCATGCGGCCACCATGGTCACCGCCGGCATCTTTATGGTGGCTCGCATGTCACCCCTCTTTGAGCTCTCCGAGAGCGCACTCACCTTTGTCATGGTCGTTGGCTCTATCACGGCGCTCTTTATGGGTCTTTTGGGCGTTGTTCAAAACGACATCAAGCGCGTTGTGGCGTACTCCACGCTCTCTCAACTTGGATATATGACCGTCGCGCTGGGTGCCTCGGCCTACTCCGTCGCAATCTTTCATCTTGTGACTCATGCCTTTTTCAAGGCGCTGCTCTTCCTCGCCGCAGGTTCGGTGATCATGGGCATGCACCATGAGCAAGACATGAGGCGCATGGGCGGCCTGTGGCGCAAGATGCCTCTCACCTATGCCGTCTCCCTGCTTGGGTCACTCGCTCTTATCGGTGCTCCGTTCTTCTCAGGTTTCTATTCCAAAGACATGATCATCGAGGCGGTGGGGTCGTCGTCTTTGGGCGTCGCCCAGACCGTGCACACCATGCTGTTGATTGGCGTATTTATCACCGCCTTTTATAGCTTCCGACTCTTCTTCCTCGTCTTTCACGGCAAGCCCCGTTACGACGCTGATCACGAACCACACGAGTCTCCCTGGGTTGTCACTGCTCCTCTGCTTGCGCTCGCCGTGCCTTCAGTGGCCTTGGGAGGGCTTGTGATTCAGCCCTTCCTCTTTGGCAACTTCTTTTCTTCAGCGATTGTGGTGAATCCTCAGCACGCGGCTATGACTCACCTCGCGGAACACTTTCACGGTGCGCTCGCCCTGGGCCTCCACAGCGTTCAGACCATGCCGTTCTGGCTCGCTCTGAGCGGCGTCGTCTTGGCCTTTGTGCTCTATATTGTTGTGCCGTCGGTGCCCGGTCGTATCCGTTCGGCATTCTCAGTTCTGCATCGGATTCTCGATCAGAAGTACTACCTTGACCGCTTAAACGAGTGGTTCTTTGCGGGCGGCGCGAGGGCGGTCGGCCGTGGTCTGTGGCAGCGAGGGGATCAGACGCTGATCGATGGCTTCTTTGTAAACGGATCCGCAAGAGCGGTGGCTGGGGTGGCATCGCTCCTGCGCCTAGGCCAGACAGGATTCCTCTATCACTACGCCGTGGCCATGATTCTCGGGGTGGCTCTGCTGCTCTGGTGGTTTGCCCCACTCGTTCGGAACGCGCTGCCCTCATGATGATTCTGGCAAATATTCCCTGGCTCTCAATTTCGATCTGGCTGCCCATCTTCGCGGGCGTTGCGCTGATTGTTTGGGGCGGTGCTCGACGTTCAGCAGCCGAAATGCAGATCATTCGATGGCTCGCGCTTGCCGCTGCAATTCTCGGCTTTCTTGTGACGCTCCCAGTCATCGGTCAGTTTGTTGCAACTCATCACGGCTTTCAGTTCGTTGAGAAGGCAGCGTGGATCGACCGGTTCGCGGTTCAGTATCTCTTGGGAGTAGACGGCATCTCGGTGTGGTTCGTGCCCCTTACAGCGCTCATCACGGTCTTTGTCGTGGTTGCGGGCTGGGAGGTCATTGAAGATCGGGTTGCCCAGTACCTTGGCGCTTTTCTCATCCTCTCTGGCCTGATGGTCGGTGTGTTTTGTGCGCTCGATGGGCTCCTGTTCTATTTCTTCTTCGAGGCCACACTCATTCCGATGTACATCATTATTGGTGTCTGGGGCGGACCGAGACGTGTCTATGCAGCCTTCAAGTTCTTTCTCTATACCCTGCTGGGTTCGCTTCTCACCCTGGTTGCTATTGTTTACCTCTACGTCCAGAGCGGCAGCTTTGAGGTGTTGTCCTGGCATCTCTTGCCACTAACCATGCGGGAGCAGACGCTCATCTTTGGTGCCTTCCTCATTGCCTTCGCAGTGAAGGTGCCCATGTGGCCGGTGCACACTTGGCTTCCGGATGCACACGTTGAGGCACCGACTGGGGGCTCGGTGGTGTTGGCTGCCATCATGCTCAAGCTCGGGGCCTACGGATTTCTTCGATTCTCTCTTCCCATCGCGCCTGATGCGTCGCAAGACTTGGCCCCGATCATGATCGCACTCTCTCTCGTGGCCGTGATTTACATCGGCTTGGTGGCGCTGGTCCAAGAGGATATGAAGAAGCTCGTCGCTTACTCATCGGTCGCTCACATGGGATTTGTGACCCTCGGCTTTTTCCTGTTCTCTCCTCTTGGACTCGAGGGTGGCATCGTCCAGATGATTTCGCATGGATTTGTCTCTGGAGCCATGTTCCTCTGTATCGGAGTGCTCTACGACCGTGTGCACTCGCGTGCGATCTCGGACTACGGTGGCGTGGTAAACCGCATGCCCCGATTCGCAGCGTTCTTCGTTCTTTTTTCGATGGCCAATGCCGGACTCCCGGCAACAAGTGGGTTTGTGGGTGAATTTATGGTGATCTTGGCTGCAGTAAGCGAGCAGTTTTGGCTGGGACTTGGGGCGGCCACAGCGCTCATACTGGGTGCAGCCTACACGCTCTGGATGGTTAAGCGGGTCATCTTTGGTGAGGTGGCCAACGAAAGGGTGGCACAGCTCTCCGACGTTTCGGCCCGAGAGTTTTGGATGCTCATGGCAATGGCCCTGTTGGTGCTGTTCATGGGACTCTGGCCCGCTCCATTCACAAACCTCATGACCACCGCGTCCGAGGACCTACTCAGGCACGTGTCGGTGACCAAGATTCCGCAAGTGGGTGCACCGCGATGACCCTCGAATCTCTGAACCTTATGTCTGTGGCGCCTGAGCTTGCGCTTTTTGCTTTGGTAGTCCTGGTCATGCTCATCGAGATCGTGACGCGCTCTCAGGCGAAGTCATTGGTTCATATGGTCTCGGTTGCTGGCCTCCTGACGCTGAGTTTGTGGCTTCTACAAGAGGCCGCCTTTGTTGTATCCTCGGTCGGCATGAATGGCATGGTGGTTGTCGACCTGATGGGCCATCTCTTGAAGTCGGGTGCGTCACTCACGACTGCCGTGGCGCTGATCTATTGTCGTCGGTCACTTGAGCATGAGGGCATGGGATTCGGGGAGTTCCATCTCTTTGCCCTGTTCTCGTTGTTGGGTGGCTTCGTGATGATTTCTGCAAACCACCTGTTGGTGGTTTACCTCGGCATCGAACTTCTCACCCTATCGCTCTACGCAGCGGTTGCCTTGCGGAGAGACAGCGCAATATCGACCGAAGCAGCCATGAAGTACTTCGTCCTTGGAGCGCTTGCTTCTGGCTTTCTGCTCTACGGCATGTCCATGCTTTATGGCGCCACAGGCTCTCTTGAGATTCCCATCATTCAGGACAAGCTCTCCATGGGTCGCGCCGATCGACTCGTTGTGGTCTTTGGCGCGGTCTTTCTCGTAGCAGGGCTCGCTTTCAAGCTCGGTGTGGTTCCCTTCCACATGTGGGTTCCTGACGTGTATCAAGGTGCGCCCACTGCCACAACGCTACTCATTGGCGCTGCTCCAAAATTTGCCGCATTCGCAGTTCTGATTCGCCTGTTGGTCTCGGGCCTCATTGGTGTAGCCATCGACTGGCAACAGATGCTGCTCGTGCTCTGCGTGCTCTCCCTGGTTGTTGGCAATCTGGTAGCCATCATGCAGACCAATGTAAAACGCATCCTGGCTTACTCCACCATTGCGCACATGGGCTTTATGCTCTTGGCCATCTCGTCTGGCGTTCTTGGGGAGCAGGTGGATGGCGCGGTGAATGCCTATGCGGCATCCATGTTTTACATTGTGACCTATGCACTGACTGCACTTGGAAGTTTTGGCGTCATCTTGCTTGCATCTGAGAAGGGCGTTCCTTTTGAGACGCTCGATGACTTCAAGGGGCTCGCGAAAACCAGACCCGAGTTGTCTTGGATCATGCTCATTCTCGTCTTTTCACTGGCGGGCATTCCCCCGATGGTGGGCTTCTCCGCCAAGCTCGCGGTATTGGAATCAGCGGTCTCGGCCGGCTATCTTGAGCTTGCGGTGTTTGCCGTTATGGCTAGCTTGGTTGGAGCATTCTTCTACCTGCGCATTGTGAAGACCATGTTTTTTGACGAGCCCCTCAGCCCCCCGCCGAGCACCCCTCTTTGTGGGATTCAGCGGTCGGTTTTATCGGCCAACGCGCTTGCCGTTCTCCTGCTTGGCATTCTCCCTGGCCCCCTTATGGCCTGGTGCGTTGCCGCGATTCGACTCTCCCTGTCTTCATGAATGTATCCGGGGCCGCTGTGCTCTGGCTGGCCATTGGGCTGTTCCTTGCTAACCTGCCCTTTGTTTCCAGCCGCCGTTTTGGACTTGTCAAGAGTGCGCACAAGTCGATTTGGTTCCGACTCCTGGAGTGGCTGGCGGGCTACGTGCTCACCGTCCTGGTGGGTTTCTTGCTCGAGGACAGCGTGGGAAGCGTGAAGTCACAGACTTGGAACTTCTATGCCATGACTCTGCTGCTTTTTGTGGTGATGGCCTATCCCGGATTCGTTTTCCGTTATCTTCGCCGCTCCAGGCCGTCCGATTAACCGTCTCCTGATGGACGTGCGCCCCCCAAAAGCCGGCAATGAGCCGGCACCTCACTTGGACGAGCCTCGCTCCTCGGGTGCCTTGGTGTACGACGGGCGACTGCTGAAGATTTATCGGGATGAGGCGATTGCACCGGACGGGGTTCAGTGCGTGCGGGAGTTTACGCTTCACCCTGGCGCGGCTGCTATTGTCCCGCTGTTCGAGGACGGCTCGCTCTTGCTTGAGCGCCAGTGGAGGTATCCGCTCAACCGAAGCTTTCTGGAGTTTCCGGCCGGTAAGTTGGATCCGGGAGAGACGCCCCTTCAGACGGCTCAGAGGGAGCTTCGGGAGGAGACAGGCTACCGGGCGAATCGCTGGGCTGAGTTGGGACCCATGCACCCGGTCATCTCTTACTCAACGGAAGTGATTCACATTTTTTTGGCCACGGACCTCTCCCTAGGCGAGACTGCGCGGGACGAGGGAGAGGTGATCGATCTCGTCCGCATGTCAGTTGCCGATTTCTTTGTGCTTGTGGAGTCGGGGCAGGTGAGCGATGCCAAGACGCTCGCAGCGGCCTTTTGGCTTGCTCGAATTCGTTCGGGGGACTATCGCCCCCAATGGACGCTCTCCGAGAGCGTCTGAGCCTTCAGGCCGTTGGAGCCATCACCCACGATTTCATGCAGACTCCGGTCATGATCTCTTTGTCGATGCATCGTCTGCTCTCTATGTGGCTGAGTGCGTCCTTGTCACTCTTTATTGTCGACGCACTCTTTGACTCACTCTGGTTCGACGGTCTGCCCAGCCTCTTCCTGGCCAGCGCGGTACTGACTCTTGCGAACATCACGCTCAAGCCGATCCTGATGCTCTTGAGCCTGCCATTTATTGCGCTCACGATGGGCCTGGCGATCCCCCTCATCAACGGGTTTGTACTCTTTTTCGTTGCCGAATTGCTCGATGGTTTCCATCTCTCGGGATACTGGATGGCTGTTCTGGCCGCCCTCGCATTCTCATTCGTGAATACCCTAGTCTCAATCGCAACAGGTCGCTCTCGCGTCATGATTCGAAGGTCCGGAGGGGAAGGTGGCGGTGGGGGTGTTTTCGGCGCCCGCCCGACACAACGCCCTCCTCGGGCTCGCAGCGACGAGGTCATTGATGTTGATGCCACGGAAAAAGATGAGCCAAAGAAATGAATCCCGTTGAGGAGTTTAAGGCGCGGGCGCTTGCCGATGGCTTTACGGAGCTTGTTTTTAGGGAGTGGGAGCCCAACCGCATTGTGACTGAGCACAGACATTCGTTTGTTTTGCGCGCTTTGGTTACCCGCGGGTCGATGCTCCTGACTGTCGATGGAGCAGGTCGCCACCTTATGCCGGGCGACGAATTTTCTTTGTTGCGAGATGTCTTGCATGCCGAGCATTACGGTTCGCAGGGCGCTGATTACTGGGTAGCAAGACGCTAGCCCACAAGAGGGAGGGTCTTAGAGTGAGGCACGACCATGATTTTCAGGAGACCCACGAGTGGCGGGAGGCCTTTCTCGCTGTGCTCGAGCAGGCCGGACCCGATCGAGCTCGCTTTCTTCTGAATGAGCTGACGGCGCTTGCACAGTCTCGTCACCTTCAGTGGCGACCCTCGGCAGTCACGCCCTATGTGAATACGGTCTCCGTGGAGGATGAACCTGCCTATCCGGGTGACCTTGAGCTGGAGGAGCGTATTGCCTCCATTCTGAGATGGAATGCGCTTGCGATGGTCGTTCGGGCCAATCGTCTTGCCTCTGAGTTGGGGGGGCATATTGCGAGCTACGCGAGCGCAGCAGATTTATTCGAGGTGGGCTTTAACCACTTCTGGAGGGGCCCAGAGGCCCGCCACGACAGCGGGATGCAGGGCGATGATCTTGTGTTCATGCAGGCTCACAGTGCCCCGGGCATCTACGCGCGGGCCTATCTGGAGGGTCGCCTGCAGGAGCGTGACCTCTGCTTTTATCGTCGAGAGATTGTGGCCCGCTTAGAGGGAGCTCAGGGGCTCTCGAGTTATCCGCACCCGTATCTCATGCCCGACTTTTGGCAGTTTCCCACTGCTTCGATGGGGCTTGGCCCCGTGCAGTCCATTTATCAGGCTCGCTTCATGCGCTACCTCACCCACAGAGGACTTCTCAACTGTGAGGGTCGCAGGGTCTGGGGCATTTTTGGCGACGGGGAGATGGACGAACCAGAGAGTATGAGCGCCCTTACTCTGGCAGCCAGAGAAGGCCTCGATAACCTCACCTGGGTTATTAACTGCAACCTTCAACGCCTTGATGGCCCGGTAAGAGGCAACGGTCGGATTATCGACGAGCTCGAAACGCTCTTTACGGGGGCGGGATGGAATGTGGTGAAGCTGATCTGGGGCAGCGACTGGGACGGTCTTTTTGCTCGCGATAAGGATGGCGCACTGGTTCAGGCTCTGGGCAATACGGTTGACGGGCAGATGCAGACCTTCGCCGCGAAGGATGGCCGCTACAACCGAGAGAACTTTTTTGGTCAGAGCCCCCAACTGGCCGCGCTGGTTCAGGGGCTTACCGACGAGCAGATTGATCGGCTCAAGCGGGGCGGCCACGATATGGTCAAGATCTACTCGGCCTATGCAGCCGCAGTCTCGCATCGAGGCCAGCCCACCGTTGTGCTCGCGCACACGAAGAAGGGTTACGGGATGGGCTCGGCCGGTCAGGGCCGGATGACCACTCATAGCCAAAAAAAGCTCGAAGACGACGATCTCTTGGCATTTCGAGATCGCTTCCGACTCCCCCTCTCTGACGAACAGGTCCTCAACCTCTCCTTTTTTAAACCTTCGGAGGATAGTCCCGAGCAGCAGTATCTGAGATCTCGCCGACAGGCGCTTGGCGGCAGCCTTCCACAGCGACGTTCAAAGTGTCAGCCGATCGTTGCCCCCGGGCTTGAGACCTACGGCGACTTCGCACTGAAGGCGGAGGGTAAGGAGATGAGCACCACCATGGCATTTGTCCGGCTGCTCGGTGGGCTTTTGAAGGACCCTCGACTTGGTCCGCGAGTGGTTCCCATTGTGGCCGATGAGGCCAGAACCTTCGGAATGGCCAACCTGTTTAAGCAGGTCGGAATTTATTCGAGCGTGGGTCAGCGATACTCGCCTGAGGACATCGGTTCGGTTCTGAGCTATCGAGAGGCCAGAGATGGTCAGATTTTGGAGGAGGGGATCAGTGAGGCCGGTGCGATCTCGAGTTGGATTGCGGCCGCGACGAGCTATGCTGTCCACGGGCAGGCGATGCTCCCCTTTTACATCTTCTACTCCATCTTTGGCTTTCAACGAGTGGGAGACCTGATCTGGGCGGCAGCCGATCAAAATCCCCGCGGCTTTTTGCTTGGCGCCACCTCTGGGCGAACCACGTTAGGCGGGGAAGGGCTGCAGCACCAGGATGGCTCGAGTCTCGTCTGGGCATCTACGGTTCCGAATTGTCAGTCCTACGATCCTGCGTTTGCCGGCGAGTTGGCCGTCATCATTGACGAGGGCGTTCGACTCATGGTGCAAGAGCAACGAAATGTCTTTTTCTACGTGACGATGACCAATGCGAATTACGCGCACCCCACAGTAGACGCCTCGCCCGAGTGGCGCAGCGCCGTTCTCAAGGGTGCATCGCTCTTTCAAACGTTTGGCAAGGGCGGCAAAGACCTCACTCTTCTCGCCTCTGGCGCGGTCATGACTGAGGCCCAGGCAGCCTCAGAGCGCCTGGCGAGCGAGGGCTACACGGTGCATCTGGTGAGCGTGACGAGCTACACCCAGCTAGCTCGGGATGCGGAGGTGTCCCGGTCTTCTGGTGCGCTGCAGTCGAGTCACCTCCATGCTTTGCTTGCGAGGACCAAAGGACCTCTCGTAGCACTGAGCGACTATGTTCGACTGTTACCAGAGCAGATTCGTGCCTACCTTCCAGAGGGCCGTTCACTCTCAGTGCTGGGAACGGACGGATTTGGGTGTAGCGATAGTCGTGCCGCTCTTCGTAGGCACTTTGGCGTGGATGCGCAGGCGATTGTCTCTTTGGTCCGAGGAGGGCTCCCCCAGTGAGCCTCTATTTAAAGCTGCAGCAGCGTGAGGCATCCGGAAACCCCATTCGGGTGGCCCTCATTGGCGCCGGAAAGTTCGGGTCAATGTATCTCTCCCAGGTTCCTCGAACGCCGGGTGTTCATCTTGTTGCGATTGCCGACCTGTCCCCGGACCTTGCGAGGCAGAATCTTGCGCGAGTGGGTTGGTCCCGCGAGCAGACCGAGGCCACATCCATTGAACAAGCCATCAAGCAGCGCCGAACATTCTTAACTGATGACTGGGAGCGCGTGGTACAGCACCCCGCCATTGACGTCGTCGTGGAATGCACGGGCCATCCGATTGCCGCTGTGGATCATATTCTCTCTGCCTTTAATCACGGCAAGCACGTGGTGAACGTCACCGTGGAGGCAGATGCATTTTGTGGGCCATTGCTTTCAAAACGCGCAGCAGAAGCTGGCGTGGTCTATTCGCTCGCATTTGGTGATCAGCCTGCACTGATCTGCGATCTGGTGGACTGGGCGAGAACATGCGGTTTTCCCGTTGTGGCTGCGGGTCGGGGGCATAAGTGGTTGCCTCACTATGCTCAGTCAACGCCGGAGACGGTCTGGGGCTACTACGGTCTCACCCCAGAGCAGGCCTCTCGCGGTGGCCTCAATCCAAAGATGTTCAACAGTTTTCTTGACGGATCCAAACCTTCGATTGAGTCCACAGCGGTGGCCAATGCGACCGGACTTGGTGTGCCAAGTGATGGCCTTTCCTATCCTCCTGCAAGCATCTCAGACATCCCTTTCGTGACACGACCCCGCGCGGAGGGCGGCGTCTTGGAGCGCAAGGGTATGGTGGAGGTGATCTCATCTCTTGAGCGAGACGGGCGGATCATCCCCTACGATATTCGTATGGGCGTCTGGGTGACGGTGGAGGCCGACACCGATTACATCAAGAATTGTTTTGAGGAGTACAACGCTCACACGGACCCATCCGGCCGTTACTTCACGCTCTACAAGCGCTGGCATCTGATTGGCTTGGAGGTGGGCCAGTCCGTGGCGAGCGTTGCCCTTCGTGGGGAGCCAACTGGCGTGGCGCGGGGATGGGTGGCCGACGTTGTCGCAACAGCAAAGCGTGATCTCAAGCCCGGAGAGGTTCTTGATGGTGAGGGCGGCTATACGGTCTGGGGGAAGCTCTTGCCTGCGGAGACCTCAAGAGCGCTCAATGGTCTTCCGCTGGGATTGGCGCATGGAATCGTTCTGACCCGCCCAGTGGCTGCAGGTCAGTCCCTCAGCTGGGATGATGTGAAAAGGGTGGACTCGCACGCTGTTCGTCTGCGCGAGGAGATGCTTGGCGGCTAGCGCTTAGGCCTGCTCGGGCCAGCGCAGGGGGGAGCCTCTCCTGGCCATCATCACGAGGTCCTCCGGTGTGTCGACATCCAGCCGGTAGCTCTCATCGACTGTCATCCATCGATGCACAAGAGCGGGGTTTTCGTTCTGCCAGTCTTTGCCCCCGTAGGGGGCGGGCTTCTCGAGAATCTGTTCAATGGCCTGTGCGTCGAGGACAACCGGATTTCCTGGCGCTTCGCCCACCCAGGGCACAACGCAGCGCGCTCCGGGGGGCCGCATTAAATAGGCGCGAAGCAACGCATGGATCTCGTGTTCCCCGATCAGAGGCTGATCTCCGAGGCAGATGAGCAAGGCACCGATGTGGCCTCGCAGATGTTCGAGCCCCGCACGAAGGGAGTCTTGCTGATGGAGCCTGCGGGGGTCAGCGTGAACGACGCGATGAGGAAGTCCTTGTAGTGCATTCGAGATGGGCACATGGTGATGGCCAAGCACGACAGTGGGGCAGGCAATCCCATTTTTATGGATGGCCTTGACCAGGCGCACGATCAGCGATTCCCCGTTTAACTGGAGCAGGGGTTTGGGCCGATTGCCCATTCGTGAGCCGATTCCCGCGGCCAGAATGAGGGCGCCCAGTGGCTTAGGGATCAATGCGACCCTTCTCCGAGAGGGTTTTGGCGTAGGCGACCTCAAGATCTCGGGGTAACGTCACTCCGTTTTTCACCGCTAGAACCTCTGACATGATGCTCACAGCAATCTCAGCAGGGGTCTTGCTACCGATGAAGATGCCGACTGGCCCCCGGAGCCGTTCAAGAGCGTGCTCCGTGTACCCAAAGTGCTCGATGAGTCGGCCCTTGCGACTTGCGTGGTTTCGACGCGATCCGATGGCTCCAACGTAGAAGGCTTCTGTCGTGAGTGCCTCCATAAGAGCGAGGTCGTCCATCTTCGGGTCGTGGGTGAGGGCGATCACACAGCTTCGACGGTCCGCTCCAAAGGCTTTGACCACATCATCGGGCCACTGCGTCAAGACAGGAACGTCGGAGAGGCCCCAGCCGTAGCGATACTCTGGCCGGGGCTCGCACACAGTGACCTGAAATCCGCAAAAACGAGCCATGGAGGCCAGATACTCGGCCATCTGTCCGGCGCCAATGAGAAGCATGCGATAGCCGGGGCCGAAGCAACTGGTGAGGTGTGAGTCTGTGAGCGTGAGGGCGGCTTGAGCCGAGGTTGGCGAGAGTCCGACCTCACCCGTTTGCAGGCACAGGCTTCGAAGCACGAGGCGCCCTCGACTCAGCTCGTCAAGAAGCGCCTTGAGCCTTTCTGCGTCTGGATTGAACTCCAGGACGAGTTCCAGCGTTCCACCGCAGGGAAGTCCAAACCGATGCGCCTCCTCAACGCTGACGCCATACTGAACAGAGCGAGGTGCTTCTGGGGGTAAGGCAGGGTTAGCTCTCTGAGCATTCCCGCTGTAGCGACGAATGAGATCGTCTTCAATGCAGCCACCCGATACAGAGCCCACCACAGAGCCAGACTCGTGCAGAGCCATGATGGAGCCGAGTGGCCGGGGAGAGGAGCCCCAGGTTCGAGTGACCGTGGCGAGCACGGCCGACTCACCCCGAGATCGCCATTCATAGAGTGTCTTGAGTACAAGGACGTCGAGGTTCTCCATTGATCTCAGTCCGGCAAGGTGAGGAGTTCCTCCCACCGTGCCATGGCGGTTTCAATGTCCTGCTCTTGCTTGAGCAAGGCTTGTTGGAGGCTGGCAACTCTCGGTGGGTCTTGCTTATAGAGGTTGGGGTCAGCAAGCTCTCTTTGTAACGATGAGAGCGTTTGCTCCATCGCTTCAATCTTGAGTGGGAGGTCATCCCTCTCTCGCCTTTCTTTGCTGCTTAGGCGCCGAGGGCGATCGCGCAGGCGACTCGCTTTGTCTTTTCCCCCCGCGGAGGAGCTTTGGCTTGATCTGGGCTGAACGGGGGCCGGGTTGGTCGCGGTGCAGCGCGCTTTTTGGGTGAGGTAGTCGTCGTAACCACCCTCGTACTCTCTCCAGTTGCCCTCACCCTCGTAAGCCAGAATGCTGGTAACGACGTGGTCAAGGAAGGTGCGATCGTGACTGACGAGAAAGACTGTTCCAGCGTATTCCTGCAGGAGATGCTCAAGCAGTTCCAGCGTTTCGATGTCAAGGTCATTGGTTGGTTCATCCAAGACGAGAATGTTCGCTGGGCGGGCAAACAATCTGGCCAGGAGCAACCGATTTCGCTCCCCGCCCGAGAGTGTCTTGACCGGTGACGAGGCCCGCTCGGGCGGGAAGAGAAAATCCGAAAGATAGCTCTTTACATGCTTTCGGGATCCACCAATTTCAATCCATTCGCTGCCCGGACTGATGGTGTCTTCTAGGGTTGACTCGAGTGAAAGGCCCTCTCTCATCTGATCAAAGTAAGCAATCTGAATCTTTGTGCCGAGTGTGAGCGAGCCGC
>Ga0214923_10001815_pt1 | contig 29632 bp, 25 predicted proteins | sample LL1510_MetaG_FD_177993 | JGI IMG/M metagenome (GOLD analysis project Ga0214923, IMG submission 177993) | Freshwater microbial communities from Lake Lanier, Atlanta, Georgia, United States - LL-1510 | ecosystem: Environmental > Aquatic > Freshwater > Lake | place: USA: Georgia | collected...
GCCCCCATGCCGACACCTGTCACCACCGACGACACGCCCTTCACTCCCGTGGTACGCGTCGGCGCGATCCCCGCCGGCACCGGCAGCACCTTCGAGGTGGCGGGCCGGCTCGTGGCCGTCTTCTTCGACGGAGAGCGGTACCACGCGCTCGACGACCTGTGCCCCCACATGGGGGCGTCCCTCGGCAGCGGCCCGTTCACCGATGGCGTCGTCACGTGCCCGTGGCATGCGTGGCGGTTCCGCGCGTGCGATGGGGCCTGGTGCGACGACGCGTCGCTGCGGGTGAACGTCTATCCCGTGCGCGTCGCGGGGGAGATGGTGGAGGTGCAGGTTCCTCCGGCCGACGCGATCAGCCGATGACGAGCGATTCACCGGGGGAGAGCACGCGCGGTTCCGCCGTGCCCGCCTCGCGCACGCGGGCCGCCCACGCCTGCGCGTCCTGGGCGATCGGGGGCCACGTGCCGTAGTGGCACGGCAGCACGATCCGCGGCGCGAGCATGCGGATCGCCTCGAGCGAGTCCTCGGGGCCCATCGTGAACGTGCCGCCGATCGGCAGCACGGCGACGTCGAGTCCCCGGCCGTCGCGCGGCCGCCCGATCCGCTCCATGTCCATGAACACCGACGTGTCGCCCGCGAAGTAGACGCGCCGGTCGTCCAGGTCGAGCAGCCAGCCCGCGGCACTGCCCGCGTAGGTGCCGTCGGGCAGGCTCGAGGAGTGATGGGCGATTTCCATGCGTGCGGTGCCGCCGGGCACGTCGGCACGTCCGCCCAGGTTCATCGGCCGCGTCCGCTCGACCCCCTGCCTTTCGAGCCAGGTCGCGATCTCGAAGCTGCAGTAGACCGGTGCCCGTGTGCGGCGGGCGACGGCCACGAGGTCGGCGACGTGATCGAAGTGTCCATGCGTCACGAGGATCGCATCACACGCGACGTCGCCAGCCTTGAGCGTCGCGGTCGGGCAGTCGTCGAAGAAGGGGTCGATGAGCAGCGTCCCCCGCCCGGTGTCGACGAGCCAGGTGGCGTGTCCGGTCCAGGTCAGCGTGATCGGCATGTGGCCCGTCTCCGAAGCCTCGAGGGTCGGAGAAGACTATACCGGGTCCATTCGCGGTCCGGCGCGGCCACCATGGTCGGTCGCGGGGGCGTCGCCCGCCGCACCGCCAGCCGCCAGCAGCAGCATCTGCACGAGCTGGCCGATCGCGTGCTCGTCGACCCGGGGCAGTCGGATCGCGCTGGTCGACGAGCCCGCGGCGGCACGGGCCTCGAGATCCGGCCACGTCGCCCCTATCAGGTCGTCGACCGGGAGGCCGTCGCCATCCGGCGTCCACGGATGCGCCGGGGGGAGCCGCAGCGGGTCGCGCCGCGGTTCCACCGCCACGAGACGGGTCGTCCCTCCCTGCGTCGCGTCCGCGATCGACAGATCCTGCAGCGCGTCGAACCACTCGATGAGCCGGGCGAGGCGCTCGTCCGTGCTCGAGAGACGGTGCCTGCGGCACGTCCCGTCGTCTCTTCGTCGCCACGCCGCGAGCAGCCCGAGCACGGGGTTGTCGTCGGGCGGCGCCTCGTCGAGCCGCATGTTCATCGCCACTGCGCCCTCGAGAAGCCGCACGACGTCGATGCCGGCGATGGCGGCCGGCAGGAGGGCGGCGGCGGTGAAGACGCCGTGGCATCCGGTGGCGTGCCCGCACGCCGTGAACGGCGGCGCGATGCCGAGCGATTCCGTCAGCGGCACGAGCGGCGCTCCGACCGCGGCGACGCGATCGTCGATCGCCGTCACGGCACCGCCCACGCCATCCGCCAGCGCGTGCAGGAAGAGCCGTGCGGTGGCGGCGACGGCCGCGGGGAGCGTGCGACCGGCGACGATCACGAGCGCCCAGCGATCGAGCAGGTCGGTCCCCTGCGGTCGGCCCGCCGGCGCGACGAGGTCGAGCAGCCCCTGGTCGCGGTCGTTGGCGAATCGATCCCCCGTGAACGTGATCCGTGGACGTCCCCCGCGTTCGGCGCGGGGCAGGTCGGCGTGAAACGGATGGCAGCAGGTGTCGAGGATCGCCCGGGCCGCCGCGGCCTCTGCGGCCGGCGCCACCACGACGATCCGCTCGTTGTGATCCCGCAGCCGCCGGGCCGCCTGCAGCATGGCGTAGAGCTCGCTCGTCGGCCGCTGCAGCCGGTAGTCGGCGAGGAGGCGGGCCGGCTGCTCGATGAGCGGGGCGAGCCCGGCGGCCAGCCTGCGGGCGTCGGCGCGGCCGTCCGTCGGCGAGCCGACGGACGCCTCGGGCACGAAGACGAGCGGATCGGCGGGGGGCCTCGGCCGGAGGACGCTCATCGGGATCTCATCCTGGAAAACGGCCGGCACGCCCCGCCGCACGGCGCGGACGGTGTTCCGATCGGCCGGCCCGGGTACGCTCTCGCCCGAGCCCAACCGGCACGATACCGTTGAGTTCGTGCCGCGTCGCACCCATCGGAGCCCCACGACCGTGACCGAACTCGACCTCATCCGTGAACTGGCCGAGAAGAACGCGACGAAGATCGTGATGCTCGTCGCCGACGGGCTCGGTGGACTGCCTCTGGAACCCGGCGGCCTGACCGAGCTCGAGACCGCGGCGACACCCCATCTCGACCGGCTCGCCGCCCGCGGCACCAGCGGGCTGAGCACGCCCGTCCTGCCCGGCGTCACGCCGGGATCGGGTCCGGGGCATCTCGGCCTCTTCGGCTACGACCCGCTCGCCTTCCGCATCGGCCGGGGTGCGCTCGAGGCGACGGGAATCGGCTTCGACCTCGGCCCCGAGGACGTCGCCGCCCGCGGCAACTTCTGCACGCTCGACTCCGCCGGACGCATCACCGATCGACGGGCTGGTCGCATCCCGTCGGAGGAGAGCTTCGCCGTCGTCGAGCGGCTCGCCGCGATCTCGATCCCCGGAGTCGAGACCTTCGTCAGGCCGGTCAAGGAGCATCGCTTCGTCGTCATCTTCCGCGGGCCCGGACTCGACGGCGCCGTGGCCGACACCGATCCGCAGGCGACCGGCGCGACGCCTCTCGATCCGCGGCCCCTCGTCCCGGCGGCCCGCCGGACCGCCGAGGTCGCGGCGGAGTTCGTCCGCCAGGCGCGCGCCATCCTGCGCGACGAGCCGAAGGCCAACGGCCTCGTGCTCCGGGGGTTCGCCGCGAAGCCCGCGCTCCCGTCGTACGCCGAGCTCTACGGCTTGCGGGCCGCCGCGATCGCCGTCTATCCGATGTACAAGGGGCTCGCGCGGCTCGCCGGGATGACGATCGTCGGCACGCCGTCCACGCTCGCCGAGCAGGTCGGGACACTCGCCGGCTGCTGGAACGACTACGACTTCTTCTTCCTCCACTTCAAGTACACCGATTCGACCGGAGAGGACGGGGACTTCCGGGGCAAGGTGCAGCGGATCGAGGAGTTCGATGCGGCGCTTCCGGCCATCGAGCGGCTGCGTCCCGACGTGCTCGTCGTCACCGGTGACCACTCGACGCCGAGCCGGCTCCGCAGCCACAGCTGGCACCCGGTGCCGACCCTTCTCGTCGCCGACAGCTGCCGGCCCGATGGGCTCTCCGGCTTTTCCGAGCGCGACTGCCTCCACGGCGGCCTCGGCATCTTCCAGGCCAAGCACCTCATGCTGCTGGCGATGGCCCATGCCGGCCGGCTCGGCAAGTACGGAGCCTGACCGCACGATGCCGAGGGCCACCGACGAAGACCTGTTCCAAAGCTCGACGATGACGTTCGGCGAGCATCTCGAGGAGCTGCGGACGTGCCTGATCCGCGCCTCGCTCGGCCTCGCCGTCGCCGTGCTCCTCGGGCTCTTCGTCGCCCGGCCGGTCGTGCACCTCATCGAGCAGCCGCTGAAGCGGGCACTCGGCGACTACTACACCGCGGCCGCGCTCGACACCTTCGACGGCTGGCGGCCGCGTGTGGACGGCGGCACCCCCCTGCCCTACTCGCGCGACGAGGTGGTCGATGCCGTCGAGCGGCACGGCCTGTCGTTCGAGCTGCGGGAGGTGCACCCCGACCGCCTCGCCCGCGCGCTCGGGGCTTCCCCGTCCGCCGCTGCCGCGGGGGATGCTCCGGCCCCGACGACCTTCGCGACCGACGACCTCGTGCCCGTCCTGCTCTGGCAGCCGCTGGCACGTGATCCGCGCGTGAGCATCACCACGCTGAGCGCGCAGGAGGCCTTCGGCATCTACGTGAAGGCGGCACTGCTCGTCGGCATCGTGCTCGCGAGCCCGTGGATCTTCTATCAGCTGTGGACGTTCGTGGCGGCGGGCCTGTACTCGCACGAGAAGCGCTGGGTCTGGACCTTCCTGCCGCTGAGCATCGGCCTGTTTCTCGCCGGCGTCTCCCTCGCCTTCTTCTTCGTGTTCGACTTCGTGCTGAGTTACCTGCTGCAGTTCAACGCGTGGCTCGGGCTCGACCCCGACCCGCGCATCAGCGAGTGGCTCAGCTTCGTGCTCATCCTGCCGATCGGGTTCGGCCTCGGGTTCCAGCTGCCGCTCGTGATGCTCTTCCTGGAGCGGATCGGCGTCTTCGACGTCGCGGCCTACGCGTCGCAGTGGCGGATCGCGATCCTCGTCATCGTCATCGTCTCGGCCGTCCTCACGCCGGCCGATCCCTACAGCATGCTCTTCCTCGCCGTGCCGCTCTGCCTGCTCTACTTCGGCGGGCTCGGTCTGTGCCGCTGGTTCGGCACCGGCAGCGCCGGGGAGTCCCGAGCGCTTCAGGCCACGAAGGCGAGCCAGTAGAAGACCAGTCCGGTGCAGGCCGTGGCGGCGAGGTCGAGCGCCGCGATCCATGCCATGCGTCGATGTCGGGGACCGTGCGGGCTCGGGCCCGGCGGCGACGGAAACCGGGCGAGCGCCTCCCAGACCGTCCAGGCCAGCAGCACGAACGTCGTGACCGCGAACACGAGATGGATGGCGAGGGACGTGAGCACGCCGGCGGGCCACCACGGGCTCGCCGCCGCCCGGGTTCTCCAGTCGCTCAGGAGGCGGATGTCGATCTCGAAAAACACGATCGCGGCCGCGAGGGCCGTCACGATCACGAGCTGCAGCCGTTTGTGCAGGACGTGGTGACCGCGGCGCACGAGGACGATGCTCCACGCGAGCACGGGAAGCAGGGCGAAGAGCCCGACGAGCACGACATCCATGCCGAGCGACGCCCTCGAGCCGAGAAAGCCGTCGAGACCGGGGTGCTGCACGACCACCTCGGTCATGGACGACGCGGCGGTTCCGGGGCTGGGCATCGATCAGGCTCGGGGCGACTCTCGCGCGGCGACGCCGCCCTGCGGTCGAGCGGGCGGTGATCAGGCCGGCAGGTGAGGATGCCGACAACTGATCAGGGGGCCGGCACCGGGATGCCGGCGCCGGATCGCCGGACGGCGAAGTGTAGGCGGTGGTCGCCGTCGGCCCCAGCCGTCCCCGTTGCGGGGGGCGCCGCCGAACCTGTTAGGATCGCGCGACCCTCGGCCGAGTGGCGAAACTGGCAGACGCACGGGACTTAAAATCCCGTGGAGAGCGATCTCCGTGCGGGTTCGATCCCCGCCTCGGCCATTCCCATTCGCCACACTTCCGGCCCGGGCACCGCCTGCTCCAGCGACCCGTCTGCCCCGGCCACGCTTCTGACCTTGCTTCGACGGAGACCGGCTCGCTACCAGTCCCGCGTCGGCCCGAGGGCGGGATCGGTTTCTCCCCGGGACGCGTCGTGCCGGCACGCTTTTTCGTCGCATGGTCCGATCGATCAGCGGCACCAGTCGCATGGAACCCGCAGGATGAACACCGCTGCCCCGGCACCGTGCGGGACCAGGCGTCGATTCGAGGCACCCCTCTGGCTGCCCTGGCTCGCCGCGCCCGCCTTCATGCTGCTTCCCATCGGCGGCTGCGGTGTGGCGGAGTCACTCGTGCGCCACGATGCCCGGGACCCGCAGCCCGCCCCCGCCCCGGCCCCGGCGGTGAGCAGCCCCGCCGGCACGTGGACGGTGGCTTCCAACCGCCCTACCAGCGGTGGGTCTGCCGGGCTGCCAGGAACCGCCGCAGTCCCGTGACGACCCGGTGGGGCGGCTGACGCCCCGACTGGGTGAACAGCGGGGTCCGACCGTCCTCGGTGACGATGATCTCCACCGCTTCGTTCGGCAGGTCCGCGCCCCCGAGCAGGGTTCCGACCTCGTCCGTGGCGACCCTGTCCGCGGGCTGCGGCACCGACGCAACGACGAAGTGGTCGCGGGTCAGGGCCTCGAACTCGGGGTCGCGAATCAGGGAACTTACGGTCGTCGCCGCATCGGAGTCCCCCGCGCGGGAGACCATCACGAGCACCGGCTTGCGGGCGGTCCTGGACGTGGCCACGGCGTCGTCGAGCGACGAAAAAACCGCCTCGCCCACGCGGGCCTCCCGCATGGCTGGAGGCGGGGGCAGGTGGCCGGCCATCGTCGCGATCCAGGTGGCCGCGGTCTGTCCCGTATAGCCCGTCTGCAGGGCGATCGCAGTGCCGTCCGGGGCGATCAGGAGGGCACTGGGAAACACCCGCACGCCGTAGCGAATGCACACCCTCGATCGGGTTCGACGCTCCTCGGTCGAGATTCCCTGCTGCGGCAGATCGATCATGAGCAGCACCAGCCGATCCGTCGCCCAGTCGCGGAAGGTGTCGGTCTCGAGGACGTTGTGTTCCAGCGTCCGGCAGTGCGGGCACCAGTCGCTGCCGGTGAAGATCGTCAGCACGGGTCGGCCGGTCCGCTCCGCCGCCGCCATGGCCTCGTCGTAGCTCGACAGCCAACCGTCTGCCGCAGCAGCCTGCGTCGCCAGGATGGCGACGAGCAGGGCCGCCACGCGGCCGGCCCAGGTGACGGCCGGGACCGCTCGGTCCGAGCCCCCGGCCGTGATGAATCCCCTCACCAGACGCGAACAAGTCATTCCATTTCTCCCTGGACCCGTGTCTTGTCTCATCGGGCGGTTGTGCCGTGGTCCGCGAGACTTCGTGGGGGAACAAAGCGGTAGCAGGCTAGCCGCACGGGGCGAATCTGTAAAACTCTGCGGATTGCGCAGAACGCGCAGCCTTCCCAGACAAGCGAAAGCCGCGCCCATCGTTGGACTTGGGGCGCAGCGAGCCTGCTTGATCGCGTGTCGTCAGGCGGCCTGGAGGGCCGCCGCTGGCAGGCACGGACGGGTCCGTGCCTGCCGGAGCCGGCGGGGGCCATGGATGGCCCCGCCGGCGGGAAAGTTGGCGTGCTCAAGCGCGACAGGGCCCACCGTTTCCGGTGGGCCCTGCTTGCTCGCGTGTCGTCAGGCGGCCTGGAGGGCCGCCGCTGGCAGGCACGGACGGGTCCGTGCCTGCCGGAGCCGGCGGGGGCCATGGATGGCCCCGCCGGCGGGAAAACTAGAACTGGAAGATCGCGTCGCAGCCGCCGTAGAACTGGCCGAACTGGTCGAAGTTGCGACCGTACGGCAGGATCGAGCCGGGGTTGTCCGGCGAGTACCAGTCGTACCGCAGCTCGGGCCGGATGATCCAGTTGTTGTTGGGCTTCCAGTTGAGGCCCCACGTCATTTCCCAGAAGTTGCCCTGGAATCCGGCGGCCGAGTTCGGCACGCCGAAGAGGAAATTCCGGAGGCCCGACACGACGCGATAGCCGTTGTTGTCGCGGAACCACTCCAGTCGCAGGCCACCCGTCAGCGTGTCGCTGAACGAGTAGAACATGTACTGGTTGATGCCGTACCACAGGGCCGTTCCGGGCTGTGCCTGGTTCAGCGTGTCAGGCGTGCCGGCATTGAACTGCCAGCCGTTGTCGTTCTGGAACACATACGTAAGCTTGTCCGTCAGTTCGTTGACGTAGACCGTGCTGAGGATCGACCGGTTGCCCACCGTGTTGGTCACGACGTTGCCGATCTCGTTGCCGCTCGACACGGTCATCGTCAGTGCCTGGGACTCGTCGGCACTCTTGAGCGTCGCACCGCCGAGGAACGCGGCGTTGCTGTTCGCGCCGGGATAGCCGGGGTTCGACGCGGGCCCGATGATGTTGATCGGGTCGCTGTAGTTGTCCCAGCCGTTCGTGATGCCGCCGTACATCGTGAACTGGTCCGTGACCTTCCACGTGTCCAGGATGCCGGTGTGGGTGAACGGCTCGCCGTACTGCATCGTGTAGGCGTGCGTGTAGAAGAAGTTGCCGATCGCCGGCACCACCTCGTACCCGATGATCGTGTAGAAGTGACCGAACTTCACGGCATGGTCCCCGTAGCCGAGCTCACCGTAGAGCTGCGGCATGGCGAGACCGTAATACCGATTGCCCCAAGACGGCACGCCGCCGAGGCCGAAGGGCGGCACGAGCAGGTTCGCGTCGAGGCCGCGGGCGACGGTGTAGATGTAGTCGGTGCCGTAGAGGAGGTCGATGCGACCGCCCCAGTCGAACCCGCCATCCTCGGTGTCGAGCAGCTTCTCGTTCACGAGGTAGAGCTGGTTCATCTGGACCTGCCAGTTGCGGTCGTTGAACGTGATGGGGCCGTTGAACGGGCTCCCCCAGTTGTTCGCACCGACACCGACGTCGAGCCAGCCGTAGGTCTTGAGTCCGCGCTCGCCGAGGAACTCGGTCTGGAGGTAGCGGGTCGGCTCTTCCGCAACCTCCTCGGCAGCCTCCTGCGGCGGCAGGGCCCGCATCTGGTAGGCCTCCTCCTCGGGCACGTTGGGGATCACCGGCGCGTCGACCTGGCCGAGCGAACGGGTGGCGGGGGCATTGATCCGCGGGAGAGCCGTCGGCTCGGCCGCGGTGGCGGTCACGGTCAGGAGACCGCCGGCCACCCACAGGGGCAGCCTGAACTTGATGGAGCGCATGGTGGCAGAGACTCCGAATCCGAAGGTAGTGAAAGCGGGCCGCTGACAGGTGCGGTCCGCGAGGCAATCCGATCCCAGGGAGTGTGGTCCGTGCGCGCTCCGCCAAAGCACGCCCGCAGCCGATATCCCCCCGCCCGTCTCCGTTCATCGGCGCGACACGAGGTAAAAAAAGGCCGTCGTGCCAGCGGACGGCAAGGTCTGCGCAACCGGAGAGGCGCGGCGACAAACCCTGCGGGTCGCGGCGCCTCGTCAGCCGGTGAAGGCCCCGTCGAGCAGGGCGTCCAGGAAGGTGTCGGGCGTGAACGGCTCGAGGTCGTCGGCCGTTTCTCCCGTGCCCACGAACTTCACCGGCAGGCCGAACTGCTCCGACACCGGCACGATCACACCGCCACGCGCCGACCCGTCGAGCTTGGCGAGGACGATGCCGGTGCAGCCGGCCGCCTCGGTGAAGCCCTTCGCCTGCGAGAGGGCGTTCTGTCCCGCCGTGGCGTCGAGCACGAGGAGGGTCTCGTGCGGGGCATCACCGATCTGCTTGCCGATCACCCGGCGAATCTTGCCGAGCTCCTGCATGAGGTTCGACTGGGTCTGCAGCCGGCCCGCGGTATCGATGATGCACACGTCGAATCCCCCCTCGATCGCCCGGGCCACGGCGCGATGGGCGATGCTCGCCGGGTCGCACCCGGGCTCTCCCCGGACGATCTCGCAGCCGAGACGGCCGGCCCACATCGCCAGCTGCTCGACCGCCGCGGCGCGGAAGGTGTCGCCGGCCCCGAGCACCACCTGTCGGCCGTCTCGCAGGAAACGCCGGGCGAGCTTGGCGATGGACGTCGTCTTGCCCGATCCGTTGACACCCGTCACGAGGATCACCGTCGGCCCGGCGTCGGCCATGCGGAGCGGCGCCGCCGTCGTGCCGTCGGTCGCGGCACCGGCCGCGAGGAGCCGCCCGCGGAGCTCGGTGCGGATGGAGTCGAGCACCACCTCGGGGTCGACGACGCGGGCCCGCAGCCGCCGTCCGACGTCCGCCACGATCGCCTCGGCGGCCGACGGGCCCATGTCGGTCTTCACGAGCGCCGCCCTCAGGTCGGCGAGGAACGTCTCGTCGACGAGCCTCCCCTCGCGCTTGAAGAGGTCGCGGACGTCCGTATTGAGGACCTGCGCCGTCTTCGCCAGGCCCGCCTTGAGCCGCTCGAGGAATCCGGCCATGCCGTCAGGTCTCCTGGGCGGGTCGGCTCGGGGGCGACCGCTCGGCGAGCATGCCGCCGAGGAGGCCGGCCACGAACCGCGGGGACGCCGCGGATCCGTAGCGCCGCGCGAGTTCGATCGCCTCGTCGACGACCACGGGGCCCGGCGTGTCGGTGTGGAGCAGCTCGTACGCGGCGAGTCGCAGGACCGTGCGGTCGGTGGCCGCCATGCGCGAGACGCGCCAGTTCGACGACAGGGCGTCGAGGGTCGTGTCGAGCGCGGCGAGGTGGCCCCGGACACCGGCGACCAGCGACTCGGCGAAATCGACGAGCGCCGGTGAACGCAGCCGGCCGCGCAGGAAGCCGAGGCGGCGCCGCTCGCCGGCCGCGGCATCGACGGGCTCGTTGAACTCGAGCTGATGGAGGGCCTGGAGGGCCACCTCCCGGGCTCGGCTGCGACGCGACATGGCTTGCTCAGGCGGGCTCCGGTCGGGGCAGGCGGCCGAGCAGGGAGATCATCTCGATGGCGGCGGCCGCACACTCGGCGCCCTTGTTGTCCGGCGGCGCGGATCCGTCGTGGAGTCGCGTGTCGGCACCGCGTCCGGACCGTGCGAGCGCCTGATCGAGCGTCTGGCAGGTGAGCACCCCGAAGAGCACCGGCACGCCATGGGAGCGCCCGGCGGCCTCGATGCCCCGCGCGACCGCCTGGGCGATGTGGCGATCGTGCTCCGTCTCTCCTCGGATGATCGCGCCGAGGCAGACGACCGCCGCATACCCGCCCGTGGCCGCGAGCCGGTCCGCCACGAGGGGCAGTTCGAAGGCCCCCGGGACCCACGCGACGTCGACCGCGTCGACGGAGAGGCCGGCCTCGGCGAAGCGGTCGAGCGCCCCCGCGAGCAGCCCGCCGGTCACCCGATCGTTCCACCGCGAGACGACGATCGCGACGCGGAGCCCTGCCGCGACGCGCGTCGCCTCCCCGGCGAACGTGCGCGGCTCGTGCGGCCTCGACGACTCGGCGTGGCTCTTCGGCCCGCGTTCCATGCAGCGCATCCTACGACTTGAGGGCCGCGAGGAAGTCGGCGTTGCAACGCGTCTTTCCGAGGCGGTTGACCAGCAGTTCCATCGCATCGGGCGCGTTCATCTCGCCGAGCACGCGCCTGAGCACGCCGATGCGCCGGTACTCGTCCGGCTCCATGAGCATCTCCTCGCGCCGCGTGCCCGACCGGGCGATGTCGATGGCGGGCCAGATGCGCTTGTCCACGAGCCGTCGGTCGAGCACGATCTCGAGATTGCCGGTGCCCTTGAACTCCTCGAAGATCACGTCGTCCATCCGGCTGCCGGTATCGACGAGGGCCGTGGCGATGATGGTGAGGGAGCCCCCCTGCTCCACCTTGCGGGCGCTCCCGAAAAACCGCTTCGGCCGCTGGAGGGCCCCCGAGTCCACACCGCCCGAGAGGATCTTGCCCGAGTTGGGCACCTCGGAATTCCACGCGCGGGCCAGACGGGTGATGGAATCGAGGAAGATGACGACGTCGCGTCCGTATTCGACGAGCCGCTTGGCCTTCTCGATCACCATGTCCGCCACCTGGACGTGGCGGCTCGCGTTCTCGTCGAACGTCGAGCTGATCACCTCGCAGGCCGGCCCCTTCACCTGCCGCTCCATGTCGGTGACCTCCTCCGGCCGCTCGTCGATGAGCAGCATGAAGACGTACGCCTCCGGGTAGTTCTCGAGCACGGCCTTCGCCATCTTCTGCAGGAGGATGGTCTTGCCCGCGCGCGGCGGGCTGACGATGAGCCCGCGCTGGCCGAATCCGATCGGCACGACGAGGTCGACGACCCGCATCGCGATCTCCTCGGGAGTCGTCTCGAGCACGATCCGCTCGTCGGGATGGAGCGGCGTGAGCTCGTCGAAGAACGAACGCGTGGAGAGCTTGGCCGGGTCCTCGCCGTTGATCGCCTCGACCCGCAGCAGGGCGAAGTAGCGCTCGCTCTCCTTCGGCGGCCGGATCTGCCCCGCGACGCTCATGCCGTTGCGGAGGCCGAAACGCCGGATCTGACTCGGCGACACGTAGATGTCGTCGGGGCACGAGAGGTAGTGCGAGTCGGGGCTGCGGAGGAAGCCGAAGCCGTCCGGCAGGATCTCGAGCGTCCCCTCGCCGAACATCAGTCCGTTGAGCTTGATCCGCTCCTTGAGGATGCGGAACACGAGATCCTGCTTCCGCGCCCCGGTCACGTCGCCCACCTGCTCCTGGCGGGCGAGGTCGACGAGTTCCTGCATCGAGAGCTTCTGCAGCTCGGCGATCGACGGGTCGCCCTTCTTGAGCGCCTCGTAGTGCCCGGTCACGTCGAGGCCGTCCTTGACCTCCGCGGCGATCTCCTCGGCGAGGGACAGCGGATCCCGTCCGGCGTCTCCGGGCATCTGGTCGGGCCGTGACATGCGAGCCTCGAGGCGGTGCCGACGGCGCGGCGAGGAAAGGAGATGTCCGGCGGCAGGACCGGCGCGCTCCACCAGCGGATGGTGGGACCGGATCGATCGACGGGAACCCCAGGCGGGAATCGCCGGACAGGGCGTCGCGGGAGCCCCGGACGTCGCCGTCAGGACATGCTCCGCCACCATCCGTCGATCTGCTCGTGAATATACGCCGCATCACCGGAGGCATCCACCGGCGTCGTTTTCCACGGTGGGGGCGGCCGATATCCCCGTGCCCACGCCGCGTCGCGCTTTTCCTGATGCTCCGTCGTCCATCCACGGGCCGCCATCCGTGCCCGCCGCACCTGCTCGTCGCACTCCACGAGCAGGATCCGGTCGCACCGTTCGTCCCAGCCCGCCTGCACGAGCAGCGGCACGTCGAGCACGACGACGCGCCGCGCATCCCCCGCCGTCGCGGCCTCTTCACGCAGGCCGTCGAGGGCCGCCGCGATCCTCTCCCGCACCCGCGGGTGGACGAGGTTCTCGAGGGCCGCAAGCGCGGTCCCGGCCTCGGGGGTCGAGCCGAAGACGATCCTCGCCAGCGCGGCCCGATCCACGCGGCCGTCGGCCCGCAGCACCCCCGCGCCGAACCGTCGCACGACGGCGGACCGCGTGTCGGGCTCGTCGAGCACCTCGTGCGCGATTCGATCGGCGTCGATGACCTCCGCGCCGCGCGCCGCCAGCGCGCGGGCGACGGTCGATTTCCCGGCGGCGATTCGTCCGACGAGCCCGACGACGACGAGCGACGGATGCGACGCGGTCATTTCTGGCACTCCGCCCACGACCGCCCGACGTGCACCGACACCTCGAGCGGAACCTCGAGCGGCAGGGCGGAGCGCATCGCCTCGACGACGAGCGACGAGACGGCCGGCACCTCGTCCACGGGCGACTCGAGCAGGAGCTCGTCGTGAATCTGGAGGACGAGGGCCGCCGCGCACCGCTCGGCCTCGAGACGCCTCGACACACCCAGCATGGCGAGCTTGATGAGGTCGGCCGCGGAGCCCTGCACCACCGTGTTCACCGCCGTGCGCTCGGGGAGCGAGAGCGCCGGCGCGCCGCTCGTCGTGCGTCGGGCCTTGCGGTCGCGGACGCCGGTGATCGTCCGCCGGCGTCCGAGCAGCGTCGTCACCTGCCCGTCGCGACGGCAGCGGTCGAGCAGGTCGTCGATGAAGGCGGCCGCTCCGGCGAAGGCCTCGAAGTAGGCCGCGATGAAGGCGGCCGCCTCGGCCTGCGGGATCGCGAGCGCCTTGGCGAGTCCGAACGCGCTCTGGCCGTAGAGGATGCCGAAGTTGACCGCCTTCGCCGCCCGGCGCATCGCGGGCGTCACCGCATCGGGCTCGACTCCCTGCACCAGCGCCGCCGTCCGCGTGTGGATGTCCTCTCCGGCGGCGAAGGCGGCCCGCATGCGCTGGTCGCCGGACAGGTGCGCGAGCACGCGGAGCTCGATCTGCGAGTAGTCGGCGGCGATGAACTGCCAGCCGGGCTCACCCGGCAGGAACGCCGCCCGGATCTGCTGCCCCTCGGCCGTGCGCACCGGGATGTTCTGCAGGTTCGGGTCGCTCGAGCTCAGCCGACCGGTGGCCGTCACGGTCTGGTTGAGGGACGTGTGGACGCGGCCCGTGGCCGGATCGACGAGCAGCGGCAGCGCGTCGACGTAGGTGCTCTTCAGCTTCGCGTAGCGACGATGCTCGAGGAGCTTCGCGGGCAGCGGATGGAGGGGGGCGAGCTCCTCGAGCACTTCCGCGTCGGTGCTCGGGCCGGTCTTCGTGCGCTTCACGACCGGCAGACCGAGCGTGTCGAACAGGACGGTCCGCAGCTGGATCGGTGACGCGATCGAGAAGGCGCGGCCGGCGAGTTCGTGGATCTCCCGCTCGAGTGCCTCGAGGCGGGCCGCGTAGTCACGGGACAGGAGGTCGAGGGCCGCCACGTCGACGCGCACGCCCCGCCACTCCATCTCGGCGAGGACGGTCGCGAGCGGAAGCTCCACGTCGGTGCAGAGCGTGCGCAGCCCCTCGGCCTCCAGCCGTGGCGGAAGGACCTCCGCCAGTGCGGCCGTGATCCGGGCGTGTGCCACGGCCGCCTCGGGCGCGGTCGGCACGTCGATCGTCTCCACGGGCGGGTCGGTCGGGCCGGTCTCGATGGCGACGCCGTGCCGACGCGCGGTCTCCACCAGCCCGAGGGTGCGCTCGCCCGCTTCGAGCAGGTAGGCGGCGAGCAGCGTGTCGGCCGAGACGCCGGCCACGCGCAGCCCGATCGTGCGAAGCGCGAGCACGTGCCGCTTGACGTCGTGCGTTCGCTTGGGAATCGCGGGGTCCACGAGGAGGTCGCGGAGTCCGGCATGCGTGGAGGCGACTGCGGCGGTCACCCAGCCCGCGACGTCGCCCGCCGCCAGCGCGAGCCCCAGGGGGGGTGTGCGCGAGGTGGCGTCGGCGGGGCGGGCCGTGGCGAGGGTGACCGGGCCGGCCACGCGGAGCGCCGCGACGAAGCGGTCGCACGCGTCGGCGTCGGCGACGAGGGTCCACGGACCGGGGATCGGCTCCAGCTCCCGGCGGCCCGCGTCACGGCCCCCGTTCGGGGTCGCACCCGCGTCCGTGTCGTCCTCCGCCCCGTGCAGGTCGAAGAGCGTGGCGGCGGGGCGTGCGGCGGCCGGTGGCTCCGGGTCGGCCGGCGGTGCGACCGTCGGGCCGCGGCCCGAGACGCGGGCGAGCAGGCTGCGGAAGCCCAGGCTGCGGAGAAAATCGGCGAGCCGCGCCGCGTCGGGGGCGTGCCGCCGCGCCGCATCCCACGGGATCTCGATCGGCACCGTCGTTTCGAGGCGGATGAGTTCGCGGGCCCGCCGCGCCGTGTCGGCGTGGTCGGCGAGGTTCTGCCGGCGCTTCGGCTGCGGCACCTCGTCGAGTCGCTCGAGCAGCCCGTCGAGCGTGTGGAAGGATCGCAGCAGCTCGGTCGCCGTCTTCGGTCCGATGCCCGGCACACCCGGCACGTTGTCGACCGCGTCGCCGACGAGTGACAGGAAGTCGACCACCTGCCCGGGGACGATGCCCCATTCCGCGAGCAGTTCCTCGGCACCGAATGGTGCGTTGGTCCGGAGGTTGTAGAGCCGCACCCGGTCGCCGAGCAGCTGCCTCGCATCCTTGTCGGCCGTGGCGATGATGCAGCTGCCGCCGGCCGTGACGGTGCGGGTCGCGACCGTGGCGAGCAGGTCGTCCGCCTCGAACCCCGGCTGCTCCAGGCAAGGAATCGTCATCACCTCGAGCAGGCGACGCACCAGGGGGACCTGTGGCACGAGGTCGGCCGGCATCTCCGCGCGATTGGCCTTGTAGTCGCCGTACCGCTCGTGTCGGAACGTGGGACCCGCGGCGTCCATCGCACAGACGAGGTAGTCGGGCCGACGCTTCTCGACGAGATCGAGCAGGTCGCGCGTGAGCCCGAAGACGACGGAGACGGGCGTGCCATCGGGCGCCGTCATCTCCGGCAGGGCGTGGAAGAGCTGGTAGACCCGGGACAGCAGGTCGACGGCGAACACCGTGCGCCCCGTGAGATCCGGATCGGCGGATGCCACGGATGCCTGCGTCATGGGGGCAGCATAGCGGCGGACGGGGCGTGGGGCGGTGCCGCCACGCGGACCTCGTCCCGGCTGGGGCCGCCGACGAGGGGCGTCGACCGCGGGTGCCGGGTCAGTCGGTCCCCGGCGGATCGTACTCGAAGTCCTTCCACTTCATCGCGCGGCGGAACGGCTCGATCCGGAGGACCACCTCGCCGTTCTGGAAGATCCGGACGGTGCCGCTCGTCTCGCTGACCGCGACGGCGACGCTCCGCGTGCGGCGCGTGATCGCGGCGGCGGCCCAGTGCCGCGCGCCGAGCCCCTTCGCCACCGACACGCTCTCCGCCGAGGCGTCGATGTACCGTGCGGCGCCCTCGACCGTCCCGTCGGCTCCGATGACGAAGGCGCCGTCGAGCTGCGCGATCTCCTTGATGCCCTCGCGGACGCGGGCGTCGCTGAGCCGCCGTTCCCCGCGGGAGTAGCCGCGCACCGGATCGAAGCCGGCGGAGTGGCTCGACTGCATGACCTTGCGCGTGTCGCCCACGACGAAGAGCGTCCCCACCGGCTTGCCCTCGCGCCCCTCCCGGCCGATCTCGACGGCCAGGTCGACCACGAGCTTGAGCGTCTCGAGCGGCACCTTCGTCTCGAGGTTGCGGAGGTCACGGCTCGTGAGCTGCCCGAGATGCTCCTCGAGCCGCAGCACGCTCACGGAGTCGATCACACCCGCCTCGAATCCGCTGTAGATCGCGACGACCTCGGCCTGCGGGGCGATCATCTCGGCGGCGACACACTCGAGCAGCGCCTGCGCGAGCCGCTCGTGCACGGGGAGGCCGGCGACGTCGAGCACCACCTGCCGCAGGCCGTGCTCGGCCGCACCCGCCATGTCGGCTTCGTCGTCGGCGGCCACGAGGACCGGCGCGGCCCCGGTGATCTCACGGATGCGGGCCCAGTCGAGCTGCCCGTCCACCACGAGGAGGATCGCCTCCGCCGCGGCCGCCGCGTGGAGCCGCGTGGCCGCCTCCAGGAGATGGACGAGGTGGGGGGCGAGTTCGGAGGCCATCGGACGGTACCTTGCACGCAGGACCACGGCAGCCCGACGGCCACGGCGCGTTCCCGGCACGGATGGAGATACCGCGCCGGCCGCTGCGGCGGAAGAGTATGCAGGCGTTCGCTGGCGTGCAAGGAACGCGGCTCACCGACGCGCCGGGGCACCCCGCCGGTCGTCCGGCGTCTCGGCGACGAGCGTGGAGGGCGCCTTCATCGGACCGTGGAAGGCCGCCACGCCGCCTGGCAGGACGACGCCCCAGGCACGCTCCTGGAAGATGTTGAGCGCGTGGAGGGCGTGTCCCAGCGGTCCGATCTTCCACGTGCGTGACGGCTCCCGCGCGAGCGCGGTGGCGAGAAACTCGGTCGCGGCGACCACGCGGCTGTCGTAGAGCTGTTCCTGATCGAGCGAGGCGACGAGCCACTCGAGGATGTGGCCCGTGGTCTGGATCTTGCGATCGACGTCGTCGTCACGATCGGCGGCGTACTTGAACCACTCGGTGCTGAACGACCCGTCACGGTTCCGCAGCTGCGTGAGCGCGAGCTGCTGGTAGTCGCGCACGTACTTGTTGGCCCTTAGGTAGACGCCGTCGAGCCGCCCCGTGGCCCGCAGCCGCCGCTGGCAGCCGTAGGCGAGCCCGAAAAGGCGGTGCGTGCCGCCGCACGGGGCTCCGCGGATCGGCTGGCCCAGCTCCTCCTCCACCAGCTTCGGCAGCGACCATTCCTTCCCGTCCCTGGCGGTCCAGGTGGTGTCGCTCGGCAGATAGTGCGCCAGGGCGATGAGGGCGAACGTCAGCTCCGTCTTCTCCTGGCAGGCCTGCATCTCCTCGTCGATCAGGTCGGACACGGTGAACTCGCGGGAATTGACCACGATGGGCGAATTGGCCGCGACCCGGCACTGCGCGAGGATCGCGAGGTACTGGGCGGAATGCCCCTGGACGCCGAAGCCCTTGAGCGCGGTGAGGCGGTCGTCGGTGGTGGTGAGCATGGTCTGACCGCGGCAGCGGCCGCCCATGTTCGACCAGCCGATCGCGTTGACGAGTTCGCCGGCGGGGCCTCCCACGCGCACCTGCGTCGGCACGCCGAAGGCGATGAAGCCGTGCATGACCTCCCAGGGCGTGTGCTGGGCCGTATTCAGCGGGCGTCGCTGGTAGGTGGCGAGCGTGCCGGCGACGAGCCTGCGGAGCCGTTCGAATCGCGCGGTCCGCGGGGGCGGCGCGCCGGTCGGCTGCAGAGTCGTGGCGAGCAGCGGTGCGGTGGCGCGGGCCGTGCCGGGGTGGGCGACGACGCTCTGCGGCGGTTCCGGTCGTGGCTCGGGGCGGTAGGACGGGTCGAGTGCGTCCGCCGCAATCGACGTGGCCACCGTCTGGAGGGACCGGCCGAACGACACGGTGTCGGACCACGTCGGCAGCGTCACGGCCGTCGGTGTCGTGCCCGAGGTCTTCGCCGGGGCTGGTGGGCGCTTCGCGGGGGCGGGTTGCGACAGGGTCTTCCCGGGCCTACGAGAGGCGTCGCGCTCCAGCGCCGGGAGTTCGCTCTCCGGAGGGGGCGTGGGCACCGGAATGAAGGCCGGCGTGCGTTCCGGCCGCGCGAAGATGCCGTCGAGGAACCGTGGTGACGAGGAGCGGCCCTTGCCGGACTGGCCGCTCGACGTGTCGGCGACGATGGCTCCGCCGATCGCGACCACGCAGGCGATCAGCCAACGTCCGGACGGCCACTGCGTCCAGCGGCGAATCCGGCGCGCGCCATGGGCGTCTGAAGCCGGACTACACGGCACGTGCATGGCGGTCGCGCGAGGGTCAGCGGGGGCGGTTCAACGGGTGGTGGTGGTATCGACCGCGCAGCGGCTGAAAACGCGGCCACCGATCGGCGGCGTCCGATCGCTGCGGCAGGTTGCCGAAACACCCCAGTCGACCGAGGGCTCGCGAATCGGCCATCCATCGCGATCGGCGCGGCCGGCCGGCTGGTTCGCGTGCCTGCCCGCAGGGGAGCGCCGTGTCGCGCGACGACGCATCGGGCGCGTCAGAACACTTTTCGCAGCGTCTCCGCGATCGACCACTCGGCGGAGGATCCCTCCGGATCGGCCGCCCACTCGCGCCAGCGATTGACGTCGTTGCCCAGATCGCGGCCACTCACCGTCTTGAGGGCCGCGACGGCCCGGTACTGGACGGCCGGGTCGGAGTCCTCGAGGGCGCGCGCGAGCACGGGAATCGCCGATTCGTCCCGGCATTCGCCGAGGGCCTTCAGGGCGCGCAGTCGCACGTCGAGTTCCAGGTCGGAGCGATAGCGGGCGGCCAGAAGCTCGACGGCTTCCGCTCCACCTCGACGTCCCCACACGGCGCAGGCGGTGAGACGCACGCGCTCGTCGGGATCCTGCAGGCCACCACGGCAGATCGCGAGTGCGGACGCGTCGTCGAACCCGGCCGCGACGTCGAGGATGCCGCACCGCACACGCGGATCATGCTCCTCGAGCATCGCGGTCGCCAACCGTCGCGTGAAGGCGGTCCGTTCGTCCTCCGTCCCCTTGTGGACGGTCTTCGCGTCGTCGGCGAACTGTTTGATGCGCTGGTCGGCCGTGGGGCCGTACTGTTCCCGCTCGCGCGCCGCCTTGTCCCGGCCCGCGAAGGGAGACCAGGCGGCACATCCGGACGTGGCCATGACGACGCTGACGACCAGGCACACCGAGACCACCTTGACGAGCGACAGAGGCACGCAGGGCGCCCTCAGGGACGGAAGGTGTTGCAAGCCGGGCATTTCCGGGCGGGCGGGCGCGCGCCGCAAGGCGTGCGTGGGAGGGTGCGGAATCGCGGGCATGGCACGGGTCGTCCTGCAGTCGTCCTGGGGTCGTCCTGGAGGGGGCCGGAAGGTAACGACCCGGGGGCGGGGCGGCCAGACCACTCCACGCCCCGGATGACGCCCCGGAATGACGTGTGGGCAGGGATTTCGGGCACGTCCGGGACGATTGGGGTTTTCCCGCGGCGGGTCGCATGGTCGCATGGCGTCGCGAAGCGGTGGACGTCCTGCAGTGGACCTCGACGGTAGCGGGTCATGAGCGCGACTGTGCCTGCGGCGAAGGACGAACCTGACCGGCTGCCCCGGCGGCTGCCCGGGCCGCCGCGCGGGGTGGAGCGCGGGCCGGCCGTCCCGGTCATGCCACGTCGTCGCCTCCTTCTCGCGGGGGCGACCTGGTGCGCGATGCGGGCGGTCGCGGAGGAGCCGGTCGAGGCACGGTCCGCGCTTCGCGTCACGACACGCGCCGGCGGCGTGACCCGCGTGCTGGACGGCCGCATGATCGTCGAGGCAGCGGACGGCGGCCTGCTCCTCGAACTCCCCGATCAGCGGTACGAGATTCTCCAGCCGGACGAGATCGTGTCACGGGAACGGCTCGGGTCGCTTCGGCTCGCGCCGACGCCCAAAGACCTCGGGCAGCGCATCCAGGCCGAACTCCCCCCGGGCTTCGAGACGCACGTCACGCGGCACTACGTCGTCTGCTTCGACACGTCGCGGGACTACGCCAAGTGGGCGGCGTCACTCTTCGAACGACTCGCCGAGGCCTTCCTGAACTACTGGTCGAGGGCGGGACTGGAGGCCGCGGCCCCTCGCGAACCGCTCATCGTCGTCATCTTCGCGGAACGCGAGGGCTACGAGCGCTACGCCGCGCGCGACCTCGGCGCGGCGGTCGATCGCGTCGTCGGCTACTACAACCTCATGAGCAATCGCGTCGCGACGTACGACCTCACGGGCAGCGAGTCGCTGCGCTCGGGTTCCGCAGGGGGCGCCCGCCGCGGCCCCGCCGAGATTCTCGCCCTTCCGGATGCCGCCCCCCTGGTGTCGACCCTCGTGCACGAGGCCACGCACCAGATGGCATTCAACTGCGGGCTGCACGCGAGACTGGCCCCCGTCCCCGTCTGGGTGAGTGAGGGCGTCGCGACGTTCTTCGAGACGCCCGACCTGCGGAGCCGATCCGGATGGCGGGGCATCGGCACGGTCAATCGGCACCGACTGGAGCGATTCCGGCGCACGTATCGTCCGGGAGAACTGGAGACCCTCGTCGGCACCGACGATCGCTTTCGCGACCCTGCCACGGCGCCGGATGCCTACGCGGCCGCGTGGGCGCTCACCTGGTTCCTGATCTCGACGAAGCATGATCCGTTCGTCCGATACCTCGGGGCGATGGCGGGAAAGACGCCCTTCGCGGCCGACACACCGGCCCAGCGACTGGAGGATTTTGCCGCCGCCTTCGCGGCAGCGCCCGCCGACCTGGAGCCCGCGCTCGAGCGGCACATGGCCCGGCTGGAGACACGGACGCCCTGATCGGCGCGGCGTGGTTCGGGCCGCGTGCACGGGTCTCGGCCCCCGGGATCGTCACCACCGGTAGAATCGGAAGCCTCGTCATGGAGACGGCCGCTGCGGGCCGATGAGCGACGCGGCGGGGTCCGCGGCCGGATGCGTCCGGCGGCGGTGGGTGGTCGACAGACTCCGCGGGGGGACAGCGTCATGCCGGTCGACAGGTCACGAACGCCGCTCTACATCACGCTCATCGTCTTCGTGATGCTCTCGTTCGTGCTGGCGATCACGACCTACCTCTTTTTCCAGCAGCGCACCGACGCCCTGCAGCAGCGCGACGCGGCGGCGGCCGAACGGGACACGGCCCAGCGCGATCAGCGCACGGTGACGTCGGAGAACGAGCGGCTCCGCGCCGTCATCGGCATGGCGAAGGACACCGCCGACACGATCGAGGCGGAACGCAACCAGCTCTTCGAGCAGCAGTTCGCCAGCTACACGGACGGCGAAAAGACGTTCGTCAAGCTCGTGGCGTGGCTCAACGCGGCCCTCGCCCAGCTCAACCAGGAGAAGCGGGATCTCGAGCAGCAGAAGGCATCCCTCGAGGACGAGATGAAGAAGGCGGTCGACCAGGCCGCGCAGGACCGCCAGCGCGCCGAACAGCAGGCGACCGCCGCGCGGGACGAGTCGATGAAGCTCCAGACCGACTTCCAGGACCGTCGGAAGGAGACCGAGGCGAAGATGGGCGACCTGGTCGCGAAACAGCAGGAGGCCGACGCCCGCGCCGAGCAGCTGCAGGCGGTCATCGCCGGCATCGCCGAGCTGGGCCAGTTCCTGACGAACGACGTGCGCACGCTGACGGTGGGATCGAAGACGCGGGATTCGAGCGATCGTCGCAAGAAGTTCGAGGCGGAGGCGAGCGATACCGAGAAGCTCAAGATCGTCCGCGAGGAGCTGCAGTTCGCCGAGCAGACGATCCAGCGGCTCAATGCCACGCTCGACCGGCTCCGCGTCGCGACGCCCGCCCTGCAACGCACGGTGCGCGAGGCGACACCGCGTGACGAGCGCATCGACGGGTTCGACGGCCGGATCATCGACGTCGACGAGGCCGATCGGTCCGTGCTCGTATCGACGTCATCCACGCTCGGCATCCGGCCGGGGCTGGTCTTTTCGGTGTTCGACCCTGCCGATCCGCGTCCGGTCGAGGGGGACCGCAAGGCGGTCATCGAGGTGGTGCAGGTGGAGGGTCCACGGACGGCGCGAGCCCGCATCGCGCGTGACGCCGTGGAGCAGCCCATCCTCTCGGGCGACGGGATCGCGACGAGCCTCTGGTCCCCGGGGGTCGCTGCGGAAGTCGTGATCGTGGGCTACGTCGATTTCCAGGGATCGCCCGACGACGCGGCGGTGCTCAAGCGACTCGTGGAGCGGGCGGGAGCCCGCGTCAGCGAGGATGTGACGGCGCGGACGAGCCTCGTGGTCGATGCCGGACCGCCTCGCGCGGATCTGCTGGCGGGAGGTCGGGTGAAGAACTGGCGGAAGCCCGATCAGGATCGTCAGAAGAACGCGGTGCAGGAGGCCCGGGCGCTGGGGGTGCGGGTCGTGGGGCTCGAGGGGTTGTTCGACATGCTGGGTCTGGATCCGGTGGCCTTCCGGGGCAACGTCCTTCCCCGGGCCGGATCCACGGGGACGCCCGGAGCGTTCTGAGCGGGCGCCATCCCGATCGCGGGGCACGGCTTCGTGTCGCCTCGTGGCGCGATACACTTCGGCCCGAGGGTGGCTCTGGCGGCGGACGACTGTCGCCCGCGCCGAGTGCCCGCCTCCCGGAGGAATGCCACGTGTCGCGTCGAGTCTGGTCCGCCATCGCGTGCGTCGGACGCGGTTCGCTTCTTGGTCTCGCCTGCGCGCTGGTCGCGGGTGCGTGCGTCATGTCGGGCGGAGGAGTCGTCGCCGCCGATCCGGGCGATGCCGCGTTCGTGCCGATCTTCGACGGCAAGACGCTCGACGGGTGGGAGGGCAAGCCCGAGTTCTGGCGCGTGGAGGATGGCACCATCATCGGGGAGACCACCGCCGAGAAGCCCACCAAGGGCAACACGTTCCTCGTGTGGCGGCAGGGTCTGCTCGACGACTTCGAGCTCACGCTGCAGTATCGGCTCACCGGTGGCAACAGCGGCATCCAGTACCGCAGTCGTGATTTCGGCGACTTCGTGGTCGGCGGGTATCAGGCCGATTTCGAGTCGGGCACGAAGTTCTCGGGAATCCTCTACGAGGAGCGGGGACGAGGCATCCTCTGCCTGCGGGGGGAGCGGGTGACGATCGGGGCGGATGGCGAGAAGCGGCCCGGCGAGCCGATCGGAGACGCAGCGAAGCTCCAGGAGGGCATCCGTCTCGGTGACTGGAATGACTACCGCATCGTCGCCCAGGGGCCGCGGCTCCAGCACTTCATCAACGGGCAGCTCATGTCGGAGACGACCGACGACCAGGTGGACAAGCGGTCGCTCGAGGGCGTGCTCGCGCTGCAGGTGCATGCCGGGCCGCCGATGAAGGTGGAGTTCAAGGACATCCGCCTGAAGCGGCTGAAGCTCGCCGACGGCCGGAAGAAGCTCGTGATGGTCGCGGGTCGGCCGAGCCACGGCCCGGGTCAGCACGAGCACCGCGCCGGGGTGATGCTCCTCGAGAAGTGCCTCGACGGCTTCACGGCGCCGCACGCCATGCCCGAGCTGGTGACGGCGGTGCACGCCGGAGGCTGGCCCGCCGATCCCACCGCGTTCGACAACGCCGATGCGATCTTCTTCTTCGCCGACGGCGGCAACGGGCACCCCGTGGTGCAGAGCAACCGGCTCGCGCAGATCGACGCGCTCGCGAGGCGGGGCGTGGGCGTCGCCTGCCTCCACTACGCGGTGGAGGTGCCCAAGGAGAAGGGCGGTCCGGAATTCCTCGACTGGACCGGCGGCTACTTCGAGACGCACTGGTCGGTGAATCCGCACTGGATGCTCGCCCAGACGCGTCTGGCCGAGGGCCATCCGATCTGCCGTGGCGTGAAGCCCTTCGAGATCAACGACGAGTGGTACTACCACATGCGATTTCGCGAGCCGAAGACCGGACTGACCGACATCCTCACCGCCGTCCCGCCCGACGAGACGCGCGAGCGTCCGGATGGTCCGCACAGCAACAATCCGACGGTGCGGGGCAACAAGGGTTCGCGCGAGGTGCTCGCGTGGGCCTACGAGCGCCCCGCCGGTGGACGCGGATTCGGCTGCACCGGCGGGCACTTCCATACCAGCTGGGAGAACGAGGACTTTCGCCGCCTGATGCTCAACGCACTCATGTGGACGAGCGGTCTCGAGGTTCCGGAGGGAGGCGTGCCGTCGATGCTCGCCGCCGAGGATTTCACCGCCAATCTCGACGACAAGACGCCCAAGCCCAAGCCGGCTCCCGCCAACGCCGCGGCCGGCACCTGAGGGAGCATGCGATGCCGAACATCACGGTGACCGGGGTCGGGACGTTCCAGGTGCCGGCCGGGAAGCGCCTGGTCAACGCCCTCGAGGACGAGTGCGGCATCGACCAGCTGCACTCCTGCGGCGGCGTCGCCCGCTGCACGACGTGCCGCGTCGTGTTCTCGGCAGGCGAGCCGGGACGCATGACGAAGGCCGAGCGGGACGTGCTCGCGGCGAAGGGCGTCGCCGGTACGCCGGGGCTCCGGCTCTCGTGCCAGATCACCTGCGATGCCGACATGGCGCTCGAGGCCCCCAGCCGCCTCGCCGGTTCCGGCAGGATGGATGCCGGTCGCCGGGCGGCCGACGCGGTCGAGCCGCCGCCGGAGTGGGTGTGAGGCCTCGGGATCAGTCCCGGAGCAGCGGACGCAGGAAGGCGGCCGAGTGCCGAGCGGTGTCGAGCCACCGGTGCGACTGCCGAGGCAGTTCGACGTGGAGTCCGCCGCGGTAACCGCCGGCCGTCAGGGCGCCGAGCGCGGCCGCGAGGTCGACGTCGCCCGTGCCGAGAGGCAGATGCTCGTGACGGCAGGCCAGCATGTCGTCCACGTGCACGTTGACGATGTCGCGGGCCAGTGCGCCGAGGCGGGCTCCCACCGGACGCTCCCCCATGCACTCGAGGTGGCCGAGATCGACCGTGAGGCCCAGATGGGCGGGGCGCCCCAGCCGGTCGCGCAGCTCATCGCAGCGGTCGAGGGTGTCGATGAACATGCCCGGTTCCGGCTCGAAGCCGAGTCGCACCCCACGCCTGGCCGCGTGCGCCAGCACCGGGTGGAACGCCGTCGTGATCCGCTCCCACAGGACGGCCGCTGGAGCGGCGTCCCGGACGACGCCCGCCCAGAGCGAGACGCAGTCCGCGTCGAGATCGCCGGCCACGTCGACCGCACGCACGAGCAGGTCACTGCGACGATCCCGCGCCGCGGCGCTGCCGGACACGAGCGTGGGCTCGTGCTTGACCAGCGGGTCGAGCAGGTGTCGCGCGCCCGTCTCGATCACGCACCGCATGCCGGCGGCGGCGAGCGCCTGACGCCACCGCGTCAGCTCCGCGGCGATGTCCGGTGCGAACGGATCGAGCACGTGTCGGTCGAGCGTGATGGCCAGCGATTCGTAGCCGAGTCCCGCGAGCGTCGGCAGCACCGTCGCGGGATCGACGTCCGCGAGCGTGTTCGTGCTGAAGCCGAGTCGCATGGGCGGGGTCCCGGATGGGCTGGTGTGACGACGGCAGCGACCGGGATCGGACGTCGTCGGCTCACGTCGGCGGCACGAGCCGCCTGCCCACGACGGGCACGACGAGCAGGGACAGGATGACGAAGGCCCATCGTTCACCGCACTCCGCCAGCACGTGGATCGCGTCGAGCGTGATGATCGACAGGATCGCGTTGCCGACGGCCGCCTGGATGGGGGCGGGCGCGGGCGAGACGAGTGCCGGGAGGGAGCGGACGAGGATCGACGCGGAGATGATCCCCCAGAGCAGCAGCCAGTTCGATACGGGCAGGGCCGTGCCCGGCAGAGGCATGTCGCCGCCGAAGAGGCGCCAGACAGGCACGGCGGAGAGCACGAGCCCGACGGCCATCACCGCCGCACCGAGACGCAGCGTCAGGTGGTCGGGACCACGTGCGTCTCCTTCCGGCGCGGAAGCCCGCACGGTCAAAGCCTCGTCCCGGGCGAAGATCGTGATGCCCGCGACGTACGTTCCCATGCCCAGCGGCAGGAGCCACTGCGGGCCGTGCGGGCCGCCGCCCGCGGTGAGGCCGAGCAGCCAGGCGAGCGCGCGGCAGATGCCCATCGCCACGGGGCCCCACGCGGTCGCCTTCAGTCCGGAGTCGTAGGACCAGATGGCGAGCACGAGCCCGGCGCCGACGAATGCCGGCCACGGCGACGCGCGTGCGAAGGCGGCGCCGCACGCCGCGGCGGCACCCACCACGAGCAGCAGGCCGCCCGCCGCGAACGCGGTGGAGCGAGCGATGACCCCGCGCGGCAGCGGGCGCTCGGGGCGTTCCATCCGGTCGATGTCGAGGTCGTAGGCGTCGTTGAGCACCATGCCGGCCGCGTAGAGCGCCACCCCGGCGCCGACCGCCCACCACGCCTCCGGACCGGGCCACGCGAGGTCGCCGCGCAGGCCGGCCGCGACGAGGTACCCGGCTGCCACGTCGGCGACGACGGTCGCGTGGTTCGGCAGCCGCAGGAGCCTGATCCAGTCGAGCGCGGTCGCAGGTGCCGCCATGTCAGGCGAGCTCCACGCCCGCGGCGTTCGCGACGGCGAGCAGGTGGGCGCGGGCGGCGCGGGCCGCCTCGTCGGGGCGGTCCCGGTAGGGGTAGAGCTCGACGGTCACCCAGGCGTCGGGCGAGCAGGCCGCGATCGCGCGGAGCACGGCCGCGAAGTCGATCGCCCCCTCTCCCGGCACGAGATGGTGGTGCACGCGAGTCGCCGCGATGTCCTCCACGTGGTAATGCCGCGTGTGGCCTTTCATCCGGGGCACCCACTCGGCCGGATCCTCACTCACGCAGAAGGCATGGCCGACGTCGAAGTTGAGCCCGAGCGACGGGTGGTCGAGCCGTGACGCGAAGTCGAGGTACTCCCCGAACCGCTCGATCAGCAGTCCCGGCTCCGGTTCCACGAGCAGGGCCACACCGCACGCGGCCGCCACCTCGAGGACGGGCCCGATCTCGTCGAGGAAGATCGCCAGCGCCTCCTCCCGGGTCTGCCCCGGCTGCACCTCGCCGCCGGGCTCGGTCGAGATCGACCTGGCACCGAGTTCCGCCGCCAGCCCGAGCGCGCGCTTCGTGTGCTCCCGGCGGATCGCCCGGTAGTGCGGGTCCGGGTCGGTCCACCCCGGATGCCAATAGGGCTGCCTCGGGTCGGCGACCGCGTTCATCATGAACGCGTTCATGTTGGAAATCGCGAGCCCGTGGTCCTGCAGGGCCCTCCGGATCGCGGCCTTCTGACCGGCGAGAAGGCCGGCGGGCCACGCATGCGGCACGTCGGCGAGCAGTTCGATGCCGCGGTAGCCCGCCGCGGCGATCCGCTCGATCGCGGTCTCCACCGGCACGTCCAGGTAGGCGTTGGAACTGAAGGCGAGCCGGAGCGGCATGGCGGGCGTGTCCCGGTGAAAGCCGGAAAGTCTATCACCAGGGAGATGGCCAGAGCACGAGCACGTCGTCCACCCACGCGGGACGCAGAGGCAGCCTCTCGAGCTCGGTGTAGTACATCGCCGACGGATCGACGCGGCGGGCCTCCATGAGGGCGACGTGCCGGGCCACGGGACCGAGTTCGAGGACCCACGGCAGCAGGCCGCACCAGACGAGCGCCGTCAGCGCTGCGGCCGCCGCGAGCCGCGCGGCCGGGGACCGACGGAGCGGCGCGAGGCCCGTCATGGAGCCACCGCCTTGCGGAACAGCCACCCGAACGTGAGGCTCGCCATCCCCAGCGTGAGGACGAGATTGAGCGCCTGTCCCAGCAGGTAGAGCACGACGGGCCGGCCGCTGGCGAGCAGCGGGGCGAGCTCACGGACGTTCGTCTGCAGACCCATGCAGACGAACCCCGCGCAGAACAGCCAGCCCCGCACCCGTGCGGTGAAGCCGGTCGTGGCCCCCTCGACCCACAGCGCCTCGGCGGGACCGAGGCCGTGGAGCGCGGAGCAGACGAGCGACACCCCGAGGAACCCGAGGATGAAGCGTGGAAACCGGCGCCACGCCTCGCCCAGGAGCGTGCCGCGCGGGCCGGAGGCGTCCCGATCGATCCAGCCGGCCCAGTAGGCGGCCACGGCGAAGGCGATCAGCCCGATCATGGAGTTCTGGATCATCTTCACGGTCGCCGCGACCTCGCCCACGTCCCTGCCGAGCGATTCACCGGCCGCGACGACGGCGCCGGTGGCGTCGATCGTGCCGCCGATCCAGGCGCCGCCCACGAGCGGATCGAGCCCGAGTGCGCGGATCGCGGGCGGCATCGCGACCATCATGATGACGGTGAAGAAGAGCGAGAGGCCGATCGCCAGCGACAGCTCCTCCTTCTTCGCGCGACACGCCGCCCCCGTGGCGATCGCCGCCGACACGCCGCACACCGACATGTCCGCCGCGAGCGTCATGCAGAGCGGCCGGGACGGGATGCGGAGCGCGTGCACGCCGAACAGGTAGGTGCTGACGAGCACGACGGGCGTGACGATCCAGGAGGTCATCAGTCCCGGCAGGCCGAGGGCGAGGAGCCGACTCACGAGCACCTCGGCACCGAAGACGACCAGCCCCGTCTTGATGAAGAACTCGCCGAGCAGGGCGGGCGTGAGCCACCGCGGCACGCCGCCGACGTTGCCGACGAGCAGACCGACGGCGAGCGCCCAGAGGGGATACTCGAGGTTGTAGAACTTGACGACCTTCTGTGCGGCGAGGAGATACGCCAGGCACGTGAGCGCCGCGAGCAGCGCCCCGCCCGGGAGGAACCGCCTGACGCCGCCACCGCCGAGCACCGCCCCGAGCGTGCCGACGGCCACCACCCAGCCCATGCCGAGCGCCACCGGCGCGACGGCGAGTCGGCCGCTCCCGTCACGGAACGCCGCCAGGGGCGAATCCACCCAGGTTCCCGGCAGTCCGACCGTGGCGGCCAGCGGCGTCGGCCAGCCCTTCGGGTGGGACTCCCGGCTCGCGCGATCGCCGTCGGGGCGCCCGGCCCATGTCACGGCCAGGGCCAGGATCACGAGGCCCGCGCCGATCAGCACCGCCGCGAGGTCCTCGTGCAGACCGCACCCCCTGCCGACATCGCTCGATCCCGTCTTCGCGCGGTCCTCGACGCTCGCAGGCATGCTCTGGCATCCG
>Ga0214923_10001816_pt1 | contig 29632 bp, 28 predicted proteins | sample LL1510_MetaG_FD_177993 | JGI IMG/M metagenome (GOLD analysis project Ga0214923, IMG submission 177993) | Freshwater microbial communities from Lake Lanier, Atlanta, Georgia, United States - LL-1510 | ecosystem: Environmental > Aquatic > Freshwater > Lake | place: USA: Georgia | collected...
TAATTTTTTTTTTCAATTCAATAATTGTATTATTTTTTATTCGTAATTCATTTTGTAAATCATTGTGTAATAATGTATTTTTTATTACATAATCATTTATTTTTTTTTTTATATTGTTAGTAATATTTTTAGATTTGTTTACTTTAATATTCTGTTCAATATTATTAAGATTTATAAAATAATTATTATCTGTATTGTTCATTATAATAATGATAATAACTATAATTCTTTAGACCTTTGCACCAACAAAGATTTAAATGGTGTTAAAGATATTCTTTTAATTTATATACTCTTTTAAGTGTTTTTTTTACATATTTTATGTGTATTATCTGATGATGTACATCCATTTGAATTAGTGTAAATTTCAACATATTAATTCATTTTTATTATCAACCTTATAAATTTTTCATTTATAATTATATTATTGTAGGTTTTTAATATATTTTTCCATTATAATATATTTATAATGTTTTTGATAAATTAAATGGAGTTTTTATATAATAAATTTATAGTATATGTATGTATATGAAAAATAAAAATTTTAAGTGTTTATATTAAAATGTAATTTAGTTAATAAAAAAATATATTTTAAAATTTTTAAAAATCTCAACTAACCATTATAAATTATTTAATAAATTTATAATAATATCTTTTTGTTTATTAAATTGTTTAAATAATTTATGTGTTGAATTAATATCATTTGACCATTCATCAATTTTTTGTATTATATCATGTTTTTTAATTTTAAAATGTTCAAATATTATTTCTTTATATTCTTCTGGTGGATTTGTTAATTGATTTATCATTGCCCACATAATTGTACATAATTTAATGTTATCATTATAAGCTTTACTAGATTCTTTACCTTTATCAGTATACATTATTTTTTCATATCCTGGTTCATTAAAATATGGTTCATCAACAAAAATTAAAGATTGAATAGAAACTAATACTTGTAAAAAAGTAGATGTTTTAGCATTCCATGTTTCACCTTCATTACCTGACCATGTACCTAATAATGATAAACATACTTTACCACAATTATATAAATTAGGATTAAATCTAACTGTATTATTACCTGTTGTTTTTAATAATACTTTAGGTTCTGTATGTGGATAATTAGTTGGTAAATATGCATGAAATTCAAATAATCCATTTTCATATGGTGTATCTTTAGGTCCAGAAATTATAAAAGTAAAAATATTCATATTTGTCTTGGATATTCTCATCCATATTGTTGAATCATAATTTAATGGTAATCCTTGTTTAAAAGATGATATTTCAGAAATTATTCGTGATAATGATTTCATTTCTATTTTATATGTTGAATATTTATAATATAAATGATTTACAATATTAAATGTGTCTAATATTTGAAATTGTAAAGGTTTCATATAATTTTCATATATTAATTTAATATCACTACTTTTTCCTTCATTACTTTCACTTTCTTCATTACTTTCACTTTCTTCATTACTTTTGTCTTTATTACTTTCATTATAATTTTTAAAATTATCATAAATTGTATGAATTAAAAAATATAATTCATTATTTGTATTATCTAATATAATTAATATTTCTTCATTTATATTTTCAAGATGTTTAATAATTTTTATAATAAATTCATTTTCTAAATTTTCAATATTATCACTAAAAATATTAAGAATTTTAAATATTTGATAAAAAATATCATAATCATTATCAATATGTAATAAATTTAATCCATCTAATTGATTTAAAATATATAGTATTAATGTAGAATTTAAAATTAATGTAATATTTTGTTGTGTTAATTCATTAATAATAATTTCTAACATTTTTACAATTTCTATTTTTTTAATTTCTTGTTGTTTTATATAATTATTAATATCCCATGATGAAGCTGATGTATGTCCATAGCCAGTTCCTGATTTCCAATAATTATTATTTGATTCTTTACACGTATTATTAAATTCCAAGTTTATATTTAATTTATTATTAATATTATATCCTGTTAAATTATGTAATACTATTAATGCATATTCTAATGAATTATAATTATTATTTTTATCAATATGATCGTATATTATAGGTTTCATTTTTGTAACTAAATTTAATATTAACCATTCTAATGATATTATAGATTTCCAATTTTCTATTTTTAAAATATTTAAATTCATAATAGCATATAATAAATCTATACTTACTTTAGGATATATAATTTCTAGTTTAGGTGGAATATAAGGATATAGTGTTGGATCAAGAACTACTTTTAATTCTAAATAATCATCTATTTCTTTAAAAAATAATTTAACATTTAAATTATAAATATTATTATCAATTGGTAATATATAATGTTCAAAATTAAAATTATTATTAATATTTTTAATTTCATTAACTATTAATTTATAAATTTGATTAGTATTTAATAATAAATCTTTTGGAATATTTTTATTTATATTAGTATTTAATATTTTTTTTTTCTTTGTTTCAATTTCTAATAATGAATAATCAATATTACATTTTTTTTTTTCATCTAAATTATTATTAATACCATATAAATCATTATAAATATCATATGTATCAATTGTAATATTATCAATAATAGATAATATTGATTGTATTGATTTATCATTATTATACAATAATGATAAATTTAAAAGTTCTATATAATTTGAATATTCATTTAAATTATAAATATAACAATAATTATTTAAATCAGTTATTAGTTCTAAAATTGTATTATTAAATACAGTATTATTAATTAATATTTTAATTATTATTGTATCCGTATTATTTACATAGTTAACAATTTCTATTTTAGACTTCCAAATATTATTAGCTATAATTTCTTTAATATTATCATTAGAATTCATTATAATATTACATATAAATTAAATATTAATTCAATTCAATTTTTTTTAAATATTGCTATTAAGGTAGACACATATATATCAATAAATGTAGTTTTTGATAGTTTATTTTCTAAATCTGATAATTCTATTATTATTTCTGCTAATTGTAAATTATTAAGTGTTGTTGAATTTAATAATTTTATTGTTAATTCTTTTATTAAAGCTGTAAATGAGTAACCATTATCTTTTATTATTTTAGTAATAATGTTATAAGAGTCATTAAAATTATAGTCTTTACTAATTAAAGTATCATAAATATGATTTAAAATATCATTTGTTGGTATTCCTGCTGATTCATAACATAAATCAATAGTAATTATATTTGATTTCATTGAAATAGATTGTAATAAATTAATACTTTTTCGTAAATCACCATCAGATAAATTAGCAATCATAACTAGACAATCATTACTGATTTCTATATTTTCATTATTACATATATAATATAATTTATCAATTATATTTTCTTTAGATATTGGACTAAATCTAAAATTAGCACATCTTGATCTTATTGCTGGAATAATTTTATTTTCATAATTACATATTAAACAAAAACGAGTATTATTTGAATATTTTTCTATAATTCTTCTTAATGCAAATTGTGCATCATATGTCATTGAGTCAGCTTCATCTAATATTATTAATTTAATACTTGGATGAAACATATTTTGTTTTTCAGCAAAGCCTTTTATTTGTTCTCTAACTGAATTAATACCACGATCATCAGATGCATCTAATTTCATTGCCATTAAACTTATATTATTTCCATATAATTCTTTTGTTAGATTTAATATTAATGATGTTTTACCAGAACCAGAAGGTCCATATAATAATAAATGTGGTAATGAATTATTATTTATCATATTTCTAATAGTTTTAATATTTTGGATATTACCCGTTATATCTTCAAAACATTGTGGTCTATATTTTTCAATCCATGGTAAATTATATGACATTATATATAAAATTATACTGTAATTTCTTTATGCAAATATATTTTAATATTATATTTAATAAATTTAATATTATATTTTTATTATATAAAAATATATAATAATAACAATGATAACATGGATGAGTGAAAATGCAACAACTATTGTATTTAACTGTATATTTTTTTGTTTAATTATAATTGGAGTTGTACTATATGTAATACTATCAAAAAATTCGCAAAAAAAAACAGACGATGAAATAGATAATAATATGATAAAAGATAAAAATAAAGAAAAAGAAGAAACAAAAAAAGAAATAAAAGAAAAAGAAGCAACAAAAGAAAAAGATAAAACACCACAAATATCACAAACTAGTAGTTTTTCATTTGGATCATCATCAAGTTTGTCTGGATCATCATCTAGTGTATCTGGTTCATCATCTAGAATATCAGACTCATCATCTAGTGTATCTGGTTCATCATCTAGTGTATCTGGTTCATCATCTAGGGTATCTGGTTCATCATCTAGGGTATCTGGTTCATCATCTAGGGTATCTAGATCATCATCAAAACCTAGAACATCATCTACAACAACTACTAAAATAATACAAGATAAATTAAATATTATACCGCCAATAATTTTACCTAACAATTATTATGATTTATTATCAATTAATAATATATTACCAAATATACCAATAGAATTAAAAATATATACTGATACATTACAATTATCAACACCTAGTACACCCATAATATCTAGTACACAGTATTTACAAAATGAGCCAATTAGTAAAATAGATAGAAATATATATACATTATTAAAATATCCAGATACACTATTAAGATCTCCAGATACATTATTAAAATATCCAGATACATTATTAAGATCTCCAGATACATTATTAAGATCTCCAGATACACTATTAAGATATCCAGATACATTATTAAGATCTCCAGATACACTATTAAGATCTCCAGATACACTATTAAGACCTACATATAAAATACAAACAATACCATATAATTTATATACAATAAAATCATCAGAATCATCAAATATACGTTTTACAAGAGATAATATTTTAAATAAATATATTGGCGATACATTAGTATTATTTATTGATTGTTATAATTATACAAATTTAAATTATAAATCTATAATTGCTTGTAATATATTATATGATATTATAGCTAATATAATTAATATAAATATATTTTATTTTCAATACAATATAACAAAAAGTACAATGTCTATTCTAAATTATTGGATTGATAATATTATATCAAATCCTATAATAAATACATTTCAATTATGTAAACAAGATTTGACAATATTAATATCTTCAATTAGTGGTAGTAGTTTAATTAGTGGTAGTTCAATTAGTGATAATTCAAATATTCTTGAAAATTTAACAAATAATATTAATAATTCTAATAGTATTTTAAATCAGATTCAAAGTCTTAAAAATCAATTAAATGGTTTTAATAATCAATTAAATAGTTCTAATAATCAATCAAATGATCCTAATTATATAAATTCATTAATATCTTTAATTGTATTATATAATAATTTAATGATTGATATTACAAAACAATTGCATAAAATATTAACATTTCATTTAGATATAACTATATCATTAACACATATTAATAATAATATTAATTTTAAAAATTATTATAATATGATTAACATAAATAATATGTATATACCTTGTTTATGTTTATCATATAATTATAATATAAATGATATTTCACTTTCATTATTACCAAAAAAAAGTACATCGTCATCTATTTATATTGTATATATTATTGATTTTAATAAACGTAGTACTATGACATCTGGTATTTTAATTTCTGCTTATGATGATAATAATAATATACAATTTGCAATAAATAATCAATTTAGAATATTAAATAATATAGTTTATCAGATTCCACCATTACATTATTCATATAATAATAATATTGCTATATTAGAAATACATTATACTAATAATCAATGGTTTGAAAATATATATACTGCACCTAATATATTTACTAATTTTATTGTTTCAAATATAAATATTAAAATAACATCTGGTATTACTTATAATATTTTAAGTTCTACTAATCTTACAATTAATAATATTGAAAAATTAATTAGTAATAATTCTAACAATAATTTTATTGAAAATTTTAGTAATATTTCTAATAGTAGTAATTCTAGTAATAGTTATTATAGTGATAGTAATTATAGTGATAGTAATTATAGTAATTTTAGTAATAGTTCTAGTAATGATTCTAGTAATAATAATTCAAATAATATTGTAAATAATGATTCAAGTAATAGTTCTAATAATAGTTCTAGTAATATTGTACATAATAATTCAAGTAATAATGTACATAGTGGTTCTAGTAATAATGGTTCTAGTAATAATGGTTCTAGTAATAATGGTTCTAGTAATAATGATTCTAGTAATAATGGTTCTAGTAATAATGGTTCTAGTAATAATGATTCTAGTAATAATGGTTCTAGTAATAATGGTTCTAGTAATAATGGTTCTAGTAATAATGGTTCTAGTAATAATGGTTCAAGTAATAGTTCTAGTTTTAATAATGTAAATAATGGTTCTAGTAATAATGTAAATAATAGTTTAAATAATACACAATATAATGGTGGTATTTGTGAATTACTAATTTTTGATACTTATTTATTTGGTACAAATGATAATGATAATATTATTAATTATTTAATAAATAAATGGTTATAAATTATTTAAACATTTAATTGATATATCTAATATGTTAAATATTGAAAATATTTTAAATAATTATACAAAAATAAATTTATCAATTTTTGATAATTATTCAAATTTTGGTTATCCATCAAAAGAAACATTATATGATGATTTAAATTTTTTAGTTGATAATATTTATCATACAATATTAATTGATCCTTGTTTAGTAAGATTAAGTCAAGATGAATTTAAAAATACATTATTAAATAAATATAATAAATGTATTATTTCTGATAATAATTATTATGATGAATTAGAAGCATGTCAAATTGTAGATATGTATAATGGTGGTGATTTTATACTAAATAATGGTTTTATATTAGAAGCAAATTTACACAAAACTTTTGTAAAAAATTTATGGTGTATAAATCCATATACAAAATTAATTGAAATTAAAGAAGGTCATTATAGTAGTATAAATAAATATATAGATAAATCAATAAATATAGATAAAATTATTTTAGATAATTTAATTATTAGATATAAATTATTTACAAAGGATAATTAATTATTTACAAAGGATAATTAAGTATTAATATTTATATTTTTAATTCTACAATAAATTATATGTTTAAAAATATTGCAAATTTTGATAATGTAAATGATTATTTACCTTTACTTATAGCAGCTTTAATTACTGATATGATTGGTATTTATTTATCAAATACAAATAATATTAAATCAGATGTATTAAAGTTATGGTATAAAAAATATAATTTATCAGCAGTTATTGCAGATGTATTAAGTATATTTATTGGAATAATAATTACAAGATATCTTTATTGTAAAATTTTTAGTGAATTTACAATAGAAAAATTTATATTATTAGCAATAATAGTTCAATTAACACATGATACAATATTTTATTTATTTTTTAGTAATATTCCTAAAGGATATAATCAAATGTTAGATACATTCAAAGATTATGCGAGTGAAGTAAAATTAGCAGCATTACGTGGTGATGCTTTAATGATGATATCTACAGTAATAATTGGTTCTATTTTAGCTAATTATAATCTAAATTTTAATATTATTATATTAAGTGTATTAATGTATTTATTACCTTATTTTATTTATAATTAATTATAAAAATTGAATAAAATATTTTTATAATAAATAATATTAATAATTTATGGAAACTTTTATAATATCAATGTTAGGATCAACAAAAAAAGAATTAATTACAATTTCTAATACTAATACATTTAATGATTTAGTATTAAAAATTATAGAAATTTATAAAACAAATGATTTGTGTTTAATAATGAATAATTGTTGTGTAAGTTATAAAGTTGATTATGAAATGTCAATAAGTGACATTATTACAACGTATAATAATTTAATATATTGTAAGATTGCATCATTATGTCATGGAATATATAGAATAAGTAGTATAAAATATATGATAAATAAAAAAATAAAAAAATTAATAAATGAAGATAAAATAGATCCAATAAATTTAAATGATTTAATAAATACTAATACTAATGAACCTATACTAAAGTTATATGAAATAAATATACCAGAAACACTTGTTATTATAAAAATTAATAATATTGAAAAAATTGTTAATAAATATGCATATGCAAAAGCAATACGAAAATATAATAAATGTCCATTAACAAATATATCAATTGATAGAAATATTATATCTATATTATTAAATGCAAATGCTTTTGAAGAAATTAATATTATTTAAAATAATTTAATAAACAAAAAAAATTTATTTATAGACTTGATATAAAATTTTATCATTTATAGATATATGAGTAATGAGTCTATAAAAATATTATCATATAATATTTCACATAAATATATAAAAAATAATATAAATATTTATAAACATAATGTTACTAAAATACTGGAAGAATCAATGAAATATGATATTATTGGATTACAAGAAGTACATAATTATGAAGATATAATTCAAAATAGTTTAATATTATCTTCACATGTATATGGTGTTACACGACAAATGAGTTATATACATAGTAAATCACAAAAAAAAAATATGTTAACTTTTATTAATGTTACCAGATTTAAAATTTTAGCAGCAATACCTGGTGAAATATATATAGGTAAGCCTTTTCAATTAATATTTTTACAAGAACGTAAAACATCTGAATATTTTATTATTATTAATATTCATAATTGTAAAAATGTTGATATAATTCGATATAAAAAAATGATATTATGTAGTAAAAAATACTTAATGTTAATATTTAGTGAAACTATTGATATTGCACTTGGTGTAATTGGTAGAAATGATAGTATGATACTAAATAATATACAAAATGCAACAAAAAAAAATATTCAATCTATTATTAAAAATAAAATATTTAATACTATTGTTTTAGGTGATTTTAATGATCATAATAATAAACAAGAATTTTGGAAAGAATTTAAAATATTTGAAGTAAGTATGTATGATAATTTAAAAAATATTATTGTAAATACTATTGATAAACCACCTAAAACATGTTGTTTTCAAAAAAATAATACATTATCAGATCTTAAATATATAAATAATTATATTAGTATAGATACTAGTAAATTAAAATATATAATTAATAATGCAATATATACAAATAATATATATGCTTCTGATAATTTACCTGTTTATGCAGAGATTACATTAAAATCTAACAAATCAAGTCAACCAATACCATATAGACAACAATATCAAATGCACGTACCACCTAGACAACAAATAACAAAACAACAAGTAATACAACAACAAGTAATACAACCACCTAGACAACAACAAACAATACAACCACCTAGACAACAACAACAAATAATACAACCATCTAGACAACAACAAGTAATACAACAATCTAGACAACAACAACAAGTAATACAACCACCTAGACAACAACGAGTAATACAACCACAAATACAACCACAAACACAACCACCTAGACAATCAGAAATATATTATAGTCAACGTTCTGTTACTTTACGATTATTTAATGATAGTAGTGATCCAAATGAATTTCCAGCCTTTAATATTCGTGGTAATAATAATATACCAATAAATTTTAGAGGTAAAACTATTGATACAAATACAGAATTAATTTTTCCAAATGGAAAAAAATATAAAGGAACACTAAATAATTATACATGTGTAATGGTTAAAAATAGTCCTTATATTATTGGATATATTAATTGTAAATATATAAGACGTATTAAGAATACTAATGAATTTCAATTATTTCCTGAACTTGACAAAAAAATATTAAGATTAATACCTAGTGATGATGACCCACGTCGTAATTTAAAAATTAGAGGATTAATTATTACAAAAGATGATATATTAATTTTTCCTAATGGTCACTCTATAAATAGTTGTAAAATTATACCAGATAATATAAATCCAAATAAAAGACAAAAAACACAAATGATTCTTGTTCAAGATCGTAATAATCCAGAAAAAATAGGATATATTAAATATGAATATTTAATTAGAAACTAAAATAATATAAATAATTTATAGATTTGAAATAAAATTATAAATTATAAAATTAATAATCTAATTATATATATATATATGATAAAAATATTAACATATAATATTTCTCATGAATGTATGTCGATTGACTCACATAAAAAACCTTCTGGTACTGGACAACCGTATGCAGAAAAAAATTGTATGCAAAATAATATAAATATTTGTAAGGAGAATGTTAAAAATATATTAGGGAGCATAATGAATTATGATATTATTGGATTACAAGAAGCTAGTAAATATGGAGATATAATTCAACATACTCCCGAAATACGCAATCAAGTACATGTTAATAGAAATATGAGCTATATACATAGTCTATCTGGACGGGAAGATATGATAACTTTCATTAATGTTAAAAGATTTAGAATTTTAGCAGCAATACCTGGACATTTTCATCATGGTAAACCTTTTCAAATAATATTTTTACAAGAACGTGAAACATCTGAATATTTTATTATTATGAATATTCATAATTGTAAAAATATTCACGACAAAAAGCTGGTAGTATGTACCAAACAAAATGTGGAAGAAAAAATTAGTAAGACTATTGATGAAGCACTTGGTGTAATTGGTGATTCTGATAAATCAATACTAAATAATATACAAACACAAACAAAGCAACCCATTGAAAATATTATTAAAAATAAAAATTTTAATACTATTATTTTAGGTGATTTTAATGATCTTAGTAACGGTCAAGAATTTTGGAAAAAATTTCGAATATTTAGGACAAGTAAGTATAAAAATTTAAAAAATATTACATTAAATACTATTGATAAACCACCTAAAACATGTTGTTTTAAGGAGAAACATGATATAAATGCTCTTCATTCTGTTGGTGATTATATTAGTATAGATACTACTAAATTACAATATGTAACGAAAAATACTATATATAACGATACTCTTAGGGCATCAGATCATTTACCTGTTTATGCAGTAATAGAATTAATATCAAATCAATCACAACAACATCAAGCACAACAACATCAAGCATCCCAACAACGATCACAACAACATCAAGCACCACAACAACATCAATTACAACAACAACGATCACAACAACATCAAGCACACCAACAACGATCACAACAACATCAAGCACCCCAACAACGATCACAACAAATACATCAACCTAGACAACAAACAATACAACAATTACAACAACATCAAGCACAACAACAATTACACCAATTACAGCAGCAACCATATGTGTTTCAATTACATAGACAACAACAAATACATCAACCTAGACAACAAATAATACAACCACAAACAATACAACCACATAGACAACAACAAATACATCAACCTAGACAACAAATAATACAACCACAAACAATACAACCACCTAGACAACAAATAATACAATCACAACGAGTAATACAACCACAAATACAACCACAAACACAACCACCTAGACAATCAGAAATATATTATAGTCAACGTTCTGTTACTTTACGATTATTTAATGATAGTAGTGATCCAAATGAATTTCCAGCCTTTAATATTCGTGGTAATAATAATATACCAATAAATTTTAGAGGTAAAACTATTGATACAAATACAGAATTAATTTTTCCAAATGGAAAAAAATATAAAGGAACACTAAATAATTATACATGTGTAATGGTTAAAAATAGTCCTTATATTATTGGATATATTAATTGTAAATATATAAGACGTATTAAGAATACTAATGAATTTCAATTATTTCCTGAACTTGACAAAAAAATATTAAGATTAATACCTAGTGATGATGACCCACGTCGTAATTTAAAAATTAGAGGATTAATTATTACAAAAGATGATATATTAATTTTTCCTAATGGTCACTCTATAAATAGTTGTAAAATTATACCAGATAATATAAATCCAAATAAAAGACAAAAAACACAAATGATTCTTGTTCAAGATCGTAATAATCCAGAAAAAATAGGATATATTAAACGCGAATATTTAATTAGAAAATAAAATATTAAGTACCAATTATAAATCTTTATTTAATATTTTTATTTGTTCTAAAGATAAAGTATTATCATTTATCCATTTTTCTATTTGTTCTGGTGATAAATTAATAAAATATCGAGTTTTTAAATAATATCGCATTGTATTTAAATATTTATTTTTATTAACATATATTATAATATCTTTATTATTTTCATCATCATATTCGGTTATACTTTTAGGAATTTGTAATGTATATGTATAATTAAACATTTGACGAATAACTAATAAATCTGTTAATTGTGCTGGTCGACCTCTTTTAAGTCTTAATATTAAATCTAATTTTAATTTAAGAAATTTAATACCCATAAAATAAAAATAAAATTTAGGATTTATTACTAAATCATTATAATTTTTTGCACCAAATAAATTAGCACGTGAATTTAATTCATTTTCCCATTTATCATTCCATTTTATTGTATTTTTATATGATATATCAAAATTTGGATTATTTAAGTTATCTATAATTTCTGGTTTTATTTGATCAGTTTCTAATAATATACAATCTATGTCATTAGCTTGACGTATCCCATAAGCAAATAAAACACCAGAACTAAATATTAATAATTTTTCTAATTCATTTTGTGAATAATCATAAATAAAATTTTTTATATCATTAATATTTTTTATTGTTTTAATCATATTTAATATTTTCCATGATTTTTGTTTTTTTAAAAATCGTAATGAATTTCTATTAAAAAATATTCCGGCATATTCATATGCTTGATTATTATTATCATTAATATGTAAATAATCATATCCTCTTGGATATTTATCATCAGTATTTTTATATTGTGTTATTTCTATATCTTTTTGTAAAAATATATCACGAAGTTCCATTTTAAATTCAGAACTTTTACCATTTATTTTTCTATTTTTATTAGTTAATGTATATACAATAATTTTAATATTATTAATTTTATTCTTAATATTAAAACCTAATCTATTAATTTTATAACGAATATCAGAATTATTTTTCATTCTTCTTTCATTTGCATATAATTGATAAATTAAATTATATGCCATATTATAAGTTATTGATAAATCTTTAATATAATGAATATCTCCATTTTCTTCTAATTTATTTATTACTTGATTTGTAAGATCTTTATATTTTAATGCTGATGGATATAAAATAATAATTGATATATTTATTGTACTTTTAATATAATATTGTATTACTAAATCATTAATTATTTTTTTTTTTATTATTTTTGAAAATATATTATTATTTTCTTTTGAAAATTGTTTAATTGGTTCAAAATAATTTTTATATTTAATATTATTATATAATGGTTTTATTTCTTTTTCACAACACCAATTCATTATTATATTAAGTTTGATATTAATGTAATGTTTTTATAAATGTAATGTTTTTATAAATGTAATGTTTTTATAAATGTAATGTTTTTATAAATGCAATGTTTTTATAAATGTAATGTTTTTATAAATGTATAATTTTTACATATAATATTGTATGATTTTTATATATAAATATTTATATAATATCTATAATATAATATACTAATCTCATAAATTGAATGAACTCATCACAACCTTTTATTAATGATTGATCTACCTCTGATAATTTATTAATAATTAATGATTTTTGTGTACAATCTAATGAACTTTCAATAATAAAGTCATGAAATAATAGAATTTGATTTACTAATGAATAACCATCTAAATAAATTTTATTTATAGCTTTATCTACATTTTCAATATCTTTATTAAATATATATTGTATTAATTCATCAAAAGTTATTTTTGGAATAATACCATGTAATTGATCTAATAATTCTTCTTTAGATTCAATTGAATTTATATTACAACATTTTTGTAAATAATTTATAGCTTTTCTCATATCTCCTCTAGATATTTTAATAATTTTATTTAAAAAAGTTTCAGAATAGTCTAATTTTTCTAATATCGAGATATCAACTAGTTTATTATAAATTTCTTTATCTGTTATTGGTTTAAAACAAAATAATGAACATCTTGAAATTAATGGATCTATTATTTTACTATAATAATTACAAATAATACAAAATCTTGTTATTTTAGAATACTCTTCCATTATTCTTCTTAATGCAAATTGTGAATCAGATGTCATTGTATCTGCTTCATCTAATATAATTATTTTCCATGGTGGTATATCATCATTTAAATTAACTGATTGTTTAGCATAAGTTTTTATTTTATCTCTAATAACATTTATTCCTCGCTCATCAGATGCATTTAACTCAATAATTCTATCGGACCAATATTTTCTACCAAATAATTCTTTTGCTAGTGCTAAAATAGTTGATGTTTTACCACAACCAGAAGGACCATAAAATATTAAATGTGGTATATTTTTTGTTGATAATGATTTTCTTAATGTTTGTATTATATTATTTTGTGATGTAATTTCATTTAAATTATTAGGTCTATATTTTTCAACCCATTGCATTTACTAATTAAATTAAATATTCTTTTAACTTGTTTTTTTAGTTTATTAAATTTATAAATAATATAATTAATTTTAGAATAAATTATAATCTATTCTAATATTAATGAATACTATTTTTTTTTCTGATAATCATCCAAATGCAAAAGAAATTAGAAATGAATTAATTAAAAATATAACTAAAACATCTGAATTTGAAATTGATAATCCTAATATGAATTTATTAAAAACTGTTTTTTTTTCAACAGAAAATGTCGAACTAATAAATAAACAATTAATATTAAATGTTTGGAAAAGAACAAAAGGGCAATATAAAATTGGATTTCAAGATACTAATAAAATAGTAATTGTAATGCAATATATTTATATCGAATATTGTAAAAATTTACCATTTGATATTAAAGGTCAAATAAAAAAATTAAATTGTATGGTAGTAAATGATATATTACCAGATATAATTACAAATTTGGAACAAAAAATAGGATATTTACAAGATATTGAAAAACGTAAACCATTATTAGATTTACCAATAAGTACATCAAATAATAAAACATTACCATCTTTTCCTTTATAATTTAATTTTTTTTATAATTTAATAAGCTAATTGAATTTTATCTTTAAGTTGTTTTAATTCATAAATAAATATAATACCACGTTTTCGGGCCATTTCAATAAATGATGTATTAGGTGCAGCTAATGAAGGAGTTTCAGAAATTTGAACAATAGGATCAATTTTTTTAACACCGCCTGATGTTAATTTTGTTTGTGTAACTGCATAAGGATCATATAAAAAGCATTCATTTGTGTATCTTCCTTTCTTAGGATCTTTATGTTGAATAAATGCGGAAGATGACCCAACAATTAAATTTAATTTAGCATTATCGGGAGTTTTATTAACTTCACTTAAAACAACTGATCTTAAATTATAAATATCTTCTCTAATTTTAAATGTGGTATCAAAATGTACTTCTCTATCATTTAATCTCTCAAATCCAGCAATAGCAAGAGGAATTTGTGGCATACTATAAGGGTTCATACTTTCTGATAAATTAATAATATTAGCTCTTCTATCAACATAAAAGATAAGTACACCTCTTGAATATATTAATGAAGTATGTTTAGGAACAATATTACCATTTTCAATAAATAATTGATTTTGTTCAAGTGCATCTTTAAGATAAACTGGTGTATTATCAGTTAAAGATGTTGGTAATTTAAGATTAATCATATGTACATATGTAACAATAGGTGAAACATTTTGTTGATATGGATTAGTATTAAATATTTGATAAATTGGACTAGTAGTTACAATAGTAGGTCTAAAAGAAAATGCAGATAATAATCTTTTTAAAATTGTACCATCATTACGACCATAAATTAAATCTGGATTATCATATTTATTTAACTTGCATAAATCAACAGCACTAATAAATTCACGGAATGAATTATTATAATATTGTCCATTACGTAAAGATAAAACAGAATTCCATAATTGATTTTGAAGTTGTGCACGATTATGTAAATCAGTCATAGTTGATACAGAATCACAAACTATATCATTTGGATCAGTTGATAATGAATAATATAATTGCATATCTGGAATAGTTGAAAATTGTTCATTATTATATCTTGATTTAACAATATTTGAAATATTAGATAAAAGAAAATGATTATCTAAAATAGTAATTTTAGGAAGGAAAAGTGCAGCAATAACTGGATGAACATAATTAGCTACATTATGAAAATTTCTATCATATTTACCAGTTAAAGCTTCATAACTACAATCTTCATATTGCATAGATTGTAAAACAATTTGCGAATGTAATGGTTTAGATGTGGCGTTTAATTTAACAATTTCTTGTAATATTTTATAATCGTGTTCATTTAATTTATTTGTAAAACTATTTAAATTTAGATTATTAACATTACCTAATAATTTTGTAATATTAGTATTTGGTAAAATTATATCGTTACTTTTAAGTCCAACTAATTCTGATTCATAACGTCTTTGGAATTCAGTAAATTCAGCATCAGATAAGCCGTATTTTTGTTTATATTTATATGCTTTTTCTAATAAGATATGAAAAGGATATTTATTATTTGCATATTTTTCACGAATTAATTTTGCAAATTTCTTAGCTCTTTTAGATATTTCAGTGTATTTTTCAATATAACCTTTTTCAATTTGGTCAACAATTGCATCATTACCATATTTAGTTTTTAAAATACTCATATCATGATGACTAATTGTGTCTGATTTACGTAATAACTTTTCAATTTCTTTTTTAATGTCATTATCATTATCACGACTAGTATTTTGTCTTTGTATATTTTTACCTTCAAAATTATCCATACTTGATTATATACATTAATTTAGAAATTTTTTTTTTAAAGTTTTTATATAATTTTTTTTAGTTTATTAAAATTTATATATTTTAATATTAAATAATATTTAAAAAAAAACAACTAAATATTTTAAATGGATAAATTATGGATTAATAAATATAAACCTAAAGTATTAAATGAAATTATTGGTCATAAAATACAAATTAAAAAAATAAAAGATTGGATTAATAATTTAAATAATAATAAAAATCAATCAATTATAATTACTGGTAGTCACGGTATAGGAAAAAGTTTAACTATTAAAATTATTTTTGAAGAAATGGACTATTTAATAAGAATTATATATCCAAATCAAATTAAAGATCATCGTACATTAGATGATTTTAATGATTATTATAATCATAATAATTCTATTTATTCAAAAATTAATTTTATTGATGAAAAAAAAAAAAAAATTATTGTAATATTTGAAGAAACAGAAAATATTACATTAACAAGTGAACGTAAATATATAATGGATATTTTTAAAGAAAATAATAAAAAAAAAGCTTTTCCATTAATATTTATATCAAATAATCAACACTCTAAATTATTAAATGATTTAAAAAAAAATTGCGAAGAAATAAAATTTAATGCTCCAAATTCAATTGAAATTAGTAATTTAATTAAAAAAATTTGTTTAAACGAAAATATAAAATTACAAGATGATGATATAATAGAATCAATTATAAATTTTTCTCAATATGATATTAGACGCTTAATTAATATTTTACAGGAATTATCATATCATTATGAAAATAAATGTATTGATAAAAATAATTTACTAGAATTTATTAATAAATCACGAGAAAAAAATATTGATATTGGACTTTTTGAAGCAACTTTTAAAATATTAAATAATTATAATAATTATGAAACAATAATGAAATTATATGAAAATGAAAAAGTTTTATTACCTTTAATGATTCATGAAAATTATTTAAGTAAAGTATTAAATAAAACAAAAGAACCATGGGAAACTATAATATTTAATTTAGTAAAAATTTCAGATTCAATTTCAAGAGGTGATAATATAGAAACTAGTATATATACTGATCAAAATTGGTATTTACAAAATATACATGGTTTTTATACTTGTTTAAATACATCTTATTGGATTAATAAAAGTAATAAAGATACAAAAATAAATATGTCAGACATTAAATTTTCAACTGATTTAAATAAAACATCTTTAAAAAATATTAATAAAAAAAATATAACTAATTTATTAAAATTTATTCCTAATAAATCTATTTATGAAATATTAATTATTAATAAAATTAGTAATTATTTTATTTCACTAAATAATGAAAATGAATTAATTAATATTATATCTGAATATAATAAAGATGTTACAATTAAAGAAATTGAATTATGTATGAAAATTGATAAAACATCAGAATATAAACTTTTAGGAACTAAAGATAAAAAAAAAATAATTAAATATATTAAAAATAATTAATTTAACTATATTTTTCAATTATATTTGTTATACCAATAAATTGTACATTATTATATTCATTTACGGGAGTTAATATATTTAAACTATTACTTATATAATTTAATGTTAATGTAAGTAAATTTAATATATTATTATTAGTAATTATAATAACGTCTTGAGTTAAAAATTGATATATATATTGACTTTCTTCAGATTCATCATTTTCGAATATATAATTATTATTTTTTTTTATATCTTCAACAATTTTTATATTGTGTTTATTTACACCAGGTATAGAATTTGACCATATCCATAATTTTGTTTGTGGTTGATAGATACCAAAAAAAATATATTCAGTAACTAATTTTTTGTTATGACTTGTATCATATAATTTTAATAATGTGTTATCTAAATTAATAGTATATTTATTTTTAAAATCAAATATCTTATTGATTTCTTTTAATTTATTATTATTATAGTCTTTTATTTTCTTAATGATATCCATTAATATTATTAAGAAAATAAAATAAACTATTAATTTAAAAAATATCTAAAATATTATAATGGAAAATCGCGAAATAATAGTTCTAATAGGATTATTAGTTATTGTAGTTTGTTTAATTATTAGTAATATAATACAAAATAAAAAAATAACACAAAATAAAAAAATACATAATAAATGTACTGAAAATTTTGATAATTATGAAATAACTAATGATAAAACTATACCAGTTGCAAAAATAGATAAAAATGTATGTTCTAAACAATGTTGCAAATTTGAAGTATGGCAACCTCCATTTGTTATTAAAAATCCAAATGTAGATCCAAAATTTATGGATAAATTTATAGGAACAAATTTAAGTTGTGGTAATGGACCCGAAAGTGGTGGTTGTGTTTGTATGACTAAAAATGATTTTAATTATATTGCTAATCATGGACAAAGTTATAATAAAAAATATAATGATGATATTATCACATAATAAAATAAAAATAAAATATTATAATTTTTATTACGTTTTATAAATTAAAAATTATTATCTATAATATAATAATAATGAATAATCTGTTAGTTGAAACGAAACAAGAGTACACAACACAATTAGTAAATATTTTAACTCCATTGATTTTTGAAGGTTTACAATCAATATATCAAGATGCAATTAATAATTCATCATCTGATGATGTATTAAAAGTTTTTCAATTGTTTTTAAAAAGAATTCCTAAATGGAATAATGATATGATTAATAGAGAAAGTAATCGTATCATGAATAATTCTAAAAGTTATACATGGTTAGAAGATTTAATTAAAGCTACCTTAAAAGCAAACATTTCTGTACTAACATATAATCCATCAATTAAAACACAAATTAAAATTAATCATTCATTTTATAATAATGTTAATATTAATGATTTTATTCATAAAATATATATCGAATGTGCTAGAGATATATGGAATAATCCATATTTATTTTATCATAATTTTCAACCAATTGATTTAAAACGAAATCAACGTGACGCGATAATAACAATTAAAGACTGTATTAGAGAAGCAATAAGAAAATTATTACCAGTAAAACATATATTAAATATTTATTTAGGTGAAGAATTTGAAAATGAATCACCAGATGATAATTTTGATAAATATATATCTGATATAGAAAGTAAAAATTTATCAAAATTAATAAAAAAAGATTTAGAATATAATAATGACTCAAATAATGAATCAAATAAGAATAATATAAATAATAATGAAACAAATAATAATGAATCAAATAATAATGAATCAAATAATAGTGAATCAAATAATAATGAGTTAAATTCTGATATAAATAGTACAACTAGTATTGATAATTGTATTAAATCATGTTCTGATTCATGTTATGAAAAAATAAATAAACAAACAAATAAAGATACTAATAAACACACAAATAAAGATACTAATAATCAAACAAATAAAGATACTAATAATCAAACAAATAAAGATACTAATAATCAAACAAATAAAGATACTAATAATCAAATAAATAAAGATACTAATAATCAAATAAATAAAGATACTAATAAAAATAAATCAGATGAAAATACTGTTGGATCGCAAATTTTAAATATTCTAAATAATAAAAATTTAAAATTAACAGAAGAACCATCATTAAATAATAATGTATTAAATAATAATATTGATAACAAAATAAAAAAAATATTAAATAATGATTTAAAAGGTGATTCTGAAACAAGCGTAAATAATAATACAAACGATTTTCATGAAATATTTTCAAATAGTAGTATAAGTAATAATAATCTATTTAATAATGTTAATAATAAAAATATTAAATCTAATTTTTTAGCGAATTATCTTCGAGTTTAATTGTTGGTGATATCATATCAATAATTGCAAAAGAAATAGATGCAGTACAACCAATAATAATTATTTCTTTATAATTTAAAGGCAATGATGGAACATATCTAGCAGATATACATACTATTAAACCAAATAATAAATATTTAATAATTCTTTGAATAATATTTGGATAATGTTTATTAATATCGTTTAACATATTTATATATAAAATAATAGAAAAAAAATATAATCTTAATTAAATTAATAATGTTAGAAAATATTATTATTTTTTTAGCTGTATTTTTAATAATAATGTGGCTTCAACATAATGATGATTTAAGGTTTAAAAATTCTAAAAAACGTGTGTCATTATATGAACTATCTAAATTACCTTTATTTGTTGCATCATTAGTATTATTATTAAAAAATATTAATTATGAACAATGCTATAATGAATTACATTCAATATTTATAGTGACGCCTTCTAGTAGTATGCCTTCATCTACATCAAATAATATAATACCTGAAAAAAATGTATTTACTAATATTTTTAATGAGCAACCAGATTTTTAATGAACTTTATCAACAATTAATTTAATATTATTTCTTTTTTTTGATAACACTAATGCAGAATCAAATATAGGGACTTTTTTATTCCATTCTTTATCATATGATTTATCATGAAATTTTATTAATTTATTAGAACCAATTAAAAAATCTGGTACTGGTTTTGCTTTATACCAAAAAACTTTATCTGTTATATTTTTACTATGAATTCTATTATTAATTACCATTACTCCATAATTTTCTGTTATTTCATTAAAAACTTGTTGAAAAATATCAAATGATGGAAACATACCAGCATAATGTTCATATAATCTTTTACGATTACTAATAAAATCTTCAGCTAATAAAAATATATAATCAAAATTACTACGTAGTTCTGGTGGAATACCTAAAGAAAATTGCATTGTTAATATAAATGACAGATGATGATGTCTTCCATTAAAAAATAATTCTAAAATATTTGGATCTTTTAACCAAGAACCTTTAGAACTCATACAATCATCCATTATAATCATAATACGATCATCTTTTTCTTTTTGATTATTTTTTATTCGTTTTTTATTATCTTCATTAATAATAGATTGACGATTATATATATTAGATAAAATATCAGTTTCATAATCATAATAAATAAATGAATCTGGAATAAATTCACCATAAAATGAATTTAATTTTTCAGTTTTACTTATTGCAATTGCAGTTGGTATATCTCTTTTATGATATAAAATTTCCCGTGTTAAATAAGATTTTCCAGAAGCTCTTTTAGCAATCATTGCTATTGTACAGTGATCAACCATATCACTAATATTAAATTTTTTTATTTCTAAATGGGTTGCTCCAAATTGAATACATTTATTTGTCATTATTATTAATAATTAGAAATAAATTTATTTTTTATTTTTTGTTCTTTTTAAATTAATTTTTTCTACAACTTGACGTGATTTCATCATATAATCTATAATATCATTTGTTTTTTGTTCATCTTTTGTAAATTCTTGAATTGTTTTAATTATATGTTCTTTTTTTAATGGTGTTTGTGTTTTTGAAATATTTTTTCGTAATTTACCATCTGTTATTTCAATTACTTGTTCATCAATTTTATCTAATTCATCTAATATTATAATTTCTAATTCTTTTTTTTCAGATGTTAATTCTTTTGTTTTATTTCTTATTTTTTTAATATCATCATCAATACTAACCCATTTTTTAATTGAATTTATTAATTCTGTTGAAATTTGTTTTGGTGGTTCTACATTATCTTCGGACATATTATTTATATATAAAATAATATATATTTTCTTTAAATAAAATTTTTCTAATTATAAATATAATATAATGGGTTGTTTTGATATATATTGTTTTATTTGTGGTAATCCATGTCATGGTTTAAATAAAAATATTGATAAAGAATTACTAACTAAATATAAAAACACATTCAAATGGATGAATAATTGTACATTATTATTAGCTGATGATACAGTACAACATAATCTTATAGAATATGCAGGTACTACAGAATTCAAAAAAAAAAGTTTTAAAGGTGAACATATGTATATGTTTGAAGAAGATTATAATAAAAATTATGGAATATTTATTCATGATGATTGTTATAAATTTGTAAATCAAACATATAATATAAATTTAAAATTTAGTTATTTACCAAAATTTAATAATGTAGAAAATAATATATATAATTTTAAATATGGTGAACTTGATAAATATCGTTATAATAAAAATAAATTTAGCCAATTTTTTAATTTTGAACAACTTATATTAGATGACAAATTATATTTATCATCATCACCATTATTAAATGATAAAAATATAAAACAAATTAAAAAAAATTTATCAACATTAAAATTTAAAAATAATTCTAAACGTGTAGGACCACTGGTTAGTGCTACATTTTTTGCTAATAAAGATATTAAAATTGGTTCTGATAATAAATTTTGGGAAAAAAAAAAAAATAAATGGATATTAATTAATGAAAAGCCTATAACACTTTTCATTAATTTAAAAAAAAATACATCATTAAAACAAAAAGAGTATTTAGAATCATTACGTTATATTGGTCAATATGATATTAAACCTATATTTATTAAATCAAAAAAAAAAAATATATTAGAACTTTTAACACATGAATCATATAAACAAAATATAATATTAACAATTTAACATAGTGGTTTTAAGTTAAAATCAGGTTCATAAGTAGAATTCATCCAAGGTGAAACAGCAAATTTAGGATTTGGTATGGTTCCTCTAATATCATATGATGCATTCTTTAATGATTGACCTACAGTATTAATACCAATAATATATCTTTCAGTATTAATTAATTTATCATCATTTAATTGATATTTAGCTAAACTAAAATCAGTTTCAAACCATTCATCATTGATTTCTTTTGGTAAAAAATCTTTTGCATTATAATTATCCATATTACCCTTTTTAAAATCTACAGCATCTACATTTGTTCCTTGGGGTAATGGTAAATTAAAAGCTTCATTTAAATTAACACCTTCAAAATCATTAATTGAATCATCATTAGGTGTAAAATTAAATAATGTAGAATCAATATTAGTTGGACTAAAAATTATATCTGTTGTTTCTGGTTGTGGTTCTGTATCTGGTTTATCTATTATTTTATTAACAATATTCTTTATTGTTGTTAATGGTTGAAGTACTGGTTGCATAGTTGGTTGTTGAATAGGTGGTAATTTAGGTATTTCTATTTCTTGTTGGTTACTAATAGTATCATTTGTTACATAAATATGATCTTGGTTTGTAAATGATTCATTTTGTGTATTTGAAAAATTTGTATTTTGAAATAAAAAAAATAATGATACACCTAAAACTATTAATAATAAAAAATGTGATATTTTAGTATTTTTATCATCCATTATATATATATATATTATTAGAAAAAAATTTTAAAGATTTTATTTTTATTAAAACAAATATTAATAAATAAAAAAATTGATAAATTATTTAAAAGAATGCTACAACTATAAATAGTTTATGAGTTTAGAAGATAAATATCTAGATATGACAGATGATGAAATTGATAACTTATTATTAGGTATAAATTTACCAAAAAAAAAATTAAATAAAGATGAATGTATATCATGTGGTTCTAAAAAATTAATATTAGATAATGCAAAAGGATATAAAGTATGTGAAGATTGTTCTGTTATAAATGAAGAATATCTTGAAAAAAATCAAGAATTTAGTAATGAACCAACTAGTGCATATTATGGATGTCCTACTAATTATTTTTTCCCAAAATCTGCATTAGGTACAAAAATTAGTTCATCACATTATAATCGTTTAAGTGCATTACAACGACAATCACAAATGCCATATCGTGAAAAAAGTTTATTAGAAGTTCTTGAAAGAATTCAAGAAAAATGTAAAAAATATTTTATCAGTCAAACAATTATTGATAGTGCCAAAATTTTATATAAAAAAACATCTGATTCTAAACATACTAAAGGTAAAAGGAAAAATAAAAATATTATAATGAGATGTGTTAATAGACGCTCAATAATTGCGGCTTGCCTATTTTATGCATGTAAAATACAAAAAGAATTACGTAGTCCAAAAGAAATAGCTGATATTTATGATTTAGAAATTAAACATGTTAATCGCGGGTGTCGTAAATTGTCAGATATTATAGATTTTTCAACTATATTTATTGAAGAAAATAATTCAAAATCATTAGATTTTATTGAACGATTTGCAAAAATATTAAATATTGATACACAATTTATTACTATTGCAAAAGATATTTCAACTAATATTCATAAATTAGATATAGCATCAACACATGAACCACCATCTGTAGCTGCTGGATGTTTATTATTAGTTTGTAATATTTACAATCTAGAATTAAATAAAAAAGAAATTTCAGATATATTTGGTATTTCAGATGTTACAATATCAAAAACTTATAGAAAAATATTTCCATTTCATAAAATTATAACTAATAATAAATTAACAGATATGATTATTGAAAAAATTAATACTAATAGTAAAACTAATAATATATCAGAAGAATATTTAATTTCTACTGAAACATCTGAAACAGATTCAGAAATTGTAAATCTATCTAATAAAATAATTAGTGTAGAATTATAATTTATTTTTCTTTTATAATTTATTTTTCTTTTATAATTTATTTTTCTTTATAATCTACTTTTCTATCTAATTCTTCTATTTTAATAATAATATTTAAATCTGGATAATATGGTAAATATGCTAAAATAGGAAAAGTATTATTATATTTTTTTTGCATTATATCTATATCTATTTGTGTAATAGAACCTTGATTTAATAATGTATTTAATTGATTTTTAAAATATGAATAATAATTATTTGGACTATATAAATTAAAAAATTTATTATAAATATTACCTAATAATTGACCATTTGAATCTAATAAAGAAAAATTTATTTTATTACTAGTTTTTTGTAAATTAGAATTTGTATAGCTTTCTAATGCTTCCCCTTTTAAATATAAATAATCTTTTGATTGTGTTGAAGGAAATAAAACACCAAATGAATTATTAACTGATACATCAGTTGATACATCTTTTGTAGGTATATAAGGATCTAAATTTAAATAAAAAATTTTTTCATCTAATAAATCACGTACACCATAATTAAATTGAACAATTACTACTGATGAATTAGGATAAATATTAGAATCTATATAAAATATTCCATCTCCACCATTTGGCCACTGTCTACCATTATTAAGTGCATTTGGTAATCCTTCAATCCAAATACCAGTAATTATAATAAAAGTATTAGATACATCTATTAATGTTGTATCAGTTGTAATATTATATGATAAAATATTAGGACTAATATTTATTATTTTAAATAATAATTGTTCTATTATATTATTACTACTATCAATTACTTGATATTCAAGAAATTGATTTTGAAATAGATATTGATAATTTAATATATTTGATTTATTTATTCGTATAGTATTTGATGTAACACCTATTTGATTTAATATAGTATCCATAAATGTAACATTTTTATAAAAGTCTCCTATTATTAAACGATTATTTAAATTTATTGGTAATGGTGGATAATTATTATTTGTTGTATTAAAATTAATTATATTACCACTAATACTTAATATTCTATAAATATTATCATTAATATTTAAATAACTATATACAGCTGTTTTATAATTAACAAAAGTTCCTAAATTATAAGGATTATTATAAATTTCTGCAACAAGTGATATTTTTTTACAACTTAAATCAACTAATTCTAAAATTTCAGTGTAAATAGCTGTCGAACTACTTGTTGATTGTAATTTAAACATTGTATTATTTATATTAATTCCTGGATAATAAGATAATGTAACAGATGAAGGACTATTATATAATAATGTAATACCATTAAATGGTTCTCCCATATAATCTCTTGGAATATATCGAGGCATTAAAATTTGGGATAATTGTATTCTTTTAATATTATCAAATTTACTTGAAATAACAGCTTTTGGATTTGATTCATCATGAATTTGATTAAAACTAATATGAAAATTAAATGGGTTTGGTTCTAACTTGACATTTCTATTTTTCGAATTAATTTTTAATGTATATACATTTGTATCAACTTCTTTAAAATTTAATTTATTAAAAATATTAATATTATCTTGATTTAATGATTCATATGTATTTAATGATTCGTATCTATTTGACATTAAATATAAAGATAAAATAATTTAAATTTAAACGTATTTTATATATATATAATATTATGAATAATTTAGTTTTAGTAGATACATCTTATACATCTTTTTATAGATTTTTTGCTACATTAAGATGGTTATCATTAGCAGAACCAGAATTATATAAACAATATAAAGATGATCCAACATATGAATGGTTAGATAATGAAAAATTTATAGAAAAATATAAAAAAATGTATTTAGAATCAATAATTAAATTATTAACAAAAAAAATATATAATAATTCAGAAATAATATTTTGTATGGATACACAACAAGATAAAATATGGCGAAATGATATATCATGTAAATATAAATCAGATCGTATAGATTTATCTAAAAAAAATAATTTTAAACCAGTATTTAAATATACATATTCATCATTAATTCCAGATATTATAAAAAATAATAAAAATATTTCTAGTATTAAAATAGATGAATTAGAAGCTGATGATATTATTGCAATAATTACAAAATATTATCAAAAGAAAAATCCTAATAAACAAATATATTTAATTTCTGGGGATCAAGATTTTTTACAATTAGGAAAAAAAAACTTATTTTTTTTAAATTATAAAAATAAAAAAAAAATATCATTAACTGAAAAACAAGCACAAATGGAATTACATAAAAAATTATTATTAGGGGATAAATCAGATTGTATTACAACAGTATTTCCACCTAGATTTAAATTAAAAATAAAAAAACAATTGTTAGATTCAATAGAAGATTTTTTAGAATATATAAAAAGTAATAAAGAAATAGAAGAAAAATATAATCATAATAAAAAATTAATAGATTTTAATTATATACCAACAAAATACCATGAATTAGTTACTAATAAATTAAATATATGACTTATTTTAAGATTATTTCTTTACTAATTTTATCTAATAAATTATTATTAAATAGTTTTTAATCTATTTAATAATATTTCTTGTCTTTCTGTTAAATTATGTAATATAATATCATTTATATTATCATTATATTCACGATATATTTTTTTAAATTTAGTTGATATACGGTTTTTAGTTTGATTATTTTTTATCACATATATTTAATAGTGTTTTTTAAATTCAAATACTTATGTTTATATATATATTGGTTAAAAAAACTTATAATAAATAACTAATCTATGTATTATTAAATTAATATATTTATAATAATTATTTTTTGTGATATTACTAAACTATTTATATGTTATATTTATATATTATCATCATTTAATAAATTATAATCAGTTAATATATTATAATCGTTTAATAAATTACTATTTCCATTCATTATATGTTCATAATATTGTGTATCAATTTCATTTTGTGAGAACTCACTCAATTTAGAATATATAGTTTTTAATCTGTTTAATAATAGTACTTGTCTTTTTTCTAAATTAGTATTATAAATATGATTCATCTCATTTTCTTCATCTACGCGTTCTATCCTTCTTGTTTGTTCTTCAATACATCTAATTTTAAGATCTTTTCTTGATACTAGATAATCTGTGTTTTTTTTACATTTTTTATTTATTTCTAAATACTGTTTTAATGTAATATCAAAAAGTGATTGACCATGTGCATCACATATACTTAATGTATTAGAGTCAGCTCTATCAATTAATGAATCAATAAAGTTATCTCTGTCATAATCATCATTTAACATATCAAAAGGTTTTTTAATCAAATACATTATAACAGTATCACCATTAACATTTGGCAGAGATAAATTTAAATTTAAACCTATATTTTTAAAATATAATAATTCATTATAATCATCATATTCATCATATTCATCATAATTATCATCATATTCATCATAATTATCATAGTCATTAGAATTATATATAGCTCGTGTATCACTAGCTATGATCTGTGTAGTATTTGGTGTATCACCAAATATTATACATGTATCATTTTCATATATTTCTTCCATGCAAATTATTATTTAAGAATTACTATATATATTTTTTTTCAATTTTTTTAAATAATAAACTAAATTAATAATGTTTAATTAAATAAGTAGAAAGTGCAAACAAAATACCGCCCCATAATGTGTCTATTATTGCTGTTTCATAAGACCAATTTGTAATTATACTTTTATTAGTAAATTCATATATTCCATATGTACATAAACCTAATAAAAATGCATCTTTTATACTTTTATTTTCTTTAATAATAAAATAATAAAGTAAAGTTATTATAAATATATATGTAATAATTGCTGCATATATATCTAAATGTAAAGGTGTATTTTGTACTATTTCAATTTGTTTATTAAATTTATTTAACATTAAATAAATCCAAATAGCATCAAGTATTATTAAAAAAAAACTTAATTTAATTAATTTATACATAATATATATATATATATATATATATTATTTTAAATTTACTTCATAATATAAAAATTATTGTTTTGATTGAATCGTTTCAAAGTATTTACATAAATTAATAGGTGGTGGAGTTTTTTATATCTTTAAATATTTTTATATAACTTATATTTAAAGATAATTATTAATTTTTTATTATGATCGAACAATTATTAGATAATCTAATAACAGAAGAAAAATTTAATATT
>Ga0214923_10001817_pt1 | contig 29631 bp, 18 predicted proteins | sample LL1510_MetaG_FD_177993 | JGI IMG/M metagenome (GOLD analysis project Ga0214923, IMG submission 177993) | Freshwater microbial communities from Lake Lanier, Atlanta, Georgia, United States - LL-1510 | ecosystem: Environmental > Aquatic > Freshwater > Lake | place: USA: Georgia | collected...
TATGCTTTTTTTAATTCAGTCATATATATTCCTCCGACAACTGGTCCGGGAGGTGTGGGAGGTTTGGGAGGTCCGGGAGGTGTGGGAGGTTTGGGAGGTCCGGGAGGTGTGGGAGGTTTGGGAGGTCCGGGAGGTGTGGGAAGTTTGGGAGGTTTGGGAGGTGTGGGAGGTTTTCCTCCAGAACATAATGGATCTGTTGGGTCCACTCTACAAATTTCATCCAAGATACCCTGTTTTTTATCTGCTATTGGTATTAAAGTAGCTCTAAATGCGGTTAGATCGACTTGATATATTGGATTGTTTGGTATCATTGCTACGGCCTTTCCAGGATTTCCGCTACTATATGCTTTTTTTAATTCAGTTATATACGCAGGATTTCCACCTTTTAATGAAATAAAGTTGTTATAGTTGTTTAATCTATTCATAATATATATATATATTATAAAAATATTAAAATGTAAATGTAAATCTTTTTTATATTAAATTTTTAAATAAATATTATTTTATTTTATATATAGATAATATTAATATCATTTATATATAAAATAAAATATATATTAAATATAAGGCTATACTTTGCGTAAATTATGTATATAAAGTATTATATGTTTTACTCGTATGAATTTTGTATATAAAGGGCAATTTGATCTGCGTTTGCTTTTCCATTAGCTGTTATGGGTATGGGAGCTCCACCACCAGGATTAGGTTTAGGATCTGGATTTTGTATGAAAAGTGCGAGTTGATCTAATTGTGCCTTTCTGTCTGCCATATTTGGAAATTTAGCAACCATATAAGGAACTAGTTTATTTGCTTCTGGAAAAAATACTACCGCCAGATCCATATTAAGATCTTCTTCATATATATTAGGAAAGTTGCCTCTTAATAAATCAGTCAATTTATCAAAAAATGGATTTTTTATAAAACCAATGGCTGATATAGGATCTGTACCAGCCATAACTCCAGCAACAGAAGCAGAAGTTGCTAATGTTGGCATTCCAGCAGTAGGCTGACCACCGTATTGCTTAGATCTTCTTCCACCCATTAAGGCAGAAGCTCCAGCTGGAGCTACTGCTGCTGCTTTTGTTGCTAATTCTGCTTTGTCCAAAGCATCAGCTTCTTCTATTAATTTTTCAACAAGGGCTCTTTGAACATCTTTAAAATCCTGGACAAACGCATCATAATTAGCGTACTTCGCGTCAAGGGGTGCTGCTGCGGTAAAATCTGCTGCTTCCTTAAGTGTGTGTACGAAAACATTATTTGGTCCAGGAGCTGGAAGAAGTTTTAGAAATTTATTTATTGTTGCCTGGGTGTTTGCTGCTTCAGCAGGTTCTAATTTGCGATCAACACCGCCCATAAGGTTAAATTTAGCACTACCTGTTAATTTTAAATAATCTCTTAAATAATGACTTACACTTTTACTCATTTATATATAAATTAATAAAAGAAATAAAATCTATAATAACTTTTTTATTATAAATCTTAATTATTCTAAACTTTTTATTTTATCCATTAATAAATCAAACTTTTCTTTAATAGTTTTATTTTTGCTTTCAGTTGTTGCCCATTGTCTGATACCTATTTCAGTAAGTTTTGGATGTCTCTCAATTATGAATTTATCACCTCTTTTATCTTTCGCCGGTTTGTAGTAACAATATTTTGGAATCATATCTGGAGTTATTCCGCAATTTAACGGAAGCGAACTAGAAACATTTTTATAACCTTGATCAATTAGTTGAGTAGCTAAGTCTTGTGCTTCTTGATCTTCGACGACTTCTTTTTCATCTTCGTCTTCTAATATGCCTAAATTTTTATCAATAATTTCTTGAGGAAACCCTGATTTCATTAATATAACATTAAAAGACTTTATTAAATCATTTCGTTGTTTAATATTATTAATACTTTTATTAATTTCAATTAATTCTTTATTAGTTGTATTATATTCTTTTAATTTTAAGATAGCATGTTGTAATTTTGTTTGTAGATCAATATTTTTTGAACTTGTTGATTGCCATCTTAATCTTTCGGTTGATAATTTAATATCAATTATAAATCTATCACCATGATGTTCGTCTGCTTTACGATATGTAATATTTTTTGGAATATCTTGAGGATTAATTCCACAATCTGGAGGTAATTCAACTGTTCTTTCTCTTTTTGTTTGATTAATATTTTGAAGGGTTTGAGATAATGTTCTTAAATTTTCATGACGATTATCACGTCCAATACGATTTATATGATCTATTGAATGATGCTGTCCTTTTCCTTCAAAGGTTAATTTATTCATAACAAAATTATGAAGGTATAATTGTTTTACAATACCATCTTCAGTTGTATGAGTATTACCAATATATCCTCCTGAGCGATAATGCCATTTCTTATTAATTACTCTTTCTTTTTGATCATAATCGATTACAAATAAATAATCTTCGGTATCATTAAAAGGACAATATGCTACTACATATTTTTTATCTTTATATTCAACATCTTTATGAAGTATTACATTTTTATAGGTTGTAACAGTTTTTTCAACTGTTTGAGTAATGACAACCTTTTTAGGGACTTGAATTGTACTGGTTAAAGCTATCTTTTGTAGTTTTGGAAGAGACATTATGTATATAATATATATAAATAATATGTCTTTATATGTGAAGGTTATTTTATCAATTTTACTTCGCAATTTTTTTAGCAATGCTTAATTGCTATAGGCTAACCCGGCCATTCCAGACATGACACGAAGTACATTGTAATTTACAGCGTATACAGAGAACTTGGAGTTGTCACCGAGGTAGGCAGTCTTGAAGCCAGTTTCGGCGGCACCAGTAATGGCATTTACACGGCCGAATGTTACCGCGAGTGTGGCGTTATCGATACGGGAGAAATTGCATGTGCCGGAAGGTTGGTGTTCTTCGGGGTTGAGGGCGAAGGAATATACATTTACACCATCCTTGGGGGTGTTGCTGAAGTGTTGCCAAGGTTGGCAGTAGTTGAAGTATTGTCCTTCACGTTCAGAGAATCTGTCTTGGCCGTTGAGTTGGAGTAAGCCCTTTGTGACAGAGTTTTCAGTGCCATCGAGTTGGAGACCAAAGTTGTCCCATTTGTAGAGAACAACGTCTCTGGCAGGAGCACCATCACCAGTTGTGGCGGCAGTGGGGTAGGTCATTGTGCCAGAAGCTACACCGTTGTCGAATGTGAAAGTTGCGGGTAAGGCAGATACGGCTTTAGAGATGAAATCTAAAGGTAAGAGTTCGCCTAAGACAGTGATGTTGTCGACATCAGCAAGAGCAGATGTTCCATTGACAGCTACGGCTACAGCGTTAATTGTGGCAAATACTGTGGCCATGGAGCTATCAGCGGGTGTGACTCTTCCGTAGGAATCTACTGTGGCATAGCCGCTGGCTACTGTAGCGTTTTTGAGGATGAAACGCTTTGTGGCAGCTAAGCGGGTTTCGGATAAGTCAGTAGGGTGGTAGGCTAAGAAGTTGTTTCCAGCAGTGTAGCGACCGAGCTTGTTGACCCATGCTAAGAATTTGCAAGGGTGATTTAAGTTGAGTCTGAATCTGGATTGTTCTCCAGTTACGGATTCTTCACCGGGGAATTGGAGGGCTTCGATGAGGTATTCGTGGGAGGCTTGGGCGAAGCGTTTGCGTTCTTCAGAATCAAGGTAGATGTAATCTACGTAGAGAGAGCAGTCGTTGAGTTGGAGACCGAGGGCAGAGGCTAAGCCTTTGCCGGTGCGGCCAGAACCGGCTTCAAGAACTACGAGTTGTTCAACGGGTCTGAATTCAAAGTTGATGCGAACTTCGTGGTATTGGAGAGCGATTAAGGGGAGAGCTAAGCCATCGAAGCGGCAGAAGAAGAATCTCATGGGGACCCAGAGAGTGTAGGCAGGGTGAGTTGCGTTGAGGACTGTTAATTCAGGGACATTGCCAATCATCTTGGCAAAGCCACGGTCTTGGCCGAACTTTCTGGAGAGTTCATTCCAGATGGTGAGCCATTCACCCCAGTGTTTGTCGATACGTGTGCCGCCGATTTCAAGTTCTACGTTATCGATTAAAGCGTGGCCAAGGGATGTTACCCAGGCCCATTTGGCACTGGCGTAAGTTCCAGAGGCAATGGCTGTAGAGTCGCCAGAAGCGACTGTGGCTCTGAGGTACATCTTGGTGATTAAGTCACCATTACGTACTACAGGGCATTGTACTTTGCGACCGAAATCACCGGAGCCGTTGAAGGTTTGTTCGATAGATTCCATTGCGAAGTTGGTATGTCTACGATAGACTACCTTGAAGAATGTGATTTGAGGATTACCTGTGAGGTAAACATCTTGCTGAATCGATATACTTTCATATACCGCCTGACTATATCTTATGGAAAGTTTAAACTTCCCCGAATGACATTTAGTCGATGAACTGCATTCCTTTCATTATACTATTTTATTCATACTATTTAATCTATTTAATTCTTTTAAGGCTAAATTTAATTTTTCATCCATTGTTAGTAATTTTGATCGAAATGTTCTATCAATTTTACTTGGATGATTACTTATTCTATAGCCGTCTTTAATAGACCTGACATATTTTGGTAAATTGTTATCTTCTGGTTTTAAACGAATTCTTTTTTCTAATACTCTTCCTAAATTTTTTCCAATCAAGCTTATACTTTTTAAGCAACTTGATTCAAAACTTTGAGTATTATTATCATTTCCACCTGAAGTTAGATTATATCCGTTTGGAGATTCAGAATTATATTGTTTAATATAATATTTTTCTTTTGAATTTAAATCTTCAAATGAATCACAATTACATAAGAGCGATACTTTAAAGTTATCACAACCATACTTTCTTATAGCATTATCTAATAATCTACAATAATTTAAGTTGTTTCTTGCTTCTCTTATGTGTGCTTTCCATCTACATAGATATCCCCATTTTTTACCATTTGCTAAAGATTTAACTGCTTGACCTATATATTTTTTTCCACTTGGACTTTCTAATAAATATATATCACCCATTTAAATCTTTATATTAATATGTTCTTATATTATTTTTAGGAACTTGGCTGCTGATTACCCATTTATGTATCTCTACAACATCATCTATATTTTCACCGTACCCAAGTGTTTACTCTTGGCCACTAAGTATATTACTATCTTAGTTTGGTAATAGATGCTTTAGGGAGTCCCAGCAATTTGACATTCTCGCCAGTTTTTCATTATTATTAAACTTTATATCATTTTATAATTTATAAAAGTTTTTTCATATATTTTTAACTGACTAGCAGGTTATATAGGATAAATTGGGTAATTTATCCCTCGGTATTTACACGGGTTTATCTAATAAGGCTATACCAAGATCCTTATTAGCCGCCCACTGTTTGCGCCCAAGATTACAAATCAAGCGCCATAAGCTACTAATTGCATTAAACCGCCACCCATTTGTTATATATATAATTATTACTAAGAAAAAAATTTCTGGAAATAAAATTTAATTAAATAATTAAAACTATACTATTTTTATTTAAAAGATAAAGCATAATTTCTAATAATAATATATATGTTCAAAAACAAGAACTCGAAGTATCACTCAATCTTACAGTCTATAAAGAAACAGCCTGTAAAATCCAATTTAGCTACTCGTCATGAGGAAATTACAAATGACTTGGTTGGTAATCAAACTAAAATTACAGATTTAGAAAAAGAAATTGCTGAATATGATGAAAAAATAAAAACTACTACAAATGTATCAGAAAAGAATGGATATAATCTAAAAAAACAAGATTTACAAGCAAAAATTCAACAATTATCACTTTATGATGAATTTGATTATTATCATGAAGTATTTGATATATTAATGGATTATGAAGATGATACACAAGATAAATTTAATTTATTAAATAAATATTTATCTAAAGTTGATAAAGAGACTATTGTTATGGGTAATAAGAAGAAAAATAAATTTGATAACCTATCAAAAATGTGTACTACATGTAATAAAGAAATGATATTAGACTTACATAATGGATCAATGGTATGTCATTCATGTGGATATTGTTATACAATTTTAGTAGAAAGTGATATACCAAATTATAAGGAAGAATGTAATGATACAAAAGTGTATGTAGCATATAAAACGATGAATCATTTTAATGAATGGTTAAATAAAATTCAGGGTAAAGAAGTAATTGATCTTTCAGATACTATATGTGATCAAATAAAAAAAGAAATAAATAAATATGATTTAAAAGGTAATCCTCAAAATATTACTCCATATTATATGCGTGAAATTTTAAGAAAACTTTCATTAAATAAATATTATGATGATATACCGTATATTATATTCAAAACAACAAATAAGGCTCCTCCTCAATTACAAAGAGAGCAGGAGGAAAAATTGCGATTAATGTTTAGAGAAGTTCAGGAACCATTTAAAATATATAAACCAAATATGAGAAAAAATTTAATTAGTTATTCGTATATAATATATAAACTATGTGAATTAATTGAATTAGATTATATACTACCATTTATCCATTTATTAAAGTCTGATCAAAAGATTAAAGATATGGATATAATCTGGAAGAAAATATGTAATCATTTAAATTGGCAATTTATTACAAGTGTTTAATTTTTAATAACATTTTATTATAATAATATATTATTATTATAATATATGACTGGAGGATTAATTCAGATAGTAGCATATGGTACAGCCGATATATTTTTAACTGGTATGCCTCAAATAACATTTTTTAAATTGGTATATAGAAGATATACTAATTTTGCTATAGAAAATTTAGAGCAAACATTTGGTGGCATAAAAAATTTTGGAAATACGATATCATGTACATTAGATCGTATAGGTGATTTAGTAAATAAGGCTTATTTAAAGATTGTTATTCCGAGTGTATTTTTAGCCAATCCAAATTATACATCAGATTATACACAACAAGAGACAAATGAAATAGTAAGTCTACAAACACAATATAGTGATTTTAAGGCAATTATTGATTTTATATATAACTATTATCGTGAATTAAATACATATATTAATACAATTAATAATAGTGTAAATTTAACTAATTTTTTTAATAAAATTATGGAAATAACCAATTTATATTATCAATCACCTACATATAATACCTTAAAGACAACATATAATTTAACATATAGTAAAAAGTTACTAATAAATCAATTTCTTCCCACAGATACATTTTATAATTCTTCTGGTAGTTATTTATATCAAGGTTCTACATTTAATAATATAAAAATATCTGATATTGATATTATTAAAATAATTGTTAATTACAATATTTCAAATTTTAAAGATTCAAATAGTTTATTAATTAAATTAAAAGATGAGTTACTTAATTATAAAAACAATACAAAAAAAATAGATGAATTTTTATTTAAAAGTATTGGAGATTACCAAAAATTACATAAAAGTTATAAAAATTATAAATTTAGTTGGATTCCAAAATTAGGACATCAAATTATTAATAGTATTTCTCTTGACATAGGCGGACAAATTATTGATAGACATACTAGTGATTGGTTTAATATTTGGAATGAATTATCATTAAATAGTGAAATTCAATCAGTATATGATAAAATGATTGGAAATATAGATATATTGACAAAATATGATAATACGTTGAAACCTTCTTATACAATGTATATTCCTTTACAATTTTGGTTTAATAAATATATAGAAGGTTCATTACCTCTTGTATTTTTAAGATATCACGAAGTTAAAATACTAATAGAGTTAAATCAAATTCGTAATTTATTTTATACTAATGCTCCATCTGACTTTAATTTTGATGATGGAATTCAATTGATTGATATAAGTTTAATGGTAGATTATATATATTTAGATAATGATGAAAGAAGTAAATTTGCTCAATCTTCCCAGGAATACATAATAGATTTAGTTCAAAATTATAATTATAATAATATTAATACGCAGAGTGTAACTAGTGAGTCATATTTTATAAATTCAGTAAAAGAGATATTTTGGGTTGCTCAAAGTATTTACACATTATCAAATAATTTTTATAGTAATTATGATTTAGGAATAATATATAAAATTAATGGTATAAATAATATTCCTACAATAACATTAGAAAAGAAAATTCAACTTGTTATGAATAATCATATTTTTAGTCAAGGTGATACTGTTACAATATTTAATTCACAGTTTTATAACGGTGATTATAAAATTATTAGTGCTGATATATCTTCAATTACAATTTATTCACTATATTATGTATCTGAAAATGATTGCTTTGTTAAATTAAAAAATATAGCAAAACCATTAACAACATTTGGTGATAGAAATCCTTTTATAAATACAACTTATACTTTTGAACAATATAATAGATTCCAAAATTATGATAGTAATTTTACAAATTATGTTCAACCTTATAAATATCATACTAAAACTCCTTCTGATGGTATAAATATATATTCATTTGGTTTAATACCTGAAGAGTATCAACCAAGTGGATCGGCTAATTTAAGCACATATAAATATAAATCTTTTCAATTTGTATTAAATCAAAAACTAATTGATTATATTACCACAAATAAAGATACAATAATTATTAAAACATTTGCTCTTGGATATAATATTCTTAGTTTCAAAAATGGAATGGCTGGACTTGTATTTAATATTTAATTATCTTCTACTCTCTACTCTTCTACTCTCTACTCTTCTACTCTTATACTCTCTACTCTTTTACTATTCTACTCTTTTATTTTAATATGATCTTTTTATAAAAAAAAATATTTTATGATGATCTATTTTTATTTTTATGCTGTAACTTTCAAACGAGTTGTTTATAATAAAAAAAGTTTAGTTATGAAAAATTCATATTAATTAATAAATAAAAATTGATTTGTTAAATTTCTAAAATTTATTTTCAAGTATTATTATTATCATATTGAGACGCATTACCGATTTAGTTAAAAACCAAAAATCTTTTTTTAAAGTTTGCACCAAACCTATTCAACATCAAATTAACTTATGGAAAACACATTTACCTTCAATTCAGCCACATTATGCCGTGAAGTGTAATAATGATCCAAAATTAATAACAACATTAGCGCAAAATGATATAAATTTTGATTGCGCAAGTTATGGTGAAATAAAACAGATATTGGGAATGGGGATTAATGCGAATCGGATTATATATGCGAATCCATACAAGAACCGTGTAGATATAGAGTATGCCATAGAAAATAAAATAAATTTGACAGTTGTAGATTCAGTTGAAGAATTAGAAAAATTAAAGGATAAGAAGATAGATACAATAATTCGGGTTAAAGTAGAGGATAAAGAATCATTAATGCCTTTTAGTTCTAAATTTGGAAGTAGTTATGAGGAAACGATTGATATTTTAAAATTAGCAAAAAAATTTAATATGAATATATCTGGATTTTCATTTCATGTTGGAAGCGGTTGTTATAATTCATCTCAATATTATGAAGCAGTAAGATTAATACATAATATAATAAATAAGACAAAATATTTAAATCATAATTATAAAATAGTGGATATCGGAGGAGGATTTTCTGGTGAATCTGACGAACAATTTATAGATCAAGCAAATATGATAAATAAAGGATTACAATTATTTAATTCATCACCTGGAGTATCAAATTCAATAACAAAATCATCTGGCTTAACATTTATATCAGAACCTGGTAGATTTTTTATGACAAAATCTTATACTCTATATGTTCCAATAATAGCTAAAAGAAAAACTAATGGAAAAATATTTTATATCATAGATGAAAGTGTATACTCTTCCTTTTCAAATATAACCTATGATTTTGCTAAACCAAAATTAGAATTGATGATTACATCTAAAACTAACTCTAATACTAATATTGTTCAGCCTGATTATGATAGTATAATATTTGGAAGAACATGTGACTCTGCTGATAAAATTATGGAATTAAAATTACCTGAATTAGAAATTGGAGATTATTTTGAGATAAAAAACATGGGGGCATATACAACAGTATCATCTACAAATTTTAATGGTTTTGATACCACTGAAAAAGTATATTTATGTTAATTTATAAATTAATGATATATAAATAAATAATAATTTATTATTTATTTTTATTTAAAAGATCATTATATATTAGAATATATGCCTTCGGGAATATTACAATTATTAGTAACTGGCGCACAAGATAAAATATTAATATCAAATCCCCAAATAAATCATTTTAAACAAGTGTATAAGAAACATTCAAATTTTTCTATTTTTAATTATGAATTACCAATTACATCGCAGGTTGATTTTAACGGATTAGTTAATTTTGAAATACCAAAAAATGGAGATTTATTAAGAAGAATACAAATTAAAGTTGAATTACCTAGTGTGTCAATAGAATATAATAATCCATTGAATGTAGAAATAGAAAATATAAAAAAAAAGAATTCATATAAATCAATTAATCAATCTATATATGAGTATAATTTATATAATTTAAATACATTAAAGGGAGTTCTTGATTATGATCTAAAAAATACTACAAGTATTCCAAATTTTCAGTTATTTTTGTATAATTCAAATACGACAGTTGAAACATATTCAACTGTTATTCCTAAAATAGACTTAAATCAATTTATTATATCATCTACTACTGAATATTATTTTGAAATAAATCCTAATGCATTAATATTTGATAATTCATCTGTTAATTTTTCATATCCACTTATTAATACGCCAATAATTGATACAAATTATATACAATTTTATAATAAAATTTTATTTTATTCAAATAGAAATACTAAATTAAGTCCTGTCTTTAATGTTGTAAATAATTTATATGCGCAAAATGATACTACAACGCTATTAACATCAAATAATATTAAAAATATTTTTATGAAAAAAATAAAGGATAGTTTATTTTCAGATGAATTATTTGCTGCTGTAGATTCTTTGTTTAAATATATAAATTCAATTAGATTTATTAGACCAATTCAATTATATGATGATACAATTGTAAAAGATATACTTCATGGAGCGGATAGTAATTTAATTGGATATCCTGAATATAATGATACATATTTTTCAACAATAGATTTACAATCAATCTTAATAACTTCAACTGTTCAAAATACATTATTAAATTCAACATCAACAAGATTATTATATGTATTAACAAATGATGGAACAGGAAATCAAATTACCCACAATGGTGAGCAATATGGATTATATAATATATTAAAATTTGATTATATTAAGACATCAGTATTAAATTCAACATATAATGAATTACAAATTATATCAACACAATATTTAAATTATACTCAATATTTGAGTGATTTTTCAAATATCAGTGTAAAAATTACACCATTTAGTAGTAGTTATACTAGTGAATTTAGTAATTTTAGTCAGTTATTTACTATTAATCGTATTACACAACAAATTAATAGTGAATATAAAATAGAAATGAATGAGTTTAATTATAGTATTAACTTGATTAATAAATATATTTATTTATATTATAATGTGTTGGTAGATTCACCTACAATTATGCCATTTTGTATTTTTAATATTTCAAAAATTTATACAGATAATGGTATTACATATATATATGCTTATCCAATTAAATATGTTGGAAAGGATTTTAATATAAATCAAATATATTTAATAGATAATCAATTTTTAATAGAAACTAAAACAACTGATGATTTTAATTTAAAGAAAATTGATGTATTACAAATTGATATTGATACATATAATTTATATAAATATTATATTTCAACACCAAGTAATATTAATTTTAACTTGGATGGAACTATAATTACAGAAACAAATCAAAAAGTATTATTTCAAACAAATTTTAGTAATTATATTTTAACAAATACAAATGACAATTATGCTATTATTTATAATATTTTAAGTACTATGTTTAAAAATCCAATACAATTTATTTCAACACAAACATATGCTAAGAATTTATATTATAAAGTATTATTAAATAATGATGGTACTGCTGGATATAGTATGAATGGTTTTGGAATATCAACATTTACAGAACAAGATCAATTTGGTAATTCAATTATGATAAAATATTTAACTTCTGTTTTAAAGAATAATTTTAATGGTTTAACGATATTAAATAATTATTATTTATCATTAATTAATACTAATATTAATAATTATAATGCATTATATCAACAAAATTGGAATAATATTAATAATACATTACAAAAATCTCCATATATGAGACCATTATTAAAAACAATAAATTTTATAGAAAATTCACCATCATATATAAAAATAACGCTAGATGATGGCACTATAAATACTATCATGAATTTAACATCTACAGTAACACCTGTATATATTTTTGATAAATCATTTAATTTTACTACAATATTACAGTTAAGTTCAAAGAATTGTATTGTTATTAATAATAAGAATTATATATACATATATATTGCTGATCTTAATAGTATTACTATTAATGATCCTTTCTTATTAAAGTATGATTATAATATGCAGTATGTAAGTAATACAATTACTTATAGATCAATAATTAAAAAAATAGAATATGTTGATACTACCTATACTAATGATTTAACTTCATTTTTAAATGAAACTACATTATTAAATCCAAATAAAACAATTACCGGCAATTACATATACACTGATTATATACTTAGTTTATATGATTATTTAGATGTAATTTATCAGATATATATAACCAATAAATATAATGCTAGGGATGTATTAACATTATTAAATCCAAATATATTATATAAATATGTAACAGTTGGCTATCATAATTTTATAAATTTATTAAATATTCGTATTAAATCATTAATTTCTCAACAAACTGTTGATAACTCACCTTATATAAGATTATTAACAGATTTTGAATATTTAACAGATACCTTTAAGGTTAATTATTATTTTTACGATACAATTGTAAAAGATTTTTATAATAGAAATATGATAAATGGGTATTATTTTAAAAATTCATATTCAAATGTATCTATAAATATATCAAATATATTTTTAGCACCAACACATACATCATTTAGTAATTTTATAAATTCAAAAATTGACACAGATTTAGATATAAATGAGACATCCTATGGTATAATATTAAAGACATTCTTATATTATAATACTGGATCTCAATTAGAATTTCAATACTTTAGAAAGACAAATCAATTTTTAAAACTTGAAACTGTTGGAATAAGAGATTCATCATTTAATGTCAAAACAGTTGCTAATTTAACAGCAAATTTATTGGCCAATAGTAGTAATATATTTGATGGATCAAACATAGCAAATTATTTAAGTAGTGTTGCTAGTATTAATTATAATAGTAGTAATTATAAATTTAATATGAATCCTCATTTATACTATTCTTATTTAAATTTAGGGTATATTGAAAATTTAATATCATTAGATACATATGGAAATATTAATTTACCAATTAAAAGTTATTCAAATTTTACATATTCTGATATTGATGATGTTATAACAAGTGTATTAGACTTTTATAATGGTGAAAGTTATTCATATCAATTAAATGATATTATAATAATGAATAAAAAGACTGGTTTTTATTCAAATGTGTTATTAAATACTAGTATTAAAAACGAAATATTAATTTCAGCAAATGATTCAAATAGTACTATATTAAATGACTTAGCTTATTATTCAACGAATAGATTTCCAACTGCTGGTGTATCTACTCGATTAATAAGTTTGTGTAATGTATATGTAGATGATGTTAAAAATATAATTAAATATTTCAATGATAATATTGATAATTTAGAATATATACGATTTATTTTACTCAATGACACAACAATTTCTGGAGATGCTTTATATAATAAAATACATGTTCCAAATTATAGTAATTTTGATTTATATTCTATAAATGACTATAATTTACAATATTATAGTTCCGATATGACATATCAATCAATAAATGAATATAGACCAAATTATGGATATAATACACTATTAACTGGTTTTGATACTGATTCACAAACCTATTATAATTATATTGTATCAATAAATAATTCGATATTAATTGGATCATCATTAAAACAAATTTATGATAAAACTTCTTTGTTATATTCTGGCGTAGATGTATATGCGATAGTTAGTAAATCAAGAATATATGGAAATATATTTATATCTGGATTAGACTCGATCAAGACATATTTAATGAATACTAAACAAAATTATATTGATAATTATAATAAATATTTAAATAATAAAAGTTTATTAGATCTTCAAGATAATATTGAATTAAATACAGTTAATAATACAATAAAAAATATTAATATACAATCAGGAGAATATATTCCAAGTTTATCATCAATTGATCAATTTATTGAATATAACCGTTCCTTATTTGGATATAATGTAGATAAATCTGTAGATTATATATATGATGTATCATCTAGTGTTACTAATATATTTTCAAATATATCATATATAGCAAATATTGAATTATATAATATACCATTATTAGATTGTAATTCATATGAAACCTTTTCAAAAACATATGAATTTCAATTAAGAAGAATTAAATCTTATTTTAATACTGATGTAGAAAATATATATGATTCTGATATTAATTACTTAAAACCATTATATGCCCTAGAAAATAATGATATTTATTATTATGATATTCTTTACATACCTCAAATAAATAAATTATATAATTATGAAATACCTTCTGATATATCTGCGAATATTGCTCAAAATAATAAATTAGATAATAATTTTAATCAAACAAATTATAATATTGATCGAAATATAAACAATGCTAATTATTATGCTCAAACATTAAAGATTTTAGATAGAGGTGTTTTAACTCAAGATGATTTAACATATATGATTAATTTTCTTACGAATAATGTAATATACATCGGATATAAAATCAATTCAGACACTGGTTCAAGAATATATACATATAAGGATCCATATTCATTGGTTGATTTTGGAACGATTACATTTTTTTCAAATGCTTTAGATACATTATTAATTCCAATTATTAATACATATGTATATTCCTCAATTAATTTAAGAGAATTAACAACTAATGATATATTAACTATATTTTATTACAATTTTTTATATTTGATGCATGATTTATTTTTATTGGATGGTAAAATGAGAATTAAATACTCAGATATTTCTAGTATAAATTCAATATATTTTAATTCAACTTCATATAAAACGATCTATAAGAAATTAGTAACTGAATATTTTCATTTAATATTAAGAGGAAAAAAAATTAATGAAGAATCAGATATAAATATTATTTATTTTTCAAAAATATACTCGATTATAAATATTGATAAAGATTATGATAAATTATTAGAATACTTATTATATAGTAACTTAAATACTAATAATTCGTATGATTTATATTATGTTAATCCATATTATAATATTTTAGAAATTATACAAAATCATTTTTATGCTGAAAATTACGCAATTATTTATAGTATTAAAGACTCAATAAATGATATAAATTTTGAACATTTAATAAATTTAACAAATTATAATAATAAATATTTACAGTTTTACGATAAGAATTCAGCAAACATATCAAATATTACGTTATTACAACAATTATATTTAGCAAACGTAAATATTACAAATAATTATAAATTTTTTCAAAATATTGTTGTAACAAATGACGATTATTCAAAAATATCATCTAGTAAAATATTTAATGCAAATTTATATACAAGTGTATTTGACATTGATTCAAATTATGGAAATATAAAACTTGATATGAACGATATTCGTGATGTAAAAACTAATATAATTAATCATTTACTAAATGAATTATATATTTCAAATACTATAATAAATATATCATCTTTAAATAATTATGGGAATGGTAGTATTCAAAGTATATTAATAAATAATTTAGAATACAAGGGTAATTTAATAAGTGAAATAAATATTGATTTACAAAATCAACAATTTAATTTACAAAAATATTATAATCCACTAAGTTCTTTCAATCCTTTAAATATTTCTTCATTGTCAGCATGGTTTGATTCTTCTGATAGAGCATCTGTTTATAAAGATATATACGGAACAATTACTGTTTTAAATAATAATGATCCTGTAGCAAAATGGCAAAATAAGGCAACAACTGGTGAAATATATAAAATGGTTCAAGCAAATTCAAATATTCAACCAACATGGAATATTAATGGAGGTATAAATTTTAATGGCAGTAATTTTTTTAATACTATTTTAAATTTAAATACTACTGCCACATTATTTTTAGTAACTGATACATCAACAAGCGGTGGATATAATATGTATTTTGATGCTGGTAATGTATATCAAGCAAATATAACTCAAGGTCCAACTATTTGGTCAGATGGTCCTTTTGGTAATTATATATATGATGATTACACATTTAATATTGAAGTTAATTATGGATTTTCGCAAAAAGGTATTAATATATTTTCATTGGATAGAATAGATGGTAATTATGTAGAGGGGTATAATAATGGATTTAGTTCATTTAAAAATAATATTAATAACACATTTGGAACTACTGGTAATGTATCAATGAGTGTTTTACCAGGATACTTAGATTTTAGAAATAAATTAGCTGAATCAATGACTGGAAATATATATGAAATATTAATATTTAACAGTGTATTAAGCGATGATGATAAATTTAATGTTAATTTATATTTAGGAAATAAATGGGCAAATAAGTATAAAATTAATTATGGATCAAAATCTCAATATTATACATTTGATTTTGATTACTTACCAAAATTATATAATTATAATATTTCAAATGGTAATGTAATTATATCACATAATCATTACTATGATCAAACATTTGCTAACATATATGATACAATTTATACGGAATATAATAAAATACACAAAGACATTAAATATAAAATTAGTAATAATTTAGATATTAGAACAATCTCTGGTTATCTATATATGACAGATTTTATAAATGATATAAAATCAATTGCTGTAAAACATGCTTTTAATTATGATTTATCTGTATCAGATAGAACATTTACAATAAGTGATTCAAATATTTATATAAGTAATGATGTAATAAACAATTATAATAATTATATATCCGAAATAGAAGAATATAAGAATGATATATCAATTAAAGATTCATTTGAAATGATATTAGATCCATTAAAATTTGACACTAATTATAATAGATATTCTTTAATGAATTTTAAAGCAGATATTAGTGATAATAGTAATATTTATTTTCAGAAATTACCAACATTAATTCAAAAAACCTCTACAATTGCTATAAATTATAATGAAAGATTTTATCAGTTTAATGATTTAATTAATATATTATATAATACATCTTTAAATGGATACATAAATTACAATAAATTAAATTTACCTAATACTTATATTGGAAACGTTAAATTGCCAACTACACCATATCCAGTAAATTATGATATTGCTAGATTTGATTTTACTAAATATCAAACAAATAATGATTCAAATGTATTAATTTTAAATGAAGTTATAGAAATTGATAATCAACAACCTAATTTATATGAAGAACAAATTAAGATTTATAATAATACCTTGTTAAAGATTGATCAGATGTATAATGATATAAAGATTTATAATAATACAAACGCTGAAATTAATATTATTAAACAAAGACCACCTACAGCTATATTAAGTTGGATTGAAAAATTAGGTATATATTTTGCTGATTATTTTGAACTATATATTGGAGGAGAATTAATAGAAAGAGTAGAAGATAATTTTACAAATTGTTTTCTTGTATTACATGCGTCTTCTGAAATGAAAAAAGCAATTAGTAAAATGATTGGGCAAGACTCAAGATTAATATTCAAACAATCTTCAATTGGAAAATATACATTATACTTGGATATTCCATTTTATTTTAATAGATATAAAAAAATGAATGGATTAGCAATACCTTTAATAGCACTATTATATAATAAATTAAATTTAAAATTTAAAATTAAAGCATTAACAGATTTAATTGAATGTGATCCATATACAAAGATAACACAAAAGGGCAAATTAAAAATGAATTTAATGTTAGATTACATATTATTAGATCATGCTGAAAGAAAGAAATTTGCTGAATCAAAACATGAATATATAATAGAACAAATTCAATATTCTAATTATAATGGATCATCTTTATCAATAACAAATCAAATTAAATTAAATTTTAAGAATCCGACTAAAATGATGATTTGGTATGCTCAATTAAAAGACAAAATAAATAAGAAACAATATTATAATTATACTTTAGATGATTATTATTTGGATATTAAAAAGTATATTGATAAAAATGAAACGAGTAATAAATATTTGGATTTTTTAGCTACCAAACTTAAATATTTAATACAAAGTTTAGAAAGTAGAGATCCATCAAAACAGATATTAAATCAACAAATAATATTAAAAATGCCATTTGATAATCATAATAAGTCATTACAAGCTGAATTAAGATATGCTACTAATCCATCAAGTCCTCCTTTAATACAACAAAGTGAATTAAAAGTAAATGGTCATACACGATTTTTAGCAACATCTAATGAAACACAACTAATTAGACCATATGGATATTTTTTTAAATCTGAATTAAATGGAATAAATGTTTATAATTTTAATTTATATCCAACAACCACTCAACCATCAGGTAGTATAAATTTTAGTTTCTTAAATGATATAAATTTATTGATAGATTTTAATAATATTGTAGATCAAGAATTAACTGTTAAGACAATGACTGTTTCATATAATATGTTAAGAATTATGAGCGGTTATGGTGGATTAGCATTTGATGTAATTTAATTGTTTGTAATTTAATATTAATTAGTTAATTAATATTAAATAAAATAATATACTAAGTTATACTAAATTATTAATGGGTGGCGGTTTAGTTCAATTAGCTGGATATGGATTACAAGATATGTATTTAACTCATAAACCGACAATAACTTACTTTAAAATGGTTTATAAAAGGCATACGAATTTTTCAAGTGAGAGTATTCCTCAGTTCTTTCAAAATCAACCAAATTTTAACGGAAGATATACATGTAATATAGCAAAAAATGGCGATTTAATGGGACAAATTTATTTATGTGCTACATTACCTAGTATTCCGAAAATAATTGATACTAGTTTTATAAATCAAGATATTAATTTAAAAAATATTGCTGTTACTAGTTGGATTGAAAAAGTTGGGTTTGGTTTAATTAGTTCAATTGAATTTGAAATAGGTGGAAAAATTATTGATCACTTATATGGTGATTGGCTTAACATATGGTATGAATTAACACAAAGATTTAATAAGAAATCTTTAGATATGATGATTGGTAATATACCTCAATTAAAAACATTTTATAATGGACATGGATCATATTTATTGCATATACCGATACCATTTTACTTTTGTAAATATAATGGTTTAGCATTACCGTTAATTGCTCTAGATTATAATGATATAAAAATAAATGTAGAATTTAATAATTTAAGTAATTTGTTAATAGTTGGTCCAACAAATTATATTCAAATAAAAGAAAATGTTGTAAATTTTAATGAAAACGAAATAATATATCAAAATGTTGGAAATGTATTGGTATATAGTAAATTTATAAAGTATGATGAAAATACGAAAAGATTATATTATATCAAGTTGAATAATTCAACTGCTTTTATAACTGGTTATCCAATAACAGGAATTGATACTCAATATATTGTTAATCCTGAAAATTCTATGCTTGAATTTAATTATAAAAATAAAATAAATAGTATATTTAATTTAGATAACATTACATTAGGATCGACATTTTTGTATGTTGATTATATATTTTTAGATAATAATGAAAGATTAAAATTTGCTAAATCAAATCATGAATATTTAATAGAACATATTCAATTTGATAATGAAAAATTATTAATTAATAATAATAATAAAATTAAAATTTCATATAATCATCCAACAAAGGCCTTATATTTTGTAACTCAATTTGATTATATTCAAAATTCTAATTTAAAAGATCTCTTTAATTATACTAATAATATTGAAAAAAATAAAGGAATTAATATCGTAAATAATGTACAATTCCTATTAAATGGTAACGATCGAATTACACCAAGATCATCTCAATATTATTCTTGGATACAAAATTATCAAGGATTTTCAAATGCTGCTTCAGAAGGAATTAACATTTATTCTTTTTCTATTAATAATGAACAATATCAACCAAGTGGATCATGTAATTTTTCTCGTATTGATGATATTAATTTAGTTCTAACTGTAGATAAATCAGTTAGTTATAATAAACCAGCTTACACTAGAATATATGCTTTAAGTTATAATATTTTAAGAATTATAAATGGTGTTGGTGGATTAGCATTTGATAGTTAAGTAATTTAAATATTTTTCGATATTTGATGAAAATTTATAAATTAAATCTACTTTCCAGTTGATCCAAATCCACCAGATCCACGTTCAGTTTCATCTACTTCATCAACAAATGAAACATTAAATGGTTCTAGAGAAGGCATACAAAGTTGAAATAATCTTTCTCCTTTTTTAATTTCAAAAGGGACATTATTTGTATTAAATACTTTTGCCATTATATTTCCACGATAACTGTGATCTATAATTCCAATAGAGTTTGCCATAATCAGAGGTGTTTTAGAAATTGATGATCTAGGACAAAGATAATATCCATGAATTTTTTCAAAATCTGGAGAACATCTTATCTTGAAGTCAATTGTTGAAATACAATTTGGTAAGACTACAATTGTATCTGGACAATATAGATCATACCCACTATCAGATCCATAATTAGATCTTTCTTTATAGTATTCTACAATAGATGTGTCTAGGATTTGAACTTTTAGTGATTCGGGCATTTTTGTATTATGATTAATGATTTTATAATTAAGTAATTATAAAAAATTAATATATCAATTTTTTTTAATAAGATAAGGATTCTAATTTAAGTCCAAGTGTAGATATTACGCGGAATATCTTTTGTTCATATCTGTTTCTAAGTGTTTGAGCATCATTATAGAGTTTTACACTTTGTTTGAGATTTGTTAAATCTACTAAACCATTTCTTGAATTCTTACTTAAAGAAGATTGTCCGGAAGCAATAATTTCATTATATTTTGTTAATTGATCACGTGTTTCTTTTACATCTTTTTCGGCTTGTTCTAATTTATCTATAACGCTTTTAACATGATCATTTACGTCTTTACTTAATACTTTTTCGCGTCCGGTTATTTTTTCAATTCTAGATAATAATGTATTATATGCTGCTCTTAATTGACCAGATATGAATATTACATCACTTACAGGACGCCATTGTGTTGGGCTATTTCCTGTTCCAATGGCTAAACCGTTAAAGAATCCAGCTTTCATGCTTGCTATTATGGGACCAGCACCTCTCATATCAATAGGAATAGAAGGATCTAAATTTGCGCCTCCGCTCATGGATGAAGATAATCTTAAAAATACTTCAGGGCCTACAGGTCCCATTACGCCGCTAACAAGGGGTGTAGCTCTTGCCAACATTAATTCAGCATCTTTTTTTCTCTTTTCCATTACAACTTGTGTGATAGATGGTTGAAGTAATAATAAGTTTAATCCATCATAAGGATTAACATCAATTTGAGGAGCTGTCCATAATACTTGAGTAGATTGTCCTCTTAAGAATTCTACTAAGGCTTTTGATTTCTTTAATTTTTCAACTAATTCACTTAGTGGTACATCAGCATAGGTTTTTTTACCAGCATACAAGATAGACTCACGAAGCATTTGTCTTTCACCACTTGGTAAAAGTTCTACAAAACTTTTTACATCAGTTGGTTTAACAGTTGAGAATAATTTTTGCATTGTTGGAATACGGCTGGCAACCGCAGCAACATGAGCAGCTTTTGTTTTTGGAGTCGCAGTTGAAGTTGGTGTAGTTGGTTTAGGTTCAAGGAGAAATTCGAGTGCTAATCTAGGAACATTAAATAGACACCAGGCAAATAATTTACCAGAAGCTGTTTCATCACCACCTTTTATTAAATCTACAAGATCATCTATAGCCTTTTTATTAGCCTTATAAGCTTCTGTTTTTGCTAAATAAGTGAGCATATCAGAATCAGTTATCTTAAATTGAGAAATTACTCCAGGAGAAGTTGTTGTTGAATCTATATCCATTATTATTATATATTATTATATAATAAATTTTTTTTTTACAAATTAAAACTAAATCTTTTTATTAAATTATTATTAATTTTAACTGAACTATACATTATTTCATATAAAATACCAAGTATTAATCCAAATGAAATGTTATCATTATAATTAGTTAATCCATACAATACTAATTTCTCCCAATTATCATGCGATCGAAGTAATGAATCAATAACTAATAAAACTTGTTCTTCAAATTTAACCGATAAATATTTATTATATTTTGAACCATAATTTTCAATAAAATTACGATTTCTTTCAATTACAAAATCATCTATTCTTCTTGGAATAAATACACTATTTCTAAAATTATTTTCAATATAATTATTTATATAATCTATATATTTTTCAGATCCTTTTATTTTATTTAAATCACTTATTATTAATTCTAACCACTTATTTATACCAATATCATTTAAAGCATAATTAATGAATAATCCAATAGTTATACATGATAATATGTTATTAATATCATTCGTTAATAAATTTATATATTTAGTTATTTCTAAAATTAATTTATCTTTTTCTAATATTTTTAAAGCAAATGGTATTGCTAAAAATAGAAATGAATAATATTCTTTTTTATTAAATTTTTCTTTATTTTGAAAAATATTTAAGGTATTAATCGATATTTTATTAACAAAAGTGTCTTCAGCTTTAATGTCTTTAATATTTTGGGTTATTAAATTATTTATTTTTTCATAATCATTTGTTTTTTCCAAGTTTTTATATATTATTTCTAAAAGATTTAAATAATAATGATTATTTTTATAATATTTTTTATTATCAGGAATACTAAAGTGTGTTAATCCACCATAATTAGATATCAATATATTATATAAATAAAAATTCATTTGAATTATTTCTGAAGTTGAAGTATCATTAAAATCTTCCTGTATATATACAGTTTGTGTGCCAACAGATGCTGCTAAATACATAACTGGAAAATTTTTAATATTTAAATTTGTTATTTTCATTTATAATATAAATATATAATAATATTATTATAATATAATATGGATTTAATTCAAGTGTATGTTAAATATGATTTATATGAATTACTAGAATTAGAAATGTCATCTGAAACAACAATAAATGATATAAAAAAAAAGTATAAAAAATTAGCTATTAAATTCCATCCTGATAAATATTTAAATTCTGATGAACTATCGACAGATGAAAAGAAAACATTACAAACACATTTTAATATTATTGGTGTAGCATACGATATATTATCAAATGAAACCACTAGAATCATATATGATAAAGCTAGAAAAGAGTATTTAGAAGCTGGTCAATTTGGCGATTTAAAGAAACAATTTGGAGATTTTTTAGAAAAAGCTGAAACTGAATCAACCAAATTAGAGTTTACGTATGGTGACGAAAAAACATGTAAGAAGGTATTTAAAGAAGAGAATAACAAATTAAATACGGATAATGAAAAAATTGCTGAAGAGATAAGAGAAAATATTAAGAAGAATTTAAATACAACATATGATATTAATAAGGTTGAAAATTTTGATGATTTATTAACAACATCCTCTACAAACGATAAAGGACAATATATGTCAAAATTTAATACCCTATTTGATACATTTAGACAAAAAACTGCTACAAAGAATACTGAAATAATGTCATATAATCAGGATAATAGTAATGCTTCATTAGATGAAGCTTTTGGATTAATTAAATTAACTGAAACAACTGGAGCATCTAAATTTGAGGAAGCATTTAATTTAATGGATGTGTCAGACAAAGATTATGTGGATAATAATTTGTCATTAGCAGACAGAATGTCGGCGTATCAGAAAGATTCTGAGTCATTAAAAATTCCTAATTTAAAGAAAGAGAATAAATAAACATTTGGTTGCGTCTGATCTTATTTTGACGTTACGATATTGAACTAAGAGTAGAATTACAATAATTATATCCACATTCGATTAATTCGTGTCTAATGTTTTTATCTAATTGATAATTATATGAATTTGTAATAGGTTTGAGAATAAATAATTTTAATAAAGATTTATATTTATTAATTTTTAATTTCATGGGATCATTCATAATTGTTCTATATAAATGAATTAAATATTCAACTGATGTCATTTTTGGAATATCATATGAATCTTTGTCAGTTTCTAATAAAATTCCGATAGTTAATGATAGTTCTTCATCTGGAATTAATTGAATTGGGAAACAATCTTTTAATACTCCATCAATGTAGAATGAATTATTATATTCAATTGGTTCAAAAAATATAGGTATGCAACTGCTCATTCTCAATACTTTAAAAGCAGGTATGTCAGGATGATTTATATGATCAAAATATTCAACAGTATCTAAAGATAAATTTGAAACACCAATGGTTATATGTTTATTTGTTATATTAAATAATTCTAATAAAGTTATATTTTCATCAAATTTTTTGAAACTCAAAAATTTCTTTATTAATTTATCAAAATTAGATCCATTAGATAAGCCTTTAATATTTTCTTCTGATAAAATTTTTTCAAATTTTAAATCAAATATCTTTGTAAAATTAAATTCTATTAGAAATAGTTCTAGTTCATTATATTTATAACCTATTATTATTAATAGACATATAAATGCCCCCATTGATACTCCAATAAATTTAGTAATATTTGTTAAAACATTTTTTTCTTCAAGATGTTTTATAATACCAAAAAACTGATATCCATTAAATCCACCACCACTAATGACAAGATTTTTTAAATTATTTAAATTATTTAAATTATTTAAATTCATAAAATGAGATTATGTATAAATCATAGATAAAATAATAATTACAAGCAAACCAAAAAGAATAATTGATAGAATATTTTTATTATTTTTATCTTTTAATACATCAGTATATTTGGATAAATCAACAAAACTTTCAGTTAAATTATATTTTATACTATCTAAACTATTTTGAGGACCAAAGTTTGCTAATTCTCTAATAGCTGGTCTAGCATCATTACTAAATTTTTCAATTAATGTATTTCTACATTTTTTACAAACTTGAAAATGCTTAAATAATTTATTACATTGTGTTCCATCATCCTTTTTTATAGAAGCTTCTAAATCACGTAAATCTGTTTCAAAATCAAAATGACTTTGAGATGATACACTTAATGATTTTGATCTAACTACATTTTTTTTCTTATTAATTAATACTACTGGTTTAGTATTAACTTTTTTTTCCATTTTTTTAAATTTTTGTTGTTGAACAGGTATTTGTTTTGTAGTCATCATTTTTTGCTTCATTACTGGTTTGTTAATTTGTCTTTTAACATTTTCAATATTTGCTACTTCTGATAACATGTCAGAAGAAATAATTGTCTCAGAGTTACTTTTGAGAGCATCTAGAACTTTTGAACTTCTAGCGCTATTATTATTAATTTCATTTGTTGCGTCAGTTATACGGGTAATTGGATGAAACTCCTTGCGATATTTATCTAAATCATTTGATGACTTCCAGGCTTCTTCTATATTTGAATACATATATTATATAAATTTAAAAAAGAAATTAAATATAAATTAAATTAACAATAAAATTGTTATTTTTGACATAATCTTAATGGTTTTATAATATTTAGCAATAATTGATAATAAACATTACTTATATTTAATATAGAAGAATGATTCGTTTATAATATATATTTAGTTTCTAAAATAGAATATAATGTCTAATATTAAAGCCAAAAAAATTATAACTACTGATACTGATTTATTTTTAAATTTATTAGCAGATGAATCTAAAATAAAAGAACAACTTCCTCAAAAATTAACAGTTGTTAATGAGAATACTAGTGAAGATGATGAGCATGTTGTGGATGCCTTAAATTTAGAAGGTAATAATGTAAGTAATTTAAAATTTCATCAAACTGATAAAGCTCCTTCTGAAAAATCAATTCATTCAAACGACGATGATGATTTTGAGGACGAGGAGGATGATGATGATTATTCAGATGATAAATCTGGGAGTAACAAATCATCTAAATCGGAAAAATCTATAAAAAAAGAAGCTGTTGTAAATAATGTTTATGAGATGCCATTTGAACAATTACCGCCTCAACAACAAAGATTAAAGAGATTAGAAAAATTTATGCAGTTAAAATATATAAAAGAAAAATTTGGAATATCATTATCAAAGGAATATACAATTAACAGTGATTATAACGAGATGACTGCTGAAATTGAATTTCATACTAATTTTCAGAAACGTAGAAATGGTATGGAATTTTGGAAATCAACATTTGTATATGGAGCAAAAGGCTGTGAATATTTAAATAAAATGTTTGATCCATTTGGATTTGACTTAAATGGATGGGGAGATCATTTTAAATCAATTGATGCTAATTCAAATGATGAATTATTTGGTGAATTATATGATAAATATAAGTCTAAATTAGATGGATATTCTGTTGAATTCAGAGCAATATTAATGTTTGCTGGATCAGCCGGTGCCTTTGTTACAGCAAATAGTATATCAAATGTTCCAGGAATGAATAAAATAAAGGAAACAAATCCAGAATTATTCAATAAGATTCGTGCTAATGTAGCAAATGTTACAAGATCAAAAGTTGCTGAAATGACAATTGGAAAACAACAACAAGGTGTAAATGATCAAAATCAAATGTATCAAAAGATGCAACAGGAGAAAAAACAAATGGAAATGGCATTAGAATCGCAAAGAAAAGAGATGGAAAGAATGCAAGAAAATCAACAAAGAATAATAGAGAAACAAAAATCAGAGAATGAATCATTAAAGAGTAAAAATGTTGTTCAATTAGGAACAAGATCTAATTTTATGAATGGAAATTCCGTATCTGGAAATTCCGTATCTGGAAATCCCGTATCTGGAAATCCCGTATCTGAAAAATCTAGATTACCTCCAAAATCAAATCAACCATCTAAATCTATGACATCAACTGGTATGTCTGGCTCAGCAAATATTAATTCTATATTAAATAAATTAAAACAAAATTTGCCAAGAAATGATGAAACTAGTTCAGTAACTGAAGAGGATACAAGTGATCGACGTGTATTAATGACCTCAACCGTTGATTCCGAAAAGATACAAAATGCTAAAGGAAGTATTCGTAATAAAAAAAGTGTTATAAATATTAAAAAATAATTTTAATATATCAATAAATTAGTGTATATGCTTAATAAAGTTATATTTTATGGTATTAAAATATAACTTTATATAATTAATATATAAAAAGAAATGAATAAAAACAACTATGGAACAAACTAATGTTAAAGTTACAGAAGTCAAGATACCAAAAAAAAGAGGAAGAAAGCCAACTGGTAAAATTTTTCAGCTTGAAAAGGGGACTGTTAAGAATATAGAGACAGATAATGAATGTATTATAGCATATTTACCATTATCTATTGCTGATACAAAAAATATTGGTGAATTACCAGATATTATAACTAATCCAAGTATAGAATATACTTCAACAAAAAATCAAGAAAATAAAACAAATGGATCAATAATAAATGATTTAAAGACTATTATATTGAATACATCAGAAGGTTCATTAAAAAATGAGTATAATAATACTCAAACTGAAATAGAACCTGAAAAAAAATATATGGAGTCTAGATCAAAAAAACATAATGATGATGAAATGGTTGTTAAATTAAAACATAAAATAGAAGAATTAGAAAGATTATTATATGATAATGTTAAATTTGATAGATTAAATGATATTAGTATTGATATAACAAAAGCGGATCAAACAGATATGCATTGTTGGTGGTGTTGTCATAAATTTGAGCATCAATCAATTGGAATTCCTGATTTATATCGTGATGATATATTTCATACATATGGATATTTTTGTTCATTTAATTGTGCGAAATCGTATAATTTGGATTATATTGAGAATAAGACTGATGAAAGAAATTGTCTATTAATGATGTTTAAAAAGAAATTAATAAATGAGGATTCATTTATTAAACCTGCGAATCCAAGACAAAGTTTAAAAATGTTTGGAGGACATCAAACGATAGATGAATTTCGTAAAGATTTTAGAATGGTTGATAAAACAAGTTTATTAGTATTTCCTCCTTTAAAACCATTAAAGATTTATATAGAAGATGAATATAAACATAAAATAAGTAAGTTTCAAAATGATTATAAGGTTAAAAGAAATAAACCTTTATTGAGAACATCAAATAGTTTGATTAATATGTTAAAAATAAAAGAATGATTAAAAATATTATAGGTATAATTTTTTTAATCTTTCAATAGTGTTCTTTTTCTTGGCTATTTAATAGGGCACCTTGCCAACAGTCTGCAGCCTCTCCAGGAGAAACTGGGCGCTGAGAGCCTTAGACTCGGGGCAAAGGCTCCACAGGTCCTGATAGCGCACCAGCTCCAGCCGAATGTTCTCCTGCTCCTCCGCACAGCCGGTCAGCTTTCCGTTAAGCTCACTTAGGTAGGCCTCATCAACCTCCTTCGGGTAATACATGATGCGGATGAACTCGTCGCAGCCACCAGCACTGGGGTACATGCCGTGCAGTGGCCCACCTGCCTGAGCAGCCTCAGAGCCGCCGGGACCACAGGGTGTCCCGGGACCGTAGCCCAGAGCAGTGAGGTCAGTCAGGTCACCCTCATTGATTACAATGCCCGTCTCCTCAGCCATCTCCTTGGCTGCCACGCCCACAAAAGAGCCCTTGCCGTCCATCATGCCTGCGGGAATCTCCAAAAAGTGGCGGCCCACAGCGAGGCGCGGCTGACGGCAGCACACCACCCAGCGTTGAGTGCCGCAGATCAGCACTACTAGGATGGCTACCGCGGCCCCGCGCCCAAACACAATACCAGGCACTGGCTTGCCTTGGAAGGAGCCTGACACAGAAAACTTTAGAAAGCCAACACGCGGCCCAAACATGTCCGTACTCTGGAAGAGAACCGAACTCACGCTAAAGCGCGGGTCTAGCTCGCGCACCCATTCCATGAAGGGTGCGGACTTCAGCGCCAGGGCAATATCGAGAGGCGGGTTCTGCTCAACAGCAGTCACGGGGACAGGCACGCCATTAATCTCAACCGAAAAAGGCACGGGAGTGGAGCCACCCTCAGGGTTAGATGCGGGCTGAGACATTCTGGTAGGCAAGATTTAAATGACTAATAAGACTTAATAGGTTTTATTTTTTCAATTTTTTAATTATATATAAATCATATATCTAGTAGCATTATCCTACTGCCAAATACTTTTATTCAATAATATTTTTTTTAGATCAAAATAAAAATTTATTTCAATCTAAATCCAAAAAACAGAGCAGTGCTCAAAGCGTTACAGCTTACTCGGACGCGCCACCGCCTGCCCTGGCCTTCTGCTCGGCCTCCT
>Ga0214923_10001819_pt1 | contig 29598 bp, 32 predicted proteins | sample LL1510_MetaG_FD_177993 | JGI IMG/M metagenome (GOLD analysis project Ga0214923, IMG submission 177993) | Freshwater microbial communities from Lake Lanier, Atlanta, Georgia, United States - LL-1510 | ecosystem: Environmental > Aquatic > Freshwater > Lake | place: USA: Georgia | collected...
GGAATATAATAACTTTAATCTAACTAACTACAACTAGTTCAACATTTGCCCAATCCAACCTAACTTTAATGAGCACCTCAGCCCGCCACTACAGCTATCACTACCGAGTGGATGAGCCACTGCTGCGCACCATTGCGGCCGAGATCCAGGCAGCCATACCCGGCGCTGAAGTGCGCCTATTTGGTTCCCGCGCCTGCGGCACTGCCTGCCGATCGAGCTACTGCTTTACTCCGCAAGCGAAGTGGAGCATCGTCGTCATGGCGGGATCAATGTGATCGCCGAGGCCTTCCGCTATGGGCGACGGCTGGATCCGGCGGAGCCACTGCATGGCCACGGCTGAAACCTCAACCGGCTTTCTGCGCATTGCACACCGCGATCTGCGAATCGCCACGAGCTAGCGGTAGGCCACTACAAAAGTCCGCTTGAAGGGAAACAGCACCCTGCCGTCTACCTGGGGCTGATAGATCTGGCCTACACGTTCAAGTAGCAGCGCTGTAAACAAGCTGATCTCTTCTTCTGATTCAAGAGCATCCAGAAAGGCCCGTAGCCCGGTGGTGGCGATCCAATCAACGATTGCGGCAGCTGAGTCCATGATGTGGAAATACTCCGTCTGCCAGATATCAACGGAACGCGCAGATGGGGTCAGAAGGTTGTAATAAGTGCCGGGCGTTTCCATGGTCAGCTGGCCGAGGGGGCCATCCATCCGACCCGCCCATGCCCCTTCCTGGGCGATCTCGTGGATGAGTAAACGGACCGCGGGGAATTCTGAACTAGGAATCTGGAATGCAATAGCTCCTCCCAGGGTGACTTTGGCGAACAGAGACTCCAGGAGCAAGGCGTGTTTAGGTATCCATTGAAGGGCAGCATTTGAGAACACAACGTCATAGGAGGCTTCCGGCTGCCAGTCCTCGATGTTTGAAAGAGTCCATTCGATTGCCGGCATCTCTGAGCGGGCGGTCTCGATCATCTCCGCCGAACTATCCAGGCCAACGATGCGAGCATCTGGCCACCGTTTTCGCAAGATTTTTGTGCTGTTACCTGGCCCGCAGCCCAGGTCGATAACAGTCTGAGGTTTCTCTACCTTGATTCGGTTAACCAGATCTACGGAAGGACGCGTTCGCTCGTCACAAAAGCGCATATATCCGCCGGGATTCCAGTCCAACGCTCCTCCTTTTCACAACTATGTTGCGGTAATTAGCCCACCATTCTCATCGACTCTAAACGCCCAAGGACGTAGAAGGACATTCCTACCGCGAAGCTACACTAAATGTGGGCACAAGCCCTGAGGAATTGAAGAAATTGGTGAGCATCCGAGGATTTAAGTGAAATATTGCAGGGCGCTTACTATTCGCAAGGGTTCTGGCGAATCCTGGCGATTTAGGTAATTGCAGTGCTTGTGGCAATGCCCGGTGCCGGTTTCGAACCAGCGACATCCTGCTTGTAAGGCAGGCGCTCTACCACTGAGCTAACCGGGCGATCTAACCATTGTGCCAAACCGTGGGACCCGTAAAACTGAGGGAAGTGCCCCTTGATATGTGGCTACAGGCCGCCGCCACGATCAATTCACCAATTATCTCGCCCTGCCCTATGGCTTGATCTGCTTGATGTGGCTGGGTTTAGCTGGTTTTTTTGTGGGTTCTTTTGCTTTTTGGTTTGGTGGCCTCTGGTTATCGCCAGATCTTGATACAAATTCCAGGCCAAGCCGCCGTTGGGGACCGCTGGCATGGCTATGGACGCCCTACAGAAAACTGGTGCGCCATCGAGGTTGGGTGTCCCACACACCAATTCTTGGTAGTGCCTGCCGGCTGTTTTACCTGGCCAGCATGATCGCTTTGGCCTGCTGGGTGCTGCAGCCCTTGGGTGCCCCTGCCCCACAACATCTAGCGATCAAACTGCAACAGTGCTGGCTACTTCAACGCGGCATGTGCATTGCTGCCCTAGGGGGGCTAGAAGCAAGTGCCTGGCTGCACCTAATCCAAGATGGTGATCCATTGCCCTGGCGCCGGTAATTCCACCAACTAACCAAACAAATGGCCCTAGATCAATTAATTGCTGTAGTGGCGAAATTGCGGGATCCAGAAAACGGTTGCCCTTGGGATCTAAAGCAAACCCATGCTTCCCTAGCGCCCTATGCCCTGGAGGAAGCCCATGAACTGGTAGATGCGATCCAACACGGTGATAACAACGCCTTGATGGATGAATTGGGTGATCTATTACTGCAGGTGGTGCTCCATGCCCAGATTGCTAAGGAGCGAGGTGCCTTTGATTTAGGTCAGGTGATTGAAACCATCAGCGCCAAGATGCAGCGCCGCCATCCCCATGTGTTTAACCCTGAGGGACCAGCCCGCAGCTGGGAGGAAATCAAGGCAGAGGAACGGGCAGCCCGCGGTGAAACCAATGGCGGTTTAAGCGCTCAACTACAACGCAAAGTGCGCGGCCAGCCAGCGATGGCCGCTGCGATGTTGATTTCTAAAAAAGCTGCCGCAGCCGGATTTGAATGGCCCGATCTCGATGGCGTGTGGGCAAAGGTAGAAGAGGAACTAGATGAGCTAAAAGAAGCTGTTGCCAGTGGCAATCGCGCCCACGCCCAGGAGGAACTGGGTGATGTATTTTTCACATTGATCAATCTGGCCCGCTGGTGTGAACTAGATCCAACTGCTGGCTTAAGTGGCACTAACCAGCGCTTCCTTGATCGTTTCTCCCGGGTGGAAGCAGCGCTTGCTGGTGAACTTGAAAGCTGCTCAATCACTGAACTAGAAAAACTATGGCAACAGGCAAAGGCTCAAATCAAAGCAGAGCGTTGATCTTTAATCAAACTGCGTTGCTTTTTTGCCCGCAGGCGCCTTCCACTGCAGCACGGCCAAGCGCCGCATTGCCCGCATCTTGTAGAGCATCAATTAATGTTAGGGCTTGATGATGTAATTCCGCGTGCTTGCCGTCCTGTTGCCCCTGCTGCTTGGCCAAATAATACCAAGCGTTAAACAAACCCAATTTCTTAAGCCAAACCAAAACCTGCGGGATTCGAGATATTGCGAAATTATTCCAATCTTTCGCCGCGGCCTAAACTTTCAAATTCCAGTTTTTAATACCGCTGGCCTCAATGATTGCCCGGCCGACCTATGGGCACGTCAAAATGCAACAGAAATCGCCAAAAAATATAATGCATTTATGGTGAAATTAAATGGTCCACGCTATTGGACAATGGATTTCATCAAGGCAGAAAAAACAACTGAATCAGGCAGGGTAGTAGAATTTAATGGCCTGCAAATGCGAGAGCGGGCAACAATTAATCTGAACCTAGTTGATATTATTAATCTCCAAAAGCCATACCAGGCCCACAGCGTTATGCGTAACACTATTTTTGGTTATTTAAAAGGTAAAAAAGTATATGAATTAAGCTCGCCAACGGGAGATGTATTTTGGATGCAAAGCTATGCTCAGATCGTAGATCCCTCACTTAATATCAACAACCTAGACTCCCTAGGCGAACGCTTAAAGCTTCCGCAAGGCTGGAAATACCAAGTTAAAATTCTAAACAAAGATTCAAAACTTAAGGCTGATGGCATTGCCTATGTGTTGCAGGATGAATTTCAAAACTCATACCAAAAGCAAACTAACTTGCCCTGATTCAATATCAAAATAAGCTGGTTGGATTTTCAGCTTGCCACTTGTTTGCGCCTCGCGCAGCAATTCGCTGCGTTTCGGCAGCTGGGCTGCTGAATAACAAGCGTTGCTTTTTATCGCTTCAGTGAGGTTATTACCGGGCACAAATGAAGCCCGTATTGGTGTAACTAAATCCTCTAGTAATGGCGTTAGCATTGCATCTGACATCGCGGCAGTTACGGCACCACAACCGCTATGGCCCAACACGAGAATTAATGGCACATCCAGATTTGCCACCGCATATTCCAAGGAAGCAACACCTTCATTAAAGGCGGTATTGCCGGCGCTGCGCACACCGAATAATTCACCATCACCTGTATTAAATAACCATTCCAAAGGCACCCTTGAATCAGCGCAGGTGAGCACCGCCGCCCATGGTCTTTGGCCTTTTGCTAAGGCCTGGGGTTTTATTTCGCAACCGCCATCGCCATAGGCCTGCTGCAGGGCCTGCATCCTTAGATCTGGGCTCTCTGCTTCCCCCGCTGCCGCCCAAGCCTTCATAAATCGCTGGTTGCCGGCGATTAATTGCTGCAGCGGTTTCAAGCTTGGTTTGCACATCTCAAGCTGAGCGCGTAAGTTCCCATCAACAACCGCAGCCTGGGCTAACCCAGGCCAGCACTGCCCAAACCCCAAAGCCGCCCCTAAAAAGGCCACCTTTTCCAATAGTTCCCTGCGGCTTGGTGCCATAGCTCACCTGACAAGTGCCCTGGCCAAAGGTTTAGCTGTGTTAGCAACCAATGCAATCCCCCCATGCCCGAACCCGGCTGGATTGATGAAATATTTGATGGCGTGCGCTACGGCCTGGCGGGCAGGGTGATCGCCGAACAGCAATCGCCCTTCCAGCGGATCACCGTGATCGACAGCGAGCGCTACGGCAAAGGGCTGCTGCTCGATGGTTGCTGGATGACCGCCGAACGCCAGGAGCGCCATTACCACGAATCCCTGGTGCATCCGGCCCTCTGCGCAGCCGAAGCGATTGATCGGGTGCTGGTGATCGGCGGCGGCGACGGCGGCACCGCCCGCGAGTGCCTGCGCCACAGCGGTGTGCAGCACCTCGACATGGTGGAAATCGACGGCCTGGTGGTGGATTGGAGTAAGCAGCATCTGCCCAGCCTTGGCGGCGGTTGTTGGACAGATCCCCGCTTCCAGCTCACCGTGGGCGACGGCATCGCCTGGGCCGCCAACGCCCCCGACGCCAGCTACAACGTTGTGATCGTTGATGGTTCCGATCCAGCAGGCCCAGCCGAAGGCCTTTTCAACCGCGCCTTTTTTGAAAATTGCCGCCGCATCCTTAAACCAGGCGGTGTGTTTGCCACCCAAAGCGAATCACCGGAAGCCTTCCGCCAGGTGCACATCGACACAGTGAAACTGCTGCGGGAGGTATTTGGTTATGCCGATCCCATGTATGGCTGGGTGCCGATGTATCCAAGTGGCTGGTGGAGTTGGACCTTTGCCGCCACCGATGGGGCCCGCTACCGCCAAGTTCAAGCCGAACGTGCTGCTGCCATTGCCGCCGGCTGTGAAATCTGGAGCCCCCGCTGGCAGCGGGGCGCCTTTGATGCCATCCCAGCCTTTATGGAAAGGGCCTTAAACCAATGAGCGCGAGCTTCAGCCACGAATTATTTGAAACCGATGGCGCCATCTATATGGGCAGCCAGCGGGATCCAGCCGGCTGCCGCGTGGGGCTGTTTGGCGTGCCCTACGACGGCACCACCTCCTTTCGCCCTGGCACCCGCTTCGGGCCTGCGGCGATCCGCGAGGTGAGCAGCGGCCTGGAAAGCTATTGCCCCCAGCTAGATCTGGATCTGGAGGATCTCGCCTTTGCCGATCTCGGCGCACTAAACATCCCCTTTGGCGCACCGGAGCCGGTGGTGATGGCGGTGCAAAGGGCCACCGAGGCGGTGCTTGCCCTTGGGCTTAAGCCACTAATGCTGGGCGGCGAACATTCGATCAGTTCTGGCGCCGTGGCGGCAGTGGCGGCTCAGCACCCCGATCTGGTGCTGGTGCAGCTTGATGCCCATGCAGACCTGCGCCACGAATGGCTTGGCGCCAAGCACAGCCACGCCTGCGCCATGCGCCGCTGCCTGGAGGTGCTGCCCAGCCAGCAATTGCTCCAGATCGCCATCCGCAGTGGCACCCGCGAGGAGTTCAGCGAGCTGCGGGCAACGGGCCGACTGGTGGCGATCGAGCAGCTGGTGCAAACCCTGCAGCCCCTCAGGGGCAAGCCGATCTACCTCACCGTGGATTTGGATTGGTTTGATCCAGCGGTGCTGCCTGGCACCGGTACCCCTGAACCAGGGGGATTTAGGTGGAACCATTTTGCCGAGCTCATAACTGAGCTAAGCCAGCAAAACCTGGTTGCCGCCGACGTGGTGGAACTAGCACCGATGCTTGATCCCAGTGGCGTTAGCAGCGTGCTAGCGGCAAAAGTTGTACGCAGCTTGTTATTAAGCCTTGGCATTTACTAATTACTTATCTTACTAATTAATTAACTAATTAATTTCAACTAAAGGCAGCTGGTGGCTGTCGTTTGGGATAACACCCACCCCGTGGGTTGGGTGCAAAAGCGGTAGTTCCGGCGCTTTTGCAGTCCAGTGGTGGCAGCTGAGGTCGGCGGTGAGTTCAGGGTGCAACGGCACATGGCGCAGGGCACACCAAGACAATCCACCAGCTGGTTGGCAATGTTTACAACTGCGGCAGCTGCTGCGGCCAGCCATGGCATCTATTTGGGTGGTCCAACCTAAGGAGGATGCATCCAATCGCAAAGTTTGGACACTTAATTGCAGGTTTCCTGCGGAAATGCGAATCAAAGCGCAGCAATTGCAGGGGCCAGGGCAGCAGAATCCATGCAACTAAATCCAGCCGATGCATCGCACCCCCCTTTATGAGTTGTGTTGCGCTGCTGGCGGCCGAATGGTGCCCTTTGCCGGCTGGGAGATGGCCGTGCAATTTGGCGGGGTAATCGCTGAACACAAGGCCGTACGTGAGGGCTGCGGCATGTTTGATATCTCCCACATGGGTTTCTTAAAACTCGAAGGGCCTGGCGCTAAAGACAAATTGCAAGGGCTCGTGCCCTCTGATCTGCAGCGGATTGGCCCTGGGGAAGCCGCCTACACCGTGCTCCTAAATGAAGCGGGTGGCATCATCGACGACCTGATCATCTACGACAACGGTGTGGTGGCTGGTGTTGATCAGCTCTATGCCGTTATTAACGCAGCCTGCGCCGATGCTGATACGGCCTGGCTTGAGCAGCATCTGCTGGCTGCCGGCATCGAAATCAGCAACCACAAAGCTGGCGGCATTTTGCTGGCCCTGCAGGGCCCTGAGGCCGCCCAAAGGCTGGAGCAGCTCTCTGGTGAAGATCTCTCAGGGCTGCCCAGATTTGGCCATCGCCAATTGCAGATCAATGGTTCAGCAGTATTTGCAGGCCGCACTGGCTACACAGGGGAGGACGGCTTTGAGCTGCTGCTGAGCGCCCCCGCGGGCCAAGCCCTCTGGCAACAATTGCTGGAGGCTGGCGTTACACCCTGCGGCCTTGGCGCCCGCGACAGCCTGCGCCTAGAGGCAGCCATGCATCTCTATGGCAGTGATATGAACAGCACCACAAGCCCCCTTGAAGCCAGCCTTGGCTGGTTGGTGCATTTGGAGATGCCGATCGATTTCATCGGTAGGGAAGTTTTGGAGCAACAAACCAATCAAGGCGTTGCGCAACGCTTGGTGGGGCTGCAACTACAGGGAAGAGCCATCGCCCGCCACGGCTATCCAGTGCTGCACAACTCTGAGGTGGTGGGGGAAATCACAAGCGGCGGCTGGGCACCAAGCCTGGAGCTACCGATTGCCCTGGCCTATGTGCCAACGGCCTTAGCCAAGCTGGGCACTGAATTAAGCGTTGATATCCGCGGCCGCCAGGAACCGGCCCAGGTGGTGAAACGCCCCTTCTATCGCCGCAGCTGAACCGCCTGCATGGGATCATCCGATTCGCTGAACAACCGCCATGCGCAGCCACTCCTGCGGCGACCTGCGCACCAACGCCATCAACACCAAGGTGCTGCTTTGCGGCTGGGTTGATCGCCGCCGCGACCATGGCGGGGTGATCTTTATCGACCTGCGCGACCGCAGCGGCACCGTGCAGATCACCGTGGATCCCGATCTGGGTCCAGAAGCATTTGCGGTGGCAGAACATCTGCGCTCTGAAACCGTATTGCAGGTGGAGGGCTGCGTGCGGGCTCGACCAGCTGCTTCCTTGAATGAACGGCTGGCTACCGGGGCAGTGGAAGTGCTTGCCCAACAGCTCAAGCTGCTCAATGCCCCCAGCCGACCCCTGCCATTTCCAGTGTCGGTTCACGATGAAGAAAATACCCGCGAGGAACTACGGCTGCGCTATCGCTACCTGGATCTGCGCCGCGAAAGGATGCGGCGCAACCTCACCCTGCGCCATAAAACAATCCAAACCGCCCGTCAATTCCTGGAAGCTGAGGGTTTTATCGAGGTGGAAACACCGGTGTTAACCCGTTCCACCCCTGAGGGTGCCCGCGATTACCTAGTGCCGTCACGGGTATGTGGTGGGGAATGGTTTGCTTTACCCCAATCACCGCAACTGTTTAAACAACTGCTGATGGTGGGTGGCCTTGAGCGCTACTACCAAGTGGCCCGCTGTTTTCGGGATGAGGATCTCAGGGCCGACCGTCAACCGGAATTTACCCAGTTGGATCTGGAGATGAGCTTCCTGGATCAAGAGCAAATTCTTGATTTGAATGAACGCTTGATCGCTGCGATTTGGCAGGCGGTGAAGGGGGTGACCTTGGCATTGCCACTGCCGAGGCTCACCTGGCATGAAGCGATGGAGCGCTACGGCAGCGACCGCCCCGACACCCGCTACGGCATGGAGCTGGTGAATGTGAGTGATCTGGTGGCAACCATGGGCTTCAAGGTATTTAGCGGTGCTGTGGCTGCAGGGGGCAGCGTGAAATGCATTGCCGTTGCTGGTGGCAATGAGGCGGTGAGCAATGTGCGCATCAAACCCGGTGGTGATGTGTTTTCAGAAGCGCAAAAAGCAGGGGCCGGAGGCCTTGCCTTTATTCGCGTTAGGGAAGGGGGTGAAATCGACACGATCGGTGCAATCAAAGACAACCTCACAGAAACCGCCAAAGCGGAGCTGCTTAAGCGCACCGGCGCCGAGCCGGGCACCCTGCTGCTATTTGGCGCTGGCGACACGGCAACGGTGAATAAAGCCCTGGATCGCGTGCGCCAATACCTGGCAAAGGAGTTGGGGCTCATTCCCGAGGGGGCCTGGAATTTCCTTTGGGTAGTTGATTTCCCGATGTTTGAGCGCAACAGCGAAGAAAATCGGCTTGAGGCGCTCCATCACCCCTTCTGTGCGCCAAACCCTGAGGACGCCCACGATCTGTCCACCGCCAGGGCCCAGGCCTACGACCTAGTGCTCAATGGCCTGGAATTGGGTGGCGGTTCACTGCGCATCCATAAAGCTGATTTGCAAAGGCAGGTGCTCCACACCATTGGTCTGGAACCTGAAGAAGCGGAAAAGCAATTTGGCTTTTTGCTGGAAGCATTGGAACTGGGTGCACCACCCCATGGCGGCATCGCCTTTGGGGTAGACCGCATGGTGATGCTGTTGGCGGGTGAAGAATCAATCCGCGACACGATTGCATTTCCAAAAACCCAACAGGCCCGTTGCCTGCTCACCGGCGCCCCAGCTGCCGCCAGCACGGCCCAATTAGCGGAATTGAACGTGGCCAGCACCTGGGTAGAACCGGAAGATAACTAACGCAAAGTTTTTCGCTGCCGCCGAATTAGTTCAGGCTGAAATCGGCGATGGTTGCAGGGTTGCTAGAGCGAGAGCGTCAACACAGCAGATCGCGCCGTTCCACGGCTGATTTGGTGCGCCTCTATCTGCAAGACATTGGCCGGGTGGATCTACTTAGCCAGGAGGAGGAACTCACCCTGGCCCGGCTGGTGCAAAGGCGTGAACTACTGCTGCGCCAACGCCAGCAGCTGGCCAGTGGCAACCCCCGCCTAGCCCGGCTTGATCATTTGGAAGAACAACGCCAAAGGGAAGCGTCACGCCTGGGCCATCAACCCTCCCAAGGACAATGGGCCCAGGCCTGCCAGCTCAACCTGGCCGCCCTGCGCGAGGCCCTACAGGAAGGCAATCAAGCCTGGGCGGAACAGCTAGGCATCAGTAGCAGCGAATTGCAACAGCAACTCCACCGCGGCCGCAGGGCAAAGGAAAGGATGATCCAAGCCAATTTGCGCTTGGTGGTAGCCGTTGCCAAAAAATATCAAAACCGCGGCATGGAACTGCTGGATTTAGTGCAGGAGGGAACTTTGGGTTTGGAGCGGGGGGTGGAAAAATTTGATCCCAGCCGGGGTTTTCGCTTTAGCACTTATGTGTATTGGTGGATTCGCCAGGGAATTACCAGGGCGATTGCCACCCAAAGCCGCACGATTCGCTTGCCGGTGCACATCACCGAAAAATTAAATCGGATCAAAAAAGCCCAACAACTGATCGCCGCGCGCCATGGCCGCAGCGCCAGCCTTAAGGATCTCAGCCTTGAGCTAAATCTGCCTGAGGCTGTGATCCGCGAAACGCTGCAGAAACTGCCCCATGCAGTTTCGCTGGATAGCCGCGTGGGCGGCAGCCAAGAAACGCAATTAGGGGAGCTGCTGGAGGATCCAATGCCCACGCCAGAGCAGCTGCTAAGCCGTGAAAAATTGCTCGACGATCTGGATGCACTGCTAGATCAATTGAGCGGCAAGGAAGCGCGGGTGATCCGTTTGCGGTTTGGCTTGGATAACGATTCACCCCAAACCCTGGCTGAAATCGGCAAAAATCTTCAGTTGTCGCGGGAACGGGTGCGTCAAATCGAAACGATTGCCCTGCATAAGCTGCGCCTGCCTGAGGCGCGCCTCAAGGTAAAAGACTACCTAGAAGACCTGGCTTGATTCATGATGAATGTTGCAAGTGCACCTGCCTAAAGCCATGGCCCACCTAGCGCCCCCCATCGATATCGGTATCCCCGCCAACCAACGCCAGGAAATCGCCGAAGGCCTTGGGCGTCTGCTGGCCGACAGCTATGTGCTCTACCTAAAAACCCATGGCTTCCATTGGAACGTAACCGGCCCAATGTTCAGCTCGCTGCACGCCATGTTCATGGAGCAATACACCGAGCTCTGGACTGCCCTTGATGAAATCGCTGAACGAATCCGCGCCTTAGGCCATCTGGCACCCATGGGCGGCCGCCGCTACGCGGAGCTTTCCAGCATTGAAGAAACCCAGCAGGCCCCCGAGGCCTTGGCGATGGTAACTGAATTGGTGAAGGGCCATGAGGCGGTAGCCCGCACGGCCCGGGGCCTATTACCCCTGGCGGAAGCAGCGGAAGACGGCCCCACCGCCGATCTACTAAATGCCCGTCTCCAGATTCACGAAAAAACGGCCTGGATGTTGCGCAGCATCCTTGAGGGCTGATTTACTTATTCGTACGTTACCGCCGGTTTCATGGCCAAATTTGTATTTGTAACCGGCGGCGTGGTATCGAGTATTGGTAAAGGAATTGTGGCAGCCAGCCTGGGCAGGCTGCTCAAAAGCCGTGGTTATAGCGTTTCAATCCTCAAATTAGATCCCTACCTAAACGTGGATCCGGGCACGATGAGCCCCTATCAACACGGAGAGGTATTTGTTACTGAAGATGGAGCTGAAACAGATCTTGATTTAGGCCACTATGAACGCTTCACCGACACAGCAATGTCGCGTTTAAATAGTGTTACCACAGGCTCCATATATCAAGCTGTAATCAATAAAGAACGCCGGGGTGATTATAACGGCGGCACCGTTCAGGTAATCCCGCACATCACCGGTGAGATCCGCGAACGCATCCATCGAGTGGCGGCAAATAGCAATGCCGATGTGGTTATCACTGAAATTGGCGGAACGGTGGGTGACATTGAATCCCTACCATTTTTAGAAGCAATACGTGAATTTCGCAGTGAGGTTGGCCGCCACGATCTCGCCTATGTTCATGTCACTTTAATGCCCTATATAGGTGTTTCTGGCGAATTAAAAACAAAGCCCACCCAGCACTCTGTTAAGGAACTGCGCTCAATCGGCATCCAACCGGATGTGTTGGTTTGCCGCAGCGATCGCCCTATCAATAATGAACTTAAAACTAAAATTGGTGGCTTTTGTGGTGTGTCAACTAAAGCGGTGGTGCAATCCCTTGATGCAGATAGCATTTATGCGGTGCCGATCGCCCTGGAGAAGGAGGGGCTATGCCGCCAAGTATTGGAAGTTTTAAACCTCCAAGACCATGAAAGTGACATGGCTAACTGGGAGGAATTAGTGCATAAATTACGCAACCCAGGCCCTGCGGTGAAGGTGGCACTTGTTGGCAAATACGTGCAATTAAATGATGCTTATTTATCGGTGGTAGAAGCCCTGCGCCACGCCTGTTTAGATGCGGATTGCGGCCTTGATTTAAATTGGATTAATGCCGAACGCCTTGAGCAAGAAGGGGCTGAAAAGTTATTGCGCGGCATGGATGCAGTGGTGGTGCCAGGCGGTTTTGGCAACCGTGGTGTTGATGGCAAGATCGCTTCAATTCGATGGGCGCGGGAACAGCGGGTGCCATTTCTTGGCCTATGCCTTGGCATGCAAACGGCAGTGATTGAATGGGCCCGCAACAGCGCTGGTTTAGTGGATGCCACCAGTGCTGAATTGGAACCTGCTAGCACCCATCCAGTAATTCACCTATTGCCAGAGCAGCAAGATGTGGTGGATTTAGGTGGCACGATGCGGCTTGGGGTTTATCCCTGCCGGCTGGTGGCAGGCAGCAAGGGCCACAAACTTTATGGAGAGGAAGTTGTATATGAACGCCATCGCCATCGCTATGAATTTAATAATGCCTACCGCAGTTTATTTTTGGAATCCGGCTATGAAATAAGCGGCATGTCTCCCGATGGTCGCCTGGTGGAATTAATTGAATTAAAAAATCATCCCTTCTTTTTAGCGTGTCAATATCATCCCGAATTCCTATCGCGGCCAGGTAAACCCCATCCCTTATTTCGCGGTTTGATCGAATCGGCCAGGGAGCGGCTACCGCAAAGCCCCCGCGAAGCCATCAGCCAGCACCAGTGATTGCAAATCCTGGCCAACTGCCAGTGGTGGAAACCTTCCATTCCCTCCAGGGGGAGGGTATTCATGGGGGCCGCAGTGCTTTTTTTATTCGACTAGGTGGTTGCTCAGTGGCTTGCAGCTGGTGCGACACAAAGCATTCATGGCCAGCACAGGCGCACCCCCAACGCCCTGAAGAAGACCTGGCGGCCGAGGCGCGGAGCGCCGCCCAAGCCGGGGCCGCCTTTGTGGTGATCACCGGTGGTGAACCACTGCATCACAACCTTGATTGTTTATGTAATTCCCTAAAACCCGTGGGACTGCCCATTCATCTAGAAACCAGCGGTGTGGATCAATTAAGCGGCTGCTTTGATTGGATTTGTTTATCACCAAAACGCCACCGCCCGCCAAGCCAAGAATTACTAACTGTTTGCAATGAATTGAAAGTAGTGGTGCATGAAGCGGCAGACCTTGAATTTGCAGTAGCCATGGCTGCGGCAGCCAACAGGGGCAAAAACAAGCCGGTTTTAATGCTGCAGCCGGGAGCTAATAGCAAAGCCGGCAGCAGCATCGCCATCAATTATGTGATGGCCCATCCCGCCTGGCGCCTCAGCTTGCAAACCCATAAATGGCTAGGGGTGCGTTAAAGGATTTGGGCTGGCTGGCTGTTTGTTTCCGCTTTCCAGAGGCGATAACGCACCTGGAAACCATCAGGTGCATAAATCACAATCGGCATACTTGCATTGAATGGCAACACGAATGGATTGCCTCCTAGGGGTACAAATTGCTTGCTAAGCCCTTGGCTGGGGCAGGCTTTTTTTGTAGATAACATCTCTCCCAATTGTTCAGCTCGATACACGGTGTAGCCAAAACCTGGCAGCACTTCTGAACGCAACCTGCCGGTAAAACGATGCAGGTTGCAATCCAGTTCCAATTCCTTACCCACCAGCAACTGCACCCGCCAATCGCTTGGATTATTTGAAATACTTGGGTTAGTAGAGGGTTTTAAAAGGGGGTTCAACTGAATCACCCAACGCTTTTCACCGGCCACGGCTTCGGGATAGGGCTTCAGATCAAGTAATGGAATTGCCCCTGCTGGCATAGCAACTGCTGAACAAAAAATCGCTGAACAAATCAGCCCTGAAATACTGCGCACAGCTATTCGATCAAACTCAACCCATCCTGCCCCCCCCATGCACCCTGCACCACCAACTGCCGTTGCCCTTCTTTCCGGGGGGCTTGATTCCGCCACCGCAGCGGCCATTGCCATAGAAGCGGGTTATCGATTGATTGGGTTGTCTTTTAACTACGGCCAGCGCCATCAACGGGAATTAGAAGCAGCAGCCCACTTAGCTCGCCATTTCAACTTCAGTGAGCACCACACCATCAACGTAAACCTGGCGGCCTGGGGGGGCTCATCCCTAACCGATCTACAGCAAACAATTCCCAGCGCTGGAGTGCTGCCAGGCGTTATCCCAAATACCTATGTGCCAGGTAGAAACACGGTGTTTATTGCCATGGCCCTAAGCCTGGCCGAGGCCCGCGGCGCCGAGCGGCTGGTGCTAGGCGTGAATGCGGTGGACTATTCCGGCTACCCCGATTGTCGGCCCGAATACCTAACGGCCTTTCAAAAATTGGCTGATCTAGCCAGTAAAAGTGGCCTTGAAGGCCATGGCGCCCAACTTTGGGCACCCCTAGTGCAATGGAGCAAAACCGAAATCGTGGCAGAAGCCTTAAGGCTTCAGGTGCCTATCGCTGATACCTGGAGTTGTTATGCAGGCGGCGTTAAACCCTGTGGTGTGTGTGATAGCTGCCGGATTCGCGATGCTGCCCTAAGGGATGCGGGCAGGCCCGATCTTGTGGGCCGATGACACAACTTCCCTGGTGGGATCCCAGTTGCCTTGCAACCGCCATGGCCCGCCATTTTGGCGAGGAGGGCCTGGTGTGGCTTGATGGTGATGGCAGCCAATTGGGCCAACGGGCGCTGTTGGCGGCGGCACCGCAAAGGCAATTGCGTTGTTGTGGTTTACCAGGCCAGCCCGGCAGTGCCGATCCCTTTGAAGCCCTTGAGGAAATCCAACAAAACCGAAACGGCATCTGGTTGGGCTGGCTTGCCTATGAAGCAGGCGCTTGGGTGGAACCTGGCAGCCACTGGCAAAGGCCAGATATGGCAACCCTTTGGGCTGGCTGTTATGGCGTTGTGGTGCAACTTGATCTGCAACACCAACAGCTCTGGCTAAGCGGTGAGGGGCGCCAACGCCAGGCCCTTGAGGCATTAATTCGCTCTGGCCCTGAACTGTCGGAGCCTGCAGTTGCTCAGTTGGGGGTTGCCATTGATCAATGGCACTGGCACACAACCATCAGCGAATATGAGCGCCAGGTGGCAACCGTGCAGGCCTGGATCGGTGCCGGTGATTTGTTTCAAGCAAATCTCACCGCCTGCGCTGAACATAACCTCACCGTTAAAAGCAGTGCCCTGCAGCTTTATCAACGCTTGCGCCGCCGATGTCCCGCCCCCTTTGGCGGGGTGATGGTGGCTAGCAATGCTGAGGCGGTATTGAGTGCCTCACCGGAACGCTTTCTCAGTTGTGATGCAGCTGGCAATGTGGAAACCAGGCCAATTAAAGGCACCAGGCCCCGCCACCAAGATCCCGATTTGGATGCAGCGGCAGCAGCTGAATTAGTTAGCAGCCCCAAAGACCGAGCCGAAAATGTGATGATCGTTGATCTGTTGCGCAACGACCTCGGCCGGGTATGCGCAACGGGCAGCATTGAGGTGCCGCAACTGGTGGGCTTGGAGAGCTATGCCCAGGTGCATCACCTCACCTCGGTGGTGAGCGGCACCCTGCGGCCTGATCAAAACCCAGTGGCCCTGTTGCGGGCCTGCTGGCCAGGTGGTTCGATAACCGGAGCACCCAAAATCAGTGCCTGCAGCCACCTAAATCAATTGGAACCGGTAGCCCGGGGCCCCTACTGCGGCAGTTTTTTTCGTTTTAACGTTGATGGCAGTTTTGATAGCAACCTATTAATCCGTAGCGTGATGTTGCGTGATAAGCGCTTAAGGATCCATGGCGGATGCGGCATCGTGGCCGATTCCAATCCGGAGCAGGAGTCTGCTGAACTCGGCTGGAAAATACAGCCACTGCTGGCGGCCCTCAGCTAGTGCAAGCCATCGCCTGGATTAACAATCAATGGGGCGATCCCCAAAACCTAGGCATCTGCCTTAGTGATCGAGGCCTGCGGCTTGCTGAGGGAGTATTTGAAACGCTGCTGATTAAGGCAGGCACTGCCCAATTATTGGATCAACATTTAGAGCGTTGGCGCAGGGGTGCCCAAACAATCGGCCTTCCCCAACCACCTGATCGGGCCTGGCTCACAAACTGGCTTGCGGAAGCAATCAAGCGCAGTGGCATCGTTGCTGGGGCCCTGCGGCTCAATTGGAGCCAAGGCGATGGCGGCGGCAGGGGTTTGGGCTTAACAGAGGGCGAGGCAACGGGGCGTTTTTGGGCCACATTGCATGCCCATGAACCAAGATTTCAACTACAGACCACCATGGTGAGCACTCGCGTGCAACGTTGGGCAAATAGTTCGTTGCGCCATTGCAAAACCTTCGCCTACGCAGAAATGGCCCTTGCCAAAAGGGAAGCAAACCAAGCCGGCTATCACGATGCCCTGCTACTGAGTAGTGCCGGCGGCCTCTGTTGTGGCAGCAGCGCCAACCTATTAGTGCAACGCGAAGGTAGATGGCTAACACCACCACTCGCTAGCGGCTGCCTGCCTGGGGTAATGCGGGGGGAGGCCATAGGTCGAGGAATAGCCATAGAAACAGCCCTTGGCGATGCCCTAACCCCGGGGGAACCCGCCCTACTAATAAATAGCCTCGATTGCAAACCGATCACAGCGGCAGCGCTGCCATTGGCAAAACCACTATTTGAAGCGCTTTTGCAACTGGGGGGATCTGGCGCTTAAAGGAAGCTTAAAAAAATCTAAATTTGGTAATTAGATGGCGATTTCGTGACCATTGCAACTGTTGGCTTGGAGCGAACATGTCTTGATGGTTTTGAAGCTTCTTATCCCGAATGGCAATCCTTAATTGCAGCTACCGCAATGATTTAGAGCGAATGGTGATACTGCGTTGTTTTGGTTCAAACAACTACTACCTGGAGCGGGTGATATTTCCATTCGAGTTACTAAATTTTTCAGCACCAGTCGATGCTGAAGTGGAGATTTGGAGCCATGGCATCGGCGGACCAGAGCTCGTAGAAACCCTTCGATCAAAAGAACTCAACAACGAGAAGAGCCCAGAAACCAATATGTTGCTAAGCGCTTAGCTTAATAATATCAAACACTTAAAAATCTATCCACCACATCCTTACTTAGTTCTGCCGTTGGCCCACTGGCTACCATGCCGCCTTTTTGCATTGCGTAATACCAGTCGGCTTGTCTTACGAAATGCAAATGCTGCTCCACAAGCAACACGCTGATACCAGTTGTAGCAACAATGCGCTTAACGGCCCTCTCAATATCAAGAACCACCGATGGTTGAATGCCCTCGGTGGGTTCATCAAGTAGCAATAGTTTTGGTTTACCAAGCAGGGCCCGAGCAATCGCTAACTGCTGCTGCTGGCCGCCACTGAGGTCGCCGCCGCGGCGCTGCAAAAATCCCTCCAGCACAGGGAAGAGCTCAAATACCTGGGGGTCGATGTGGCGATGGTGCCGCAGGCCGCCAGGCAGGGCCTCCAAACCCAGAAGCAGGTTTTCCTTAACGCTCAACTGGGGGATTATTTCCCTGCCCTGGGGCACGTAGGCAATACCAGAACGGGCCCTTTGATGGGGGGCCAAATCTTTTAATTCCTTGGCCTCAAATCGAACGTTGCCGCTGCGCTGTTGCAACAGGCCAATAATTGTTTTCAATAAGGTTGTTTTACCAACACCATTGCGACCAATTAAACAAACCATTTGGCCCGGTTGCACATTTAGATCAACATTTCGCAGGATATGGCTCTCACCATAATAAACATTTAATGCATGTACATCAAGAACAGGCATGGAGCTAGTTGTCATGGTTAATCCTCCTCACGGCCGAGATAAACATCAATAACCCTGGGATCGGCTTGCACCTGATCCATGGGACCCTCACACAGCACATGACCCTCATGCAAAACAGTAACCGGTGCCTGCAGATCACGAATGAAGTCCATGTCGTGTTCAATCACTAGCACCGTGTGGCTGCCACTCAGCTCCCTTAATAATGCCGCTGTGTGAATAGTTTCCTCATCACTTAAACCAGCCACCGGTTCATCAACCAATAGCAATTCTGGGTCTTGGGCCACCAGCATTGCTATCTCAAGCCATTGTTTTTGGCCATGGGATAAACCCCCGGCCAATTGCTGATCATGGGCCCCAAGCCCAACCAAAAGCAGCAGCTGTTGCACCCTCTCACGCAACTCAATTGTTAGTGGCTTTAGCAACAACTTTAGGGGGGAGGAACCCTTGGCAACTGCCAATTCAAGATTGCGCCTACAGGTGAGCTTTTCAAATACCCTTGGCGTTTGAAACTTACGGCCAATGCCGAGGCGGGCGATGTGATGTTCAGGCTTACCAATTAATGGCTTGCCCTTGAATAAAACCTCGCCGCTACTGGGGCGCACCTTGCCTGTAATCACATCAAGAAACGTGGTTTTACCAGCGCCATTAGGGCCAATAACAGCCCTTAATTCACCAGCTTCTAATTTTAAATCAAGTTTATTTAAGGCAAGAAAGCCATCAAAACTTACCGTAACCGCCTGCAGCTCAAGAATAGGCGTCATGGTTTAAGCTCCGGATCTAAATCAAGGGAGGGATAGGTAGCTGCCTTTGGGGCGCGGCCTAGCATTGCAAGCAAATGATTCGGCCCACCATTACGCCACCAGCCCACCAAACCATCTGGCAGGGCAGTAACAACTAAAAGGAATAGTGCCCCTTGAATAAATAACCAAGTTTCAGGCAACTGTTCACTAATCAAGCTCTTAGCAAAATTGATCAGCAAGGCACCTAAAATTGCACCAACCAGAGTGCCGCGGCCGCCCACAGCAACCCAAATCACCATTTCAATAGAAAATGGTACCGCCATAAATTGAGGCGAAACAATACCCGATTGCACCGTATAGAGCGCCCCACTAATGCCTGCCAGGGCACCAGCAATAACAAATACAAACGTTTTATAAGCGGTGGGATTGTAGCCGGTAAATCTAAGCCGCTGTTCATCATCCCTCAAGGCAATTAAAGCATCACCAAAGCGGCCACGAATCAACCATTTGCACAATAACCAAGCCAGAAATAACACGAGCACAGTTAGTAAATATAAATTACGCTGCATGCCGTCGCTGCCAACTAATTCACCAAGGAAGCGGGCGGTGTCTGTTTTTAGGCCATTTGTGCCATTGATTAAACGCTGTTGACCATTAAAAAAATTGTAGAAAACCAGCAGTGCAGCTTGGGTGAGGATTGAGAAGTAAACCCCCTTGATGCGATTACGAAACACTAAAAATCCCAATATGCCCGCCACAATTGCAGGGATTATCCAAATGGCAAAAAATGTAAAAATTCCGGAGTTAAATGGCTGCCAAAAGGCTGGCATCGTTTTCACACCATATAAACCAAAGAATTCAGGCAATTCACCAGGGGAAAGGTTTTGCAGTTGCAGGTGCATTCCCAAGGCATAACCACCTAGGGCAAAGAAGATTCCCTGGCCAAGGCTTAGTAAGCCCGTGTAGCCCCAAATCAAATCAATACCCAAAGCCACAATGCCAAGGGATAGAAACCGGCCCAGTAAATTGAGTCGAAACGGCGGCAGTAAAAGCGGCAGAATTAAAGCAATGCAAACAAAAATAAGAAAAGGCAAATAACGAAAAATCAACTTTCTAGGCATTGATATATTAACTAAATTCATCACCTATACCTCCACCATGCGTCCCCGGGGTGGGAATAACCCGGCCGGACGGAACTGCAGGAATACAACAATCAAGGCAAATACCAGCACCTTTGCCATCGAAGTTGTGGCAAAAAAAGTAATAAGTTCATTTAAAGCTGCGGGCATGGTGGGCCAAACCAGCAGGAGGGAACCAGAGCCCAACACATAACTAAGCACCCCAATGCCAAGGGCCGCCAGCACAGTGCCCAGCAGTTTGCCAACACCACCCAGCACCACCACCATGAAGCAGTCAACGATGTAATTACCACCAAGATTGGGGCCAACTGAACCCAATAGGGTTACAGCAACTCCTGCCACACCGGCCAAACCTGATCCCACCAAAAAAGTGAGGGCATCCACGGTTTCAGTGGGGATACCCAAGCAGTTGCTCATCGAACGATTTTGGGTAACGGCTCGAATCCGAATACCCCATACGCTTTTTTGTAAAAACCAATTCACTGAAACCAGGGCAATAATAGTTAGGCCAATAATAAATAATCTCGCCACGGGCATATTTACAGAGCCGATATCAATAGAACCACGCAACCATTGGGGCGCTGTAACATCAATATTTCTTGCGCTAAACCAGGCTTGATCTAATACCCTAACGCTGCCAAGGGAAGCAGCTAAGCCAATACCTATGGCTGCAGCTAATAACCAATTAATAAAATTAAGCAGCGGTGCCCAACGCTGCTGCCACCAATGGCCTGGCAGAAAGCGAGGTACAAATAGGCCGAGGGCCACTGAAAGCAACAAGCCAAGGGCAAAGGCAGTTGATACCGATCGCACAAACTGCTGCAGAATCAAACTCACCCCCCATGTGGCAAGCAAAGTTTCAAGGGGCCTGCCATAAAGCCTGCGTATTACAGTTGCCTCAAGCAATAAACCAGCTAAACCACTAACTAAAAATGCCAAGGGTATTGAAATTAATATATAAATCGGAAACAAGCCTTCCAAAGGGCCTGTTTTTAAAAGATTTTGCACCACAAATGTGGTGTAGGCCCCAAGCATCATTAATTCACCATGGGCCATGTTGATAACACCCATCAAACCAAACACCACAGCTAAACCAAGGGCTGCTAACACTAAAACCGAGCCAATTGCCAAACCATTAAAAAGGGTGTCGAGAAATAGATTCATACCAGCTCAAAAAAACAAAAAAAGCATTTAATCAAAACCATGAAAAAGAGAGGGGGCGCATACCCCCTCTCTTTAAATTTATTTAGTGATCACATTTTGTACTTACCGGCATCAGGGCGCTTCTGTGTCCAGTCGCAGGTGAAACCTTTGGTTTCAGGAACATATTGGTTCCAGGCCACTGGTTTTTTGAAGCCCTGGTTTTCGAGAATCTTAAACATGCCATCCTTTTGCACCTCACCGATCAGCACCAGCTTCTCAACGTGGTGATTAGGTTGAACTGTTACTTTGCCCTCCGGCGCATTGAAGCTAACGCCAACCAAGGCTTCACGAACCTTGTTGTCGTCTACACTCTTGGCCTTTTCGGCAGCTGCCGCCCAGAGATAAACCATCATGTAAGCGGCTTCTGCGGGATCGTTTGTAACCCGCTTATCACCATATTTGGCTTTGAAATCAGCTGTGAACTTCTTGGAAGCCGGTGTATCTAGGCTCTGGAAATAATTCCAGGCAGCAAATGTGCCCTCTAGATATTCGGGGCCAATGGCGGCAATCTCCTCTTCTGCAATCGAGAAGCTCATAATGGAATAACCATTGGCAGGAGTTATGCCAGCAGCCTTCATTTGCTTGAAGAATGCAACATTACTGTCGCCATTCAAGGTGTTTACAATCACACCACCCTTGGGTAATGCCTGTTTAATTTTAGCAATGATTGGGGCCACTTCAGTGTTACCCAAGGGCAGATAATCCTCCCCCACCAACTTGCCGCCTTTAGCTTTCAACTGCTCCTTAATGATAGTGTTAGCCGTGCGGGGATACACGTAATCAGAACCCACCAAGAAGAAGTTTTTACCTTTGTTTTTCAGGAGCCAATCAACGGCTGGTTCAGCCTGTTGATTTGGAGTAGCACCGCTATAGAAGATGTTTTTGGAACACTCCTGACCCTCGTATTGAATTGGGTAGAAGAGGAGGTGATCCTTGGCTTCATAAACCGGTAGCATCGCCTTGCGGCTGGCGGAAGTCCAACCGCCAAATACAACGGCAACCTTATCTTGATCGATAAGCTTCTTAGATTTTTCAGCAAAGGTGGGCCAATCGGAGGCGCCATCTTCCTCAACTGGAACGATCTTTAATTTTTTACCATCGATAACAACACCACCTTTGGCATTGATCTCATCAATAGCCATTAATTCAGCTTCAGCCACCGTATTTTCAGAGATGGCCATGGTGCCACTGCGGGAGTGCAGAATGCCCACCTTTACCTCACCGTCAAATCCCCCTTCAGCCTTTTTTTCACCACTGCAAGAAACAACCGAAAGGCTGGTGATCAAAGCTGTTGTGCCGCCTAGGGCACGAACAAAAAGCTTGTTAGAGCGAAAGGACGCCATGCAAAAACTCCAAGTTTTGACCCGCGATGCGGCGGTGTACGTCTTGGAACTTATGGCTAGGCGGGGGAAGCGGTTGTAGCGATTGAAACCCTCCTAAGAGTTTGGTAGCTGTTGCAACAGGAATTGCTCCACTTGCTCAATGCCCTCACCTGTTTTTAGGTTGGTAAAACACCAGGGCCTTGCAGCACGCATGCGTTCGGTGTCGCTATTCATCAAAGCAAGATCGGCGCCCACCATAGCTGCCAGATCGATCTTATTTATCACCAACAAATCTGAACGGGTAATACCGGGCCCTCCCTTGCGGGGGATTTTATCGCCGGCGGCCACATCGATCACATAAATACAAAGATCCACTAATTCGGGGCTAAAGCTGGCAGCAAGGTTGTCGCCACCGCTTTCCACCAGCACTAAATCAAGATCTGGGAAAGCCCGCTCTAATTCCTCAACCGCTGCCCGGTTGATCGAGCAATCCTCCCGAATCGCCGTGTGGGGACAGCCTCCGGTTTCCACACCACGGATTCTCTCAGGGGCCAAGGCACCCACCCGCGTTAAAAACTGGGCATCTTCTTGGGTGTAGATGTCGTTGGTAACAACTGCAATTTGCAGCCGTTCCCGCAAACGCTTGCATAGGGCTTCCACCAGGGCTGTTTTGCCGCAGCCCACCGGCCCAGCCACCCCAACCCGCAAACGACTCATCCAACCACTTTATTTGCCCGTTGTAGCAATGGCTCAGACAGGGTTACATCAATTGCTTTTGCTGTGGTGCGATTGAGCAGCAGTTCGGTTTTTGTGAGTGGTTCAAACGCCATTTTCGCTGGTGATTCGCCTTTCAATACCCGCACGGCCAATTCACCAGCTGCAAAACCATCGTCGTAATAACTCCAACCGATCACCCCTAAACAACCGGGCAGATCAATATCAGGGGGATCTACGGAATAAACGGGGATTTTGCGTTCCAGCCCCACTTTGCAGATCGAACTAAAGGCTTGGATTGTGGCGTAATCACCAATTTTCACAAAAGCACCAACCTTGTCTTCCGCCAGCGCTTGAGCTGCTTGCAACACCTCACCGGAATTAGCAACGGGCTGGGTTTCCACGCGAATGCCGCGACGGGCTGCCTCCTGTAGCAGCACTTTGGCTTCAAATTCGGAATTGGGCTCCCCTGGGTTGTAGATCAAGCCAACGGTGCTCAAATTTGGATCCACTTCACGGGCAAGATCTAACTCTTTACCCACTGGGTTGGTGCCAATGGTGCCCACCACATTTGGCTTGTGTTGGCCCACACCACCAGGGGGTGTGCCAGCTCCCGCACCCCAAGGATTGGAGCAGTAGCAAAACACCACCGGCAAGGTAGCTGGGGCCACCTGCATGGCAGCCTGCAGTGGTGGCGTGCCAATTGCCAGGAATAGATCTACCGGTGCACCCACGAATTGTTTAGCCACCAAAGTGGTGTTAGCCAATTCACCGGCTGCATCTTTTTGAATCACATTGAGGGATTTACCCTCCACATAACCGGCCTTTGCAAGGGCAGCCATGAAACCCTTGCGCACTGAATTGGGCGGTGCCGCATCAATGAATTGCAGCATGCCAATGGTGGGACCATTAACCCGCTTATTTCCACCAATTTGAGAACAGGCAGCCAGTAGCACTGTTCCACCTAAGCCAGCTCCGGCCAGCCCTAAAAATGCACGACGATCCATTCCCATCAATCAAACATCGGATAGCTGCACTTTGGCGGAGCCATAAAGTTCCCGCAAGTTGGCAACGCTGAGGGCTGCTTTTTCGCTGCCGCTCCAATCGCCCACCACCTGGCCTTCATGGAGCATCAAAAGGCGATCGCCGTGGCTTAGGGCCTGCTCCAAACTATGGGTAACCATCAAGGTGGTGGTACCCAAGCTCCGCACTAACCGCTCCGTTAATTGCATAACTAGGGTCTCCGCCTTGGGATCTAGGGCAGCGGTGTGTTCATCAAGCAACAGCAGCTGCGGTTCCGCCAAGGTGGCCATCACCAAGCTGATCGTTTGTCGCTGGCCGCCAGATAGTTGACCAATAGGTGTATTCACCCGATCGGCAAGGGGTAAGCCAAGGCTTTCCAACAGCTCTTGGTAACGGCGCAGGTCGACTTGATTGGGATGGATGCCGAGCAGGCTTTGCAAACGAAATGGGGAACGGCGGCGCGATTCAGCCAAGCGCAGATTTTCAGCGATGCTGAGGCCAGGAGCTGTGCCATCTAACGGATTTTGCATCACACGACCAATCCAGCGGGCCCGGCGGTAATCGCTCAGCTTTTGTAGGGAGCGCTCCCCCAATTTCAAGCTGCCGGCCTGGGCGGGAAGGGTGCCAGCCACCAAATTGAGCAGGGTCGACTTACCGGAGCCATTGCTGCCGATTACCACCAGGAATTGAGCCGTGGGGCACTGCAGGTTGAAATCCTTGAAAAGCTGACGCCAACCACCACCGGGTTGGCTGTGGCCCCAGGCCAAACCTTCAATATGCAAACTCATACCCGCCGGCCCCCATCGGCAAGGCCCGGTAAACGCAGCCGGCCAAGCGTTAAGGCGCCAAGCAGCAGTAGAGCTGTTACCAGCTTTAAATCCACCGGCTCCAAGCCCAATTGCAAGGCAATTGCAATCATCGAACGAAACAGGATTGAGCCCAGCACCACAGCAGCAAGGGCCATGGGAATAGTGCGCGGCCTGCAAATCGATTCACCAACAATCACAGCCCCAAGGCCAAGGATTAAGGAACCAAGCCCCATGGTTACATCGGCAAAACCCTGATAGAAGGCAACTAATCCACCGGCCAGGGCCACCAAACCATTTGCTAAAGCAATGCCGATGGTTAGGCCCTTGGCACCACTAACACCATTGGCCCGAGCCATGGTGGGGTTATTACCAAGGGCCCTCAAAGCAAGCCCTAAATCTGTGGCAAGCAATAGGGCAAGCAAAGCGATTAAGCCCAGCGCCACCAAGCTCAGGGCAAAGGCCCAATCGGCATCGCTATCAAGGCCAAAATCCAAACCGATCAAAGGGATATTTGATCTATCCATCAAACGCAGGGTGATCGAGTAGAGCCCTGTGCTGGTGAGGATGCCGGCAAACAAATCGTTAACGCCAAGGCGGGTGTGAATCAAGGCGGTAACGCAGCCGGCTAAGGCCCCACTGAGCACTGCCGCAATTAGGGCAACAGCGGGATTGATGTTGTTAGTGATAAGTACTGCTGCCATGCCACCACCTAGGGCAAAGGAGCCGTCTACGGTGATATCAGCGAAATTGAGTACCCGCAGGGTGAGGTAAACGCCAAGGGCAAGGCCGGCATAGGCAAGGCCCTGGTTGTAAGCACCAAGCCAAAGTGAAAACATTTCCATCAGCTTCTAAACCCCATTGTGCTGCCCCTAACCCCAATTGTTTGATTTCAGCGCGATCGACCCCCTAACGCTTGCAGCCTTAATCGCTTGCGGCCTTGCGGGGGGATTCATCAACACGATTGCCGCCAGTGGTGCCACCGTTACCTTGCCCACCATGATCAGCCTGGGGCTGGCGCCAGGGCTTGCTAATGGCACCAACCGGTTAGCGGCTGTTGCTGGTTTAGCCACTGCCACCTGGCGCTTTCAGCAGGCTGGTGCAATCCCTTGGAAACTAACCCTGAAGGCCACAGCGCCAATGGTGATCGGTGCCAGCATTGGCGCCTTTGGGGCAACCGCCTTAGCCGATCGCTGGATCAGCTTGGCCGTGGCTATTTCACTGATGTTTGTGTTAATCACCCTGATCACTAAGCCAACAGAGCTCCTAAAAGAAGAGCCCGTGATTGCAAATAACCAAACCATGGAGTTGGGGCCACTTTTCTACGGCCTAATGGCCTTAACAGGGCTGTGGGCCGGTTTTATCTCCCTGGGTTCTGGGGTGATGACATTACTGGTGCTAGTGCTAGCCGGAAAAATACCGTTAAAAACAGCAAATATCCTCAAATGTTTTGTGAGGTTAAGTTCAAGTTTAGTGGCATTAGTGATATTTGGTTTACGCGGTGATATCAATTGGCTTTGGGCCTTACCGCTATCGCTATCGAGCATGGTTGGGGCAAATTTAGCTGCAAAACTGGCCTTGGGCAGCCAGGCAAACCAATGGATCTTCCGCTCTTTAGTTGTGGTGGTGTGTTTAGAAGCGGGTAGTTTTTTATGGCGGCTTAATCCAGGCCTGCCGGCCTAGCGCTCTGGAGAAGCGGCAGCCGCTGGCATCAAAGGCAGGCTAACCTTGCCCAAAGCAGTTCAAACGGGCGCTAGCCAGTGGCCATAATTAATGCGGAGGAGTTAAGCAAAACCTATCGAATTAGCGAAAAGCAACCGGGATTTACCGGAACATTGCGGCATTTAGTGCAACGCAAACACCGGGAGATAACTGCGGTAAATAAAATTAGTTTTTGCATTGAACCGGGCGAGATTGTTGGTTTTCTTGGCCCAAATGGGGCAGGAAAAACAACAACTTTGAAAATGCTCACCGGCCTAATTCATCCCACTAGTGGCATACTCTCAGTGGCTGGCCATAAACCATGGCAACGAAGAGCACGATTTTTAAGCCAGATCACCCTGGTGATGGGTAATAGGCAACAATTGCTGTGGGATCTTCCAGCTCTTGATTCATTAAAAGTTAACGCGGCTGTTTACGGCATCCCAGAAAAAGAAGCGCAGCGCCGTATAAATGAACTTGCGGAAATGTTAGAACTTGGCGAAGAGCTGCTAAGGCCATTGCGAAAATTGTCGCTGGGTCAGAGAATGAAAACGGAATTACTTGCAGCGTTACTACATCAACCAGCTGTGCTATTTCTTGATGAACCAACCCTGGGCTTAGATGTAAATGCCCAAGTGCGGGTTAGGGAATTCCTGGCTGATTACAACAAACAAACGGGGGCAACAATGCTGCTCACAAGCCACTACATGGGTGATATCACCACCCTATGCCCACGGGTATTACTCATCCATCAAGGTAAATTGTTTCATGATGGTTCGCTCAGCGAACTAACCCAAAAGCTTGCCCCCTGCAGCCAAGTGCGCATGGAACTAAGCAAAATTCATAGCCTTGGGGATTTCCGCGGCTACGGCGATATTCACTCCCTGGAGGGCCACCAGGTGCAGCTGTTAATACCTCGCGCAGAACTATCAGAACGGGTAGCAGCATTACTAAAGCGTTTTGAAGTGGTAGACCTAGAAGTGAGTGCCCCGCCGATAGAAGAATTGATTGGCGGCCTATTTCGCAATAGGGATAAATTATGAGATGGGCATGGCGGGTAGCTCGGGCGCTGATAACAAGCCAATACGCCCTGATGCTGGAATATCGAGCAGAAATTATCCTCTGGGCACTTTCAGGGGTGCTGCCTTTGATAATGCTGGGGGTGTGGAGCGGCTCCGGCGCAGCTAATGCTGCGGGCATATCAGCGCAGCAGCTGAGTCGCTATTTTCTTGCTGCTTTTGTAGTGAGGCAATTTACGGTGGTGTGGTTGATAAATGTATTTGAAGAAGATGCTCTGCAAGGCAGATTATCACCTTTTTTACTGCAGCCAATATCGCCTTTATGGCGCTACCTAACCGCCCATTTAAGTGAACAGGCATCTCGAGTTCCCATTGTTGCGGTGCTGCTAGCACTGCTTGGAATTGCGGCACCTGGCTTAGTTTGGTTGCCATCAGCGGGGGCATTATTTTTTGGATTTATGGCAATTATTGCTGCGTTTTTGCTAAGATTCTTATTGCAACTTGTATTAACTACTTTCTGCTTTTGGAGTGAAAAAGCAGCTGCAATTGATCGCTTACTTATGATCCCATATATGTTTCTTTCCGGTATTGTGGCGCCCATAAATACCTTTCCACCTGCCGTAAAGCGGCTTGCGATGGCAACCCCCTTCCCCTGGATGATTGATTTTCCTGCAAGGCTAATAGCAGGTGAACCGGTGAATATTGCGCTTGGTTTTGCGGCAATAACTGCTTGGTGTTTATTACTACTGCCAATTTGCCATCTGCTCTGGCGGGCAGGCCTAAGGCGTTACTCCGCCATGGGAGCATGAGGGAAGTAAAACGCTATTGGCGCAGTTTGTGTTGCTTTTGGAGTAGCTCCATTGCAGCTGAATTTGAATATCCACTCAATGCCTGGGTTGAATTGTTATCTGTGCTTGGCAATTTAGCTGGCAGCATATTTGTGCTAAAGCTGTTATTTGGTAATGGCGTTTCCCTAGGGGGCTGGAGCTGGAATGGCTCATTAATAGTATTAGGTTTATATACAATTTTAGATGGATTTACCACCTGCGTATTGCAACCAAATCTGAGCCGTATTGTGAATCACATCCAAATGGGCACCCTTGATTATGTATTACTAAAACCAATAGATAGCCAATTTTGGCTTTCAACCCGCACGGTGTCTCCCTGGGGTTTACCTGGAATCATGGCAGGCTTTTGCTTAATTGGCTGGGCATTAATCAAGCCGAGTTCAAGCATCAGCTACGGGATGCCATCCGGTGGAGCCGTGCTGCTTGCCACTGCACTACTTATAGCTTCTTTAGCAATACTTTATAGCCTGTGGTTTGTATTAGCAGCTCTAAGTATTTGGTTCATCAAAGTGTGGAATGCCACCGAAGTTTTAAGGTATACTTTAGTTGCTGGTAGATATCCCGTTAGCGCCTACCCCCCTGCGCTTAGGTTAATTTTTACTTTTGTATTGCCGGTGGCATTTCTAACCACTATCCCAGCAGAGGCGCTACTTGGTAAAAGTTCAAGCGTCTGGGCAATCGGCGCTTTATGTGTTGGAGGAATTTGTTTAACCGGCAGCCGCTTATTATGGAATTACGCTCAACGATTTTACACCTCCGCCTCTAGCTAATAATATTTAAAAATAACTAATTACCCCTACTAGCAAAGAGGTAGCCTAAACATTTACATATCGAGTGGTGTATCAAAATCCTCAAACAACTTGATCCCAACCTTGTTCCAGCTCTTGCAAGAGCTAAAAAAGATAAGTTTTGGGATGGTGGATGTTCACTAATTTCATCTTTCGGTTCAACCTAAAATTATCAACTCCTAAAAAGCCTCGAATAAAGGGCCCCATGCTGCAATTGAGCAAGGCTTGCCCCCACCCCGGAGCTAAACATTTGGCGTGGATCTTGGCTGATTAAATAATTAGCTTGGCTACTAATTAAAGGAGCCAATTGCAGCTGCAGGCATTGGCCTTCAGTTGCACCAAGGGGTATCAACCTTACTGCTGCACTGATTTGATTTGCCAGCCAACCATATAAATAAGCCTCCACTAAATCAGTTGCCGCTAGATTTAAACAATGACCGGCCCAAGCCCAAGCAG